>SXGT01791720.1_pt1 | contig 30433 bp, 24 predicted proteins | sample 3176221 | NCBI WGS metagenome assembly SXGT01 (sample SAMN11356862, study PRJNA531348) | freshwater metagenome | isolation source: freshwater sample F1-120 | place: China: Fuxian Lake, Yuxi | collected 2017-12-25 | reverse complement strand
CGAGGTCGAGACCGAGCTTGCGCAGGAGCTCGAAGCCGCCGCAGGCTTCGGCCACGAGCAGGTGCAGCCTCGCGCTGCCGTCGATCGCGACGCGGTGCAGGTCGTAGCGCGCCGTGGCGCTCCGATTGATGCCGGCGTGCATGTTCACCGCGCATGTGAAGCCCGCTGCGCGGGCGGCGCTCCTGCTGGAGTCGTCGTAGTCCCAGCGACGGCCCCACGGGTAGGCGAACGTCGCGGGCGCCTTGCCGAGGCCACGCGCGAGGTTCCGTGCGCCCTGCTCGATCTCGCGTCGCTGCACATCGGCCGGGAGCTTGGACAGGATCGCGTGCGTGACGGTGTGTCCACCGAGCTCGACGCCGCGCGCCTCGAGCTCGCGCGCCTCGTCCCAGTTCATGTACAGGTCCTCGCACAGCCCAATCTCGTCGCCGCCCGCCTCCGCGAAGGCGAGGTCGAGCGCGTGGTCGCGCTCTTCAGGCGGCGCGTCGTACTTGAGGATGCGCTTCAGGTGGTAGCGCTCGTTGCCACGGCCTTCGGCGATCATCTGGTTGAGCGCGAGAAACGTCTGTGTCGGGCCCGAGTGAGCACCGTAGCGCTCGACGAGCGCTTCGGGGCCGCGCTTGGCGAGCAGCCAGAAGTACTTGTGGGACCAGTTGACGCGGCGCTCGTCGAGAGGGCGTGACTCGAGGAACACGGTGGCTCCGACGCCGTTGCGCTCGACCAGCGGTCCGAGCACGCGCGCGTTGTCGCGATAGCCATCGTCGAAAGAGAGCGCGAGGAAGCTGCGCTTGCCACTCGCATCGAGCTGCGCAACGCCTGCGCCAATCGATCCCACCTCGTAGCGCGGCTTGAACCAGCGCACGATGGCCTCGAGCTGCGCCTCTGCGATCCACATGTCGGGTGAGAGGTGCTGCCCTGCTGGCCATTCGCCGTTCTCGGGCTTCACGCAATGCCCAGCGAGGATCACGAGACGCCTCGGCGTCAGCGCGTTCACGATCGCGTGCAAGCCCGTGTGGAACAGAATCCGCGCATACGTCTCGCGCAGTCCTAGCTTGAGCTTGTGCTTGAGGCTCATCGCATCGACTAGCCTACGGTCTCGTCGTCGCGGTCGCCGTCGGTGAAGTACCACTTCGCGGTGTCGCGGGCCGCGGCAACCAGCGGATGCTCGGTCTGCAGCGGGTGCAGGATCACGCTGAGCGCATGCTCATCCCCGCGCGGCGCGAAGCCGGTGCGAACGAGCTCGCCCTCCCACCAGCTTTCCGCCAGTGCGGTTGCCTCCACGAACGAGGCGCCCGCGCGCTCAAGCTCGTTGAGACCCGCGGAGAGGGCCGCCGCGAGCGCCGCGTCGTCGCGGGCGAGCAGGTCGACGAGGAACCCGCCGTGCTCTCCGGTGCGTGGCACCTGGATCACCACGTACGCGGCAAGATCCGTCCCGTCGAGCAGCGCGAACGCACGGTGCAGTCCGGAAAGCGTGCCGATGAAGCGCCAGTTGAGGTACGCGGCGCTGCGGCGGATCATGAACCCAAAGCGTGGCTCGATGACCCTTGAGAGTGCCGTGACGCGCTCGTCGAAGCGCTCGACGGGCTGGATGTGCAGCTTGCCCGCGCGCCCCGCGAGATCCGCGCGCGCCCGTGCGCAACGTCGGGCCTCGAAGCCCGTCGTCCAGCGCTTCCAGCGGCCTTCTTTCCCCCTTGCGGCTCTCGCGGTCGCGTCGTCGCGCAGCAGGAACAGATGCGATCGCACGCTCCCGACGCGCTCCCAGCCGAGCTCGAGGAAGATGTGCGCGGAGCGGCGGTTGGGCAGGCCGAAAGCAAGCGCCCAGCCGCGGGCTCGAGCCGCTTCCATCGCCGCGCGATCGAGCCGGCTGAAGAACCCTCGCTTGCGCCACTGCGGATGCGTCATCACGTCGCCGGTCTCGCCGACGGTCGCGAGAGTGCGCTCGTCGCCTGCTGTGATGGCGACACGCGGCGAACACGCATAGCCCGAAATCGCGAGCCCATCGGGCTCGCGGGCCACGAGGCTCACCGACTCGCCCATCGGGCTCGCGTCATAGCGCCAGTGCAGCCCGCTTCGCGGCAGCGGCTTCTTGAAGCACGCAGCGTAGAGACGCGCCTGCTCGTCGCGGTGCTCGCGCGTGCAGGCTGCGACGTGGATGTCCTCGTCGCGCGTGGCGAGCGGTGCAGCCATGGCGGAATCATCGGCCCGCGCGGGGGCTGGTGCAAAACCAAACCCGCCGCGTGCGCTCGACCGTCCCGGATCAGGCGCTCTTCGGGGTGTCTTCGGTCGTCATCAGCGACGTACCGTTGGACTTCAGGTGGGTCATGGCCGACTTCGGCGGCGGCACCAGCCCGAGGGCGCGGCCGAGGCGCTTCTTTCCAAAGTGCGGGTTTTCCATGTAGTACAGCGTGCGCTCAAAGAAGCGCCTGGCGCGCTGCCCGTACGCGTAGTACCAGCGCTCGTAGCTGCGCACCATGTTCTTGCGCAACTCCTCGAGCTCGACCTGATTGAAGTGCTCGTGCACGTAGGCGGAGCGATTCGACGAGACGTAGTTCTCACGCAGGTCGTTGACGTCGATGCTCGCCTGATAGTTGTCCCAACTCTCGGTACCGATCAGCGGGTTGAACACGCTGACGCGCACGAGGTCCGGGCCGGCGAGGCGCAGCACCTTCTCGGTCTCGGCGATGTCCTCCGGGGTCTCGCCCGGGCTGCCGACGATCAGGTACACCTTAGCCCAGATACCGGCGCGGCGCGTCATGCGCGCGGCCTCGACGATCTGCTCGGGCGTCAGGTCCTTCTTGAGCACGTCGAGCATCTTCTGCGAGCCGGACTCCCAGCCGTAGTAGATGCGGCGGCAGCCCGCGCGATGCATGTGTTTGAGCAGCGGGTAGTCGACGCAGTCGGCGCGGGTGTTCGCGATCCACTCGAACTTCAGGCCGCGGCGCAGGATCTCGTCGCACATCTCGTGGATGCGCTTGCGACGCAGGGTGAGGATCTCGTCGACGAACAGCACCACGCCGGGGTTGTACGTTTTTACAACGTGCTCGAGCTCGTCGACGATCATCTGTGTCGAGCGCACGCGGAAGCCACGACCGGTCAGCTCCTTCTGGCAGAAGATGCACTTGAAGGGGCAGCCGCGCGTGGTGAACACGTAGGCGAGCTTCTCCGGGTTGAGCTTGAAGTAGCTCTCCATCGGAAGCAGGTGGCGCGCCGGGAGCGGCAGCTCGTCGAGCTTCTTGATCAGGGGCGGCGCCGAGTTGTCGACCCAGATCTGGCGGTCGCGCACGCCGGCGAGACCGGCCACCTGGCTGAGCGCCTTGTCGTCGTTGCCCTCGAGCGCCTTCAGGAACTCCGGCAGCGTCTCCTCGGCCTCGCCCTTGAGCACGTAGTCGAAGTGTCCGCTGTCGAGGAAGATCCCCTGGTCGACCGAGGCGTGCGGGCCGCCCATGATCGTGATCTTGCCCTTCTCCTTGGCGTACTTGGCCCAGGCGATGGCGCGGCGGATGTTCGGGGTCAGAGCGCTGAACCCGATGATGTCGTTCTGCTCGATGGCGGCCCGCATGGCCTGGTCGTTGACGATGCGCTCGTCGACGAGCTGGACCGGAAGCTTTTCCTTCTCGAGGCATGCCCCGAGATAGGTGATGCCTAGGAGCATCGCCAGCGGGTCTTCCTGGACGTGGGGCTTGACGTAGGTGAGCAGCGTCTTGCGCATCGTGGTGTTCGCTCGAGGGACGGTCGCGCTCATCGACCGGAACTAGACCCCGGCACGAGCGCAAGTCAGAAATGTACCGTGAACGGCAGATTCCGGCTATCCGGTACGCGGAGGCGCGCCCGAGGCCACGAAAGGCCATTCATGCGGCCTCCAGCGGGCTCTCAGCCCCGTGCAGCGAGGGCGCGCCCGTATTCCTCGGCAAACTCGGAGCCCAGTCGGTGGATCCGGAAGCGCTCGATCAGTCTGAGCCGACCTGCAGCCCCCATCCGCACGGCCTGTTCGCGATCCGAGAGCAGTTCGACCAGCGTGTCGGCCAGCCGCCGCGTGTCGAACGGGTTCACGATGCGCCCTGTAACCCCGTCCTCGACGACCTCCGGGCTGCCGCCGAAGCACGTCGCCACCACGGGGCGGGAGTGCTCCATCGCCTCGAGGTTGACCATGCCGAAGGTGTCGAAGCAGATCGACGGGGTCACGAACACGTCCGTGGCCGCGTAGGCGCAGGCGAGCTCGGCTCCGTCGAGCCAGCCTGTGGGGACGATGTGGCGGACGACGCCGAGGCGCTCGGCGATCTCTGCGAATTCGAGGTCGTAGACCTTGCGGTGCCCCATCACGAGCAGTCGCGCCTCGGGCACGCGCTCAGTGACGCGCGCCAGCGCTCGGAAGAGCTGGTGCACGCCCTTCTGCTCGTGGAGGCGTCCCGCGATGGCGAGCACGCGCTTGCCTTCGAGACCATGTCGGGCGCGGAATGCGGCGAGCGCGGCGTCGTTCGGCAGGCTGGCGCTCTCCGCGATGGCGTTCGGCACGACGCGGTCGACGCGGATCCCGTTGGCGCGCAGGGCGACGGCGAGCTCCTGCGAGACCGCCGTGAAGCGATGCACGTCGCGCGCGAGTCTGCGGTGGATCGCTCCGTTGCGGCCCGGGCGATAGCGGAAGCGCTGGCAAGGAACGCACTTCTGCCACTGCGCGGTGTAGTCCCGCAGGACTCCCCCGTGTTCCTCACCGCCGTGGAAGCACGTGAGCTTTTGGTAGCAGAACGTCATGACGTCGTGGGCCGTGAACACCACGCCCGCGCCCGCACGACGAGCCGCGGCCAAGGACTCGTAGGAAAGGTGCGTGTGCACGAGATGGCTGTGCACGATGTCGGGCCGGAAGACGTCGAGGACGCGCTGGAACGCCGAGCGCACGCGCGGGTTGTCGAGCGAGACCCACGCGCGCCAGCGCACGTCGTAGTCCGAGTGCAGCCGGAACACTCGCAGCCCCTCGATCTCCGTCTCCCCGACGAGCGCGGGATCCTGCACGGTGGTCGCCAGCGCCGTCTCGTGGCCCTGCGCCTGCAGCCATGCCGCATGCTGGTACATCAGCCGGATCGACGAGCCGATGCGCGGATCCGAGAGGTCGTTCAGGAACAGGATGCGCACGCGGCCTAGCTCCCCCACTCGGTGGCATTGCGGTTGTTGTGCAGCCAGAACGCGATGTACGTGAAGTGCACCAGCGACCAAGATAGGTAGATCGCCTGGCCCCAGACCGGGCCAACTTCAGGCCACAGCATGGTGATGTAGACATTGATCGGGATCGTGACGATCGCCCCGACGAGCGCGATCAGCAGGTTCGCGCGCATCTTGTTGGTGAGGATGTAGAACGGATCGAGGGCGATGCCGAAGCCCGACGGGACCAAGCCAATGGCGAGGATCCAGCAGCACTTGAACACCGGCTCGGTGTAGTCCTCCGGATAGAAGCGGGCGATCATGACACGCGCGACGAGGAGACCCAGTCCGATGGCCAGCGCGATGGCTCCGCCCCCTATGAGACTCGCGCGCCAGTACAGCGTGCGGAAGCCGGGGAAGTCACTCTTGCCGCGCCTCTCCGCCAGCGCTGGAAGCACGTTGCGCGACACGCCCTGCATGGCGACGGTCGCTAGCCCCATGATCTTCTGCGCGATGTTGAAGTAGGCGACCCACGCGAAGCTTGCGAAGCCCGAGAGCAGGAGTCGCGGGAGCACATTGATGAATATCGTGGTTGCATTCTTCAGCAGCCCGAGGCGTAGCCCAAGCCGCAGGCCCGTCCTTAGCGGGATGCTCGGGACATTGGTCCAGATCTCGCGCCACGACGGCAGCCACTGGGCTCCATCGGTGCGCGCATTGCGATACATGTTGAGCGCGAGATAGGCCGCGCACATGCGGCTTGCGATTTCGCCGAGCACCGCGCCCGCGGGCGAGTTCGTGATCACCACGCCGCCGAGCGTAAGGAACAGGCGGATGAACTCGTGCGAGGCATCGAGCTGCGCCAGAGGAGTCATACGGCGCGTGGCGTGGAAGGCGACCTGCGCGACGGCGCGCGGCGTGTCGATCAGGATCCACCACGTCAGCCACCATGCCCAGAGGCCGAGATTGCGGGCCTCCTTGATGGGCAGGTCGTCGCCGTAGATGCGCTCGCACAGGGCCGGAAGCGCGAACCACCCGATGCCGATCATCAGCGCGCCCGTCACGAGGTATGTCTTGACGAGAAAGGCGAGCCAAGCCGTGACCTTCTCGTTCAGGTCGCGTGAGCTGGCTGCCGCGACTTGGCTCACCGTGGCCTGCACGACCCCGACGTTGACGAGGTTGAAGAGCAGCGCCTGCAGCGTGACGGCCATGACGAACAGTCCCTGCCCGTGCGCGCCGAGGGCGAAGGCCAGCACGGCCGAGGCCGCGAAGCCGCTGGCCTGCGTCAGGAATCCGCTCGCCTGCAGCGTGAGCGTGTCCTTGACGAACTTGGTACGGATCGCGGCAAGCAGCCTCTGCTTCACGGCCGTCCCTTTCGCCGTGCGAGGGCTTCGTCGTAGAGCTTGAGCACGACTTGCGCATTGGCCGGCCAGCTCGAGCGGGCGGCGTGCGCGCGCCCGCCCTCGCCCAGCCGAGTGCGCAGGGCCGCATCGCTCAGGATCCGCTCGAGCGCCTGCGTGACGGACGGCGCGTCCTGCGATACCAGATAACCGGTCTCCCCATCGACGATGGCATCCTCCGCGCCGCAGCCCAGAGTGCCGATGCACGGAATGCCGGCCGCGGAGGCTTCGAGGTACACGATGCCGAAGCCCTCGAACCCACCGTCGCGAGCCGTCACGGGCACGTGGAGGAAGAGCTCGGCGCGTTGGAGCAGGTCGATCTTCTCGGGCTCGCTCACGTTGCCGAGGAACGTCACGCGCTCCGCTACGCCCGCGCGCTCGACGATGGCATGCAGCGAGCGCTCGTAGTCGTCACCGGCTCCTCGCCCCACTACATAGTGGTAGAGATCCGGGCGATGGCGAGCGACAGCGCACCAGGCCTCGAGCGCGAGGTGATGTCCCTTGCGTTCCTTCAGCTCGCCAATCGAGAGCGTGAAGCGCTGCCCGCGCCATGGCCGCGTTGTCAACTCCGGGATCGCTGCGTAGCGACCTGCGTCCACGGCATTCGGGACGACATGGAGGCGGGAGAGCAGCGCGTGATCCCTTGGGAGCAACTCGCGCACTCGCTCAGCCGTGAAGCGACTCACAGCGATCATGGCGTCGAGTCGCGCGTACGCAGCGCTCGCGCGCGCGGCGTGGCGCGCATCGACGAGCGGTTGCACGGTGTAGGTCCCATGACCCGTCGCGATGCAGGGCTTGCCCGCCCGCTCCGCTCCGAGCAGCGCCGCCAGGTTGTGCGGATAGTCCTTGATCGCGTGAACGAGATCGCAATCCGCTGCCGCACGCGCGATGCGGCGCTGCGCGAGCTGGAGGCTGGCCCAGAACTTCAGGCGCGACATGTAGAAGAAGTAGTCGGGCGGCAGGGCGACTTCGATCTTCCAGTGCATGGGCACGTCGGCCGACGTGGGCCGGTGCTTGCGCGCGAGCAACACGCGAACCTCGAGCCCCGGACGCTGCTCTTCGAGCGCACGCAGTAGGCGCACGGCATAGCGCCCGACACCGTCGAGGTCGGAGAGGGAATCGGTGAGGAACAGGACGCGCATGGCGGCACCGGTGCGAGTGGATCGGCTCAGGGGGCCCGATCCCCCATCCAGCGCAGGAGCCGCCGCGCCCGCGCGTCCCACGTATGCTCCGGGGCACGCGCACGGAAGGCTTGGGACAGTCGTGCGCGCAGTCGCTCATCTCCGAGCAGCTTTTTCAGGCCACCGGCAAGTTCTTCCACGCTGTCTGGGCGCACCAGCCAGGCGTCCGTCTCGTGCATCAGGAGCTCGCGTAGCGAGGGCAGGTCGCTCGCCACGAGCGGCAGTCCGACGGCCATCGCCTCGAACACCTTGAGGGGCGAGGTGTAGCGGGCGCTGATGGCGGGCGTCGAGCGGTTCGGCGCAACGCCGACATCCGCCGCCACGAGGTACAGCGCGACCTTGGCCGGAGGCTGGAAGCCATCGATACGGACGTTCGAGAGCCCTGCTGCGCGCTGCCTCAGCGCGAGCACGTCATGCTCCATGCCGCCAGCGATCACGAACAGCACGTCGGGCAGGACGCGGGCCGCCTCGACAAGAAGGTCGACGCCCTTCCACTCGAGCAGACCACCGGCATAGGCCACGACAGGACGATCGAGCGGCAGCCCGAGGCTGGCCCGTGCGTCGGAGCGCGTCGGGAGCGAGACGAAGCGCGTCGGCTCGAACGCGTCATGCTCGACCACGACCTGCGAGGCCTCGATGCCGAGCGCGAGCAGGTCCGCACGAACCCCGCCGGAGATCGCGATGACTCCGCGGGCTCCCCGAGCCGCGCGCTGCAGCAAGCGGCGGCGCCAGCGCCCGCCCGGCACGGAGTGGATCTCGAGGAACACGGCGCGGCGGCCAGAGCGCACGAGCCTGTCCGCGCACTCGATCTCGCGGGAGAGCACGAGACGCGGGCTAGTGTCTCGCCGGAGCCTCGCGGCTGCGTTCACGGAAAAGCTCCACTCCTGCAATCGGGAGGGCCAGAATTGGAGCGAGGGCGGAAACCGCTCGAGGATGTCGAAGCACTCCACGGCGCTGACGCGCGGTCGCGGCCCCTCCGGCACTCCGCAATGCGAGAACAAGTCGCTGCCCGCTGGTAAGGCGACTTCCCGTGCTCGTCGTGCATGGAGGATCTCGACCTCGAGTCCCGCGCGTGCGAAGGCCGCGGCGCTCTGTACAACTTGCAGCCCTTGGGCGCGCTCCGAGGGCAGGCGAGTATTGGCGACGATCGCGAGCGAGCGCTTCACGGCTTCTCGGTGGACGGGGGCAGTTCCTGACCGATGCCGTCGCCATATCCGATCTCCGCCATGCGACGCGCGTTCTCGGTGACATCGCGCGGAGAGAGCACGATCTCGATGCGCGGAATCGGCATCGACGCATCCCACGCCACGAGCGCGGAGAGCAGACGCTGCGCGTCGGTCTCGAGTTCGGAGACCACGTTGCGGGTTTCCTCCGGATCCACAGCGAGGTCGTACAGGCGCGGCTTCGCGATCCCTCGTCCCGCCAGCGTTTGCAGCGTCTCGCCCTGGAGAGTCAGTGGACTGTTTTGCTCGTCAACGGACGGGACGACGAGCTTCCAACGCAGGTCCTGAACGCTCATTTCGAGCCCGTTTTCCGCGAACGAGTGCTCGCGCAGGGCCGTGGCGCGCCCGTCGAGCAGCGGCAGCACGCTGCGCCCGTCGAGCGCTCCGTAGTCGCGACCGTTGGCGTCCAGCCTGGATTCCTGAGGTACCGCGACGCCGATCGCCTCACACACGGTCGGCAGGAAGTCAATCGACTCCACGAGCGCCCCCACGCGCTTGCCGAGCGGCAACTTGCGCGGCCAGTGCATCACGAGCGGTACGCGCAGGTTTGACTGGAACATGTGGTTGTGCTCCCACACGCCGTGCTCGCCGAGCTCCTCGCCATGATCGGCCGTCACCACGACGAGCGTGTCGTCGAGCGTGCCTTGCTTCTCGAGTTCGGCGAGCACCATGGCGATCTGGCGGTCGGTGTAGGTGACGCCGCCGTGGTAGAGGTCGCGGATCTGACGCGCGTCAGCCTCGCTCGGGTTGACCTTGCCTGCGTGGATCGCAAAGGCGTGGTCGGAACGGAACACGCTCAGCGGACCGTCGTAGGAAGGGTCGCAGTAGAGCGCGCGAATCTCCGCCGGCGGGTCGTAGGGCGTGTGCGTCGCGAACAGGTGCACCATCGCGAAGAAGCGCTTGCGCCCGTTGGCGCGCAGCCAGACGGACGCCTCGCTGGCGACCGGCGTGGAGTCGAACTTCTGGGTGAGCTTGGTGCGCGCGATGTAGAGCAGCAACTCCGAGCTAAAGAGGCTCCAGGAATCCTCGACGTCGACGAGGTGGTGCCCCATGAACGACTCGAAGTACGAGTCGAAGCCGCGCGCGAGCCCCGCCGACTGCGAGAGCGCACCGGTCATGAACGTGACGCAGTGGTAGTCCTCGCGCTCGAGCTTGCCGCCCGAGAGCAGCGGGGCGTCTTTCAGGTGCGACGCGAGCGTGATGTTGGGCGCCATGCGCGTGTCCGGGGCCATGCGCACGAAGCCGTGGCGCCGCGGGTACTTGCCCGTGAACCACGACCCAAAGCTCGAACCCGTGAAAGGCGCCTGCACGAAGGCGCGCTCGAACACGACGCCCTCGCGCGCGAGCGCATCGATGCGCGGCGTCTGGACGCGTTCATTGCCGTAACAACCGAGCACATCCGCGCGCATCGCGTCGCACACGAACAGCAGGACATTGGGAAGTTTCTCGTTGCGTTCATTGAGCTCGCCGAGGCGCTCGGAGTCCGCCCGGGAGGAGAGCAAGAACGCGCCGCCACCGAGCCAGCACAGGGGCACCAGCGCGGCGAGCGCCCACTGCGAAGCGCGTGGGAGTCGCGCGCCGAGGGCGACCATCACCCAGCCACAGGCGAGACCGATGGGCAGCAGCACCGCGGAGGCCGCGAGTCGCTTGGGGTCTGTGACCGAGAGCCCGGGGAAAACCCACGAGCGAGTCCACCAAACCAGCCCCACGAACAGCGCGAGACCCGTGACGATGGCCGTCAGGGTGGTCAGCCGCTCGCCGAGGGAGCGCGTGCGCAGCCAGCGATGTCCGACGACTCCTATCAGCAAGGCGAGCATGGAGAGCACCGCCCCATGGACGAGCACGCTCGCCGCAAGGCAACCCAGCCACGCCGGCAGGCCGCTCGTGCCCGTGCGCAGGCCAGCTCCCACGCCGTCGACGATTCCGATGACCGCGCCCGACCCGAGTCCGGCATTGAGCGCCGCACGCAGCGTCAGGCCGAGTCCGCCGTGCTTGTGGGGTTGGTTCACGCTGATGCCTTGCCGTTGGGAAACCCTAGCACAGCCGGTAGGAGCGTTCCCACGTGCCCTCGCCCGCTCGTTCGGTGGCGGTGCGGGGCCAGTGAAACGTCAGGGAATGCACGGGTTTCGGATCGAGCCAGCGCTCGAACACGCTCAATCCCGCTCCGTCGACCTCGAAGCGGCGCTGGAGCCGCGGACCGACCGGCGCGTCGCCGGTACGCCACGCGACGGAGGTCGTCAGCGTGATGCCTCCGGCGTCGACGCGGACTTCGGGCGCCCGATGGAACGCGCTCGAGACTTCCGACGAGGCGAAACCCAAGAGCCCGCGTCGGGCCACGTCGAGCGGTGCGTGAAGCGCCATGCCGTAGCGTCCGCCGCGCCAGTGGTTGCGCAGCAGCCAAAGCGAGAAGCGCAGCTCGCTCGCGCTGCTCCTCCAGCCGCGCGCGAGCGCCAAGCCGCCGACACTCCCCGACCACTCCCCTTCCTGTGCCGCACTCCAGCGCTCGCGCGCAAGAAGGCTCGCCCCATCGGACTTGCGCACGACGCGCAGCAGGCCGCTGCCTTGAGGGCTTCCGTAGTGAACGTTCGACGGCGGATGCCCCCCTCGGACCCACGCGACAACGCGATCGTCCTCAAGTCGCGCGAGCTGCGCGTCCGGGAACCAGCACACAGAGAGCTCGATGCTACGCGTCTCCTGCGGGGCAGTCTCGGCGAAGGTCGCATGCGCTTCCGCCAGCTCCGGCAGCGCGCGGGCAATCCACTCCGCGTGGCAAGCCCAGAACACGGGGCATTGGTAGCTCTTCGTGCGACCGCGAGCCGGCAGGTGGGAACGCGGTTCGCCACTCGGCAGCAGGTGTTCGCACCAGGTGCGGAACGCGCGCACCGCGGCGCGCGCGAAGCGCGGCTCGCGGTAGAGCTTCCAGCCGCGCAACAGCGCATAGATATCGAATACGTGCGAAGCGACCTCGTACTCCGCTCCCCAGTACCAGGGCTTCGCTTCTACGAGCCCCGCCTTGATCCCGTCCGGGCCATGGAGCGCTTCCGTGAAGACGAGCGCCGAGTGGATGGAGTGTGCGAACGGCTCGCGCGACGGATCGCGACCGAGCTGCTCGAGCGCGAAGATCAGGAAGCCCGGAATGCGCGAGTGATAGAAACTCGAGGCATCGCTCGCACCCGGATGCTCCGCACCCCAGTGCAGCGGATGATAGGGAAAGCTGCCGTCCCCGTTCTGCACGGCCTCGATGCCGCCGAAGGCCTCGATCGCGACCTTCTCGAGCGTGGCATCGCGCTCAAGACGCCACGCGGCCGCGAGTCCCGTGAGTCCCCACGCGCGTTGCGCAGGCACGCCCTTGTCGAGCACTGCATAGCGCAGGTAGGTGCGGGCGTGGAGCAGGCTCGCACGTCGAAACTCCTCGCGATCCGCTGCGCCGAGCGCGTCTCCGAGCGTGAGCACGAGCTCCGCCAGCGCGTCACTGCACGCTCCGCCATCGATCACGGCGTTCGAGCTGTTGTACTTGTCGTGGCGACCGGGCCAGAACGTGTGGCACTCGCTCGTGCCTTCGCGGTGCAGGTTGGCGACCAGCCGCCGCCCCTGCTGGATGGCGGCGGCGAGGTGCCCGGCGCGGAACTCCTCCCGGTCGTGCAGCGAGAGTCGGGCTGCGAGAACTGCGGCACCCGCGCTCTTGCCCGTATGCTCGATGTGGTGCTCGGGGCACAGGATACGGCCCTCGGCATCGCGCAGAGACAGGAGCCACCCCAGCGCCCGGCGTAGGGGCTCGAGCAGTGCGTCGGGGATCGTGGTGCTCACGCCCCACCTCGGTGAGTACGCAGCATGTGATCCACGAGTCGTCCCATCAGGGCATCGACTTCGTGATCTCGTGCGACAAGGGAGCGCAGCCGCTCGCCCAGCGCCGCACGTTCCGGCTGTCGCAGTCGCAGGATGCCTTCGATGCGATCGGCGAGCGAAGCCGCGCTCCCGGACTCGAACAAGAGCTTCTCGCCGTCGGCGCCGAGCTCGCGGAAGAGCCGCGGGAACGAGTCGTTGCAGGTCACGACGGGCCGCGAGCACGCCATGGACTCGAGCACCACCTTGTCGATGCTTCCGGTGCGGCTCGCGCTCAGGACCATCGTCGCGCGCTGGTAGTACGGGACGATCTCCCGGTACGGAACGGCACCGTGCAGGACGACGCGCTCGCGCAGCCCGCCGACCTCGATCTGTTCGGTCACGCGCCGCGCGTAGGCATCATCCGAGGCCACGAGTCCTCCGCCGACGAGGTCGAGGTGCACGTCGAAGCCGCGCGACACGAGGATTCCCACCGCGGCGATCACCGTCAGTGGATCCTTGGCCGGCGTGAGCCGGCCGACTTCCAGCAGTCGGATGGGGCGCACAGGCTCGACGCCGCGCGAGGAGAAGTGCTCGAGGTCGATGCCGTGGCCGGTGACGACCTTTCTCGGGCTGTCGATGCGCAGCGACTCCTCGCTGGCCGTAAAAACGAGCTCGACGGCTTTCACAGCTCTCTCGAGCCGCCCATCGACGGCACCGTGGGTGTACCAGAGAAACTCACGCGCTCCCGCCTTCTTGGCGAGTCCGGTGGAGAGCAGCGTGTAGCGCGGCACCATGTGCGCGAACACCGTGTCGAAGCCCTCTTCGAGCAGCGCTTCTCTCAGATAGCGGCGGTTGCGCAGGTAGCGTCCGATCCAGCCCTTGCGGCCGATCTCCCGCACGTCGACGTTCGCGGGCAGTCCCTGAATGTTCCCAACCTCCAGCGCGAGAACGCGCACGCGCTCGCAGCGTCGCGCAAGACCTTCGATCCAGCGCGGAACGAAGCCCAGAACCGCGTCGTTCGCGTCAAGGACCTGCGTGAGGAACAGGAGCTTCACTTCGCTTGGCTCCGCGCTGTGACCACGGCCTCATAGAGGTGTTCGAGTCGCGTGGCGAGTGCCTCCGCCGAGTGGCGCGACTGTGCGCGCATGCGCGCGCGCTGGCCCATGGCGACCGCCTGTGCGGGAGCGTCCAGCAGCTGGGCGAGTCCGTACGCGAGCTCGTCGACGCTCGTTCCGAGATACCCCGTGCGTTCCTCCGCGAGGATCTCCGCGACGCCGCCGACACGCGTCGCGACCGCCGGTTTGGCAGCCGCGGCTGCTTCGATCAGTGCAACGGGCAAACCTTCGTTCCGCGAAGTGAGCAGGACCGCCGACAGGTCCGCGTAGAGTGGTGCAACGTCTTCTACGGCCCCGAGCATGTGCACGCGCTCGCCCAGCCCGGGCGGCAGGGCGCGGATGCGACGCTCGAGCATCCCGCGTTGGTCGCCGTCGCCGATGAACACGAGCTGCAGCTCTGGATAGCGCTGGGCGAGCACCTCGAGCACCTCGATGGCCCACTCCGGTCGCTTCACTTCCGCGAGCCGGCCGAGCACTCCGACGAACACGGCCTCGGGACCGGCCTTCACCTGCGCCCGCAGCACGCCGTTCCCACCACCGAGGGCGAGGAAGGGCTCGAGGTCGATTCCGGGGGGAATCACGACGACCTGCTCCTCGCGTGTCACATCGAGACGCACGAGATCATCGGCGGTCGCATGTGACACGGCCACGATGCGATCCGTCTCGCGCGCAAGCTTGCGCTCGAGCGCGACGAGACCTTTCGACACCGTCGCGTTGAAGTAGCCCTCGAGCACGTGACCGTGAAAGGTATGGACGCGGGGAAGCGACTTGCTCTTGCCGCTCGCCCAGCGCGCGAGTGCTCCGGCCTTGGAAGCGTGCGTGTGCAGGACTTCGGGACGAAACTCGGCGAGCGCGTCGCGCAGGAAGGCGCGCGCTCGAAGGTCTCCCACGGGCGACCAGCCGCGCGCGAGCCCCGGGACGCGCACGACATCGAGGCCGCGAGCGAGCGCAACCTCGAACAGGTCACCCTCCCCGGGCTCGGGCGAGCCGACGAAGATGCGCACCTCATGCCCACGGCGCACGAGCAGCGGGTCGCTCGCCAGCACCTGCCGGGCAGGGCCACCGAGATTCAGCCGCGTGAGCACTCGAGCGATGCGCATGGACGGGAGTCTAGGGCGAGGCGGGGTCGGGTTCGACGCCGCGCAGGCCCGTCAGAGCAGCGTGAGGTGGTACCCGACCAGCAGGGTGTACGCCGCGGCCGCGGTCCAGATACCAGCGCGCGCCAGCGGGAAGTTCTTGTGCAGCGTAAGCACCACCAGCGGGACGATGATCAGCAGCGACTTCGAGGCCACGAACCCGAGTCTGCCAGTGCTCAGCATCGTATCCGCGACCGGGTTGAGCTCGATCCCGCCCGACTGCAGGTGCAGCAGCGTGAAGAAGCTGTCGAGGGAATTCATGGCCGCGATCCACAGCATCGCGAGCGCGAGCTTGCCGCTGTACTGGTCCACGAAAGCCCCGTCGTTCTCGCCTTCCCGTCGTCCCCCAGCGCGCCGCCTTCCGCCGAACAGCGTGTAGCGGGAGAAGCGCTGCGTCGGCCGCTTGCGGCGATCAGGACCGCGCGGCAGTGCCGCCGGAACGGCCCCGGCCATCTGCGGCACCGGCTGGGCAGTCGTGGAGGAGGGTTCCGGCTCGGCCATGGCATGCCTGCGGGGCTTATCGGCTGCGCGGACCTTCAGGGTGCAGCCGCGAATAGACGGCCAGCGTCTCCTCGATCATGCGCTCGATCGCGAAGCTCTTTCGTACTCGCTCGCGCCCGCTCGCTCCAAGGCCGCGGCGCAGCTCGCCATCCCGGGCGAGCTGCAGCATCCCGGCCGCGAGCGCCTCGACGTCGGCCGGCGGCACGAGGAGGCCGGTGACGCCCTCCTCGACCACCTCCGGAACCGCCGAGACGCGCGTCGCGAGCACCGGTAGTCCGGTCGCCATGGCCTCGAGGAACACGAGACCGAGACCTTCCCACAGCGAGCACATCACGAACATGTCCGACGCTGCGAGGACCTGCGGTACGTCGCGCCGGATACCCGCGAAGATCGCGGATCCATGTACTCCGAGCTCGCGCGCGAGCGCCTCGGCCCGCACGCGCCCTGCGCCGAACGGATCGTCCCCGACGAGCAGCAGCCGCAGTCGATTTCCGCCCTGCTGCTCGCGAGCCTTCGCGAAGGCCTTGAGCAGGACGTCGTGTGCCTTCTGGGGCGCAAAGCGTGCCACGCAGGTGAGCACGATCTCGTCGCTCTCGACACCCAGCGAGCGCCGCAGCGCCTCGCGCTCGACGGCCGGTGCGATCGCAGCCTGCTCGAACGGCCGGGGATCGAGTCCGTAGTAAATGCGCGTTTGCCGCGCGAGCGAGATGCGCCCATGGCGTTCGATGAAGCGCGCCACGTGATCGGAGAGCGGAATCGTGCGCTGCGGAAGTTGTCCGACGACACCGTGCACGAGCGAAACGATCCGCCGGGTGAGCACTTGCTCGTCGTTGTGCTTGCTCGATACGAGGCCAGCGCGACGTCCAGCTAGCGTTGCGAGCACGGCGACACTCATGTCGGCCTTCAGTAGGTGCGTGTGCACGATCGAAGCCCAGCGCAAATTCTCGCGCAGGACGCCGAAGAGGCCTGACGCGAAGGAGACACGTTCGACCCGCTCCGCACCTGCGCGCAAGAAGTCTGGCTCCAGCGTTCCCTGTCCCTTGAAGTACACCACGCGCACGGAATGTCCGCGCTCGCATTGCCCGCGCACCTGCGCGAGCAGGTGCATCTCCGCACCCCCGACGTCGAGCGTCGTGATCGCGTGCAGGATTCTCATGCGAGTTCCCCGTACACGCCGAGCAGTCCGTCCACCATGTGCTCGAGCGTGAACTCGGCGCGCACCAGCGCTTGACCAGCCTTGCCGAGCGAGGCGCGCGAGGCCGCGTCGAGCCGCAGCACCTCCGCGAGTTCCTGCGCGATGTCCGCGGGTGCGTCGGATCGGCACAGGCGACCCGCTCGGCCGTCCCCCAGCAACGCTCGCGCGCCGTCCACCGGAGTCGCCACGACCGGGCGCGCGGCCGCCATGGCCTCGAGCACGATGTAGGGCATGCCTTCCCAGCGCGATGGCAGGAGCAAGGTGTCGCAGCTCGCGAGCAGCCGCGGGACATCGTCACGCCAGCCGAGGAAGTGCACGCGCGACTCGACACCCAGCTCGCGTGCGAGGGCGCGCAGCTCCGCTTCCATCTCGCCGCTGCCCGCGAAGGCGAGGTGGACGTTCGCGAGCATCGACGTTGACAGCGCCCGCAGCGCGAGGTCTTGCCCCTTGGCGACATTCAGCAGTCCGACCACGAGGGCGAGCGGCGCATGCTCTGGCACGCCGATCACGCCCCTCTCGAGCGGCGCCGCGCGCTCGAACGGAGCCCTGTCGATGCCGTTGCCGACCACGCGCACCTTGCTCGCCGGAATGAAGTCGGCGCACGCGAAGGTGGCCGCCTCGTCGGCGCTGACGGCGATGAAGCGGTCCGTCTTGCGCGCGAGCTCCTTCTCGACCGTGCGGAAGAGCGAGCGAGAGAAGCTCGAGAACATCGCTCCGAACAGAAACGCGAAGGTGTGCGGCGTGTGAACGCGGGCTCCGATGCCCGTCGACCAGGATGCGAGCCTTGCGAGCGCTCCAGCCTTGCTCGAATGCGAATGCACGATATCCGGACGCAGCTCTTTCAGCGCTGCTCTCAGCGCGAAGACGTGCGCCGCATCCCTGTGCGGCCGGATCGCGCGCGCCATCGGCAGCTCGCGCACCTCGACGCCCTCATGGGCGAGCAGCGCGAGATCATCGCGGAAGCGGGGCTCGCGCAGGGCCGAGGCCACCAGCGTGACGCGCACGCCACGCGCGCGCAGCCCGCGACAGGCATCGACGACGTGCCGGCGCGTTCCGCCGATCGTCGCCTCGATCACGTGCAGGACGTGCAACGCTCGACCGCTCAGTACGCGCCCGTACCCTTCACCACCGCGAAGCCGGTCAGCGCGATGATGACCACGTCGAGCAGCAGCGACTGGTGCTCGATGTAGTAGATGTCGTACTCCATGTTCTCGTGGATTGCCTCGCCGCGCGCGTAGGAGATCTGCCACAGGCCCGTGAGGCCCGGCTTCACGCGCAGCCGCTCGCGCTCGAGCGGGCCGTAGCGCTCGACGATGAAGCTCATTTCCGGCCGCGGCCCGACGATCGACATCTCGCCCCTGAGCACGTTGATCAGTTGGGGCAGCTCGTCGAAGCTGTAGCGCCGCAGCCAGCGACCGATGGCCGTCAGGCGCGGGTCGTGGTGACTCTTCGGCTTGGGCGCGTCCCCGCTCTTATCCACGAGCATGGTGCGGAACTTGAGCATCTCGAACAGCTCGCCGTCCTTGCCCACGCGCTTCTGGCGGAAGAACACGGGGCCGGGCGACTCGCGCCGGATCAGGAAGGCCGTGATGGCGAAGAGCGGTGCGGTCATGATGAGCGCCGCGACCGCCACCGCGAGGTCGAGCACGCGCTTCGAGGCGAGCTGCAGGAAGGTCGGTTTGCGATCCGGGCGCGTGATGAGCGGGATCGAGTCGAGCGTCTCGATCCGGACCTTGTGCGAGAAGATGTGATAGAAGCGCGGCACGACGTGGTAGATCACGCCTTCGCGCTCGAGAGACTCGATCAGTCCCATGAGCTCGCGCTCGTCTGCCTCGGGCACCGCGACGAAGACTTCGCTGATCTTGTGGCGTCGGATCAGGAGCTCGAGTTCCTCTATGACGCCGAGCACCTCGAAGCGGTCGATGCGCGTGCCGACCTCCTCCTTGCGCTCGCTGACGAAGCCGAGCAGGTTGAGCCCGAGTGTAGGGACGAGCACGAACTTCTTCTGCAGCCGGCGTGCCGTGCCGCCGGTGCCGTAGATCAGGACGTTGCGGTTGCCGACTCCGCGCCGGTGCAGCCACTGGATCACCTTGAACGAGCAGAAGCGGCTCGTGGTGGTCAGTACGCCGATCATCACGAACGCTAGCACCAAGCCCATGCGCGAGAACTGCCAGACCCCGCGCTCGTCCGTGATCTCGATGTTGACGAAGTTGTGCAGCGGGATGAGCAACTGGTAGATGCCGTGCGAGGGCAGGCCCGTCGCCGTGCGCAGCAGCAGCAGCAGGGCGTGCACCACGAGGAAGCTCGTCAGCGTCGACTTGGCGACGGCCTTGAACTCCTCGATGTTGAGCAGGCTCTTGAGCGGGCTGTACATGCCCGTCGCATGGAAGCTGATGAGACTCACGGCCGAGGTGAGCAGGAACACATCCCGGTAGTGCGCGTACTCGGGCCCCGGCTGGCCGGCGAGAGTCTCGCGCAGCCGCCAGCCGAGCCAGCAGGCGAGCCATAGGACCGCGAGGTCCACGAGCACCTGCACCGATAGAACCAGCGGCTCGAAGTTGCGCCGGACGAAGGTCCCCGTGGCGCTCACGCGGACCTCCCTGCTCGCGGGTGGCGCCCAGTTCGGAAGGGGTGGAAGGAGGCGGACATGGTCGGCGCGCGCGCCGCAGCGCGACTCGGCCCCGCGCCGAGAGCGCACGGGTCCCGAAGGGCAGAGGCTACCGCGGGGGCGCGACGGGGGGCAATTGGTCGGGGGCTCACGGGAGGGACGCGCTGTCCAGCGACTGGAGCAGCTCCGGGACGGTATCGGCCGCCCGCCCCGCCTGCCTTGGGTAGTGCAGCCGGAACGAGGCCGCCCCCAGCCCTGTCGCGCCGTCCGTGACGGCCCTCAGGGCTGCCCAGGGCACGTTGGCCGCGCATGCGACAGCCGCCACGGCAGCCGTTTCCATGTCGGCCACAGCCGGCCCTGCGAAGGCCCGCGCGAGCCTCAGGCGGCGCCACAGGGACAGTACGGGCCGGTCGGCGGTCAGGAACCAGCCCTCAGGCCCCGCTGCGACGCGCCGCCACGCCGCCCGCAACTCCGCGCAGGCCTCGACCTCACGGCCCTCGCGCACCGCAAGGTCAGCCTGCACGGCGCGTTGGCAGTGCACCAGCGTCCCGGGACCGAGCCCCCACTTGAGGCCACCACAGGTCCCCACCACCAGCAACCCGTCGCGCGCTCCCGCCCCGACGAGCGCGGCGGTCGCCTTGGCCGCGGCTACCTTGCCCACGCCGCTGACGCACGAGAGCAGCCGGGTGTCTCCGAGCTGAACTTGGAGCAGCTCGAGCCCGAGGGAACGCTCGAGGAGCGCCGAGCGCTCGCGGAGCGTCCCGAGTTCCTCGCGCAGCGCGCACACGAGGCCAAAGGTCCGCGCCGGTGCCATGTCCCTATCATGAGTCCCCGTCGCTCTCGCGGCGAGCCCCTTGGAGGCGCTCCTCGGCGCGGCTACAACCTCTCCCCCGTGGCCGCCTTCCACCGCAAGGGTCCCCTGCACATCGCCATGACCGGCGCCACCGGCTTCATCGGTCGCTACATGGTGCGTGCCCTCGTGGCGGCCGGCCACCGCGTGCGCGTGCTCGTTCGCCCGGGCCGCGAAGGCGCTCTCGAGCGCCCCGCCGGCGCTCCGCTCGAGGTCCACACCGGCGACCTCGTGGACGCCGGCTCTCTCGAGGGCTTCCTCGCGGATATCGACCTGCTGATCCACATCGCCTCGGCGCACGACCATCTCGGCGACGAGCTGATGCAGAAGATCAACATCCAAGGCACCACGCACCTGCTCGACGTCGCGCGCCGCGAGGCGGCCAAGGACTTCCAGATCTGGATCGTGTCGTCGGCCGTGATCGGTGCGCCGGTCTACAGCTACTACCGCGACTCCAAGCGCGTGCAGGAGAAGCTCATCAAGGGCTCGGGATTTGAGTGGGCGAGCTTCCGCCCCACGCTCGTCTACGGCGTCGGCGACTATCGCCACACCGCTCCGTTCCTGCGGCGTTGCGCGGCCCAGCGCGGCAGCTACTGGGTCCCCCACGACGGGCTCTCCAAGATCAACCCCGTGCACGTCGAGGACGCCGTCGACGCGGTCATGCGCTACTTCTCGTTCGAGCGCGGCATCGACTGCGTGTATGAGCTCGCGGGGCCGGCGGGCCTCGCTTACAACGACTTCGTGGACCTCACGATCGCCGCTGCGGGCGGCAAGCTGCGTAGGCGCAACATCCCCAAGACGTGGGCCGACCGGCTGATCTTCCTGAAGGGGATCTTCACCGACAACACGGCCGACCGCCGTGCGAGCGCTTACTTCAACCTGCACCACGAGCACGACATCACGAACGCGAAGTTCGAGCTCGGCTGGGAGCCCCGCACCTACGCACAGGGCATCCGCGAGGTCGCAGCCGGCGACTGGTGGCGCAAGGAATCCGCCGAGGGCTAGAAACTTGGCGAGCGACCAAGCGGCGCGCGCACTGCGCCGGGCGCGCTCAGGGAGGCGGCCCGCAGATCTTTCGGGCAAGCATGAAAGTTGGCACTGCAAGTACATGCTTCCAGAGGTCGCCCCATTCGGCCGCGCACGGCCACTTTTTCCGACGGGGCCCACTTCCGTGAAGCGCTCGAGTGCTTCCGCCCCGGCCCTCGTCCTGCTCGCCTTCTACGGACGGGCGCAGTCCATCGTTCAGGAGAACTCCGTGCGCCCGCACCTTGCCGGCAGAGCCGAGTTCCGTTCCTCGCTCACTAGGCTGCCGCACCACGGCCGCGACCTCTTCACGCCGACTTGACGGTGCAGAAGGGCACGGGGCGGCCCGGGACGAAGGGCACAGGTGACCCGCTGGTGCACCCGAGCTCGCCGCTCGTCGAAGCGCAGTGGTTCAACCGTCTCTCGGGGCCCGACGCCAACTCCCGCGCGGCCTGCCACAACGCGCCCTTCGGTGCGCCGGGCAGTAGCGGTGACTTTGTCGGCGGCGCGTTCGTGGTCGAGCAGGGCTTCGACTTCGTGGACTTCGATACCGCCGACATGACGCCGCTGCGCGGTCGCATCGACGCGACCGGGCGGTTGGTCGCGCTCGACGACTTCGCGAACTTCCGGGCGAGCATCGGCACGTACGGCTCCAGCTATGTCGAACGGCTCGCGCGCCACGGACTGCAGCTACGACGCGAGCGCGATCACCGGACTCATTGCCAGCAGCATTGCATGCTCGGCGGCGCGAAGCCCGACCTCGTGCTGAAGTCCTTCCGCGAGGCAGCCGCCGTCACCATCCTGCGGCAGCTCTCGAACAACGCCATCAACCACCACCACGGCAACCAGAGCATCGAGCGCTTTGGTGCCGCCGACGTCGATGGCGACGGCTTCGCAGCGGAGATGACGACCTCGGACGTCGCGGCGATCACGCTGTTCCAGATGACTTGCCCGTTCCCGGTCGTATCGTCCCGAAGAATGCCGCAATCGAGTCCGCGATTCGCACGTGGGAGGAGCTCGGCGTGTCGACCGGCTGCGCCACGCGCCTCGTTCCGGAGTCGCCGCTCAGCTCGAGCGTGTTCGGCGAGCCCCGAGCTCCTACAGCCCAGCCGGCAACCTCGCTCTCGGCCACGCCTACGTCGCCCAGCACGGCGTCTTATGGGTCAACCTCAATCGCGACGACCTGCCCAAGCCGCGGCTCGCATCGAGTGGCGGTGCGATGCGCGTCCCGGCCTTCACGGTCCTCAAGCTGCCCGACATCCGCGCCGGTCCGAATGACCCCAATTGCGAGTCGCTCGACATCCACGCTCCCGCCAAATCCCCCGCTTTCCGCGCGGGCAACACGAGGTTCGTGACGAAGAAGCTCTCGGGCTGCGCCAAGGAGGCGCCCGACTTCCAGCACGGGTGCTTCACGAAGCTGCGCAAGGCGGTGCTCAACCACTTCGGCGATGCCGATGCGTTGCGGGCCGGGTTCCTTGCGCTCGACAGCTACGGCCGCGACTGCGTGATCGAGATCCTGAAGTCTCTGCAGGTGCTGCCCCCGGCACGGAACGCCGCGTGGTCGTCGAGCGCGGCATGCTGCGCAGCCGGCAGACCTCTCCCAGCACGAACTGGCACGGCGCCCTCACGGGGGATTCTCGCGCGCCGCTGTCGTACCCTGAGTCTGGTGCGAGCGCCGTGTTTCGCTCTGGAGGCTCTCGCTCAGGCCCGCGCCCGGAACAGCGTGAAGTAGCGCGCGACCTTGCTGGCGAGGCGCAGCGGGTGGCGCAACTCGCGCACGATGCGTCGCGGCCGGCGGTAGAACCGCCGATAGGCCTCGCGGATCTTGGCCTCGATCTGCGCCGCACTCATGTGCTCGTTACCCTCGAGCGCCTTGAATCCGGTCATGGTCGCGTAGTCGAAGTCGCGCTCGCCCTTCAGCAGCTTGTAGAGCGGCGTACCGGGGTAGGCGGTGACAGCGCAGAACTGAACTTGATCGGGATCGCAGCGCTCGACGAGCCGCAGCGTGTCCTCGACCATCGAGGACGTCTCTTCGGGGAATCCGATCATGCAGAATGCACGCGTCTCGATGCCGAGCTCGCGCGCATCGGCGAACACCTGCACGGCTTGCTCGTGGTCGAGCAGCTTGGAGCCGCAGTGCTTGCGCTGGATCAGCTCGTTGCCCGACTCGACGCCGAGCGAGATGTGCATGCAGCCGGCCTTGGCCATCTTCTCGAGCAGCGGCCTGTCGAGCACCTTCACGGCCGTCTCGCACTGCCACTTCAGGTCGAGCTTGCGTTCTAGAATGCCGTCGCAGATCGCATGCACGCGATCCTTGCGCGTAGTGAAGATCGGATCGCGGAACACGACATGGTGCACGCCGTGCACGCGCACGATGTCCTCGAGCTCGCGCAGCACGCTCTCCGGGCTGCGGAAGCGGAAGCGCAGGCCCTGCGCGAGCGTGTAGCCGCAGAACGAGCAGTCGAGCGGGCAGCCGCGCGAGCTCTTGACTGTCGTGATCGGGCCTTCGATGCCCGGGAAACGATAGAGCTCGTTGCGCAGCAGGTGGCGCGCGGGCAGCGGCAGGCTGTCGAGGTCCTTGAGCTTCTCGCGCTCGGGCTCGTGCACGATCTCGCTGTCGGGGCGCTTCCACGTGATGCCCTCGACGCCGGCGAAACTCTCCCCCGCCTCGACTCGTCGCACGAGATCGCGCACCGTGTGCTCTGGCTCGCCGCGCACGACACAGTCGACGTTGTCCCGCGCGAAGATTTCGCCGGGCGTGAACGTCACCTGGCTGCCGAGAATGGCGATGGGCACGCACAGCTTCACGCGCAATTCGCGGGCGAGCGCGAGGTCGCGGTCGAGCGAGGTGCTCGAGCTGTCGAGCGCCACGAACGCCGGAGCGAGCGCCGAGACGGCGGCCAGCGTCTGCGCAGGACCCTGCCCGAGCGCATCGGAGTCGTGGATCACGACTTCGTGCCCTTCGCTCTCGAGCACGCTCGCAACGTGGGCGAGCTCGATCGGCGGGTAGAGCAGCCCGGGGTTGACCGCCATGCCGAAACCGCCCATGAGTCCGCGGCTGACGCGGAACTCGCTCGGGGATGGCGGGCTGATAAGGACGATCTTCACGGGTTCGGGGGCCCGGGGCGGGGCCGGGGGGCCCGGTTGGATCGGCCAGCCCCCGTCCCGAACTCTACTCCCGGCGCAGTTCCCCGCCCAGTTGCGTCGCCTCGCGCTCGACCCGCTCGAGGAACTTCTTCACGTCGGCATCGTTGAGAGTGCGATCCGGAGCCGAGAGAGTCACGTGCCATGCCAGCGAGCGCCGGCCGGCGCCGAGGCGCTCGCCCTCAAAGACGTCGAAGAGCTCGAGCGCGGCCACGAGGCCCTTTCCACAGCGCTCCAGAGCGGCCTTGGCCTCCGCCGCGCCGCGCTCTGCGGGCAACGCAAGGGCCACGTCGACGCGCGTCGCCGGGAACTGGGCCAGCGGCGAGTAGCGGCGCGCCCGGGGCGTGGCCGCGAGCAGTGCATCGACCGACAGGCGGGCGAGCGCGACATCGCTCTCGATCTCTCCCGTGAGGCCGAGCGCGCGGGCCACTCCCGGCTCGAGCGCGCCAACTTCCCCCACCAGCGTGACCTGCGCGCCGATGCGCAGCGCGGTCGCGCGACCGGGGTGTGCCCAGCTCGCAGCGGCCTCGCAGCGCGACCAGACGCAGCCCTCGAGGCCCAGCGAGCGCACGAGATCCTCGACCACGCCCTGCAGCTCGGCGAGCGAAGTATCGTCGAAGCGCGCGTGGGCCTTGCGCGGCGGACGCGCGAGCACGAGCGCAACTTCGTGGAGCTCCTGCGGCTCCCCACCCTCGATCGGCTCGTAGCCCTTGCCGAGCTCGAACAGCCGCACGTCGGCAGCACGACGGCGGTTGGGCTCGATGAGCGGCAACAGGCTGACGACGACCGAGCGTCGCACGCGCGAGGCGCCCTCGGTGATCGGGTTCATGACCTCGACGTGCGGCGTGGCGAGCAGGCCCAGCTTCTCGACTGTCGTATCGGGAACGAACGAGTAGCTGATCTGCTGGTGGAAGCGCGCGCTGCCCGCGAGCCGGTCCTCGATGCGGCGCACGAGGCGGCGGCGTTCGTCGCGCGGCGGCGGCACGAGGATGCCCACGAGCGGGATCTCGGGGATGTTGCCGTAGCGGTAGATGCGGCCCACTTCCTCGACGAGATCCTGCTCGATCGTGACGTCCTTGGTGCCGCGGATCGAGGGCACGCGCACCGCGAGGGCGTCGCCGTCCTGAGTCACGCCGAAACCGAGGCGCACCAGAATGTCCGTGATCGCGGCATCGTCGAGATTTGCGCCGAGAAGCGTGCGCACGCGCTCACCGCGCAACCGGATCGTCTTGGCCGCGCCGGTCCAGTTGCCGACGTCCGTCGCGGTCGCTCCGAGCTTCACCTCGGGCTGCTCGGCTTGCAGCAAGCGCACGAGGTGAGCGGCTGCGAGCGGGACAAGCTCCGGATCGAGCGTCTTCTCGAAACGCGCGGACGCATCCGTGCGGAGTCCGAGGCGCGCAGAAGTGCGGCGCACGGTCGGTGCGTGGAACGCCGCGACCTCGAGCACGAGCTGCGACGTATCGTCCGTCACCTTCGAGCCTTCCCCCCCCATGATGCCGGCGAGCGCCACGGGCTCGTCACCGTTGCAGATGAGGAGGTCCGAGGGCTCGAGCTTGCGCTCGACCTCGTCGAGCGTCTTGAGCTTCTCGCCTGCGCGCGCCTTGCGCACGACGATCCCGTGCGGGCCGATCTTGCGCGCATCGAACAGGTGGTTGGGCTGCCCGAGGTCGAGCATCACGAAGTTCGACAGGTCGACGAGCAGGTCGATTGGCCGCTGACCCACCGCGAGCAGCAGGCTCTTCAGCCACAGCGGGCTGCGCGCCGCGCGCGCGCCCTCGACGCGCAGCGCGAGGTAGCGTGAGCACGCGTCGCTCTCGATGCGGACCGCGCACGGGACGCCGTTGCCCGTGCCCGGGAGCGTGAGGTCGAGAGGCTTGAGCGGGCGGCGCAGGATCGCGGCGACTTCCGCGGCGATACCGCGGTGGCCCCACAGGTCCGGCCGATGCGTGACCGACTTGTTGTCGATCTCGATCACCCAGTCCTCCATCCCGAGCGCCGCACCGAGGCGCGCGCCGACGGTGAGGCCCTGCGGAAGCTCCCAGATGCCATCGTGCTCGACGCCGAGGCCGAGCTCGCGCTCGGAGCAGATCATGCCGTTCGACTCGACGCCGCGGATCTTCGACTTCTTGATCTTGAAGTCGCCCGGCAGCGTGGTTCCCGTCGTCGCGACGGCGACGGTGAGGCCCGCGCGCACGTTGGGAGCGCCGCACACGATCTGCAGCGGCTCGCCCTGCCCGACGTCGACGCGGCACAGAGACAGCTTGTCGGCATCTGGGTGCTTCTCGCGATGCACGACGTGGCCCACGGTCACCTCAGAGAGGTGCGGCAGGAAGCTCTCGACACCCTCGACTTCGGCCGTCGAGAGCGTGAGTTCCTTGGCGAGGTCCTTGGCCGTCGTGCCCGAGAGGTCGACGTGCCGCGCGAGCCAGCGGTAGCTGATCTTCATGGCTAGAACTGCTCCAAGAAGCGCACGTCACCGGCGAGCAGGTGGCGCACGTCGTCGATGCCAAAGCGCAGCATCACCAGACGCGAGAGCCCAAGGCCGAAGGCGAAGCCGGTCCACTGCTCAGGGTCGATGCCGCCGGCCTTCAGCACGTTGGGGTGCACCATGCCGCAGGGCAGGAGCTCGATCCAAGTCGAGCGCTTGCAAACGCTGCAGCCCTCCGTGCAGAACGGACAGCGCGCGTCGAGCTCGAAGCCGGGCTCGACGAACGGGAAGTAGCCGGGACGCAGGCGGATCTCGATCTCGCGCCCGAAGATGCCGCGCAGCAAGGTCTTCATCGCGGCGATCAGGTGTCCCACCGAGACATGCTTGCCGACCACGAGACCTTCCATCTGGTGGAAGGTGTGCTCGTGGCTCGCGTCGAGGGCCTCGTTGCGGAACACCTTGCCCGGCACGATGGCGCGGAACGGCGGCTGCAGGCGGCGCATGGCGCGCACCTGCACCGTCGAGGTGTGCGTGCGCATCACAAGCCGCGGCGCGCCGGGCTGGGTCTTGACCCAGAACGTGTCCATCGTGTCGCGAGCGGGGTGGTCCGGCGAGATGTTGAGCGCGTCGAAGTTGCAGTGCTCGGTCTCGACCTCGGGGCCGTCGAGGATCGTCCAGCCCATCGAGGTGAACAGGTCCTCGAGTTCGCGCGTGACCTGCGTGATCGGGTGCAGCGAGCCGCAGGTCTGGCGCGGCGGCGGCATGGTGGCGTCGAAGCCCGCGCCCGAGCGCTGCGCCTCGAGAGCCTTGGCGAGCGCGGCTTCCTTTTCCACGGCCAGCGCCGCCTCCGCAGCCTGCTTGATCGCGTTGGCCTTCGAGCCCACGAGCCCGCGCGCTTCCTTGGGAAAGATGCGCATCGCGCCAAGGGGCACGGCGCTGGCCTCGAGCAGCACGGCCGGAGTGAGAGCATCGTCGGAGAGCGCGACGAAGCGCTCGAGACGCTCCCTCAAGGTGCGCGTGTCATCGCTCTCGGCCGCGCTCGAGAGCGCCGCGAGGATCTCGCCGAGGAGCGCTCGGACGGAAGCTGCGTCGTGGGTCATGTTGGGGTGGGACGGGCAGTGCTGCGCGTCGTGTCGCGACCGTCGGGTTCGACGGCAGAAATGACAACGGCCCGGAGAACCGGGCCGTAATCAGAACGAATCGAGCTTTCCCGTGCTACGGGAAGCGGCGCTCAGGCGTGCACGGCCGAGGCGCGGGCGCCCTTGGCCTCTTCGACGAGCTTGTCGAAGGCCAGCGGGTCGTGGATGGCGAGCTCTGCGAGCTGCTTGCGGTTCAGCACGACGCCGGACTTGTTCAGGCCATCGATGAACTGCGAGTAGGGCAGGCCACGCATGCTGCACGCCGCGCCGATGCGCACGATCCACATGGAGCGGAAGTCGCGCTTCTTGAGGCGGCGGTGGGCCGTGGAGTAGGCCCAGGCGCGCGTCAGCGTTTCCGAGACGGTGCGCCACAGGCGGTGACGGCCACCCCAATAGCCCTTGGCGAGCTTGAGACGGCGGTTGCGCTTCTGACGACTGGGGGGACCGTAGGTTGAGCGGACCATGGGGCTACTTTCCGATCATGTTGCGCACGAGCTCAGACCAGGTCTTGTTGAGCACCATGCGGCGGCGCAGGCGACGACCGGTCTCGCCACTGAACGGAGCGTGGCCGTGACCACGGTCAGGGTGGCTACACACGGCCTTGCCGTTCTTGGAGATACGGAAGCGCTTCTTGACGGCGCTTTTGGACTTCTGCTTGGGCATGAGGAGCATCTCCGGGGCAACCGCCCCTTGGAGTGTTTGGAGGGCCAAAGAGAGTAGCGAACCGAGCGAGCCATGCAAGCCCGACGCCCCCCAAGCGCCTGAAAAGTGAAAAAAAGTGCCCCGGCGGCCCAGAAGGGGGCGCCGCGGGCACCGGTGGGATCGGGCTGCCTAGACCCGCGCGCCGCTACTTGTGGGCGAGCAGCATGGTCATGCGCTTGCCGAGCAGCTTGGGCGGCGACTCGATCTTCGAGAGGTCGGCGAGGGCCTCCGCGACTTCGGCCATGACGCGATGACCGTGCTCGGGGTGGTCCATCTGGCGTCCGCGGAACACGCACACCACCTGCACCTTGTGGCCCTCCTCGAGAAAGCCGCGTCCCTGCTTGATGCGGTAGTCGAGGTCGTGCTTGTCGATCATCGGGCGCACGCGCAGCTCTTTCAGGCCACCTGCGTGGCCTTTGCTGCCGCCCTTTTCCTTCTTCCGCTGCTCGTACTTGAACTTGCCGAAGTCGAGGATGCGGCACACCGGCGGCTCGGCCGTGGGCGAGACCTCGACGAGGTCAAGGCCCGCCTCCTCGGCTCGACGGCGCGCGTCGTCCGTGGAGATGATGCCGATCTGCTCCCCCTTCTCGTCGATCAGGCGAACCTGAGGGATGCGGATCTGGCGGTTGACTCGGAAGTTGCGGGACGACACGTAGCTCCTTGGTTACAGGCGGGAAGGCGAGGCGAGCTCGAGGCTCGGGACGGGTGAAGAGGATACGCAGCGCGGCAAGGGCGCGCTAGGAGACCGGGTTCGCGGGTACGGACGGGGCCGGGAGCACGCTGCGCACGTGCACCTCCGCGAGCTGCTCGGGATCGACCTGCGAGGGCGCATCGCACATCAGGTCCACGGCCGAGGCGGTCTTGGGGAACGCGATCACCTCGCGGATGTTGTCGAGGCCCAAGGTGAGCGCGCTGGTGCGGTCAAGGCCGAGGGCGAACCCCGCGTGCGGCGGGGCGCCTTGCGAGAGCGCCTCCACGAAGAAGCCGAACTTGCGCTGCTGATCCTCGGGGCCGATGCCGAGCATCGAGAAGATCTTTTGCTGAACCTCGGCGCGGTGAATGCGCACGGAGCCCGAGCCAAGCTCCCAGCCGTTGAGCACGAGGTCGTAGGCGCGGCTTGAGAGCTTGCCCAGATCCGGCTGCTTGCCTTCTAGGGCCCCATCGAGGCTCCAGTCCTCGGGTGCGGTGAAGGGGTGGTGCGCCGAGAAGTAGCGGCCGGCGTCCTCGTCCCACTCGAACAGCGGGAAGTGCGTGACCCACGTGAAGCGCCACTGGACCGGATCCGTCGGCTCGCTCGGCTTGGGGATCAGGTCGAGGCGCCGCCCGAGCTGGTTGCGCAGCTCGCCGAGCACCTTGCGCGTGAGCGACTTGCGGTCGGCGATGAAGAGGCACGTGTCCCCCTCCGCGGCGCCCATGGCCGCCATCAGCGACGCGGCCGCCTCAGGAGTGGCGCAGAACTTCGCGAGCGGACCGGAGCCGCCGGCGGCGCCGGCCTTCCACCACGCGAGGCCCTTGGCGCCGATGCCCTTGACCACGCCCTCGAGCTCGGTGATGTCCTTGCGCGAGAGGCTGTGGGCCGCGGGGACCGTGATGCCCATCACGCGGCCGCCCGACTCAACGGCGGAGCGGAACACCTGGAAGTCGCACGACTTGGCCCACGCGTCCGCGGCGTGCAGCTCGAGTCCGAAGCGCAGGTCGGGCTTGTCGACGCCGAAGCGCTCCATGGACTCCTCCCAGCGCATGCGCGGGAACGGGATCGAGAGCTCGATGCCCATGGCGTCCTTGAACGTGTCGCGCATCACCTTCTCCCAAGTGGCGAACACGTCCTCTTCCTCG
>SXGT01289820.1_pt1 | contig 30444 bp, 25 predicted proteins | sample 3176221 | NCBI WGS metagenome assembly SXGT01 (sample SAMN11356862, study PRJNA531348) | freshwater metagenome | isolation source: freshwater sample F1-120 | place: China: Fuxian Lake, Yuxi | collected 2017-12-25 | reverse complement strand
CGCAATGAGCTGACGATGCTTCGCGGCTCGGAGACTTCGGCGCGGGAACGGCTCGAGGCTGAGCGGGCCCAGGCACACTCGGTCCGGGGTGAAGCGGAGGCCTTGCGGGCCCAGGCGGAGTCTGCAAGGAATACGGTCGAGTCTTTGCGTTCCGACCTGGAGGCAGCCCGGGCGGAAGCGGCGCGCCTCCGCGGCGCTTCCCGGGATGAGGCCGTCAGCTATCAGGCCGAGCGACAGAAGAGCGCCGAGAGACTTCAGGTTCTCGACGCCCTGCGGATTGGCCTCGAGAAAGCCCTTGCGGAGGAGTCGCGGAGCCGCTCAACGGTCGAGACTCGCCTCGAGGGCGTCCTTCAGGCTCTGGCGCGGGAGCGGGAGCTGCGGGCAGCCGATCGCGAGGAGATCAGCGTGCTGAAGATTGAAGTCTCCCGGGCAGTCGAGACGATCGAGAAGCTGCGGGGCGAAGTCTTGAGCCTCGAACGGGATCGAACCCGGGGGCACACGGAGGCGGAAGGGCTTCAGCGGCGGCTCGATTCCGCGACGGAGGAGCACGCGAAGGAGCTTTCCGGGTGGGTGGCTCGACTCTCCACTCTCGAGGGGAGTCTTCGAGCCGTGCAGGAGGCCGCGCAGCTCGAGAAGAAGGCTTTTGAGGCTCGAGAAGTCGAATTGCTTCGCGATTTCGAGCTGTCTGCCGAGGCCGATCGCGTCCGGGCGTTTGAGTCCGCCCGGGAGGCCGACCGTGCCGCACGAGAGCGCTTTTCCGAGCTCGAGTCACGAATTGTCAGCCTTCTCGCAGGGAAGGACGCGGAGCGTGCGAGCTTTCTCGTTCAGCTCGAGACGGTCCAGACTCGCGCCAACGAGCTGGATGGCCTTCTCGCCCGGGAACGTTACGAGGGCATGGCTCGCGAGAAGGCGCTTCGTGACGAGGCGGAGCGCTTCTCGGAGGTTGAAGCCCGAGAGCGACGAGCGATGCAGGTGCGGCTCGATGCGCTCGAGGGCGACTGTGTTCGATTGCGGCAGGCCCGCGAAGAAGTTGAGGCCTTACTGTCCGTGAGGTTGTCGGAGCTGGAGTCAGCCCGTGCGTCACTCGGGGTGTTCCAGCTGGAGCTTCAGTCGGCGCATGTCGATCTGGAGTCCCTTCGCGTGGAGCTTGCGGGCGAACGGGAGAGTCTCGGTCACGAACGCACCGAAATCTTGCGGAAGAACCGTGAGCTGGACCTTCTCCGGCTGGAAGTGCGTGATCTCGAGCGGGAGCATCAGGCGCGGCTGGTGGAGCGACGCGCTCGGGAGGAGTCGCTCGAGGAGAGCCTGGCCTCTCTCTCTGCTGAGTTACAGTCGCTCAAGGCGAGTGGGGAGCGCGACGGCGAGGAGATCGAGGCTCTGCGCACGAGCGGGGCGCAGGCGTCGACGGAGATCGTGATGCTGCGCGGCTATCTCGACGATCTGAAGGACAAGCTGCGGGACAAGGAAAAAGCAATACTTCAGGCCCGCGCCGAGGCCCGGGAAAGCGCCTCTCACGATGTGACGCGCCTCCTGCGCGAAAAGCGCAAACTCGAGGCGTTCGTGCGCGAGTTGACGCTGTCGCGACCCGTTGCCCAGGACTGAGGGGGATTCCGCATGCTGAGGAAGACCGTTGCGAAGGCTTTTGGCTCCGGGGAGCCCGAGGCGGCTCCCGTTGCGCGGGCCGCGCACGAGACGAGACGAGGGGAGGCGGTGGAGCGTCTCTTTAGCAGCCTCAACGAGGCGTTTCAGGCAGCTTTGCCCGAGGAGAGGTCGGGGCTTCAGGAGCCGGAGCCCACAGGTGCGCTGGATGGAACGTCATGGCTGCCGGGTCAGCTCGAGCTGTACCCTCCGCGCCCTCGCTCTGGCGGATTTGAGCTCACGCTCCGGGGGCAGGCTTGCGCCTTCACGTTTCTCAACTCCCTCTCCGGTTACATCACCGTCCTTCTGGGTGGTTCAGCCGTCGATGGGGTGCCCCTGGAGGTCCTGGGTGTGCAGCTTCAAGGCGGAGTGTTCCGGCCGATCCGCAAGCCGATTCTGTCGGGCCCGAAGCAGGGTGTGTCGGCCCACGCGAGACGTTCAGGCTTCAGGTTTACCTCGGTGCCCGAGGTGGCAAGGGAGTACCTGGCTCGGGCGAGAGGGATCCAGGAGGTTGACACATCCGGCGGGCTGACCTAAGATCCGGTTTGTTCTGATAACGGCGGGCGCGAGGTCTGACCCGTCAGGAATGCTGGTGGAGACGGAGTATTTCCAGGTGGAAGGGAGGGAGCGCCTGTGAGGCCCCGCGTTTTGTACGAGTTGAGCCGGCGCCTTGCGATCTTGCTCGAGGATGGTCTCGAGGGAGGCAGCGCTCTTCCACACATCCCTGTTTTTCTGTGTCATCCGCACGATCCCGTCGAGGGCCGGGAGGGGCTGGAATCGAGCGCTGCGGCGATTCTTTACCCGGTCCGGATCGTTCCGGAGCCGCGATTTCGACAAGCCGGCATGGAATGGGAGCCTGCTGTAATCGGGGAGCCAGAGGGCAAGCTCCGTGCCAAGTGTCTCTGGGTTAATGTACGTTATCTTTTTCTCGTGGCTGGCGGGACGCTTGAGCTGGAACTCGAGGTGCTAGCGGCAGCACTACGGACGCTCAATGACCACCCCTCCCTGGCCATTCAGCTCGAGGGTGACGTCGGCGGTTCGGCCGAGACCGTGCTCTTTCCGCTTCGGATCGTGGAAGCAACCGAGGGCTGGCGGGAGTTGGGGCTAGCGGATCACCGGCTCATGCTGGCATTCGAGGCCGGGGCACCGATCCGATCTCTTCAGACGGAGGCCGTGGGGCGGGTGCTCGAACGGGATGTTGTTGTGGAATCGGGGGAGCCATGAGCACCGCGTCCAGGATCGCCTCCGGCGGACTCCACGGTGGTATCACCTGGGTGGGCCCGGGACGCACCGCCTTCGCCGTCCCCGTCGCTCTCGGAGCTACCAGGGTGCCTTCCGAATGCGAGGACTCATCTGCCATTTCAGAGTGTCTCGGTGCTGGTTTTGATTCTCCCAGGGCGCAGGCCCTTCATGACTTCTTCGCGGTTCGAGGCGCCTCGGTACGTCGAGACTGTCCTGATTCAGGCTGCCTGATTCTGACGGACGAGCGTCTTTATGACGCAAGCTGGATTGGCGAGGACGCTGGCCCAGGCTCCTGCACTGGGATTCACAATCTCGCCGAGATCGACGACGTTGGCACCATCGTTCTGTGCGCTCCGGGCACGGGTTCAGGCCTTGCCCGACGTGAGGAAGCCGTGGTCGACCTCGCTGCGAGACGAGGCGAACTTCTCTTTCTCCTTGAGAAAAGCCAGGGTGGGGGGATGGCCAGCGGCAGAGGGCCGATCGACCTCATCTTCCCCAACGTGGCAGTGATCGATTCGCGGCGGACCAGTATCGGAGCCCTGGCCGGGTTTCTCGAGGCCTCCGATTGGGCCCCCGAAGTGACCTATCGAACGTGCCCCGCGAAATTGCCAGCGGGACTTGAACGCGGGGATGTGGCCCCACTTCAGGCCTGGCGGAGACGAGCAGGCCTCCGGCGCTCCGTCGACCTGGGCACCCGGTGGATCGTCTTCGAGCTCGGCCACCCGATTCTCTGGAGGAGCATCGAGAGGGACGTGAGCGCGTTCCTTTACCGCTTGAAGCGGTTGGGGTTTTTTACTGGGCTGAAGTTTTGCTCGGAGGACTGTCGTGTTGAGTGCGTGCCGAATGTGGACTCCAGGGCGGAGGCTAACGATTCTTCGCGCCTTCGGATCCGGATCAGTGTCCAAGAGGAATTCATGGCGTCCCCGGGACGCTTCAGCTTGAGATGAGGAAATAACGATGCAAACAGCGCCTTTCTTCGGGAACTTCAACTTTCTGGTCGAGATTGAGGATCTCACTGGCGACTCACGAAGTGTTGTCGGAGGCTTCTCACAGGTCAGCGGTATCGCCAGCATATCGGAAGTTGTGGAGCACCGTGTGGGCAACTCCAGCGCTCCGCTCAAGCTTGCGGGCAAGACGCGCTTTGGAAATATCCTGCTCCGTAAGGGTTGCACGTCGTCGGGGGAGCTCTATGAGTGGCGCCGGCGGATCGAAAATGGCGAGGACGACCGGCGCGCTGGCTCGATCGTGCTCCTGGACGGAGGCTTGCGCGAGAAGGCCCGTTGGAATTTCTACGAAGCGTGGCCGTGTCGCTACGAGGCCCCGGAATTCGATGCCGCCGACAACGCTATCAGCATCGAGACTCTGGAGCTGTGCGTGGACCGTGTCGAGCGCGTCAGTGCGCCGACGCTCACTACCCCGAAGGGGCTGTCGTCGTGAAGTCGTTCCAGCTTCTCGACGGTCTCACGGATTCAAGAGGCGTCACGCACCGCGATGGCGTCCTCAGGCCCGCCACGGCGGCTGACGAGATCCGAGCGCTTCAGGATTTTCGCATCCACCTCTGGCCGGAGCGCTTCCTCGAAGTTGTTCTTTCCTCTGTCCTTGTGCGGCTGGGCGGCCTCGAGGCAATGGATGCAGGGCTCGTACAACGACTCTCGGCGCGAGATAGAGATATGCTCGAGGGGCTATACCGCGAGGTCAACGGCTATGCAGAGAGGACCTGAGGTCTTCATCGCACATCGTTTTCACATCGAGATGGACGGAATCTCCCGCGCGAGCTTTGTTCGGTGCTCCGGCCTTGCCTCGAGGAGGACAGTCCTTGTCTACCGGGAGGGAGGAAACGAGACTGCCCACAAGCTGCGAGGCCCCGAGGAACACTCGAACATCCTCCTCGAGAGCGGCGTGACCCTTGACCGCTCGTTGTTCGATTGGTACGTTCAAGGCGATCGGCGCGACGGGGCGGTCATCCTGCTGGGCCCTGGAGGTGAGGAAGTGCTGCGTTGGTCCTTTTCTCGAGCCTGGCCCTGTCGCTGGCAAGGGCCTCGATTCGACGCCGAGGGAAGCGCAGTGGCCCTGGAGGTTCTCGAGATATCCCACGAGGGAATCGTATGGACACGTTGATTGAAAAGGTGAGGTCTCGATATTCGCCAGCGGGCCTGTTTGCCCTGTGGAGCACGGCCCTGTCGTCGAGCGCGGCGGAGCGTTTTGCTCTGGACGTCGGCGGGCGGTGGGAAAAGGCCGCCAGGGAGCTTCTCGAACACCTCGCGCGGCTTGAGATGCCAGCGACAGCCGCGGATGTTGTCTCCGAAGAACTGGGCGTGGCCGAGGCTCCTGGGTCCGCGAATCTGCCGTTGGCGAACGCTCCGGAGGGGTTCCGTGGCCGACGCGGCTCGCGCACCGAGCAGTGGGTGGCGGGTGCCGCCCATGATTTCTCGCTCGAGGCCACTGTGGGTCCAGGCCGTTCGAAGTCACGACGCAGGCTGGCTCCAGGGGCGCTGCCGGAGTTGCTGGGGTCGCGTCTCGGAAACGGGTCTCGGAGCGTGCCGGAGCCCGGGTCGAGCAGGGCCCCACGAGGGGCTGCCCACGATGCCCCACGGTCCGTGGAGGCGCCTCTCTCGAAGCCAGAGCCCTCCCGAAAGCCCCGTGGTAGCGCAGGGAGGGCCGGCCTGCGAGCGCCTTTGCTCGAAATTTCGCAGCGAACCGAGGGTCTGAAGCCGGAGGCATCGCCTCTTGCGTCGCGCTCGGCCTCTCGGGTCGAGCTCCCCGAGCGCGCATCCTTTGGCGTCGACGCATTTTTCGACCCGCTGTTGCAGCCTCCGACACGATCTACTGTCGAACTTCAGTCGGAGCCTCTCGTCTCCGGCGCGGCGCCCGGACCAGCTCACGGCCGGTGGCATGAGGAGGCGCGCGAAAGAGGCGGCAATCCTGAGGCGAAGGCAGGAGCCGTGAGCGAACCAGAGAGATTGCGCGTTCCGAGCTGGGTGGATCTTTCCAGCGATGATCTCTTGCGCGAGATGGTCCGTGCCGCAGCGAGGGACGTCTTTAGGTCCGAGGCTGCGTTGCGTGAGTGGAAGCGGACTCAGTTTTGACTGGAGTGAATGGTCCCGTGCTCGTCAGGGCAACCCTCACGCAACTTTCCACCCTGGAGTCCCTGGATGCGCTCTGGAATCCACAGTCTTACCGAATCCGGCGAACCAACCGCTTCGCGGCCGCCCGTGCTCCCGGGGTGGGCCTGGGCCGGTTGCAGGCGGCCCAGGGGGGTGAGGAGAGATTTGAGGTCCGGCTCTTCCTCGACACGTCCAGTATCGAGGGATCCGGGCGCGACCTGAGGCCCTGGGTGCGGCGGCTCGAGGGGTGGTGCGAGCCAGAGGAGGCGACCAGCCTTCCACCGCCGATCCTATTTCACTGGGGCTCCTTTCGGTTTCGCGGGCACCTGGAGGAGCTTGCCGAGGAGTGGCTCCTGTTCGATCCTGACGGCACGCCCACTCGCGCCTGGATCGATATCGTTTTGCGAAAATGAAACTCGCCCCCTTCCGAATCGAGGTGACCGCGGGTGGCGAGCCCCTCAGGAGCCCCATCCTGCGAGTGGAGATTGGCCTCGCTGTGGACCGGCCCGATCGGCTTGAGATTCTTACCGCCCCGACCGCAGCTTCAAGCAGGGAGGTTGCTGGGGATGGCGTCGTCGCTACCCTTGACGGAGTGATTCTTTTTTCAGGTCGGATCGACCGATCCGGACTCTCTCTGGACTCACTTCACGGCAGGACCGGGCGGCTCGTCGCCTACTCTCGCTATCACAGGCTCCGGAGGGGAAAACTCCCGCAGTGCTGGTATCAGACGACAGACTCCGAGGCGGCGGAGCGGCTCGCCTCGGCGCTCGAGCTGGCCCCGCGCGTGGAGCGGACAACGAGGGTACACGCTTCCCTGGAGCGGCACACGGATCCCCTACGCTTTCTGAGGGAACGCGCAGTGGAGTGCGGATTTCAACTCGCCGTAACGGGCGGCCGCCTTTACTTCTCACGGGAGCTACCCGCGCTGGATTCGATCCTCTGCATCTCGCGTCGTGGGGAGATCCTGAGCCTCGACGTCGAGGAGCGCGTGGGGCCCAGCTGCGCGCTCACAGGTGGCCAGCTCGAGGTTGAGCTGGATTCACGTTTCAGGCCTCTGACGCTTCTTGATCTGAATGGGCTTGACGGCCGGGACGGAGGCTTGTATCGATCGGTTCGCGTGATGCACACCATCGATTCCGATGGAGGTCGGACTCGAGTCGAGTTCGTGGAAAGAGGCCTTGACTATGCGCTTTGGCGCGGACGGGACCCCGAGAGTGAAGTCTTTGATCTCGAAAAATGACATTTCGCTGGAGAGGGGCGAGCCTCCAGACGTGGATCTCTCGGGCATTTCCCGGCATGCGAGGCTCGTGCTCGAGATCGTCCCCGGGGAGCGGCGGCTCTTGCCCGAGTTTGGCTGCAGGATCCACGAGCTTGACCTGGAAACGCAGCGCGCTCGTGAGGTGGCTGCGGCATTCGTGGAGGAGGCGCTCGAGCGCTGGATTCCCCAACTGGGGGTCGATCGAGCAGAGATTGGCAAGCTTGAAGCCGGGAGAGTGGAAGTGTCCCTCCACGAGGCCGGCCTGTGGCACCGGCTCTGGATAACGCACCGCCGCCTGCGAAGGGAGGACGAGGCATGACGCCTCCACGCCGGACTCCCCTGAAGCTTGGCCCCTCTCGCCGAACCCCCGGGAGCATCCTGGGAGAATTGAAGGATCGCCTTCGACTGAAGGCACCCGAGCTTGCAAACCGGGGACCCGAGGACCCGGCCTGGGTCCTTCTGGAGGTGCTGGCGGAGACCCTGCTGGAGATTGAAGACCGTATTGATCTCATGGAGGAGCGAGTCTTCCCCCGAGTGCTCGAGTCGCTGGGCGATGAGCCTCGCTGGGGGGCCGGAGCGAGCGTCGCACTCGTCTTCCATGGGTCGCCACCGGCGGAAGTCCCCACCCGCATCCCGGGGGGGACGACCGTGAGCGCGCCCCGTCGCGATGGGGAGGATCGAGTCTCCTTCGAGACACTCGCCGACGGCTGGACTGGCAGCGCTCGTCTCCTGAGGGCCGTGACCTGTGCAGGCAATTCTACGGCCGAGATTTTCCCGCATCCCGAGAGCGGCTGGGACGGCGAGCCCGTGCCACTCTTCGCGAAGCGGGAGGTCATCTTTCGCCACCTTTACCTCGGCGACAAGGTCCTCGGTGCCCTGCGCGAAAACGCCGGCTCCCTCTTGCTCGAGTGGCCGGGGAGCCCTTCTGTGCTCTGGGAGGGCTCGTGGGAGCACAGTGTCCGCGGAGGCTGGCGCCGCGTGCACGTTGAGCTTGAGGAGACGCAGGTGGGCTCGAAGAAGTGCGTTCTTCTCAGGGTGCGTGGGCCGCTGCCGGATCTGGCAGAGGAGGATGTCGATTCGACCCGGCTGCCATGGCTGCGGCTATCGCTCGAGGGCGGTCGAAGGACCACACTTTCGCAACCTCGCTGGATCGCGGCCGAGCCTCGGTCTGCCTCCATCGATTTCCCCCGACACGTCGCGCGCATCCTCTCCTTCGGGGGCGAACGCTGGGAGGATCACTCCCTGACCGCACAGAAAATAGTACCGGTGGAGTCGCCGGAGGCATGGGATCCGGCGCTTTACCTTGGTTGGGACCGGCCCATGGCCGCGTCCGTTTTCCTCTCGATCCTGGGGAGGCCGGCACCTCCGGGCTGGATGAACGCTTCCGGAAGAGGCCCCCCGGAGCTCGTCTGGGAGCACTCTGCCGGTCGCGGTTTCCGTCCACTTGCGGTCGCGGACGGGACCCTTGGCTTCACGACTTCGGGCTCGATATCGTGGGCGCTTCCCGGTGAGTGGTCTCCCCAGGAGCACTTTGGCGAGCGCCTCCACTGGGTGAGGGCTCGGTGGATTTCCGGAGCGTACCGGAACGCGCCGGTGTTGCGTGCGCTCATCCCGCATGGTGTGCACGCACGGCAGCAGACGACCCTCGAGAACCACTGGGTTGAAGTCGCTCTCGATCCCCTGGGCCGAGGCCCGCTCCACTTTCCGGGCTCGGGAGGTGCGCCCGAACGATTCCACTGGATTGATGTTCAAAAGGACGGAACCTGGAACCGACTTGCGTGGCGGCGGTCGTCGGTCTCGACCGAGGCGCCAACAGCTCCTGCCACCGAAGAAGAAAGAGTGGCTGGATGTTTCAAGGCCTTCCGATCGCTCCACGACGGATTCCTCCTGGACCTGGGTGTCCAGTGGGCGGGTGCGACAGGCGTCCGGATACCGAGGCTGGTCCGATCGTTGGGTGTGCGGGGCAACGTTGCTGCCGGGGCCTTGACGATCCTCGAGGGAACAATCCCTGGGGTGGTGGGAGTGAGTCAGCCCATCGCCGCCGAGGGTGGGCGCGACGTCGAGGATCCGGATGCTTTCCGCCGTCGCGTGAGAGCCGAGTGGAAGACCAGTGGCCGAGCTGTCACGGCGGAGGACTTCCGATGGCTCGCGATGGGGCTGGACCCCGAAATCGCTCGAGTGGAGACCCTGGCGGATCCGGGCTCACCCTGGCGTATCAGGGTTTGTGTTGTTCCAGAGGAACCGTGCCATCCGGGCCGTTTCTCCCCGGCAAGGCTCGAGTGGATCTCCGAGATGCTGGAGGCCAGGGCGCCCGTGGGCACCGTGGTCGAGGCGCTTGAGCCGGTCTACTTGCCCGTCGAGGTGCGCGTGAAGTCCTCTGATGGCCTGCTCGTCTGGCCGGAGCCTTTCCGTCGACTCATCGAGGAAACCCTCCGCGGTCTCTTTCATCCCTTGCGGGGCGGTCCGGACCATAAGGGTTTTCCTGCCGGAGCATGGCCGGGAAGCGAGGCTCTGGCTTCGTCGCTCGCGCGCCGGCTTTCCGAAGTGGACACTCAAGCTCCTGGCGTGGGCGTGAACCGTTTGAGCTTTGAGCTCCTTGTAACGGGCGGAGCGATGCGTCCGCCCGGTGTTGTCAGTGAGACCCTGTTCCTGTCCGCGCCCCTCGTTATCCCCTGCCTTGAAAGGGTGGTCCTGGATGGCCCTGAACGGTTCTGACGAAACAGTCAGATCGCCCAGAGAACCTGCCTGGAGGCTTCTCGAGCGACTGCCAGAGTTTTACCGCGAAAGTCCCGAGCTCCTGGGCCCTCTCGTTGGAGCTGCGGAGGACCTGCTCGGGCATATCCAGGGTGAATTTGAGCGAGCGGAGAGGGAGGTCGCAAGTGCTCGAGTCGTCGGCCCTCTACCCCGGAGTGAGGCCGGGTTTGCTTCCACAACCGGGGGGCTGATACAGGTTCTTGAGGAGGAGGTTGGATCGGCGCCCAGGGTCTGGAATGGACTTCAGGCTGTGCAGCATCCTGCGGGTGGGCTTGTGTTCAGGCCGGCGGCTTGCCGTTCGGCCGTGGTCGCCTGGGAAAAGGAGCGGCTCTCGGGGCTACCCAGCAGTTTCCTCCTGCGGGGTGACCTGCTGCCCACTGGAGTCCAGGTCTTTTTCGTGGCACTCGGCCGGTTCCCCGGGGGGCGGGCTCCACGCGTCGGGGAGAGGTTCGCCGGAGAGGTGCTGCGGATCCGGGGGGGAAACGTTGCCGGGGAGCTTTCGCAATGGGCCTGATCGTGGGTGGGCATTCCGACATCGGCATTGTGCGCGAGGAGAACGAGGACTCCCTTGCGATTTACGAGCCGACTGACCTTCAGGTCAAGTTGCGCAAGGGTGTCTTGATCGCCCTGGCCGACGGCATGGGCGGACTGAATGATGGCGCTACCGCGAGCAAGATCGCCGTCGAGACTGTGGTTCGGCGCTACAGTGCTTCCCTCGAGCCTCCGCGACTCGCGCTGGAGCATGCCGCCAGGGACGCGAACCGTGCGATCTGCAACCACTCGCACCAGGTGGCCGGCGGTCGCCTGATGGGCTCGACGCTGACCGCCGTGGCGGTGTTCGAAAACAGTGCCCTCCTTGCGCAGGTGGGGGACAGTCGCGCCTACTTGTACCAGGACGGTGTGATCCGACAGGTTACGAAGGATCACACACTTGTCCGGGAGCTTGCGGATCTGGGGCAGCTCAAGGAGGCGTCGCCGCAGTATGCCCTGAACCGGAACGTCTTGACGCGGGGATTGGGGCTCCGGCAGGAGGTGGTTATTGATATCTACGAGCTTGAAGACCTCAAGAGAGGTGATCGGATACTACTTTCCTCCGACGGATTGCACGAGCTGGTAAAGCTGGAGGAGATGGCTGCGTGTCTTGAGCGTTTTGGCAACAATGTCGATGGCGCCTGTCGCGACCTGGTCGAGCTTGCCCGCAACCGAGGCGGCCCCGACAACATCACGGCCGCGATCGCTTGCTTCGAGGGCGAGGCAAGAATGGATCCGGGACGTGGCCTGATTCCTCGGTCCGTGAAGGCTGCGTTCGTGCCGGGCTGGCTTCTTCCGACCCTCGTTTTTTTCAGCTTCGCGGGAGGCGTCGGCTTGACCTTATTGGTTGACATGCCTGGCCTGAGTGGCGACAGCTGCCTCCGCCTCCGTGAGGAGATCAACGCCGGTCTGGAAGTTTGGAAAAGCTCGGCACCAGATGCCGAAAGGGTGGAGCAGATGAAGCATCGCCTGGATCGAGCGAGAAGGGCACTGGAGGGCGGTCAATAGTGGGTCGCTCTCACCCGCGCTCTTTGATTCGGTGCATCTTGAGGAAGTTCGTGTTGCCAGCCTTGTTGAACGGCATGCCCGATACAATCACGATGGCGTCATTCGGCTCGACCAGTTTTTCGGCGAGCAGGGCCTTCTCGGTCCATTCGATGAACTCCTCCACGGTCGTCGGTACGCGCAGGAGTTTTTTTGTCTCGACGCCCCACATCAAGCCCAGGCGGCGAAGAATGTTTTCGTTCACGCCAAAGGTGTAGACGGGAACGCTGGGACGATAGCCCGACACAAGGGCCGCGGAGTAGCCGCTGTGCGTGTAGCAAATGATGCATTTCGCTCGCACCGACTCGGCCGCAAAAGACGCTGCGCCGCCGACCGCGGTCGCGAAGGTGACTTTCTTGGTCGAGAGTGTCCGTGGCTTGCGCTGCTTGAGCATTTCCGCCTCGGCCTCGGCGATGATCCGCGTCATCATGCGGACGGTCTCGACTGGATACTTGCCCACGGACGTCTCGCCAGACAGCATGACAGCGTCTGTGCCATCGAATACGGCGTTGGCAACGTCCGAGGCTTCGGCCCTGGTGGGCACAGGACGATCGATCATGCTTTCAAGCATCTGCGTGGCCGTGATGACCGGCTTCATGTGTTTGCGGGCCTCGGCGATGATCCTTTTCTGCATGACCGGGACCTTCTCGGGCGGTGCCTCAACTCCAAGATCACCTCGAGCCACCATCACGCCGAAGGATTCCGTCAGGATCTCATCGAGCTCTGCGAGTACCTCGGGCTTCTCGAGCTTTGCGATTACGGGTGTGTCAGCCCCAAGGCCAGCGATGGCGCGTTTGGCGCTGACGACGTCGCTCGCCGAACGTACAAAACTGAGCGCGAAGAGGTCTGCGCCGTGCTGGACACCCCACTCGATGTCGGCGATGTCCTTGTCGGTGAGCGCTGGAAGGTCACGGGTCAAAGTGTCGGGCAAGTTGATGCCCTTGCGATCGTTCACCATGCCGCCGGCGAGCACTTCGCAGATCCAGTGACCGTTCGACTTGCCCCTGGCCTGGAGGCAGATTTTTCCGTCGTCGATGAGAACTCGGTCCCCACTTCGCAATTTCGCGAGCGCTGCCGCAGGGGCGATCTGGATGAGCCCCTCATGGGAAGGATTGTCCCCACCCGTAATTCGGATCTCCGTGCCCACAACGAGCTCAAAGGGTCCGTCCTTGCACACGGTGGTGCGAAACTTCACGCCCTGAAGGTCGAGGAGCACCGCGGCGTTGTGGTTGAGCTCACGTGCCGCTCTGCGAACAAGAGAAATGCATTCAGCGTGCGCGCTGTAGGCGCCATGCGAGAGATTGATACGGAATACGTCAGCTCCAGCCTCCATCAGTGCGCGGACGACCTCGATGGTGGCGGTCGCAGGGCCCAGCGTACAGACAATCTTGGTCCTGTGTGGCTTCGGAGTCTGGGATCGCAAGGATTTCTTCCTTGGGTTGAGAGTCGTCTGGGTGGCTTCTTGCGTCATGTTACTGATTGCGTCAAGGCGGACACAGGTTTAGTTTCCACTTCCAGAACCATGCTTCATGCCCTGGGTGGATTGAAAAGTCAGTTTCGGATTATCGGGGGACAATACAGCACGGGGGGATCGTGAGTTCTGAAAGCTATCGGCGATATTGCGAGGAGGTATTGAAGGAGATTCGTGAGGCCGGCACGTGGAAGGAAGAGCGGAGCATTATTACTCCACAGAGGCCGCACATCGAAGTTGTTGACGGCGAGTCTGGCTTGCCGCGGCCTTCGCTCAACCTCTGCGCGAATAACTACCTGGGTCTTGCGGACCACCCCGAGGTTATCGACGCGGCCTGCCAGGCCATGCGGGAATACGGTTTCGGCATGGCATCGGTGCGATTCATCTGCGGTACCCAGGATCTCCACCGAAAGCTCGAGGAGTGCATCTCGAAATTTCTTGGCACCGGGGACACGATTCTTTACTCGAGCTGCTTTGATGCCAACGGAGGCCTCTTCGAGACTCTTCTGGGACCTGCCGACGCCATCCTTACCGATGAGTTGAACCATGCGAGCATTATCGACGGCGTGAGGCTCGCAAGGGCGAGGCGGCGAATCTTCAAACATGCCGACATGTCCGACCTACGCTTGGGCCTCGACGAGACCAAGGATGCGCGAATCCGGCTGATTGTTACCGACGGAGTCTTCAGCATGCAGGGCGACCTCGCCAACTTGCCCGAAATTTGCCGCCTTGCCGGAGAGAAGGGAGCGCTGGTCGTTGTCGACGACTCCCACGCGACGGGATTCGTCGGCCCGGGCGGACGAGGCACGCCGGAACACTTCGGCGTCCAGAGCGGCGTGGACATCATCACGAGCACGCTGGGTAAGGCGCTTGGAGGTGGCACGGGGGGATTCGCCTCGGGTCGGGCCGAGATCATCGCGCTACTTCGGCAGCGCTCTCGACCCTACTTGTTCTCCAACTCCATCGCTCCGCCAATCGCTGGCGGCGCCCTGAAGGCGCTCGAGATCGTTCAGCGGGAGCCGGAGCGCCTCGAGAACCTGCGTAGGAACACGTCTTTTTTTCGCGAGGCCATGACGCAGAGAGGATTCTCAATTTCTCCGGGAGGGCATCCGATCGTGCCGATCGTGCTCGGAGACGAAAAGCTCACCGTGCGCGCGGCCAGGGAGCTGCGGGAGCGCGGAGTCTTCGTCGTGGGCTTCACGTACCCGGTGGTGCCGAAGGGCAAGGCCCGAATCCGAGTCCAGATTTCCGCTGCCCACATTCGGGAGGACCTTGAGACTGCTGTGCGCCTCTTCAGCGAGGTTGTTTCCCCGACTGGGCAGAGCCATCCATCGGGCCCTCAGGGAATCTGACCTTTGAGAGGGGGCTGTTCGCGGCTCGTGGCAGGCGACGCGCTCGTCGCTGGCTCAGATCTCGAACCGTTGTCCCGGGAATGGGACCTCGACGCGCGAAAAATTGTGCTCACGCAGGCGTTCGGCGAAGCTGAGGCTTTGAACCTCTTCGCCATGGACGAGGAAGGTGTAGTCGGGCTTCACACGGAAATGCCCCAGAAATTTCAGGAGCTCGTCGCGGTCAGCGTGACCGCTCAATCCCGAGACCTCACAGACCGCGGCCTTCAGCGGATACTCCTCCCCGAAGAGCTTGATGGTTGGGGCGCGCTCCTCAACCCGCCGCCCGAGCGTGTTCTCGGCCATGTACCCAACGATGAGGATGGTGTTTTTTGGGTTGGGTGCGATGTGCTTCAGGTGGTGGATAACACGGCCTGCCTCCATCATGCCGCTCGCCGCGATGATGATGCACGGGGTGGTGATGGCGTTCAGCGCCTTGGAGGCCTCAGCATCGCGGACGTAGGTGAGCCGGCTGAACCCAAAGGGATCGCGCTCTTGCTCCAGGAACTTCAGCGTCTCCGAGTCATAGCATTCAGGGTGATTCCGGAAGACTTCGGTTACATTCGCGGAGAGGGGGCTGTCGACGAACACGGGCAGGGAGGGGATCTTTCCCTCGTGTGTGAGTTGGTTGAGAAAGTAGACGACGTTTTGTGTGCGGCCGACGCTGAAGGCTGGAATTAATAGTTTCCCGCCCCGAGCCGTCGTCTGGTTCACGACCTCGGCCAGGCGTCCCTTGATATCGTCCTCCCTGTCGTGGAGGCGGTCTCCGTAAGTTGACTCGGAGATAAGTACCAACGCGTCAGTGGGTGGCACGGGGTTGCGAAGGATCGGCATGTGCTCACGGCCCACATCCCCGGTAAAGACAAGCTGGATGCTTCGTTGGCCCTCGGTGATGTCGAGGTGAACAATGGCAGATCCGAGCATGTGCCCGGCGTCACGAAAGGTGAGGCGCACGCCGGGTGCAACTGTCACCGGGTGCTCGTAGGGGATGCCCTCGAAAAGCTTGAGGCAATCCTCCGCGTCCTTCGTCGTGTAGAGGGGCTCGAAGGGTGTCTGGCCGCTCTTGCGGCGCTTGGTGTTGACGTACTCAACATCCTTCTCCTGGATGTGAGCCGAGTCACGCAGCATCCACTCACAGAGGTCACGTGTGGCCTGGGTGCAGATGACGCGTCCCTGAAAGCCTCCCCGGGTGAGCTGGGGCAGGTTGCCCGAATGGTCAATGTGCGCGTGAGAAAGGATGACATTGTGGATCTCAGATGACTTCCACGGAACTTGACGGTTCCGCTCGAAGGCGAGCTTGCGTTTTCCTTGAAAAAGTCCGCAGTCGAGGAGAAGCCTTGTCCCGTTCACTTCGACCAGGTGCGAAGACCCCGTCACCGTGCGCGCAGCGCCATGAAAGTGTAGAAACATGGTGGCTGATCGTAGGGGGCAGCTCAGAAATAATCAATTGATGCCCAGCGGCGCTATTTCTCGTCGCTCAGCTTCTTTTTCTTCAAGAGCTGCTGGAGTATTGTCCTCGCCTTCTCGTTGGCGGAGTTCTCCGCGACAGCTTTTGTGTACTCGCTCAAGGCCTCATCCGAGCGGCCGGAGAGCTGGAAGGCGTGCCCCGCGTTCTGATGAATCTCGCTGCGGAGTGCCATGTCCGTCGTGTTCTCGAGTGCCTGTCGCAGGACGGCGATGCCCGCATCGATCTTGCCATCGGCCGCGAGAAGGATTCCGCGGGTCTGGAGGAGGTTGGCGTCCTTCGGCGCGTGACTCAGGGCCGAGTCGATGAGCTTTAGACCGCCCGGGATGTTCCGCATCTCGAGGTAGAGGTAAGCGACACTCACGGCGGTGATCGGGTCCTCCACCGCGTAAACGCTGGCGTCGGCGAGGCAGCTGAGTCGTTCCGCCGAATCCGTCGGATGGGCCCGTGCCGTGGCGAGGAAACCCGCGGCCAGGGTCCCGGGCAGCGACGGTCTCCTGGGTACGCCCAGTGCGCCCGAGGCCAGATCGTTGAGGCGATTGCGGAGCCACGGATCCGTTTCACGGGTCGACTGCTCCAGAGTCTTCAAGTGCGCGAAGATCTGTTGTGCCCTCTGGTGAAATTCCCTCACGACGCCCTGATCCAGAGAGCGCCCCTGTTTTTGCAAGCGCTGGAAATGCTCATTCAGGGACTGATTTTTTCTGTCAAGGATTTCGATGAGCTCGTGCTTCTGGAAGGCCTCGTTCAAGCTCTTCGCGCCTTCAAGGGACACGGGCCCCGAAATCCAGTCCTTCGACAGGGCCGCGTGCTCGATCGCTGCTGCGCTGTCGTAGGCGTCGAACGGGTGGCCGTAGAGGCCGTAAGGGCACGAGAACTCGAGTACGGGAAATGCGTCGGTATTCAGAAGGCGCTTTGCGGTCGAGTCCGCGTAGCGTCGCATGCCGGCCGCGTCGAGCTGGTAGTGACGAAGGAGCGTCTCGGGGCTCTTGATTCCCAGCCCGTCGAGATCGTGAGCGATTGCTGGATTTTTCAGCAACTCCACGAGCCGGGCCGCGTCGAAGTGAATCGGGGCCGTGCCGCCGATGAGAAGAGCGTCGTAGCCGAGATCCCACAATTGCGCGTGGTCGCCAAAGACCTCGAGAAATGTCCGCACGACCGTCTTGAAGTCGTCGGCACGCATGTTGATCTTGTGGATCCAGTTGCAGATCACACCGCGTTCCGTCAGACGGGCCCGGCAAATGCGGAAAAACTCGACCGTGAAGAGGTTGCCGATGCCGGCGATCCAAGGGTTGGATGGAACGGACGTGATCACGTCGTATCTGCGAGAAGTGTATTCGAGGTGGTTTCGTCCGTCGCCCACGATGTTTCGGACGCCTGGATTCTCGAGCGCGTGGTGATTGGCCTCGCCGAAGAAGTCTCGAGCAGCCTCGATCACCTCGGGGGAGATCTCGAGACTGTCGACGGAGCTCACGGGGTACAGCGTGAGCGTGCCGAGCGTGACGCCTCCCCCCAGGCCAAGAGTCACCACGTTCCTGGGGTCCGGGTGAAGGATCATGGGCAGGTGGCCCGCCATGACCTGGTGGGGGAGATCCGTGTTGTAGCCTCCGTCGGGTGCAAGAGAAGCCTCGACCTTGCCCGAGATCCGCATCGCCATTTCGCCCTTCCTGTTCTTGACGACGGCGACGGGAGCATGAATGCCCTCCGAGTAGCGAAGGATCTGGTTTTGCGCAATGACCCCGTCGATGAACTCTGCTCGGGGGATCACTGCCCTGGCATCGTCGTAGTAGGAACCCCTGAAATAGGCGTAGGCCCCCCGGCTGAGGAGTGCTGGATGCCAGAAGTGACGGGTGGATCCCAGGACGCCGTTGGGTAGGAAGAAGAACCAGTGTGGGGCGGCGAGCAGAAGGACGATGGCGGCTGCGGTTCGGAGTCGGGCCGGAAGCGATGTCTTCAGCGAAGCTACCACGAGGGTGACACCCATCGCGAGGCTCAGGACAGTGCCCAGGTAGAGTGTCCAGTAGATGCGGCCAAACAGGGGGATGAAGAGGAAACCCGCCAGCAGCGTTCCGAGGATCGATCCAAGGGTGTTCCAGAAATAGGCCGAGCCCACTGCGCTGCCAACCCTGTCGATCGTCTGTGTACGAATCTTGCCGACGATCGGGAAGACGGTGCCCATGAGGATCGTGGAGGGGAGGATGACGGCCGAGACGAGCAATACGTGCACCGCGAGGAACCTGGGATAGCTCGGCTCGGCGATGCTGTCGAACCAGCGCGACGCCAGCACTGGATAGTCTCCAAGAACAGGAATCGTGACGGACACCAGCGCGGCGGTGCCGACGATCAAGCCTCCGAGGAGAAGGGGTAGATTCCGCACGCGATCGACGAACGCCGAGACTACTCCGGCGCCGATCGCAATGCCCAGTATGAACAGGGTGACGATCAGGCTGAAGGCGTAGGTGCTGTTCCCGATCGAAAGAACGATGGCCTTGGTCCAGGCGATCTGAAGGAGCATGTTGGCGAAACCAACGAGCCCGAAGGCAAGGAGCGTGAGGCGCATGAGTCCGCGCGAGATGGTAGGCGAATCTTGCCCGGGCTCTTTCCGGGGTTGGAGGTCCGAGCCCGTGTGGACTGTCGGAGGCGGGCACGGTACCGCAGCGCCCGCCTTGCGCGACGCGATGATGACGACGAGTCCAATCGCGACATCGATGGCCACAGCCAACAACGTCGATCCCAGGACCCCGAGGGCCGGGATTCCGAAGAACCCCGTGAAGAAAGTGCCCGCGACGGCCCCGAAGGTGTTGATCGTGTAGAGTTGGCCGATCGTCCCACCCACGCTGCTCATGCGGCCTGCGAGGTGGCGCGAGAGGACAGGGAGAGTCGCTCCCATGAAGCTGGTCGGAATCAAGAGCACGGTTGCGGCGAACACGAGCCGCACGAGGAGCAGCGGCGGTGCCTCGGGGGTGCCATCGTAGCTCGTATAGAGCCTGCCGAGAAGCGGTCGGGCCAAAATCACCGCGGCGGGCACGAGGAGACAGCCAGCCCCCACGCAGAGGATCAGGATCCCATAAAGTCGTAGTGGGTTCCTCGACTTGTCGGCCAGCCGGCCGCCGATGAAGCTGCCCAGCGCGAGCCCGCCCATGAACACGCTGACGACGACGGTGATCGAGAAGTGAGTATTCCCGATCACGTTCCCAAGCAGGCGCGTCCAGACGACCTCGTACATGAGGCCGGTGCTGCCAGAGAAGAAGAAACAAAGGAAGGCCAGAGCTCGAAGCGACATTCTCAGCTTTCAGCTGTTGGCGGTGTCCAACAGGCCAATTTTTTCGATAGTACTGCGCGATCCTACGGGCTCACGACGCGCCTTCAACGAATTTAAGGAGAGCCTCCTCTATTTCGGCCCGAAATCGCGGCAGCGAGAATCTCTCGGCGTGCGAGCGGATGCTCTGTGGTGAAAACTCCCGTTTCCGGGCCTCAAGCTCCAGCATCGCCAGGGCCAGTGACTCCGCCGTGGGTTCGCCAAACAGGATCCCGGTGGGGGCGCAATCCTTCGGGGCTCGTAGGTCGACGACCGTCTCGCAAGCACCACCCCGGCCGAACGCGATCACGGGACGCCCCGAAGCCATGGCTTCCAGGGGCGCGATGCCAAAGTCCTCCTCGCCCGGGAGCACGAAGGCTCCACAGCGTGAGTAGAGGTCGGAGACTTCCTCGTCGCTTCGCCACCCGAGAAAGCTGACGCTCGGGCCGGCCATGCGCTCGAGGCGCTCGCGGTCCTCTCCCTTCCCGACGATGACAAGCCGCCGCTGCGTGCGGTTCGCGGCCTCGATGGCCAAGTCGATCCGCTTGTAGGGTACCAGCGCGCTGACGATCAAGAAGAAATCCTCGGGCATCGAGCGCAGGGAAAAGCGGGCGCAGTCGACCGGCGGATAGATTACCTCGCCGCTGCGGTTCCAGACGCGCTCCATCCTCTGAGCGACGAAGCGGGAGATCGCCACGTAGCGGTCGGGGTGAGTGGAACGATCCCAGCGACGCAGATCATCCAGGATCAGGTCGATCGCGAAGAGGAGCGCTCGAGGCTGCCTTTCCGCGTTGAAGTAGTGTTGTGACTGGTCCCACAGGTAGCGCATCGGCGTGAAGCAGTAAGAGAAGTGCGGCACTCCGCTGCCGGCGCCAGCGCCCTTCGCCACGCAGTGGCTCAGGGAAACGACCAGTTCATACCGGGAGAGATCGAAGGCGCCGATGGCCCTTGGAAAGAGCGGCAGGAAGTGTCGGTGCCAGCGGCGAGCCCGTGGAAATAGTTGCAGAAAGGACGTGCGAATCGGGTGACGCTCGATCGCGGGCGAGACCTCACCGGGGAAGTGGAAGAGCGTGAAGACGTCGGCCTCGGGAATGAGCTCCAGGAAGACCTCAAGGCACTTCTCGCCACCTCTCATGCCGGTGAGCCAGTCATGGACGATGGCGACTCTGAGTCCTCGCCATCGATCGCGTCCCCGAATCGCCCGGGCCTCGTTCACAGGACTCACCGCAGGTAAAAGGCGACCACTTCCGAGGCGATGCGCTCGACATCGCCGGGCTCGAGGTGTTGGTGAACGGGCAACGAGAGCACTTCCCTCGACGCCGCCTCGGCCGCGGGAAAGTCACCAGGCCTGGCTCCAAGGCTCGCGAACACGGGCTGCATTGAGACTGGAATCGGGTAGTAGACGCCGGATGAGATCCCACGCTCCTGGAGGTGGGCTTTCAGCGCATCCCTGCCTGGCGCCCGGATCGTGTACTGGTGATAGTTGGCGACTTCTCCGTCCCTTGAGCGGGGTGGGAGCCGAAGGCCTTCTCGTTGGGTGAGGATTCCACTCTCCGTGAAGAGTCGGTCGTAGATGGCCGCATGAGCCCTCCTTTTGCTGTTCCACTCCTCGAGCTTTCGCAGACGGACTCTCAGAATGGCCGACTGGATCGCGTCGAGGCGTGCGTTCCCACCCAGAAGCTTGTGGCGATAGGGCGCGTCCATTCCGTGGGCCCGAAGCTGTCGGGCTCGCTCGGCGTGGGCCGCGCTCGAGGTGACCATGAGACCCGCCTCGCCGCAGGCAGGCAGGTTCTTCGTCGGATAAAAGCTGAAGCAGCCCCAGACGCCCGCCGCGCCGGCCTTCACGCGCTGGCCCGAGACCGTGCAAACTGTGCCGATCGCCTGCGCCGCGTCCTCGATCACCGCGATCGGCTGCGGGGCGGACTGGGCGACGCACAGGTAGCTCTCGATGGGCCCGGGGTGGCCGTAGAGATGGACGGGGATGACCGCTCGCGTGCGAGGTGTGATGGCACGGGCAAAGGCCTCGACCGACATTTGATAGGTTTCCGCTTCGATGTCGACGAACACCGGCCGTGCGCCCAGCCGTGCCACGACGGTGGCGGTGGCGATGAACGTGAAGTTGGGCACGATCACCTCGTCGCCGGGACCCACGTCAAGTTCCTGAAGGGCGACCAGAAGTGCTTCCGTGCCCGAGGACACGCCGATGGAGTGCGTAGCGCCGAGATACTCCGCGGACTCTTTTTCGAAGGCAGCCGTCTCGGCACCCAGGATGTAGTCGCCGGACGCGAGGACGCGCAATACGGCGGCCTCAGTCTCGGCCTTGAGCTCCTCGAAGGCAGCCCTTGGAGCAATGATGGGAATTGGCTTGGGGCTCTTGGAGAGTTCGCTCACGTTTCTTTGTCTTTAAAAAATCGGGTCTGGGATGATGCCGCGGCTCGAGGGGGGCGAAATTATAACAACGGTGGTGGCAATCCCGCTACAATTGGCCGCGCTCGGTGGTGCGGAGTGCCCGCCCGGCTCGAATGAGCTATCTGACAGCGAAAAAAGCAGAGGAGCCCGTGGTTCCGCAACATTTTCTTCGACTCTCCTGTTTCGTCCCATGTCTTGTCGCGGTCTGGTTCACGTTGGCCCTGCGGGCCCCGGGCGGTGAGCTACGCTTCACCATCGAGGATACGAACGACGACGAGTTTGCCGCGGCACCCCCTCCCGCGCCAGTCAACGAGGTCGAGCACTCCTTCCAGGTCACGCGGAGTGGCCAGGAGCAGGTGATCCCGATCCTTTCGAGCAACTTGCGCAACCTTTCGATCAAGATCGAAAACAGGGGTAGAGGGCTGGTGCGCGCACCCTACCTCTTCGGCCCCCAGGGCTGGGACTTCCGGAGCCTGGAGCGCGTTGCTGCCGAGGTCACGAAGAGCCCTGGGCTCTCGACGACCGAGAAATTTATCCGAATCCACGAGTGGAAAGGCCTTCACGTCATGAACGTGCTCGGCGGATCGTATGCGCCGTACAACGACGACAACTTCTCTGGCAACCCGCTGCGAGTCTTGAATCAGTATGGTCACGCCATGTGCGGCCAGAGCACCAACACCACGAACGCGCTGCTCATGGCTGTGCCGCCGGTTGGCTCCATGTTTGGCCGGAAGGTCAAGCTGAACGCTCACAGGGTCGGCGAGGCCTTCTTCGATGGGCGCTGGCATGCATTCGACACAACACCGGGCACCGGGATCATTCAGTGGATCTATTACGACTCCGACAACATGGAGATTGCCTCGACGTGGAAGGACTTGATCCGCAGGCCCGAGCTCCTCTCACGCATTCGAAGCTGGAGCGGCTTCAGTTTGGACAGGTACACGGATCTGAAGACAGCCACCGGGGAGACGCTCGACGTGGGGAAACAGTTCCGGGGCTGGGACTTCAACTTCGATCTCAGACCAGGCGAGAGTATCACGCTCTTTTTTGACATGCGTGGCCGTCTCGACCGAACCAGCGCGCGACAGGACAACTCCCAGAGTTACCGTTGCTACTCGGACTATGGGAGCGCCGTTTTCAACTATCGCCCGGACCTCACGAGCAACCAATTCGCGCGCCACGCAGCCCAGATGAACAATGTGAAGGCCACGGAGGGTGGTCTCGTGCCCATCGATCCAACAAGGCCTTCGTCCGTGGTTTTTCCGTTGAGGTCGGTCTGGTGTTTCGTCGGCTCAGAGATTTGGGCCCGTTTCAAGACTTCGGGCAAGGTCTCGATTGCAGTGAACCGAGACCCTTTCGAAACTCGCCTGCCCGCGAAACCGCCCTGGCAGCTGCTTTCGAGCTCGCGGCGTGAATATGGGGAGAGCTCCATCGAGGGTCTCATGGCCTACTGGGTCCAGTGCGAGTTTCAGGGGGCTGGTTCAGGCCTGAGCGAGATCGAGATCGCGTCCGAGGTGCAGATGAGCCCCTGGTCAATGCCGGGGCTGCAATTCGGAGTCAACCGAGTCCGCCTCGAGGCGGAAGACTTTGATGGTAGCGCGCTTGAGGTCACCTACCGCTACGATGACCGCTCGCCGTTCCATTTTTACGAGCTCCCGACCAGCCGTTATGGCCGTCACATTCCTCTGCGCATCGGGGGTGTGCTTCAGCAGGGATCCAAGAAGGGCCAGCTTGACTGGCGGAAGGGCCGCTTCTGGGAGCGGCTTCATCAATCGCCTGAAGCACGCGTGCCTGTCCGCCTCGAAATCTACCAGGTCTCGAGCCAGAGCGAGGTGGGTCGTCGAGTCCGCACGCTCGTCGACAAGCCTCTCCATTACGGCTTCTACAAGTTCTACTGGGACGGAAGGGACGACTCGGGACGGCTCTTGCCTGTCGGCATGTACGCCTACAAGGCCGCTTTCGCGGGTGAGGTGGTGCATGGCGAGCGGATCTACCTTTACTCCGAAATTTGGCCACGGCCCAACGAGCTCAACGATCCTCAATCCCTCGTAATCGTCGAACCGGCGAGGCTGTTTCCCCGGAAGCCGCTGGTTTTTGAGTGGGCCCGGTTTTCGGTGGTTGCAAGGTCCGCGCCCGGCGAGACGCTCTTGTATGCCTGGGACTTTGGTGATGGGATACTGGGCACGGGACAGTCGCTGGTGCACGCTTACTCGAGACCGGGGACCTACAAAGTCGTGGCCACCGTAACCGATTCGAAAGGCAGTAAGAGGAGCGAGGTCACCGTGGAGGTGCTCCACGGTGACTCAACCCGATATGGATGGACAGAGCCCCGGATGGAGCTCGGGTATCAGGACCTTCAGCCGCCGGCGCCTGAGCCCGGGGCCCCGCTAAATCTGAACAACGTCGGAGGCGGGGGCGAAGAGGAAGAGAAGGATGGAGGTGTCGCTGCCGTCGTCGCCCAAGCGGCGGCGGGGCTGCCCGGACGGGCGAACCTGCTGATCAGTTCATTCTCCGGGAAGGTGCGATATGAAGGAGCTCGCCGTCGCAATGGCCGCGGGCCAGATGTGTGTGTGGTGGAGGGAGTGCTTCACGAAATTCCCGCGGGCTGGCACCCCCAGGGAAAGATGGTGATCGTGGATGTTGGGGGCGTGGAGGCCAGCTTCACACTCGATGGGCGTGGTCGCGCGCGAACAAATCTTGGCAGCTTGCGCCTTCGGCTACCCAGGCGCCACGGCGAGTTTGCGGGCGGCGCGGTCGCCTTTCGACTGCGTTTGAAGGGCGATCTTGCGAACGAATGGGTTGACGAAGGGGTTCTGGGGGACAGCGATGAATCGGGATCGACCGTGCGGTTGCGCGTCGAAATCGTCATCGACCAACAGCGCTTCACGGCTGACCTGAACACGCTCCTCCAGGTCGAAGCCGGCCGGTTCGCACGGCTCAGAGCCTGAACAAGAATTGCCGGGGCGCTCGATAGGCGTTGCTGGTGGGGGCGGCCAACCTTCCCCACGACGGACGCGACACACAGATGATGGCGCGGCCCGCAGCAATTCCTTTTTTCAATGAGCCTTGGCGGTGGTGGCACCCTGGCCAAAGGACACGCCGAATGCGCGAACGGCATTCCTCCAGAAGATGTCCTCGACCTTGTCCCTGGACCACCCGGCGATTTCGGCTGCCTGCTTCATCGACAACAATTGCTCGTAAATGCACAGGATCGGCCGACCGTCGCAATGTGGGAACTTGAGTTGACTGGTCTTCATGTCCAGCGCCTGCCACGCGCGGCCCATGGCAACGTACTGGCCGTGGAAATAAGTCGCGTCCAGGCCATCCGAACCGTAAAGAATGCGCCGATGATCCTCGCGCGAGAACAGGGTCAGCATGGGGCGTACATCCGTTACCGCGGAGACGTCGTACCAGATGTTCGGCATGTCGCGCAGACGGTCGACGCCTTGTCGGATGGGCCAGTAAGTGAAGCTGCGAGCACAATGAGCCAGGATCCACTTGATCTTCGGGTAGCGACGAGTGGTGAACTCATGGAGATCTTTCAAATTGAGCTCGTCCGCGCAGCCATGGAAGCGCGAGAGGTGCATCGTGACCCATAGCCCCAGTTGATTGGCCAGTTCCAGCTGCGCGTGTGGCAGGAATTCGTGGATTCGACACTGGTTGATGTCTCCGGTGACGGAAAAGATTCGGTAAGGCTTGAGTCCAATGAAGCCCCGTTCGCGCACGTCGCGCTCAATATCCTCCGGTCGACACGAGGGCGTCACCAGGCGGTTCATTCGAGACTGTGGATCCTGTCCGAGTTGCTCAATACACCAGGCGTTGTGTGCCGTCACGTCGATGCCCATGGAGGGCCAGCCGAGGACGAGAAAATGCGTTTCCCGCCCGGGATACAATCGCTGCGCCCACTGCTGAAGAGCAGGCAAATCCGCATGAGCGAGGGTATTGGCCGCGGCCGGCGGCCGGTTCGCCGCCGCGAGATGCTCCGGGAGGAGCATGTGGATGTGGGCGTCAAATACCCTGGAGGGGATGAAGTCCTGTAATTCCTCTTCCCAGATTTGTTGATCCTGTGGCTGATAGTCGCTGATGGAGACCGCCATTGTGTTTCTTTCCTCGGAAGTGAGAGCGTGCTTTGCACCCGTGACACTTGGGGAAAACGAGAATCCTCTATTCCCCACGGAAAATCAAGCTTCGTGGCGGCCTTCTTTGTAAGCTACCCGCCACGAGAATCTGAAGGCCCCGACCTTGCAGACCATGGAGAGTCCTCAGCCAGAAATGTCAGTATGCGTTCCGGTGCGTCCAGCCGCGAATGAAGGTCAGGGCGAGGATCTTGAGGTCGAACCAGAGTGACCAGTTGTGAAGATAGTAGAGGTCGTACTGGAGGCGCTTTTTGAGCGAGGTGGCGCCTCGCCAGCCGTTGACTTGAGCCCAACCTGTCATGCCTGCCTTTACCTTGTGCCGTAGCATGTAGCGGGGCATCGACTTGCGGAAGCTCTCGATGAAGACCGGTCGCTCCGGTCGCGGTCCGACAAGGCTCATGTGCCCCAGAATCACATTGAAGAGCTGGGGGAGCTCGTCAACGCTTGTCCTGCGGAGAAAGCGCCCGAGGCCGGTGCATCGCTCATCGTTTGGCTGAGTGAACTTCGTGTCATTTTCGGCGCCCAGACTCATGGTACGGAACTTGATCATTGGGAAAATTCGCCCGTCGTGCCCCATGCGGCGCTGAACGTAGAAGATGGGGCCGCCCTCGAGAAGCAGAATCAGGGCCGAAATGAGCAGGATCGCCGGCGAGAAGAAGATGATCGCCAGAAGCGAGATGCCGAGGTCAAGGCACCGTTTTGCAAAAACGTTCCAGCCGCCCAGGTGGTTTTCCCAGAGGTTCACGATGCTGAGTCCATCGAAGTCCATGGTTACCCGGTGGTTGAGGAGGAAACCCAAGTCCGGCACCATGCGAATAGCCACAAAGGAGTGGGAGAGCTGCTCCAGGACATCCTCGATCTCCTTTCGCAGGTGGAGGGGGAGCGTGATAAATACCTGGTTTGCTGCGTGCTCCTTGAGAACTTTGCCAATTTCTTTGGTTGTTCCAAGGACTGGAACACCGTGGATGCTGGTGCCGACTCGCTCCGCCGAGATACTCACGAAGCCCTGTGTCCGCAGGCCCGTCCATGGGTTGAGGCGCAGGCGGTGAAGGAGTGCTTGCGCCGGCCTTCCGGTTCCCACGATCAAAATGTGGCGCAGGTTGTAGCCGTGCGCTCGAAAAACTCGGAGCACGCTACGAATCCCGAAGCGGAACAGAAACAATCCGACGGGATTCAAGCAGGCAAAGATCGCGACGACGGACCTTGAGTAACTGAAGTTCCGGTTCAAGAAACAGAAGGTCATGAGGAGAAGGATGGCGACCGTGTTTGATTTGAGGATGTCCACGAACTCCTGGGCGAACTTGCTGATACGCCGCGCCTGATAGAGCCGGAAATAGCTGTTCGTGAAGAAGAGGACCCCGTAGAGGGCCGGCAGCATGGAGAGGTAGGCCTCAACTTGTGGCGGCTCCAGCTGTTTGCCAAGCCAGGAGGCCACCTCGGGTCGAAATCTGAGCCAGTACGCGAGCAGAAACAGGGTGGCCGACACGCTCAGGTCAATAACGACGAAACATGCCCGCCACAGGGAGTGGAGTTCGCGTAGCATCAAGCGTGGAAAACCTTCACTTTCTCACCGGTGCTCTTGCGATACGGCCCTTCTTCTTCTTCTCGTACCACTCGACGAATAGCTCGAGGCCGCGCTCGATGGGTATGGCGGGGCTGTACCCCAGCTCTTCCTGGGCCCGTTGAATGTCGGCGCACGTCAGCGGCACGTCGCCCGCCTGCGGAGGCAGGTGGTGAATTTCCGCCTTCTTCCCGAGGTCTTCCTCCAGGAGTCGTATCACCTCCCGGACCTCGATCGTCCGATGGTTTCCGAGGTTGTAAATTCGGTAACCCCTGGCTCTTTCGAGAGCCGCCACCACCCCGCTGACGATGTCATCCACGAAGGTGAAATCGCGTCGGGCTGAACCGTCGCCGAAGAGCGAGATCGGCTCGCCCTGATCGATCGACCGAGTGAACTTGTGAATCGCCATCTCGGGTCGCTGCCTCGGGCCGTAGACCGTGAAGAACCTCAGGCAGCTCACCGTGAGCTTGTAGTTGTGGTGATACGTGTAGCAGAGGAGCTCACCGGCCTTCTTGGAGGCGGCGTAGGGGGAGATCGGGTGGTCGACGTTGTCGTCCTCCCGAAACGGTGCGCCCTCGCGTTCCCCGTAAACGGATGAAGAGGAGGCAAAGATGAACTTGGGCACCTCCGCCCGCCTGGCGAACTCAAGAAGCTCGGTCGTGCCGACAAGGTTCACGTCAAAGTAGAGGGCTGGCTGCTCCAGGGACGGGCGGACTCCTGCCCGGGCTGCCAGGTGAATGATCCCGTCGAATTTCCCATGACTGTTCAGCGCCTCCAGGGCGCTCCGGTCGCGGAGGTCGCCCTCCACCAGCTTGAACGCCTTGGTCTTCTTCACTCCCTTGAGATTCTCGCGCTTGATCGCCGGATCGTAGAAATTGTCAAAGTTGTCAAGCCCAACCACCTCCCAGCCGTCAGCGAGCAGGGATTCCGTGACGTGGGACCCAATAAAGCCAGCCGCCCCCGTGATGAGAACTCTCATGTCCGAGTCTGCCTTTCTGGTGCAACAAGTCTTGATAGGCTCTTCGACTCATTTTTTCGGCTGGATTTTAGCGGACCCCTGAGATAAATCCAAGCCGTGATGGATCCGCCTCAACATCGCCACGCCGTTGTGCTGTTCTCCGGCGGTCTTGATTCGACCACGCTCTTGTGGATCGCCCGGTCACAAGGCTTCGATGTCACTGCGCTCCTTTTTCGATACGGCCAGCGACATGCCGTCGAGGTGGAGCACGCGGTGGCTCTGGCGGGAGCGCTGGGTGTTGATTATCGGATCCAGGATCTGGACCTGCGGGCGATCGGAGGGTCAGCGCTGACTTCCGATGAGGTCGCGGTGCCCAAGGACAGGCCCGAGGAGGAGATTGGGGCCAGTGTGATCCCGGCGACCTACGTGCCAGCCCGCAACACGATCTTTCTCAGCTTTGCGCTGGCATGGGCAGAGGTGCTCGGTGCTGCGGATGTGTTCATTGGTGTCAACGCCCTCGACTACTCGGGCTACCCCGACTGCCGGCCTGAGTACATTGAAGCATTCGAGCGCGTTGCCCGTCTCGCGACGCGCACCGGGACCGAGGGGGGGGTGTCGCTCCGAATCCGCACGCCGCTCATCGACAAGTCCAAGGCCGAGATCATTCGTTGGGGGCTCCAGCTCGGCGTGGACTACTCCAGCACATGGAGTTGCTATGCGCCCGTCTTCAGGGGGGGGATCCCCCTCGCCTGCGGTCGCTGCGACAGTTGTTTTCTGCGCAAGAAAGGCTTCCGCGACGCATGCGTACCCGACCCAACCCGGTACGCCTGATGGGGGGTGCGCGATCCCTGTGGATTTTTCTCCTCGTTGCGTCGTCGATTGTGGGTGAGACCCGGCCAGAATGTCTCCATCATGGCCGCGCGGAGTGCATGAGGAGCCCCAACACGGCAACTCACCTCACGCTGCCAGCGCAAGAGAACGACCCGGCATGAGAATCAGGGAATTCCAATCCGAGCTCTGGCTGCCGCTGCCGCCCGAAAAATTATTCCCCTTCTTCGCCGATGCTGCGAATCTCGACGCCATCACGCCGCCGTGGTTGAACTTTCGCATCGTCACGCCCACGCCCATCGTCATGCGCGAGGGGACGTTGATCGACTACTGCCTGCGCGTGCGTGGTTTGCCGCTGCGCTGGCGCACACGCATCAACGCGTGGCAGCCACCGCATCGCTTCGAGGACCAACAGCTTCGTGGCCCTTACCGGCAGTGGATTCACGAGCACACATTCGAGGCGCGGGATGGCGGTACGCTGACGCGGGACCGCGTTCGTTATGCCACACCCTGCGATTGGCTGGTGCATCGATGGCTCGTGCGCAGTGACATTGAGCGGATCTTCCGCTACCGTTCCGAGAAGTTGAAAGAGCTTTTTTCTCCCCCCGGAATGAGCAACGCATGAAGCACTCACCGACGAACAAGCCATCCATCCTCTGGCTGCGCCTCGACCTTCGACTCGCGGACCATCCCGCGCTCGAAGCCGCGTCAAGGGGCGACAGGCCGGTTGTGCCTGTCTTCATCTGGTCGCCGGATGAGGAAGCTCCGTGGGCGCCGGGCGGGGCGTCGAAGTGGTGGCTGCACCGTTCGCTGGCCGCACTGGATGTCCGCTTGCGCGAAGTCGGCTCGCGGCTCGTCATCCGCCGTGGGCCCACTCTCGATACGCTGCGCACCCTGGTGAAAGAGATTGGCGCAGCCTCGATTTATTGGAGCCGTCACTCTGCACCGGTCGTCATCGCGCGTGATGCACATCTCAAGCGCGTCCTGCGCGGCGACGGCCTTGTCGTCGAAAGCTTCAATGCTTCGCTCCTCCACGAACCGTGGACCATCCAAAACAGTAGTAAGAAGCCGTTTCAAGTTTTCACGCCCTTCTGGAAACATTGCTTGACCCAACCCGATCCCGCCGCGCCGTTGCCAGCTCCGAATACGATTCGCGCGCCGGCGAAATGGCCGAAGTCCCTGTTGCTCGATGAGCTGGAGCTCGAACCGAGGATCCCGTGGGCCGACAGAATGCGCGTCGCCTGGCAGCCGGGCGAAGCGGGCGCGACTGCCCGCTTGAAGCGCTTCTTGTCGGAGGCATTCGACGATTATTCTGTGCAGCGCAACCGCCCCGATGTCGTTGGCACGTCGCGACTCTCGCCT
>SXGT01061157.1_pt1 | contig 30446 bp, 19 predicted proteins | sample 3176221 | NCBI WGS metagenome assembly SXGT01 (sample SAMN11356862, study PRJNA531348) | freshwater metagenome | isolation source: freshwater sample F1-120 | place: China: Fuxian Lake, Yuxi | collected 2017-12-25 | reverse complement strand
GGGTTTGGCGCGAGGCTGGAGTGTTCCACAATGAGAATTTCATCAACCGTCAGCGATCTTGGCCGCCAATCAACTCGAAACTCGCAGCGGCTCTCGGCCCTACTTCTAGCAACCGTCGCGAGTTGTGCGATTCACTCCTCGACAAACGCTGATCCTCTCTGGCCGCTGGGCTTCCCTTCGCTCGGAACATCAACTCTGCCCGCAGGAACGTACGCGATCGACACCAGCGCCACCCCTCCCACTTTCACGGGCCAAGGTACAAATCTCGCCGGTTCTGTCAGCGCTTCGGGTGTTGCGGTTTTCCGATTCGATGATCTGACCGTCAAGTCCGCGGCGGTGATCAACGCATTTGGAGGCCGCCCCGTCGCACTCCTGGCCAGCGGAAACCTGGTCTTTTCCGGCACATTGAATGCTAACGGTGGCAGTCCTGCAAATGTTGTCAGCCCTGGCGGTGTTGGCGGTCCGGGCGGTTTCAGTGGTGGCGTTGGACCGCGTGGCCCGGGAGGCAACCTGGACCGAAGCAGCGGAACCAGAGGTGAAGGCACCGGTGGAGGCTGGGGCGGCTTTGACCAGTCTTTTCTCTGCTCCTCTAATTCTGGCTCCGGAGGTGGCGGTGGCTTTGGTAGCCCAGGGGGACAGGGCAGTGGCGGCTTCAGCGGCGGTTCTGGCGGTCCCGCAAGTGGCGTGCAGCCAAACCTCCAACTCGCAGGCGGCAGTGGCGGCGGTGGAGGAAGTAATATCTACATATCTGGCATTGAATTCTCTTACGGTGGCGGTGGCGGGGGTGGCGGTGGCGCTATCGAGTTGGGGACGCTGGGGACGCTTTCGCTCGCGGGCAGCACTATTAATGCTCGCGGCGGTGCTGGCTTGACCGGAGTTACGTTTGACCCCCCCGATGTTGGCTTTGGCCATGGTGGCGGCGGTGGCAGTGGCGGCGCTGTGCTTCTGCACGCATCCACGTTGCTGCTTGGTGGATCAATCAACGCAATCGGCGGTACCGGTGGCGGCTCGGTTCCTTGCATTGGCTTTGGCGGTACCGGTGGCGGCGGACGCATCGCGATGCAAGCAACAAACAACCCCGGCACGGCCGGCATTGCTGCGGGAGGCGGCACGATTGCGTTTGCACAAATCGCGTTGCCCACTGCAACCAACCTCAACTTCGGATCAGTCGCGCTTGGAACCACCGCGACCGCCAACATGAACATTCAGTACAATGGCCCTGCTGGCTCAGTCAGCATCGGCCAGTTTCCTGACGCCTTCGGGCCATTCACCCGTATCGGCACCGGTACTTTCAGCGTTGCAGCGGGAGCGACCACCACCTGCCCGTACACATTCAGTCCCACCGCGATCGGTCCGTTCAGCCAGAATCTCACGGTTCTCACCAACGCCGGACCGGTGAACGTGACCATCTCGGGCACGTGCATTGCAAACACGAGTTCGCCGTGCGAACCTTTCTTCGGCGCTCCCACCTTCTCCGCCGCCGGAACGAATCCCGCGTTTGCCGCTGTCGCCGATGTCAGCGGCGATGCGGTGCCTGATGTGCTCATCTCCAACGGTGAAAGCGGCAATATCTCGGTGTTGCTCGGCAATGGCGATGGCACGCTCCAGTTCGCCGTGAACTTTGGCGTGGGCTATCGACCAAGCGCTGCCGCCATCGCGGACTTCAACGGCGATGGACTCCTCGATCTGGTCACTGCAAACCTCGGCACTCCCGCGACGCTCCTGCCTGGCAACGGCGATGGAACCTTCGACCCGTTTGTGTTCATCAGTGGCTCTGGTGGCGGCGGCGGCACCGCCATCACTACCGGCGATTTCAACGGTGACGGGTTCGCCGATCTCGCACTCACCCGCAATGATAACGTCCTGGTTATCCTGCTCGGCAACGGCGACGGGACATTCGCTGCGCCCACGATTTTGTCCGCTGGCACATATCCCAGCGCAATCGCCGCCCGCGATCTAAACCGCGACGGCTATCTTGATTTGGTGGTCATCAATACTGCAGGCGTCTCCATCTTCCGCGGCAACGGCAATGGAACTTTCACCGCGCTGCAGTCATACAACGCGGGAACGACTCCAAACTCTGTCGCCGTGGAAGATTTCAACAGCGATGGCAAACTCGACCTGGCCGTAAGCAACCAGGACAGCGCGAACGTCTCGATCCGGCTTGGCGTCGGTGATGGCACATTTGCCGCGGCTGTCAACTATCCCGCCGCCGCATGGCCGACTTCGATCGTCGCCATCGATGCCAACGGTGATGGTCACACCGATCTGGTAGTGGCCAACCACGCCCCATCGTGGGCGACGGTATTGCGCGGCAACGGCGATGGAACATTCGCCGCACCTGTTTCATTCCCCGAAGGTGACCGCCCCTTTGGAATAGCTGCTGGTGACCTCAATCACGATGGCAGGCCCGACCTGGTCCTGGCCAACTACTGGGGCAACAACATCGCGGTGCTGCTCAACTCAAGTTCATCACTCGGGTTCTCGCAACAGCCCGCAAGCCAATCGGCGGTCCCCGGCACCAGCGCCACTTTTCAGGCAATCGCAACCGGCACCGGTCCCTTCACCTATCAATGGCGACACAATGGTTCTCCGATGCTCGGCGCCACCAGCAGCACGCTGACCATTCCCAACGTGAACGCTGGCAGCGCGGGCGTATATGACGTTCAGATCCGCGGCGGCTGTACCTCTGCCGGTTTCGTGACGAGCCTTCCTGCAATACTGACCATTGGATCCGAGTGCCCCGCCGACTACAACAACGATGGTGTCATCGATTTCTTCGACTACCTCGACTTCGTCGACGCCTTCAGCATCGGCTGCTGATTCACAACCATCATCATGAAGCAAACACGAGAGGGGCAAGGCTTTTGGCCTTGCCTATTTTCTGTATTGAATGAAAAATCAAGATCGTGAAATCGCTTGACACCGTACTATGTTTTTGTTAGTTTCTACTCCTAGTTGTGTCTATTGCGGCCTCCGCTCATGCGCGAGTCTGTGTTTCCATGCCTCGCCGCCGCGGCGGCTCTGTGGGAGTTGAAGTCATGTCACTGATGAATTTGAATGCGGATCTGTATCGCTTCGCATCGCATGAACGTCTGCTGGAAGCGAGAAAGTCCCCGGCAATAGTGGCGATCGCGATGGCGGTTTCATCCGCCGCCCACGCCCAGTGCCCGGTGTCGTTCGCCCCGGTGGTGAACTACGCCGTAATCGGTTCCGAGGGGACAGTCGCCAAGGGCGATCTCAACAATGATGGCCGACTTGATCTTGTCAGGGCAAGTCCTAGCGCAGTGACGGCCTTGCTGGGCACCGGCACGGGCACGTTCACCCCCGTCACCACGCCGATCCCGTTTGATAGCTTTAACGAATCGGTGCCTTCGACTGCTGTGGGCGACTTCAACGGTGATGGCTGGCTCGATCTCGCTTATTGCAGAATCAACCTCGACGGCGACCGCACCTGCAACCTCTCGGTGATGCTCGGCACCGGCACGGGATCGTTCTATCCTTCATTCACCATCAATCTCGGCGGTTACATGCTCGGGAATGGCAGCGATGGTTTCTTCGTGGCCGCCGGCCAACTGAACGGTGACGGCACTCTCGATCTGGCGGTGTCCCTGCCGAACGGGACCCAAGGTGGTATCGCGACCGTGGCGGTGTTGCTGGGCACCGGCACGGGGTTGTTCGGGGCTCCGACCAGCTTTACGCTTCCTTGGACTGTGAATAGTCCAGGCGTGTACGCCGGGTCTCCTGCGGCGGGCGTGTCCATCGGCGACCTCAACGGCGACAGCAGGCCCGACCTGGCCATCACCAGCGGTTCCGTCTTGAACTCGTTTGCGGTGCTGCTGGGCACTGGCACGGGGTCTTTCGGCCCTGCGACCGCCTTCAACACCAGACCATCCACCCCCGCCGGGACCTGGAATCTGGCGATCGGCGACCTCAACGACGACGGGATACCCGATGTTGTCGCGGCGAATTCTTTTACGGCTTCCGCCGTCGGCGCCTATGGCGTCTCCATGCTGCTGGGCACCGGCACGGGGTCCTTCGGTACTGCGATTCCTCTTTTCACCGCAAACCCATCCGGCTTGCGTCCCCGCTCGGTCGCCATTGCCGACTTCAACGGCGATGGCAAGCCCGACCTTGTCGCAGCGAATACGAGTGGGTCGAACACCGCCTCGGTCTTTCTCGGTACGGGCGGTGGATCGTTCGCGGCCCCAACCAACTTCGCCACGGGCAGCGGAGGTCATTCCGTCGTCGTGGGCGACTTCAACGGGGACGGCAAGCCCGACGTGGCCGCGGCGGTCACTAGCAACATCTCGGTGATGCTGAACACCACCCCCGGCAACCCGGCACCAGTCTTTGTCCTGCAGCCGGTCAGTCGGATTGTGCACGCCGGTGCGAGCGCCTCGCTGACCGCCTCAGCCAACTTCGTTCAGGGCCCTGCGCCCTACCGCTGGCGCCGCAACGGCCAGCCGCTCAGCGACGGCGGCAACATCTCCGGCGCCACCACGACGACGCTGACGATCAACCCCGTGTCGGCGTCGGATGAGGCGGTCTACGACTTGCAGGTCACATCCCCAACGTGCCTCGGCGGGCAGGTCACCGGGACGAGCGCCCCCGCGGTGCTGGCCGTCAGTGCGCCGGCGTGTCCGTCAGACTTCAACGGCGATGGCGTCGTCGACTTCTTCGACTACCTCGACTTCGTGCAGGCATTCAGCACGGGGTGCTGAGTCATCGCCCGAGGCTCCGGTATCGCGATAGCTGAACGCCAGCCACAATCCGCCCCTACCTTTGCCCGTGTTACCCACTGACAGCGATCTCCCCATTCTGGCTGTCACGACCTTTGGTCTCGAAGCCGTCGTCGCACGCGAACTTGAAGACCTGGGCTACCAAGCCCAGCCGGTCTCCACTGGCCGCGTCCTCTTTTACGGCGATGCCCTCGCCGTCTGCCGCGCCAACCTCTGGCTCCGCACCGCCGATCGCGTCCTGATCCGCCTCGCCGAATTCCCCTGCGACAATTTCGACACGCTTTTCGATACCGTCAAAGCCCTGAATTGGTCTGACTGGATCCCCCGCGACGGCCTGATACACGTTCACGGCCGCTCCATCCGCTCGCAGCTCGCCAGCGTGCCCGCCAATCAGCGCGCCACCAAAAAAGCCATAGTCGAAGCCATGCTCGCCCAGCACCACGCCAACACGCTCCCCGAGTCCGGCGCCAAGCACGATGTCGAAATCGCCATCGTCAACAACCTGGCCACCATCACCCTCGACACCTCCGGCGCGGGCCTGCACAAACGCGGCTACCGCCAGTTCGTCGGCGAAGCCGCCATCAAGGAAACGCTCGCCGCCGGACTCGTCTATCTCTCCGCATGGAATCCTGATCGCCCGCTTATCGACCCATTCTGCGGCAGCGGCACCATCGCCATCGAAGCCGCTCTGCTTGGCCTCAACATCGCCCCCGGCCTGAATCGCGAATTCTCTTCAGAGTTCTGGCAGAAGTTTCCTCTCGCCGCGTGGATCGAAGCTCGCCGCGAAGCAACTGAAGCGCCGCGTGGAAAAATCCGTTTCGCCATCCACGGCAGCGATATCAGCGACAGCGCGATCCAACTCGCTCACACGCACGGTCGCGCCGCGGGCGTCGAACGCAATGTTCACTTCGCCAAGAAAGACTTCCACGACCTCTCAAGCAAACTGCTCTACGGCTGCATCGTCACCAACCCGCCCTACGGCGAACGCATCGGCGAAGCAGAGCAGATCGAACGCCTGTATCACGAATTCCCCATCGTCTTCCGGCGATTGGAATCCTGGTCTTTCTTCATCCTCACTGGTCGCCTCGACTTCGAACAAATCATCGGGCAGCAGGCAACCCGCCGCCGCAAGCTGTACAACTCCACGATCGAATGTACTTATTACCAGTACCTAGGTCCCAAGCCGCCGTCGATGCGAAAGGAACCAGTCACTCCGCACAAGCCGGAAATCGCGCCCGCCGAAAATGCACAGCCCAATCTTGCGCTGATCGAAGAATCGCCTGATGATCTGCCAAGCAAGTCACAAGACGAGTCACCGGACGCAGTAGCTGTCATGGCTCCCGTCACGGCAGTGGTCGAAACAACCGTCGAACCTCTGGTGGATCAGAACGCCCCCGCCGCTCCCACCCTGCCACAATCAGATGAACCTCAACCCGACCGCATCCGCCGGCCCAAAGTCGAAGCCGGCCCCGTATTTGGCGGCCTGCGCGATCGCGACAGAAACGAACTCGAGCAGTTTCGCGCCACACTCACCAACAATGTGCGACACCTCCGCCGTTACCCAACACGCGGCATCACATGCTTCCGCATGTACGAGCGAGACTCCCCCGATGTGCCGCTCATCATCGATCGCTACGAAGGCCGCATTCACGTCTTTGAATACGAACGCGAACACTCACGCAACGTGGCTCAACAGGCAGACTGGCTCGATGCCTGCCGCGACATCATTTCTGAAGTCTGCTCGGTCCCGCCGCAGCACGTTTACATGAAGATGCGTCTCAAGCAACGCGGCCTCACACAGCATGAAAAGCTCGGCGGCAGCAACGAGACCTTTGAAGTTCAGGAAGATGGCCTGCGATTCTGGGTCAACCTCGCCGATTACACCGATACCGGTCTCTTTCTCGATCACCGTCTCACGCGGCAAATGATCCGCAAACACGCCGCCAGCAAACGCTTTCTCAATCTCTTCTGCTACACCGGCTCGTTCACTTCTTACGCCGCTGCGGGTGGAGCTATCAGCACGACCAGTGTCGATCTCTCCTACACCTATCTCGACTGGGCCGCCGCCAACCTGGAACTCAACGCTCCGCCCGGACCTCAGCACCAGTTCATCCGCAGCGATATTCGCGAGTGGCTGCGCAAACATCCGGTCGGCCCCCACTACGACTTGGCCTTTGTCGATCCACCCACGTTCTCAAATTCCAAATCCACCGATGAGGACTGGGACGTACTTCGCGACCATCCCGAACTTCTGAACCTTGTCCGTGGCGTCATGTCGCCTGGCGGCGTCGTGTATTTCTCAAACAACTTCCGTCGCTTCAAACTTGCGGAAAACCTGCTCCCGGGTTACGCCATCCGTGAAATCTCGACAAAGACCGTGCCGCCGGAATACAGGAATACTCGCATACACCGTTGCTGGATGTTGCGGGCGATCGAGCCAGGTGAAAAAGTGCTGAATGGAGAAGAGAATGCTCCTATTAAGCCGGCTGATGATGAAGAAGGTACCCAAGAGCAAAGTTGACTAATCATCACGCAACGGACTGCTTCGCCGAGTTTCCACCAACGGCCTTCCCCGCAATCTTCAACGTCCCTTCTTTGAGCTGCACCAACTTCTCGTCATAGAGAAGTCCAATCATGTACTCATAGCTCGCCATCAACATGGCCAGATGCCAGCCCGGCTTGCCATCCAGGAAACCAAGTTTCCAGACGTACATATACAAGAACCGAATCAACGGGCGCATCGGAGTCCGTGGCCAGATATCTCTTCTCAGCCATAGCCGATATTTGAGAATGTCGCGGAAGAGTCTTCCCGCTCGCGCTTCCTTGCCCTCACCCATGTGCATCTTCACCCACTCATCGCTCTCAAGATCCGCGTAACGAATGTGCTTCGTGAGATATTCACTGATTGATTCGCGTCGAATATGCAGCATCAAGTGCTTGCAATAGCCGGTCTTGCCATCAGCGACCATATGTTCGTGTACTGCGCGATCTTCGTAGCGACACAGTCCTCGCCGGAAAAACCGCAGATTCCAGCTTGGATACAACCCGCCGTGGCGAATCTCTCGACCCATCATGATCACCACGCGGTTCACGAAATATCCAACTTCGGTAGCGTCGCTGGTCGCGATCTTCTTGATTTCGCGCGACAATTCAGGCGTGATCCGTTCATCGGCATCGAGAATAAAAATCCATTTCCCCGTAAACTGCAGATTGTCGAGGCCCCAGTTCTTTTGACGCGAGTAATTCTCAAACTTGTGCTCAACCACAATCGCGCCGGCCTTGCGAGCAATCTCCTGCGTTCCATCTGTGGACAAACTGTCGAGCACAAAGACGCGGCCGATCTTGAGCGCATTCTCCACCGTTTCGCGGATGTGCGCCGCCTCGTTGAACGTCGGGATCATGACATCAATCAGGGGGTAGCTCACGCAGCGTCTCCTTCAGCTTTTTGGGACACTCGCTGTTCCCCTGCCTGCCCAACATCCCCCCGAAGATCCATCGCCATTGAAGGTGGATCTTTTTCAAGCATCCGTTCTACATGCTGAGTTGTCGCCGAGTTCCACGTCTTCTGTTGCTCTCTGATCTTGATCTCGATCCAATATTCATACATCGAAATCATCGCCGCGTAATGAAAGCCAGCTCGACCGTCGAGAATTGCCAGCCGCACAAAGTACATGTAGAGAAACCGCACAAATCCTCGCAGCGGCAGGAAAAATGACAGATCCTTCACGGCCCGGCGCTTCACACCCGGGTTCTTGTCAAACACCTGCTGCACCTTACTCCACGCCGAACCCTTCACAATCCGCACGGCCTCATTCGCCTCCATGGTCGAATACGAGTTGTGCTTCTTGAACCATGGCATCAGTCCCTTGTTGAAACTGAAGTGAATGAAGTGTTCCTGCAGATCGCCAAGCGTCCCCTTCATCACCGGATGCGCATTGACCTCGCGCTCCTCATAGCGGATCATCTCCGGTTTGAACAATCGAATAATCCACACCGGGTATATCCCGCCGTGCCGCAGCCAGCGACCCATGAACATGTTCTTGTACCGCAACCGAAATGCAACATGCGAGTGCTGCGAGCTGTTTACGGTCCGCACCAATTCATCTCTCAACTCGGGCGTCACTCGTTCGTCGGCATCGGAGTAATACACCCAGGGGTGCTTGAACTTGATGTTCTCTAGCGCCCAGTTTGAGTGCTTACTCCAATTATCGAACTTGCGTTGAATGATCCGCACATTTGGATACTTCGCCGCTATCTCAAGCGTTTTGTCCGACGAAAAACTGTCGAGCACAACAATGTCGTCGCTGAACGTCAGGGAATCCAGACATGGCCCCAGATTCACTTCCTCATCTTTTGTCAGGATGAGAATACTGGGCAATTCCCCGTGTACGGGCGAAAATACACGCCGCGACACATCATCCGGTGTTGCGGTTGCATCAAGTGTGTAGTTTCCCTGCGTGTCCGACATGGTGCAAAAACCTCAATCCGATCCCTGGCAGATAACCTCTCAAGCGGTACGCGATGGTACGCCTTGCGTACGCATACACACCCCGTTTGGATCGTCTCAAAAACCCTGAAACTTGCGGCACAAGTCCGGCTTTTGCGCCCCTGCCTGCGTCATTCTCCCCCCAAAACGAACACCGCCGCGGCACCCCTGCAGCGGCGGTCAAAAGTTTGTCCATTTCCCCCCAACTTCGCTTAAGAGGAGGTGCCAACCGGAGCGCACGCAGGAACCCGCTGATAATCCCCGTCAAGCAACCTGGCGACCTTCGCCTCATTGCGATCCTGCCAAGCTGTTTGCCGCTCGGTCATCTTGAGTTCAATCCAATACTCATACATGCTTACAAGCAGACAATAGTGTGCGCCAGCACGCCCGTCACGAAGCCCCATTTTGGCGAAGAAGTCAAAGCCAAAACGCCAGGCCCAGCGAATCGGCAGAAAGAAACTGAAATTCTTGAGTGCCCGCCGCCGCGTAATCGGATCAGGATCACGCAGTTGCTTCAATGTCGGCCGGCCCTGTTCTACAACTGCCACCGCTTCCATCGATTCGCGATCGCTGTAATAGTTGTGTTTCGTGAACCATCGCTTGAGACCACTATTGAAAGAGTAGTGCGTAAATCTCTCTCGCAGTTCTCCCATATCGCCATCAACAATTGGGTGGACATTGGTCTGACGCTTTTCATAGCAAACCCGGCCGGGTTGCATCATGCGCACAAGCCACACATCACCGCTCGCGCAGTGCTGAATCCACTCGCCTCTGAAGATGTTTCGATAGCGAACGCGATAGGCGACCGGTGCCGCATCTGCGTGTTCACGACCGGCGATCTCCAGCAACTCCGCCGCCAACTCAGAGGGAACTCGTTCATCCGCATCACAGACGTATACCCAGCGGTTTTTCCATTGAACCGCATGCAGCCCGTGATTGCGCTGCTTGTATTCAGTATCAAACTCGCGTTGCACCACCCGGACATTCCGGTTCGCTTCGGCAACTGCGATTGTTCGATCGCTTGAGTGCGAATCCAAGACGACGATGTCATCGGAAAACCCAAGCGAATCCAGACATGCCTGAATATTTGATTCTTCGTTTTTTGTGAGGATCAGAACACTCACGCCGCAGCCCACCGCCTTGGTGAATTCCGGTCGCACTTCTGCTGTCATCAAACGCTCAAAATGAGAGCGTCGCTCTTCAGTTCCTGTTCCCACGCACACCCCCACCACTGCCGGAATGACCGCACAGTGCCACGCAAGCCGTTACCACAACGGCCACATACAAAGGTGCACCACCATTCAGTTATTGCCAATAATGCACGCCTTCACAACGCAGAAATTCTGCAATTCTCTCGACGCTGCTATTTGTTTGGTCCTATAACTCAGCGTACGGGAATTGCCCATTCCAGTGTGCGTCGAATTCCCTCACCAAAATCTACAATTGGCGCATATCCCAGAATCTCGCGTGCCTTGCTGATATCCGCGCTCGAATGCCGCACATCCCCTGCCCGCGGCTCTCCATGCGTGGGAGTTCCATCAACCTTGAGCACCTCACCCATATGCCTGAGCACATCAAGGAGTGTCACACGGCCGCCACAGCCAACGTTGATCACTTCGCCCCTGAGGTCCTTCCCGCAGCTCGCCGCGAGAAGATTCGCATGAACTATGTTATCTATATATACAAAATCTCGCGTCTGTAGTCCATCTCCCAGAACACGCGGCTGCCGTTTTTCCGCCAGCGCATTCACAAACGCACTGATCACCGCCGCATACGGGCTTTTGGGATCTTGTCGCGGTCCAAACACATTAAAATATCGCAGGCTCACAGTCGAGAGATTGAAACACCTCGCCCAGGTCTGAAGCAGCAACTCTCCCGCTACTTTGCTCGCCGCATAGGGCGACCACGAATCCGGCGCATCGGTCTCTTTACTCGGTAAATTGGGGTTATTCCCATACGCCGCCGCACTCGCTGCAAAGTTCACCCGATGCACTCCCAGCTCTTTCGCAGCAATCAACACCCGCTGTGTCCCTTCCACATTTACGTGCAGACACTCATCTGGATTTTCAACCGACTCAGGCACACTGACGATTGCCGCCTGATGAAACACATAGCGACATCCCTTCATGGCAGAACGAAGTTCCGCATCATCGAGCACCGACGCTTTGCGAAAATCCACTCCCGGCGGCAAGTTGCTCAAATGTCCGCCCTTGAGGGTGTCAAGCACTGCAACTTCACACCCCAGCCCCATCAGCGCATGTGCAAGGTGCGACCCGATGAAACCGGCCCCGCCAGTAATAAGTGCTCGCTGCGATGTAAACGCTCCGCTATAGGTGCCTGAAATTGCCATACCCCATTATCGGGGCAAAACCGTGCGTGGTCCAATCGATACGTGCCGGCGGAAGCAATTACCGCCGCGGTTTCGCGAACCTATTGGCATATCGAATCGCCGCTTCCATGCCATCCACCATTCGCTTCACGGTGAACCGCTTCATCGCTGTCTCGTGTGCAAACAAACTCATCGAGACAATTTGCGCCGGGTTTTTAAGAAGTGCAATGATCTTGTCTGCCATATCCGCATCATCAAGATGCCGAAAAAGCAGTCCATTGTGCCCGTTTTCAAGCGCCTCCACTTCGGGATTGTGTGCATGTAAAAGATCCCCCGCCACCACCGGCACTCCATAGCCAAATGCATGCAGGATCGAAAGACCGAGATTCGTTGGATACACAAACAAGTCTGCCGAAAGGAAATAGGGTGCGAGGTCCCGCTCTTCGTACACCGAACCCACAAACAGAATTTTGTCAGCAATACCGAGTTGCGAAGCTAATTCCCGCAATGATGCTTCGGCTGGCCCTTCACCAATAATCACCGCAGTTATTCCGGGGAAATGCTCGGAGATCCGCTTTACCGCTTTAAGCAAAAGATCAACTCTGTTATCGTCAAACAACCGCGAAACGAAAATTAGATTGGGGTCACCTATTCCCTTGTCGCGGGTGAACGCCGCCAGCCGCGCTGGATTCTTGAGAATCTCTTTGCGTTCTGTTTGAATCGCGGTTTGATCCAGGGCATTCTGAGCTACAAACACACACTCGCGTTTTTTCTCAAATTCCAGGTACTTTCCCGCGCCCCAGTTGTTATAGAACATAACCGCGTCCGCCATCCGACCCACCCGCCACCGCATCGTCCTTCGAATCAGAGTGTCGGACTTAGAAACACCATGTCCCCACAGAACTGTTCCAACACCGTTCCATCGTGCACGAACTAAGGTAGGCAAAAGCGAAAGGTGCCCGATATTCCAGGGAAGAACCACGACATCAGACTGCGACAAATGTGCTGCCGCAAGGTGCTCTGAAAACCAAACGATGTCTTTCCCTGCGACAACTCGTGTGCGATGTTCAAACAACTCAGCCTTGAAAGATCGCGGTGCGGCATTCTTCAGGTTCTTGACGGACGCGTATAAGACCCTCAGATCAATCCCTGGCCGAGAAGCAAGCTCGGCAAAAATAGGTATTCGATATTTGGGAAGTCCGGGCTGACAAATCGTGACCCGAATGGGGCCGTTCTCAACGCGCGAAATCGCTTGCTCCATTTCTGGAACAGCAGCGTGCTCACTTGTTTCTGTACCTCCGGTATCCAACACGTGAATCCGTATTCCTCTTCTTGCTTAGCCCCACCTACAAGGATGCGTTCCAATGGCAAAAAATCCACTAAAACGCGGAATTGGCTCCAAAATCAACGAGTTTACTCCTTCCCACTTGCCGAGTTCCTCGAACACTTCTAATTAGCCCCCTCATTACTTCAACCGCGGCCGAATTACTTTGGCTGGATTTCCGCCGGCGATCATTCCGGCCGGAATGTCTCTCGTAACAACCGCCCGTGCCCCAATAACACAGTTATCACCCACCTTCACGCCAGGTCCGATGAACGCTCCAGCGCACACCCACACCCCGCTACCAATCGAAATCGGCGGCCTGATCAAGGGTAAATCCGCTTTCGTGTAATCATGCGTCCCCGCACATACATACACATCTTGTGACAAAACCGTGTGGCATCCAATATCCACTGGCCCAAGGTTGTAAATCTCTACGCGCTCAGAAAGCCACGAATGCTCTCCCATCGAAAACAGCCACGGGTGCTTCACGATCGATGAGGCCTTTGTGCACGAAGTATCTGCCATTTTTGCGCCAAATACCCGCAACCAGAACCGTCTCCAACCATGGGCCCGCCGCGGGCTGAAACGAATCACTGTGGCCTGCGCAATTTCCCATAATGCCCGAACCGCATACTCTTTCAAGCTGTAGGGAAACCCGGCAACTGTGTCGAGTCGTTGGAACACTTCTGGCTTTGATTCGGGTGAGGACACGTGGTGTTCTTTCTGCTCGCGCGTGTCGAGCGATTCCTTCGCTATATCGGTCTTCCATGTCTCAAGATTCGATCAACATAACCCGATAAATACCGAACGTCAAGTCGGTCTCGAAAATGCGAATTCTCCACGTCATCTCCTCCCTGGACCCTCGCGCTGGTGGACCCACCATGGTCATCTCGCGACTTGCCGCGACACAGGCGTCGCTTGGGCATGATGTTTGTGTGCTTTGTTACGGTTTACGGCTCGACAAATCCGGCGCGAATCCGAACCCTGAAATCGATCAGAAACTAGACCTCATACCTGGCTGGAAAAAAGTAAAGCTCATCAGACTTGCGCCTCCTGGTCGAGCTGAATGGGCCATGTCCGGAACCGCCGGGTCAGAATTGCGCAAGGCCATTCCGGATGTCGACATTGTCCACATCCATGGAATCTGGGATCCAATTCTGCGAGCTGCCGCCACAGCCGCTCGAGAACTCAACAAGCCGTACGTGTTAGCCCCACACGGCATGCTCGATCCTTGGGCATTGACTGAAAAAAGCCTCAAGAAAAAATTCGCCCTCAAACTCGGTTACGGGGCAATGGTCCATGGTGCATCGCTCATGCACGCGGCGTCTCCTTTCGAGAGCGAGTGCATCGCCAATTTCCAATATCGCGGCCCAATTGAAATCATCCCCAATGGCGTCTCGCTCGAAGAAATAGACCCACTCCCAGCCAAGGGTTCCTTCATTGAGGCTTATCCCAAATTGGCTGGTCGCCGATTCATCTGCTTCCTCAGTCGTCTGCATGCAGTTAAGGGGCTGGACCTGCTGGCGGAGGCGTTTCACTCGCTCGCAGCAAAACATCCGGATGTAGACCTGGTAGTTGTCGGTCCGGACTTTGGCGCCAAAGCGCCATTCGAATCACAAGTCGCTCAATACAAGCTCACGCATCGCGTTCACCTCATAGGGTCATTGTGGGGTCGCGATCGCTTCAAACCAATTGTGGACTCGGCTTGCTTCTGCCTTCCAAGCGAACACGAGTCTTTCGGTATCGCAATTTGCGAAGCCATGGCCTGCGCTACTCCCGTTGTAATCACCGAGAACTGCGGCCTGCGCGAAGCCTGCGAAGAAGGCGCCGGCCTCGTTGTGAAACGCAATGCCACCGACCTTGCCGCAGCACTGGATTTCATGCTCTCAAATCCAACGGAAGCCAGCGCCATGGGAGCAAAAGCACGCAGGCTTGTCGAAGAGCGCTTTACTTGGCCCAAAGTCGCCGACTTGGCCATAGCGGCTTACAAATCTATATGCCGCGATGGTCGCAAATCCCTCGCAATTATCGCCAATGTCCAAGCCCCGTATCGCCTGGCCACCCACCAGCGAATTTGCCGCGAATTGCCCGATCTGCACTTGTGGTCCATGTACACGCACGGTGTCGCGGACCAGGCGTGGAGCTACCACGTCGAAAAAGAGATCAACCCTGTGTCCTTTGGGCCGGGCGAAGATTGCATCAACGCACAGCATCCACGATCTTGGCCACGCGAATTTGCCAAGGGTGGAGAAATGATGCGGTTCATCAAACGTGAAGGCATTCAAGCCGTCATTGTGTCCGGGTACAACGATCCCGGTCGTTTGCGCGTCATTGTCTCTTGCTGGCTCTCTGGACTTCCTGTATTCCTGGCTGGGGATTCCAACATCCGCGGCGATCGCGCACGCGGTTTGCGCAAGTTTGTCAAGAACATCGTGCTCCGTTCTGCCCTATACATGTGCAGAGGAGCGCTTCCCTTTGGATCAAATGGGAAAGACTACTTTGCCAGCTACGGCGCCGATCCCCAAAATATCTGGTTTTTCCCTGCTGAACCAGACTACGAAATATTCAGCAAGTCCGATCCGATTTTGGTTGAGCAAGTCCGATCTGAATTCAATCTGGAACCAAGCCGGCGACGGATTGTCTATTGTGGCAGACTGGCTCGCGCCAAACGCGTCGATCTGTTGATCGATGCTTTTTCGCAGATTGCTCAGGAACGACCAGACTGGGATCTCGTCATCATCGGAGATGGCCCCCTGAACAAAGAACTGCGCGAACATGTTCCGTCAGCAATTCGACATCGGGTTCGCTGGACAGGGTTCATCGAAAACCCAAGAAAAGTGAGCGCTATCTATCACCTCTGCGATACTTTTGTTTTGCCAAGCGAATTTGAACCGTGGGCCGTCGTTGTAAATGAAACAGCAATCGCAGGCCTCGCTTTGTGCGTCAGCGATGTGGTCGGGGCCGCACGAGAACTGGTGGTTGAGGGTGAAAACGGCTGTTCGTTTGAAACATCAAACCCCGCCGCCATTTCTGCCGCAATTCTCAAATGCACAGACAATGCCACAATCAACGACATGAAAAACGCATCTCTAAAGGTCGCAGCGCAATGGCGGACCCTGGGTAATCCAGTTCAGGGTGTTAGGGCTGCGCTCGCCAGCGCAGGCATTTCCTTCGCTTAGTCGCCACTTCCTCGAACTTCCGCATTAATGGCGGCGAATGTACATCTATAGGTTTGGTAAGCCGATTCTTATCTGGGAGTACGCTGAAGAATGCAATATGTGCTGGGAACCATCGCGATCCTGACGACGCTGATCACATCTGGCGTGGTACTCCATCGAGTTGCAAATCGCCAGACTGCAATGATCTCGTTCCGCAACCTCTTCCTGTTTGGTTTTTTCTTCTTCTACGGAGTCGCGACCGCCTTTGTCTGCTTTGCCGATAGCACGGCCTGGATTTACACACCCGTTGGTTCTGGATATCTTCCCCTCGCCGTTCTCACTCCCTTATTCGTGGTTGCGTTCGTTCTCGCGGCCCGTTGGGGATACGGTGCCAATCGTCTCACTCGCTTTATTCCAAGCGTGCGAATTCACCCGTGTACCGCCTCTATCGTGGCGGGAATTATCGTGTGTGAAGTGATGGCTGTTCTTGGCCTTACACCCCTTGGTGATTATTTCACTGGCGTGATCGCGCAATCCAAACCGGGTTTCGCGGCATGCGCTGCAGGCCTCGCGACCTATTGGCTCATCTCCCAAAAATACAACCCCGTAGCCTGGGCGGTCTTCGGCGCGACGTTTGTCCTTTCGTGTCTGATCTCGGTCTCAGGTGGTACCGACCGTCGCTTTATCCTTGGTGTGTTCCTGGTTGTAGTCTGGGTCTGGTATTTCACATCCCTTCAGTACAAAACACCAAGATCAAACTTCACGAAGTTTGGAATTGCCGGTCTGGCCGCAACAGCCTTCGTGGTTTTCTATTCCAATTTTCGCAACGTCTCACTCGAGCACACCACCCTGCAACGCCGAGCTGAGCAGTTCACCGAAGCCGCGAAAGACCCGCTCAACATCAAGAAAGATACCTTCGCAACCGTGTTTGTCCAAGATGCCCCTATCAATACACTCTACATCATTGAGAATTATCCGGAATTTCAGCCGCTGCAACCCCTTCACGGCCTCTACTTCTTTCTCGTGAATCCCATTCCTCGTAACATTTTCCCCGACAAGCCACTTGGTCTTGGCTATGAACTCCAGCAGCAATTCCATATCGGCGCCAATCTTGGACCAGGAATCATCGGACACGGATGGTCTGAAGCTCTCTGGCTCGGCGTGATCTACTACGCCGTATTTTTCGGCTTCCTCTGCGGCGTCATGGACCGCAAAACCGAATCCGAATCGAACAACCCATTCTTCCTCTCAGTGTTTGGTTCCTCACTCGGCAACGTTCTGGGGCTATGCCGTGGCGAAACCTCGCTCTTCCTGGTGCTCATTGTTACAGGCTGGGTCACTACACTTGCAGCTCTCTGGGTCATGAACATGATGGGGAAGTTCACGTTTGCCGCGTGGCCGCGCCTCAGGGTAGATAGCGACTACTACATGGAACAACAAGCCCTGGCTGAGCAGCAACAACAGACCGAAGATCCCTATGGGGCATATGACGATAGATATGATCCCGCAGTCGCAGCCTCTTACAACGAAGCCACTGACAGTGAACAGCAACGACACAGCGCGTGATTCCAAGCCCCCACTGTCGTTCCTGGTACGGCTTCGGAAATACTCCGGTTACTTTCTATTCTGTGTTGCGGCCAGCCTGACCATTATTTTCTGTATTTCTCGAATCTTCACCGATCGCTGGCTGCTCACCCAATTCGTCTTCTGGATCCCATCGTGGATATTCCTGGCGAGCCTTGCCACTGTGCTATTCCTGGAGCGATTTCTCTCAATAAGCGCACTCCCCCGATGGAAATCTCCTTCGTGGTGGATGCTGCTTTTTTGTGCGGCAACTACTTGTGTAATTGCCTACCGGACCATCCCGCGGACTTTCCGCTCAGTTCCGCCCCATCGGCCTTCTATACACATTGTGCACTGGAACATGTCCTCTCCAGATGTCATTGACTTCCAGGGCACGTTTGCTGATTTCGCATCTTGCAAGTCCGCCGACGTCATTCTCCTGGGTGTCAACGTCCCACATGCTCAGCTTCAACACATGGTGGCTGGGCTTGGAAAGGAATGGACATTTTCCCGAATTGGAGTTTTTGCGATCGCGAGCCGTTTTGAGATTCTGAACACATCCCACTACGCCCTGGGACTTGAGGTTGCGCGACCGCAATCGGGCGAGTCAAAGTTCCAAGTTTTCTACAACGAGCAACTGGCTGATCGATTCGGCATCTCCCGTCGAGAGTTTGACCTTCCCGACCCGGGGCATGTGCTTGAGACACAGATAAGAACTCCCGGCGGCGATGTCGTCATTCGCCTGATTGACCTGCCCTCAAACCCGTTTCGCTCTCGCATGAATATCGCCAATGCGGCTGCTGCGAGTATCGCTTCGCTTGAGAAGACACACAAGCTGAATTCGCGGCCAGATGTCCTTATTGGCGATTGTAATATTCCCTCCGGCTCAGCGTCTCTGAACATCCTGAGTCGCGACTTGGTTGCAGCCGAAACCATCGCTCAAGCAGGTGACATTTGGCCGACGTGGCCGCGAGCGATGCCAGTACTTCGGATCGACCATGCGTGGGTCACCCCCGGCAGCGAAGTCTGGAGTTACCGCACCTTTGATGGTGGAATCTCGGACCATCGCGGACAATCTATACATATGTCGCCGCCAAATGCAACCAATCCGTCAAATTAATGTGATCAGACTTATGAGTCGAAGCCGCGCAGGTCGCGCGGGCTTCCGCCGCGGCATTTCATGCATTCTCGTCGCCAACGGCGTCCATGGAATGGTTTGTTGACGATAACCACAAACTGTGTTCAGCCGATCGATCCACGCAACCCAACCGACCGATCCAAGTTGACATGATCCCCAGCATTTTGCCCATTCGCAGTTCGGTCACCCGCCGCATGATCACGTTCGTGCTTGCTGGCGCCTGTGCCGCATCAACTCTGGCACTCCCCACCTCAGGCGGCCGCGAAGACACCGGATTCCGGATCACCGACACCGCGAGCGGACGAACACTGATCGCTCCCAACGGCGCGACCATTATCTCTGATACGACTGCTCGCACCAATATCACTGTCGAAAGTGTCGAGGGTGGTCTCGACGTAACAGTGCAATATACCAACACCGGCGGCGTTCCGCTGCCGCTTGGTCAGATCAACATCGGCGGCATTCGGCTTGGCCCGGTCATTACCAGGAAAGAGATGATTCACGATACGCGTGAGTCGGTCATCAATTCTCAAAGCCTGGCTGGCGCGTATGGCGCGCCTTCATACCCGGACGATACTTACAGCCCGGTCAGTGTGTTCAGCGACGACAACTACAATTTCGGCGCATCGATCTGCTATCCGGTCGAGGACTATGACCATCGGGTTGATATGTTCCTGACAAGCCGCCCAGTGACGGCTTGGGGCGGCAGCGCACACTGGCAGTTAAGCTTTCGTCTCTGGACTGAACTTCCAGCTGGGCAAACACGCACGTACAAAGTCACACTTCGGTTTAACCCAAAGTCATCACATTGGCTTGAAACCCTCAAGCCATACCGTGAATATTTCAACGGGCTTTACGGTGATGTGCGATACACGCGTGATCCGCGGCCAGTTCGCACGTTCTCGCTCGCGTATCTTGCGTACCTTACCGATTCGAATCGGCGCGGATTCTACAACGCTGCGCTCAATCCGGAACTCAACGGATATGGTCCCTGGGTAAATCACATTCGTTCGAGCTGCGAGGCAGCAGGATTCGAACGCACCATGATTTGGGCGGTCAGCGGCCTGTATCACGACAATCTCGATGACAATTATCCCTGCATGATTATGACCGGTGCAGACCCGATACCGATCATGGCCTCGACTCAATCAAGCTTTGCAGCGATCCCGGCCGCGGGGATTGATCTTGGATTCTGGAATGGGTACTCATCAAGTGTTTCGCCTGGCGGATGGGATACTGGCCATGTTCGAGTCGATCCCGACAACCCGGAGCACATGGCGCTTGTCCTTGAGGAGTTCGACCGCATGGCCGCACTCGGAACCAAGACGGTTGGCCTGGATGCATTTGGCTGGGAACTTACTCCTGGTCGATCACTGCGATTGCTCAAGTTGTTGAAACAGCGGTATCCGCAGATGCAATTTGTGACTGAATGCTCGCTGGGCGACATTTATCATGTATATGCCCCGACATTTGAATTCGCCCATCAGGTCATTGCCCCCAACCTCATGGCAGATTTTCTGTTGCCGGGTAATGAGACCTGGCTTCTGACCGACTATGACGGCAATGATGATGGTGCACTACTTGATCAAATGAGGCATTATGCGAGAATGGGGTATGTACCCCTGACGTCAAGTCGAGTGCCCCCAACCCCAGACATTCTGGCAGCCGAGACTTGGCTTGAACTTCCTGAATCAGTTCGATCACCGCGACAGAATCAGAACGCTCGCGCCAACGATGGATCAATGGCAGCCGGCATTGGCGGATTACTTACTCGCACGCGCGGTGGCGCACGCGGCGGCAATGCCGGCGGCGGCACCGGACCTGAAATTGCATCGCGCTCTGGATCGAGTGGGTCTGGAGATAACGCCGCGAGTAATGCGCCGGCAAATTCTCTGGTTTCAAATGCGCCAACTCGTCAGCGTGTGACATTCAGACCCTCAGCCAACGGTGAAGCGATTCCTGTGGTGACTGGTCCAACCACAACAGTGCTGGCAACTGGTACCGATCAGGCCCTCGCGGCGGCGCCGGCGAACTCGGAAAAACCCATGATTTCCAGCGAAGTTTCAAGCGGTGCAGCGCAGGCTCCAAGAACAGTCAGCACCGTGACTGGATCGCAGCGAGTTGCTCAAAGCAAAGGCAGCGCGATTCCGCCTTCGGCGATGAAACGGAGAATCGTGCCATTCGTTGCCGCCGGCACTGCGAAAAAGCACCTTGAATTCAGCGCGAAAGATGCACGGAAAGCAGTGCTTCCAAATCTGCAACAAGCATCACAGGCTGTAAATCGAGTACGCAATATGGAAGATACTGAGCGTCAGAACGCCTCGGCGGACGACAAGTAGTTATTGCATGTTCAGTGGTCGGCGGCGGTTCGCGCAGGTTCGGTGTGGTCTTCCGTAATGTCAGACCGCTGAACAACTTCGAGACGCACTTTAAGCACACGCATTGGTTCAGCTTCGAGCACTGTGAACTTCATGTTGCCAGAACGCAGTTCCTGTCCGACTTTGGGAATATGACCCAGCGTGACTGACACGAAACCCGCAACGGTTTCGTAATCTTCGTTCTCAGGAATTTGTGCGCCTAGAACTCTAATGGCATCGTTGACCGGATCCAGGTATTCGCGAGCATCGATTGTGGCAGTGCGTGCAGATACATCTACTGTCACATCGAGTTTGTCTTCCTTCTGGGTTTCATATTCATCCTGAATATCGCCCACGATTTCTTCCATGATGTCTTCGATGGTGATGATGCCTGCGGTGCCACCAAATTCGTCGGCGACCACGGCGATATGAACTTTTTTCGCGAGCATCTCTTCAAGTGTCTGTCGCACGGTCTTGGTTTCAGGGATGAAGATCGCAGGGCGAAGTATCGCCGCGAAATCAAAGGTTTTCCCACCTCGCGAACCTTCTCCAGCAAGCCAACGCATGAGATCTTTGACATAGAAAATCCCGGCGATGGTGTCGATGGATTCTCTATACACCGGAATTCGTGAGTGGGCGCATTCGCGGATGTACGCGGTGACTTCGCTCAGGGAGTTAGTGAATTCCATCGCTTCAATTTCAGTTCGAGGAGTCATGACCTGACGAGCGTTGAGGTCCCGAAACTTCACAACGGCCTGAATCATCTCTTTCTCACGATTGTCAAACTGACCTTCCTCTTGCGCCTCCTGAACCACGGACATCAACTCTTGCTGCATATCCGCGGCCTGATCTTCGTGGCTTCGACCTGCGAGTCGCCGCACGATTTCATCTATCAGAGCCTCTAATCCGCGAACCGGTTTAAAGAGGATGTGCAGCAATCTGATAACGGGTGAGCAAACGTAGACGGTGACTTCGGCGGCGTGCCTTGAAATTGATTGCGGGATAAGGAAGCCGATGACCCAGACCAAAAGGGTGGTTGCAGTAATCCCCAGGATCGCATCAATTGCATCTGGTGCGATGACTACCGGCAGCGCACCATTGGGAGCGACTGGGTGTCGAAGCGAGGTGACGTAAAAGACAATTGCCACCACAGAAATGAGGTTGAGGACGATTCGAAGTAATGCCGCCGCGGAAGCGTGCTCATCTGGGTTTTCGATAATCGTGTCGATCCGGCGTATGGCGGCGGGGCTATTTCTGATCGCCGCGATCTCGACCAATCGAGCGCGGGACATTTCTTTCATGGAATGAAAGAGGGAGCTGAGTACGCCGCCAAAGCCGACGCTTGCAAACCCAATCCAGAGCCAGGCTGTGCTGGAAAGTTGAATCATGGGTTGGCACCCTGGCTTTCTGTGCCTGGGCGGGAGAAGATTGGACCAATTCCAATTGCCGCAAGGACCTGATCTTCGAGTGCGTGCATCTGTGAGAATTGCGCATCGTCGTGATCATCAAATCCCAGACAGTGAAGAACGCCGTGGATGATGTATAGAAGTAGTTCAGATTCGAGTGCGTGGTTCCGAGCGACAGCCTGACGGGCAGCTTCGTCAAGATCTATAAGTAGATCGGTGTCCAAAGGACTCTTGGGGGTTTGGCGAAGGTCGAACGTGAGAATATCTGTGGGACCGGCGATTCCGGAATGGCGAAGATGCAAAGTGGCCATTTCAGTATCGTCAATGAGCTTTGCTCGCAACGACCCGCTACAAAGCGAGGCTCCTTCAGGCCTATTCGCCAGCTCCACAAGTGCTTGTGCTACTTGAGTTTGAAGACTGTTGATGCTGGTTGCTGAAAGCCTGCGTGTGGAGTCGAACAGCTCAAAAGCACAGCTCGCCGCCACTTTGTGATGGGGATGCGAGAACTGGGATTGTGGCTGAGACCGTGAGGACATGAAGTGAACCGATCAACATCGTAATGCAGTTAATATCGGGCCGCCAACGTACGCAATTGGCTTCAGCCCAGAAGATAGCCATAATGCGATGTGAAGTATACCGAACAAACATAAAATCTTCGTAATTTGTTTGGTTGCAAGAACTTAGGTCGCTATCAAAAACCTGACAAATCGACGTTCGGCCGAATTCCCGCTCGTTCTAGTTGAGCAGGCTGCCATGCCGCAGACGCCGGCAGGTTTGAGGGGTCGGCTCGGAGCATACTGACCATTTGCATTTCTGGGGTGCCTGCCTGTGAGCGGATGCTTTGCGAAATCCAGATGAGTCCTGCCAAGAGGCACATCGGAACGCCGGCAACGGCAACAAACCTTGCGCGATTTACAAATCTGCGACGACGCAACGAGGAATGAAGCTGAGAGGGAAAGGGAGACAGCGTTTCTGATTGCAGTTCGGAGGCAAGCGACGCTAGTTGTTCATCGAGAGGTTTCAATGGACTCCTCCTTGAATTGAATAGTGCGAGGCACATCGATTGGTTGGGCGAGAAGTACTTGAAGTCGCTCGCGGGCGACGCGATAGATAGACGCCGCCGTGTTGCGGTTGATGCCCGTAGATCGCTCAATCTGATCGAACGTCAATTCGGCAATTTGTTTCAACACAACGATCTCTCGTTGGCGTCGCGGCAGCAGGCTGAGTGCGCCATGGATATCCAGGTCATCGAAAGTTGGTTGTTGCAACTGATGATTCACGCTACTTCGCTCGCGTTGCACTCGACGGCGATTACTGCGAATGAGCGACACGCACTGGTTGCGGATGCTTGCCAGTAGAAATGCTACGCCGTCCTCGATACTTCGAACACGACGTGAAGTAAGAGAGAGCACATTGCAAAACACAGATTGGACAATATCGGCGGAATGTGAAACCAAATGCGGCGGAAGAATTGCGCGGGCGTAAGCCTCAAAGCTCTTGTAGTGAGTTCGCCAAAGCGATTGTGCCGCCACCTCGTCGCCACGATGCATTCGTACCAGAAGTTGGGCAACGGGACACGGCATAACGGATTATCGATGTTCTTTCGCGAGCTTGATAAAGAGATCACGCCCTTCCACAAATCGCTTGTGAGTCTTGTAGGCATTACTCATGCTGGGTAGCCAGACCTTGGCAAGTGTGCCGCATTCACCGGCAATGCAGGCCTTTTCGATAGCGATAGCCTCTGCCGCTGGATCCGCTGCATCCCACGCTGCATTCAGTCTGGCGTATGCGGCACGAAGTCTTGGAAGATCAGCCCTGACTCCTTCAACAGTGAATTCTGGAGGCTTGGTTTTGGGATCGGCACCATTCAGATTTGCAGCGGAGATTTCATTAATGGCTTTCATGCCTTCCGGAACGACCAATTGCCGCTCGATCCAGTCAGGAAATTCCTTTCCTTCATTGGCGACTGCCGCTCGAAGCAAGAGCGGGTCTTCGTTCTTCATAGTGGCAACGGCACTTTGCAAACTCGTCATTGCGTTTGCGGAGAGTTTGCCCGCTTGAAGCAACCTGGTCCCTTCTTTGAACGCCGATTCTGAAACTGCAATTCCCACAAGTGAAGAGATCATGATCCTGTCGGATGCGACATGTGAAGACAATCGCAGCATGGCGGCAATCCTTGAAGCAGCTTCATCATGTTCGCCTTCGATCTGCAGGCGTCGTGCATCCAGTCGCAAGAGTCGAGCGCATGTGCGAATCTGACTAAGGTGTGGCATGAGCGCATACGGGCCAGTGCTGAGATCGATCTCGAAATCACATTTTTCCAACTCAGTGGTGCTCAGCAGAGTTGCAATGATCTCGCTGCCGCCAAACGGGACACCGGCAGAAGCAAACGCTGCACGTGCATCCTCGATGGTGAGGAGTTTGTCAAAGTCGATTTCGCGCAGTTTGGCTTCCTGATCTTTATTGAGCTGCGCGAAGATGCTCCAATACCGAAGTGCTGCATTCGGCTGCTTTGCAACCTGTGGCGTCAGTGCAACCGGCTGCACGGCGATTGCAGGGATACACACACTTGCAAGGGTCAGACCAACAACGACGGGAACGAGAATTGAAGAACGCATACCACACTCCTCATAAATGCACTCAGTTTGCTGTAAAGAGTACACGATGGCTTGATTGCAGTAAGGACGCCACCGACGTGCCAAAATGTGAAAAAGGCCAAAATTGTTTTCACAATTTCGACCCTGATTGGGGAGAAATCAGCTGTGTATCTCTGGCGCAACGCGGGAGGCCTAGCAGCCAGCAGCAAATGCTTGGACAAAATCCAGGTAGTCAAAGAAGTCAATGACCGCATCGGCATTGAAGTCGGCCGCAATAGAGAGCGAAGCGAACGCTTCCACGAAGTCAAGGTAATCGAAGAAATCGAGCGTGCCATCGACGTTGAAATCGGCGGGGCACGCGGATCCTGGTACTGAAAGCTGGATCAGTCCGACTGTGCCGGTGGTTCCATTAATCGGCGTCAGGCCTCCCTGTCGACCTGCGAAGAACAGCTTGCCGCCCGGCGCAAGCGCAGCGCGGCGAACACCATCAACATCGAAATGCGATCCGGGAGAATCCACGGAGATTTCTTCAACAAGCTCTCCGGCCTGAGTAAACACACGAACGAAGTAGTCTGGTCCGGGTTTGGTCCAATCAGACCCGATCATGATCACGCGATCGAACTCATCGACAAGAATGTTCATCGCAACATCTTCGCTGTCGTTATTGCCGGGTGGCGAATTGAAGATGTCTTGCCATAGAAAGACACCCGCAGTGTCGTATGCGATGACCGGCGTGTTGAAGTAGTTGAACCCAATATTCTGAAAGGTCTCGCCAGTCAGATAGAGTTGCTCCTGTCTTCCCAGTGCGACTGCATAGGCCCGGTCATAAAGACCATCGTCGCTGCCATTCCATTGCCGTCGCCATTGAAGGGCACCGGAGGGAGAGATCTTGATAGCGGCCAGATCAGTGAATTGCAGATCGTCACCAAAAACGCCGCCGAGGTAGACATTTCCAGAAGGCGCGACTTTGACGGAGCGTGCGGTACCAATCTCAAAGAACCCGTACTGATCCGGATCGGACCACTGCCCGAGGAGGTAATGAGCCCAACGCTGAGTACCTGCAGGCGAAAAAGAAACAGCCGCCAATTTGAGCTGTTCATCCAAATCGCTGTCACCCACCTCACCAACGCAGACGACGTTTCCCGCGGCATCAATGTCCATATCTTCGAAGCGATCCCATCGCTCTTGAATTCCTCGAACTTGAGACCAGATAGTCGCACCGGTTGTACCGGCAAATTTGGTTACCCGGGCATCCTGCGTGATCGGACCCTGTGTGTAGCCGCATACATAGACATTTCCCGCGACATCTACCTTGACACGTGAAGGAACATCATCTGCGATGGGTTGATCTGCGGGAACATATGTCGTCGCCCACGCTTGAACATGCAGAGGCGTGAGCTTTGCGATGAGCCATCGTGCGCCGCGATTTCCGGCGATCACAAGGGAGCCATCGGGCAACAACTCAGCATCTTCCGCGGCGTCATTTCCGGAGAGGCCGCTATTCCATGACCAGAGCAGCTGGCGATCCTGGTTGTAGCAATACGCAGCCATCGCCGAAGTCGTTACGGTGGTGTTCCACTGGGTCCCGACAACGATCACGTTGCTGGACTGGTCGACAATAGTTCGCGACGGCTTGAAGCGCGGAATCTGGAGAAGCCATCGCTCCGAGATTTGTGCGGTTGCGGCAGAGGTCAGAAGAAGACACGTAGCGATGATGGTAGTTTTGATGTTCATGGGAGAGTCCTTTTCGAAGATAGGTCAAACAGCAGAATCAGCAAAGAGACATAGGGACGTCAAAGAGAGTTGCTTGTCAGCAACCCGTTGCAAATGCGGCGACGAAATCGAGGTAGTCAAAGAAATCAACTATGCCATCGTGATTGACATCTGCGGCCAAAGCGTTATTAGAGAATTGGCTGACAAAATCAAGGTAATCAAAGAAATCGACGATGCCATCTGCGTTGAAATCTGCAACACAACGCGGCGTCTCACACTCATCGGGGACGCCATTTACGTTGACATCCAGACTGCGTTGAGCCAAATTGAGAAACAGGAACGTACCCCAGGAGTTTTCCGGTCGTATTACCAGGTCTTTGCGGCCATCGTCGTTTACATCTGTCACCAGGAATCCGCGCGCATTGGAGTCATAGGGATGCATGAACATTGGTGGACCAAATGCGGCGGAACCTGAATTCAGGAACACAACGCCGGTCAAGCCGCGACCATACAAGTCGATATCACCATCAAGATCAATGTCGGTAGCGGAGAGTTCGCTCACGCTGTTTTGATTTACAATAACCGGAGTCGACGGCAGCACGCCATCTCCTGGGTTTCGATATAGCCTCAGTCCGTTTGCTGAAACAATGACATCGCCATCGTTATCGCCATCGAAATCAGAGACCGCGATTGCCGCTACTGCGGGATTTAACGGCGTTCCGACAATAAACCGGTCCTGGCGTGTTCCAAATGTCCCATTGCCGTTGTTAGGAAGCATGGAAAGCACGCCGCCTGCAGGAGGCGCGAGCTGCTGTCGGAAACCGGCAAACAACTCTGGTGCGCCATCTCCATTGATATCGCCAACTCCAACTGACTCATTTTCTGCGAGCATCACATATGAGGTTGGGGCCAGGAAGCGTGACACACCATCGCCAAGGCTGACCTGGAAGCTACCGGGATGGCCGCCGACCATCCAGGCGATATCAAGGTGAGTGTCCATGTTCAGGTCCGCGAGCACACATCTAAGTGCAACAATAGCTAGATTGGAGTTGACGGCAGGTTGAAACGTCCCGTTGCCATTTCCAAGATAGACGTAGCAATGACCACCAGTGCCAATGAGGTCGATGTCGCCATCATGATTTACATCGAAGGGAACAATGGTGCTTGACCCAGTGACTGAAGTGCTGATAGCAGTCTTGTTGAAGACCGCATTTCCAAGCCCAAGATACACTGCGATATTCCATGTCGTTTGAAGATAGTCTGATCTTAACGCGCCCATGTCGGTGACGCCGTCATTATTGAAATCCGCGAAAAACGCCGGTTGTGGATATTCATCGGGGCGAAGGTGAATAGGGGTGTTAAAAGTAAGTTGGCCTTTGTTTTCGAGAATTGAGAATGTTCTACCCGCATCATTGGCGGAGACAATGTCCGGCAATCCATCGCCGCTGAAATCGGCGATTCCGAGATACAGGGATCCACCTGTGGCGGTTGCGAGGTTCTGCCGAAGCGTCAACGTTCCGGCAGAGTTTTTGTACACTCCAGCAATACACTGGTCTGGATCACCCCAGACGATTTCTTCCCAACCGTCGCCGTCGAGGTCTGCGATTCTGATATCACGTGCATTGGCCTCGATGTTTATCCCACCGAATCGCTGTCCTAACGTGAACGCGCCGAGACCGTTGTTCAAGTGAATGGCAAGAGTGTTACTGAGCTTTGACGAGGTGATGAGATCGTTGTCTCCATCATGATCAATATCGCAGAGTTCCACCATCTGTGGACGGGCCTGATAATTGAATGGTGCGTTGCCAATTGGCATTGGCAGATTTGCATGCGTCACGAATACTGCATTACCGGTATTGCGAAGGAGCGTAACAGTACCGTTTGCAGAGGCAGGTACTGATGAGTAGAACTCATTAGCTATCGCAAGGTCGGCCAATCCGTCGCCAGTGAAATCCCCAATCGCAACATCACGAGGCTGGTATTGAGTTGGGTATGGGATACTGGAGCCAAAGCTGCCGTTTCCATTATTCCGAAAAACGTTGACTTTGTTGGTGCCCCACGATGTCGCGGCGATGTCAATGTCGCCATCGTTATCTAGGTCTCCGGCCGCGATCCCGACCGACCCATTGGTAGATGTATCCCCGGCAAGCGTGACTGGGGGCGCGAAAGTGCCCGCACCGGTCGCCCGAAGAACATACACACGATTGAACGAGGAATCTCCCGCTATGAGATCTGTTTTCAAGTCACCGTCAATATCCGCGGCAGTGATGACTGTTGGTCTTGCATCGGGAAATGCAATTTCAGAATGGAATACGAGCGCGGGGCCACCCTCATTATGCCAAAGGGCAATGTGACCGAGGTTGGTACTGGTGAACGCACAGAGCGCCAGGTCCATGCGCCCATCCTGATCGAAATCCAAGGGCACAATCCCCCAGACGTTGTTCTGGAACTGGTCAACGCCGTTGAGTAGAGAAATGGGATGTGATAGGTACGGCTTGGAAGTATCCACACTGTCGATGGTTCCGTTGAGGTTGCAATCGGGCGCACCGTTCCGCAGTTCGAGTGAGTCTTGCTGGAAATTTCCATTGAGGTCTTGGGCAACGGTTGGCGCTGTGACGATCAGAAAACTAGCAACCAGCCGCCAAGCGTTCACACTCACGAGACAGATTAGAGTAGGTTTTCTCATTTGTGTTCTTTCAGATTTGGTTGACGTATTCATGTGTTTTCCATCGCCTGCAATTCAACACCCAGTTGCGAATGCTGCGACGAAGTCGAGGTAGTCAAAGAAATCAACGATGCCATCGTGATTGAAATCCGCCGCTGGCGAGACACTGGCAAACTCGCTGACAAAATCGAGGTAGTCGAAGAAATCCACCAGATCATCGCCATTGAAATCTGCGGGACACGTTGGCGGATCCGAGCAGACCAGCGCGGGACCGGTGAGGCGAACGTTGTCAATGTGCCATCCACGGAAGCCGTTTTGCTGAGCGTTCACGGAATTGAAGCGGAATTCAAGGCGAACCGTTTGCCCCGCATATTGATCCATCGGCGCGGAACGCACTGTCGGCGAAGCACGATCGCCGGGCAAGTCTCGCGGATTTTGTCCCGCGGGATGAATGACCCAGACCTCGGCTTTGTCATAGTCGGATACACCGTTTTCGCCGTTCTCAGTATCAAGTCCGTGGCAATACGAAAGTGTAATGTGTTGCCCAGGAAGAAGTGCGGGGAGGGTGATCGGCGCACTGATGAGGCTGCCGAACGTAGTAGCTCCTGTGTTAAATGTGCAAGTAGCATCTCGTCCGTAATACGCGCGTGCCCCACTGCCGCACGATCCCGCGGGCGGCACGCAGGTTGATGAAACATGCCAGAGACCAGTTGTGGTCCAACCAGTTGGAAGCCCACTCTCAAATCCGACATCGAGAAGCGTCGCCGCGGGGTCAAAGGTACCAACACGCGTTGAAAGAACGATTGTGGGCGCGTTGTCAGGAAGTGAAATTCTCGCACCACCCGAACCCAATGCCTCAAAATAGAACTGTGGCGTATCTGTACAGCGCAATGGAGGTAGCGTTGCCTGATAGTCCTCACCTCCCAAATGCACAAGCGCGATGGTCTGATAAATGTCTGTTGGTGAAG
>SXGT01576555.1_pt1 | contig 30455 bp, 25 predicted proteins | sample 3176221 | NCBI WGS metagenome assembly SXGT01 (sample SAMN11356862, study PRJNA531348) | freshwater metagenome | isolation source: freshwater sample F1-120 | place: China: Fuxian Lake, Yuxi | collected 2017-12-25 | reverse complement strand
ACCTATCTGGAAACGCGTGTGCGAGTCACCGCCGGTGCCCACGGTGTCTGGTAATACCATGCGGTTTAACCAAGAGTGGATCACGCCGTCGCCTGGGCGCAAGCTGACGCCGCCACGACTGCTCATGAATTCCGGCAGGCTGTGTTGCAATTTGATGTCCACCGGTTTCGGGTAGGCAGCCGTATGGCAAAAACTCTGCATAACCAAATCGGCGCTAAAGCCCAAGCAGGCCAATTCTTTCAACTCGTCGCGGGTCATGCCGCCTGTGGTATCTTGCGAGCCAACGGTGGTGGCCTTGGGTTCGCAGTAGGCTCCTGGGCGCACGCCCTGGCCTTCCGGTAAGCCACACGCTCTGCCTACCATTTTTTGCGCCAAGGTGTAGCCTTTGCCGCTGTCCTTCGGCGCCACGGCGCTGATAAATTGCGTGGTAGCGGGTAAGCCTAAAGCGGCACGCGCATTAGCGGTCAAGCCACGACCTATGATCAAAGCAATGCGGCCACCGGCGCGCACTTCGTCTGGCAAAGTCACGGGCGATAAATCAAAGTTTGCAATTTCTTGGCCGGCTTCGTTTAACACTTTGCCAGCGTAGGGTTGCAAGGTGATGACGTCACCGGTGGCCATTTTAGACACGTCGCACTGTATGGGCAAAGCGCCAGAATCTTCGGCAGTATTAAAGAAGATAGGCGCAATTTTATTGCCCAATATCACGCCGCCGGTGCGTTTATTTGGAATGTTAGGAATGTCGTTGCCCATAAACCATTGCAAGGAATTGATGGCAGACTTGCGTGATGAACCGGTGCCAACCACATCGCCCACGTAGGCTAAGGGCAAGCCTTTTTTCTGCAAATTGGCTATGGTGTTCAAGCCTTCTGGCATTTTATTGATTAACATGGCCTTGGCGTGCAAAGGAATGTCTGGGCGGCTCCAAGCATCTTGTGCCGGGCTCAAATCATCGGTATTGGTCTCGCCATCGACTTTGAACACCACCAGCTTAATCTCTTCGGCCAAAGCCGGCGCTTGGGTAAACCACTCGGCATTGGCCCATGAAGTGATGAGTTTTTTCGCGTGCGGGTTACCGGCCTGCATTTTTTCAGCCACGTCGTGGAAAGCATCAAACATCAATATGGTTTTACTTAAAGCCGACACGGCTGCTTCGGCCAAGGGTGTATCCAACAATGACACCAAGGCTTGCACGTTATAGCCGCCCAACATGGTGGACAACAATTGCACCGCGTGCGCCGGGGCTATCAATGGTGACTTGGCCACACCATTGGCAATGTCAGCCAAAAAAGCGGCTTTGACGTATGCGGCTTGATCCACACCGGCTGGCGTGCGATTGGTAATTAAATCCAACAAGGTATCAGCTTGATCGGCCGCTGGATTCTTTAACAATTCAACCACTTGCGCGACTTGTTCGGCGTTGAGTGGCAAAGGCGGCAGTTGCAGTGCGGCGCGTTCTTGAACGTGAGTTTGATAAGCTTTTAACATGGTGTTCGCAATCTTTAGTTTGGTTAATAGTTAAGGGTTGATTATAGCAATTTGCAAGCCAGACTTGGTTTTAGCTGCGTTAATTTTCCCGGCTGTGTTAGACCCGGTTACGATAGGCCAGCTCACTACTGGTAAATAGTATTAGCAAAAGGCGTGCCACAACTTTGGCCTTTGGCTGAGGCTTCCATTTTATCCATCAGCTCTTTTTCATAGCCCTTGCCGTGCTTTAATTCTAAAAATGCCCGCACTTCAAACACATCGACAAAGCCATTTTTATCGGTGTCCATCAAAGCAATGTTGTCGGCCACCGATGGCCCAATATAGCGACCGTCTTGATCAGTCAAATAGCCCAATAAGTCGGTAGCGTGGGCCATGCATGGCAACAGCAATAAACACACTGTTAGCTTGTGGCCTAACTTTAGTGCTGGCATAGCGTGTTCTCCCACGTCATTTTTTAACATTGCTTGATCGGCAAACGGGCCAGCTTATGTTTAGCTTGGTCCGCGCAATCCTGCGCAGCCCATTACTTTACATGCAATTGTATGGCTTGCTGTGCGATTTTTTCTTTCCACAACGCCGGTCCAGTTTGGTGCACCGACTCGCCATGGCTGTCCACGGCGACCGTGACCGGCATGTCTTCTACGGTAAATTCGTAAATGGCTTCCATGCCTAAGTCGGCAAAGGCCAATACCTCAGCTTTCTTAATGGCTTTGCTGACCAAATAGGCCGCCCCGCCCACTGCGGTTAAATACACCGAACGGTGCTTGGCGATCAGCGCTATGGTTTCATCGCCCCGCTCGGCTTTACCGACCATGCCCAACAAGCCAACTGGACCCAACATCATCTCGGTGAAACCGTCCATGCGCGTCGCCGTGGTCGGGCCAGCCGGCCCTACCGCCTCGTCAGCAACCGCATCCACCGGGCCCACGTAATAAATAAATCGATTGGTAAAGTCCACCGGCAAGGGCTCGCCCTTGGCCATCATGGTGGCAATGCGTTTGTGCGCGGCATCGCGACCGGTTAATAATTTACCGCTTAACAGCAGGGTTTGGCCTGGCTGCCAAGCCTGTATGCTGCCCCTAGTCACGCTGTCCAAATTCACTCTCAAGGCAGCACTGCTAGGTGCCCACTGCACTTGCGGCCAATCGTTTAAATTAGGCGGCGTTAATTGCGCCGGGCCACTGCCATCCAATTCAAAATGCACATGGCGTGTTGCGGCGCAGTTAGGAATAATCGCCACCGGCAATGAGGCGGCATGGGTCGGGTAATCCAATATTTTTACGTCCAGCACCGTGGCCAGCCCGCCTAAACCTTGGGCGCCTATGCCTAGCGCATTCACTTTTTCAAAAATTTCCAAGCGCAATTCTTCTATGCGATTGTTCGCCCCACGGGCTTGCAATTCGTGTATGTCTATCGGCGCCATCAACGATTCTTTGGCCAGCAACATGGCTTTCTCGGCGCTGCCGCCTATGCCTATGCCTAGCATGCCTGGTGGGCACCAGCCCGCACCCATTTTAGGCACCACTTCCAGTATCCAATCCACTATGCTGTCATTGGGATTAAGCATGGCCAGTTTGGCTTTGTTTTCTGAGCCACCGCCTTTGGCAGCGATGCTGATTTCAACTTTATCGCCCGCTACCATGGACACGTGCACCACGGCCGGGGTGTTGTCTTTGGTGTTGCCGCGCTTACCCGCTGGGTCACTGACAATAGAGGCCCTGAGCTTATTTTCAGGCAAGGTGTAGGCGCGACGCACGCCCTCGTTGACCATTTGCTCTACCGTTAACTGGGTGTCCCACTTTACTTGCATGCCGATTTGCACAAAAGCCACGACGATGCCGGTGTCTTGGCATAGCGGCCGTTTGCCCTCGGCGCACAGCCGCGAGTTGCTTAAGATTTGTGCAATCGCGTCCTTGGCTGGCAGCGACTGCTCGGCTTCATAAGCACGGCCCAAGGCTTGGATGTAATCCAGCGGATGGTAATAGGAGATGTACTGCAGGGCATCGGCTACGCTGTCTATAAAATCGTTTTGTTTGATGGTGGTCATGTTGGCTTTAGCGTTGCGTTAACTTGGCTTACCTGGCTGATTTGGCGTAGGCAATTTGGTTGTTGATGTCCTTGCGTAGAATTTTACCATTTTTGGTACGAGGGAAATCCTTGGTCAAATACACGGTTTTGGGGGTTTTGTAGGCCGCCAAATGTTGCTTACCAAAAGCCAATAATTCATCGGCTGTGACACTGGCATCGGGCTGCAAGATCACGTAAGTGACCACCAATAATTTGTCTTTTTCCAATTCTTCGCCCACCGCTGCGCAATCCGCCACCGCTGGGTGCGATTTATACACGCGTTCGATTTCATAGGGTGACACGCGGTAGCCAAAGCTCTTAATGATGTCGTCTTTACGGCCTAAGAACCAGATGTAACCGTCGGCATCGTAGCGTGCGTAATCGCCAGTAAAGAACCAGCCATCGTGCTTGTACTTGGCAGTTTCTTCATCCAGATTCCAGTAACGCAAGAACAAACCGGGGTCGCTATCGGGTACGCATATCATGCCCTCTTCACCTGGCGGCACGGCTTCTAAGGTGTCGGGATTAAGTAATTGTATGGCATGGCCGGGTTGCGGGAAGCCGGCGGAACCGGGGCGTATCGGTCTAAACACACTTTGACTTAAGTAATAGGAGAACTCACTCATGCCAACGGCTTCAAAAATATCGCGTCCGAAACGGCCACGCCATTGCTGCAACACTTCGTCGGACAAATGCTCACCGGCACTCATGCAGTGACGCAAGCTAGGCACATCGACCTGAGCAGCCGTCGATTTTTGAATGATTTGACGGTATATGGTGGGCACCCCAACAAAAATGGTGGCGGCGTGTTTAGCGATCAATCGCGTCCACAAATCGGCGTCGTTTTTGCCTTCGTGCACGATCACGGTTTTACCCAAATACAAAGGATCCATCAAGCCGGTACCCAATACATAGGTCCAGTTAAATTTACCCGAGTGCATGATGCGATCTTGTTGGTCTTCGGCAAAATTAAACCAATACTTAGCAGCGGGCTCACGGCCAATCAAGGCACGGTGGGCGTGCAACACGCCTTTGGGGTAACCGGTGGTGCCCGAGGTGTAAACCAAGTAGGCAGGGTCATCGGCGGCCGTGGCATGGTTGCCTTCGCAATGGCTAATGGCGGCCAATTGTTGGCTTAAATCGCTGACCTGCAAGCTAGCATGCGGCTGAATCTCACCGACACCGGATAGAAACACCTGCTTTAAATTTGGCAAATTGGATAAATGGTCTTGCAAAGCTGGCCACGCTGCCTTGTCTGTCACCAATACCGTGGCAGTCGAATCTTTAGCCAAGTAGGCCACTTCTTCGGCGGTCAACAAGGTGGAAGTGGGCACGGAAATCGCGCCGCGCTTCATGGTGCCCAAAAAGGCAATCGGGTAATCCAGGCTGTTAGGCAAACGGATCAGCACCCGGTCGCCTGCTGCCACGCCACTGTTGCGCAACAACTGGGCAAACTGATCGGTGCGGCTGGCCAATTCGGCAAAAGTTATTTGTGAGGTGCCCAGCGCGTCGTCTTCCACTATCATGGCCACCGTCTGCGCGATCGGCGTGTGCAAATGTCTATCGGTGCAAGCCGCGCCAATATTAAATTGTTTAGGCACGGCCCACTGCCAGACTGGAAATTCTTCAAATTTTTGCATGGTCTATCCTCTATCCGTTTTAGCGTTTTTTGTGCAAACAGCCGAATCAGGCTGCTGCGTCTACCTACAATATGGCCCCGTATGGCCAGTTTTGGCGTATCACTTGGGCCGGTAATAATTCCAGTACGTGCAAGGCAAAGTTTTTGTCTTCTGGGGTGATCGCTTGTAAGGCATGCGCGCGCAACAAGGTTTGCAAGGCTTTACCAAACATGGGTGGATCCAACATCTCCCCCTCAAATTTAATCGCGCCACCGTGTAAGGCATCGGCTTCGATGGCCGCTTTAAGGATGCGCACTTTTTGGTTCACTTCGGTGGGCGATGGCGTGTAAGCGGTTTTGCATAAATGAATGTGTCCTGGGTGTATCACTTGCTTACCGGTTAAGCCCATGGCCGCCTCTTGGCATGCGTGCTTGTAGACGATGCGCGACTCGTTATCGCCGTGCAAATCCAACCAACGGCGCACGTCATGCGGTTCCAGAAATTTTTCCGGCATGATGTTGCTGCCGATTAAGGTTTCCACGCCCCCTATCACGCCCTTACCGGCGATACGCGCGTCAAACATCAAGTGATTCATGTAGAACTGCAATTCTTCTATCCAGTGCTCCGGGGTGATGTGTATGCCCATGGCTTTAGAAAAGTCATGGATACCAAACACCACGTGCTTAACCGTGTTGTATTGCAACAACTCGGGAGCAATTTTGAGCGATTTAGGGTGCTCAATAATCGGCTGTATGGTGATGTTAGGGTTAATCTCTATTAAGAAATTAGACAAATCGCGCACTTCAGCCGCGCCGTAAGCCTCACCGGCTTTAGCCAACATCACCACGTCTATGTATTCCGACATGTCCTTGACCAACTGCATGTCTTGCTCGTATTCATCGGTACGGAAGGAGTTGGCCCGGATGGCGATGGTCACCTTTTGGTTAACCTTACGCAGCAAGGGCAGTTCTTGACGCAATAAATCGCGGCTCATTTCTTTTTGCCGGCAACCGTCTTCCAAGTCAAAAATCAAGGTGTGCGCTTGCGTGTTGTGCGCGTGCTTGCGCATGCGGGCCGCAGCTTGCGTCAAATCTTCGTATATGCCCAGTGCCGGCGAGTATTTAACCGGCGGGTAATACAGCTGAATGCCGGGCCAGCTTTCGCCTAACATGGCGCTGTTGCTATAGCATTTGATTTTGCTTGAGTGGGTCATAATCGCTCTTTCACTAATGTAATGATGGCTAAATTAGCCTTCGTTTTGGTCACGCGCACTTAATTTAGCCAGCACACTTTGCAGCGCCTGGTCGTTCGAGTTTTTTGCTTGCAAGGCAGCGACCCCGGCAACCGGCAACCTTAGGGTCACCAAGTCTAAAAATTCGTTATCGGGCAAATCCAACAAGCTGTCCAAGGCCACCAATTCAGCTTGCGTCAAGCCGGCTAGGTAATGGGCGGCGAAACGCTGCAAGACGATGTCCAATTCCAATAGCCCACGACGACAACGCCAGCTTAAGCGGCGCACTTCTTCGTCTGTCATGTTTGGGCTATTCGTCATGGGCTTGTCTACTGTTATGGCGTGGCTTATACCGCTTTAATTTCTATGTGCTTCTTCGCTTTGTTTTTATGCTCGCGGGCTTGCTCAAATTTCAAATCTTTAATGTTGGCGATGGCCGCATTGGGATTCAATTTTTTAGGGCACACTTCCACGCAATTCATGATGTTGTGGCAACGGTATAAGCGGTCTGGCTCTTCCAAATTATCCAAACGCTCGTCCAAGGCTTGATCACGGCTATCCACCATAAAACGGTAGGCTTGCATCAAGCCGGCTGGGCCGACAAATTTATCCGGGTTCCACCAAAATGATGGGCAAGATGTGGTGCACGCACCGCACAATATGCATTCGTAGAGGCCATCCAGCTTAGCTCTATCAGCCGGCGATTGCAGGCGCTCGGTGGCAGGCGGAGCATCGTTGTTCACCAAATACGGTTTGACTGAGTTGTAGTTTTCAAAAAACTGCGTCATGTCCACCACCAGGTCGCGTATCACCGGCAAACCTGGCATAGGCCTTAACACCACCGGCTCCTCCAGATCAGCCAACTTGGTGATGCAAGCTAAGCCATTCTTACCGTTAATGTTCATGCTGTCGGAACCGCACACGCCTTCACGGCAAGATTTGCGCAGGCTTAAACTGTCGTCCAAATCTTTAATGCGCAACAAGGCATCCAGCAACATTTGATCGCTGTCTTCCAAAACCACGTCGTAGTCTTGCATGTACGGTTTTTTATCCACGTCTGGGTTGTATCGGTAAATTGAAAATTTCATTTTTTATCGTCTCTGTAAGCTTAACTTGATGTCATGCCGCTATTAATAAACGCGCGCTTTCGGTTCAAAGCTGTCCACGGTTTGCGGTTTCAAGCGCACCGGTTTGTAGCTTAAACGGTGGCCCTCACGGTAATACAAGGAATGCGTCAACCACTTCTCATCGTCGCGCTGCATAAAGTCTTCACGCGCATGCGCGCCACGGCTTTCGGTTCTGGCTTCCGCCGCGTGCATGGTGGCCAAGGCCACTTCCACTAAATTATCCAACTCCAAGGCATCCACCCTAGCGGTATTGAATACCTGACTCTTGTCTGAGATCACGGTGTGCTTAGCCCGCTCGGCGACTTTGTCTATTTCCACCACACCGGATTGCAACAAATCGGGGAAGCGGAATACGCCGCAATGGGTTTGCATGGTCTCGCGTAGCGCTGCACCCACGTCTTTAACCGATTCGCCTTGGGTTTGCGTGTCCAAGCGATTCAGTCTGGCCAAGGTCTTATCAAAGGCATCGGCGGCCAAGGGTTTGTGGCTGTTGTCTTTTTTCACTTCTTCCACCATCTTGTCGCCGGCGGCGCGACCGAACACCACTAAATCCAATAGCGAGTTAGAGCCCAAACGGTTGGCGCCATGCACCGATACGCAAGCGCACTCGCCTACCGCGTACAAGCCATTGACCACCGCTTGAGCGCCACTGGCGTCGGGGGCGATCACTTGGCCTTGTAAATTGGTAGGTATGCCGCCCATCATGTAATGCACAGTCGGCACGATGGGGATGGGGTCTTTGACCGGATCCACGTTAGCAAAGGTTTTGGCAATCTCGCGTATGCCGGGCAATTTATCGTTAATTAAAGCCTCACCCAAATGGTCTAGTTTTAAATACACCGCGTCTTTGTTTTTACCCACGCCGCGGCCGGCTTTAATTTCGGTAGCAATGGCACGCGACACCACGTCACGGCTGGCCAAGTCTTTGGCATGCGGCGCGTAACGCTCCATGAAACGCTCACCTTCGCTGTTCAATAAATAGCCGCCTTCGCCACGCACGCCCTCGGTAATCAACACGCCGGCATTGAGCACGCCGGTTGGGTGGAATTGCCAAAACTCCATGTCTTGCAAAGGAATGCCGGCGCGCGCTGCCATGCCCAAGCCATCACCGGTGTTGATGAAGGCGTTGGTGCTGGCCTTGAAAATACGACCGGCACCGCCGGTGGCTAATAAGGTGGCCTTGGCGCGTATGCAATGCACTTCACCGGTTTCTATTTCTAAGGCCAACACACCTAGCACGTCGCCGTCTTTATCGCGCAATAAATCCAAGGCCAACCACTCGACAAAAAACTGGGTATTGGACTGGATGTTTCGTTGGTACAAGGTGTGCAACATAGCGTGACCAGTTCTGTCGGCCACCGCACAGGTGCGAGAAATCGCGCTTTCACCAAAATTTTGCGTCATGCCGCCAAACGGCCGTTGGAATATTTTGCCGTTTTCCAAGCGGTCAAACGGCATACCAAAATGCTCCAATTCGTATATGGCCGCGGCGGCGTTTTTACACATAAACTCGATGGCATCTTGGTCACCCAAGTAATCCGAACCCTTGATGGTGTCGTACATATGCCACAACCATTTGTCATCAGCGACGTTGCCTAGCGCAGCGGCTATGCCACCTTGCGCCGCCACGGTATGCGAACGCGTAGGAAACACCTTGGATAACACCGCTACTTTTAAACCGGATTGCGCTAACTGCAATGAGGCACGTAAACCGGCGCCACCGCCGCCTACCACCAATGCATCAAATACTTGCGTTGCAACTGCCATAAGCCATAAACCTTAAATAAAAATTAAATTAAGCAAACAAATTAAGCAAACAATAGGTAAGCTGCCCAAGCCAAATACAGCCATAGCAAGATCACCAAGCCCTGCAATAAGACGCTGCGCAAAGTGGCATTAGGCACGTAATCTTTGAACACATCGCGTATACCCAGCCATGCGTGCAGCGTTAAGGCCAACCAAAACAACATGGTCAGCACACGCCACCACAGGGGCTGAAAAAAATCGACCCATGCTGCGTGGTCGCTAGGGGCCAGATAGAAAAAGCGCCCCACTGCCAGCACGCTGTAGAGGGCCATGGCCAAGCCGGTTAGGCGCTGCGATAGCCATGCGCGCATGCCGGGGTAACGTTTGGTTAAGAGTTCAATCCACATAATTTATAGCCACAATGTAATGCTCACCACTAGCGTGGCAAGCAAGCCCAGCACCATTACCACTTTGCTGGTGTAACGGGCTTTCATGAGCGTAGTCATCCAATGCACGTCCATCGCCAAATGACGAATGCCAGCAAAGAAATGGTGAAAAAAAGCCCAAGCCAAGCCCATCAACACCAGCTTGATAAAAGGGGTATGCAGAAAAGCCAAGACCAACTGCAAATCCTCGGCCGAGTGCAAAGACCATTGCAAAAGCAATAAAATGACCGGCAATATCATAAACAAGGCGCAACCGGTGGCCCTATGCAAGATAGACACCAAGGCGTTGATGGGTAAACGTATGGTGAATAAATTCAGGTTTTTAGGCCGATTTTTTTTAGCGAGTTTTTGGTTCATGGTCAGTACTATTTAGCCTGTTGCGCTCTAGCGGCATCCGCTACCGCACCGGACACGCGGGCTAATAATCGTTTATCAAACGGTTTGGGAATAATGTAATCCTTACCGAAACTCAAACTTGTTAGGTTATACGCTTGCAAGACATCCGCCGGCACCGGTTCGCGTGCCAAGGCCGCCAAAGCACGCGCCGCGGCAATTTGCATTTCATCGGTAATTTGCTTGGCTTTGGCATCCAACGCGCCGCGGAACAAATACGGGAAGCACAAGGCATTGTTCACTTGATTTGGGAAGTCGGAACGACCGGTCGCCATCAAAATGTCATCGCGCACGGCATGGGCGATGCTAGGCAGAATTTCCGGATCGGGATTGGCCAAGGCAAACACCACTGGTTTGGCCGCCATGAGTTTTAACAAATCAGCCGACAAAGCATTGGCCGCAGACACGCCGATAAACACATCGGCACCCGGCATCACATCAGCCAAGCTTTTAGCCGCGCTGGGCGCCACGGCTAAATGGCGGTTGTTATCGTGCAAATCAGCGCGCGCCGTATCCAACACGCCAGACTTATCCACCATGGTGATGTTGGTCGCCCCCATTAATTTAAGCAAGCGAGCGCAAGAACAGCCCGCTGCACCAGCGCCTAAAAATACAATTTTAGCGCCGCTTAATGTTTTGCCTTGCAATTCCAAGGCATTGGATAAGGCCGCCGCCACTATCACCGCCGTGCCTTTCTGGTCGTCGTGAAACACCGGGATGTCCAAACGCGCGCGCAATTCATTTTCTATGCGAAAACAGTGCGGTGCGGCGATGTCTTCTAAATTAATGCCGCCAAAGGTAGGCGCAATGTTAACCACGGTTTCGATGAAGGCTTCCACGCTGGGGGCGTTGACCTCTATATCAAACACGTCTATGCCGGCAAAATGTTTAAACAACACGGCTTTGCCTTCCATCACTGGCTTACTCGCCAGTGGGCCCATGTTACCCAAGCCCAATACGGCCGTGCCATCGGTAATCACCGCCACTAAATTGCCTTTGTTGGTGTATCGGTAGGCGTTAGCTGGATCGCTGTTAATTTCACGCACCGGCACTGCCACACCAGGCGTGTAGGCTAAAGACAAATCGTCTTGGCTGGCGCAAGGCTTGGATGACTCAACGGACAATTTTCCCGGTTTAGGAAACTCGTGGTAATCCAGCGCACGTTTTTTTAAATCATCCATCTTCTTTAACCTCTATTTAATATTGCACTCATAGCCAAGTAAGGCTTAGCATCCATTCAAGCGTTATTCCAATTCGTTCATGTAGTGGTGGTTGTCCGTCACGCACATACCCAAACGCCACTCCATGGGTTTGTCGCCGTAAGTAAAGGACACGCGCTCTATGCTCAAAATAGGCTCGTTCTCTTTTAAACCTAAGGCATGGGCGACTTCGCCTTTGGCGCCCACGGCTTTTAAGCGCTCTTCAGCCCGAACCATGCGCACGCCGAATTCGGATTCGTACATGCTGTACATGGAACCATTGTTCTCTTCCACGCGGTTACCGTTCAAGCCTTTAAATGCTGCTGCCGGCACAATGATGTGATCAAAAATTAAAGGGCGGCCAGAAAACGTTAACAAGCGTTTGATTTCTATGGTGGAGGCGCCGGCTTTCAAATCCAGCACTTGCCCCATGCGCACATCGGCTTTGCCTTTAACGCAGGAGATGAATTCGTTTTTTAATAACTCTTTTTGGCCGTCTACCGAAGTCAGCCTTAAAAAACGTAACTTCATATTGTCCGCGCTGTGGGTGGCGACAAACGTGCCTTTGCCTTGACGGCGAATTAAAATATTTTCCGTGGCCAATGCATCGATGGCTTTTCTGACCGTGCCTTGACTAACCTTATAACGCCCTGCCAGATCAATCTCACTGGGGATCATGTCCCCAGGGCGCCATTCCCCACCAATCAAACTTTGCGTTAACAAGACTTTAATCTGGTCGTAAAGCGGCTTGTAGCTTGGCGAATTGTAATGTTTGTCTATCATGATTATTGATCTCATCAATATTGAATGGCCTAAAAAACCGACCCTTCTTTTAGCATTAAATTTGCAATGGCTTATTTATATCATGCTATTTTTTAATAGTCTAGCATTTTATATCTTATATAAGACATAAGATATAGATTGACATTTTTAAATGACTCTCTATATAATCGATTCAGCTTAAAAAAAATACCCTACTATAGGCCAGATAAAGGTAAACGTATGACTCAATATTTTCGCCCGCGCCGCTCCATGCTTTATGTGCCTGGCTGCAACACGCATTACTTAGAGCGCGCCAGAACCTTACACGCCGACTCGGTGATATTGGATCTGGGCGACCCGGTCTTGGTTGAGTGCAAAGAAGAGTCCCGTGACAACGTTGTGCGCTTTGTTAACGAAGGCGGCTATGGCTCGCGTGAGGTGGTGGTGCGCGTCAATGACCTGACCTCACAATGGGGGCCAGACGACATTAAAGCCGTGGCCAAAACTAAAGTCGATGCGGTGTTATTTCCCAATATAGAAAGTAAAGAAGACGTGCTAACGGCCCTATCCTTATTGGATGCCGCCGGCGGCAGTCACTTACCTATCATGGTCATGATAGAGAGCCCAATTGCCGTACTCAACGCTAAAGAAATTGCCAGCGCTTCCGATCGTATCGTCTGCATGGTGATGGCTACTTCAGACCTCATATCGCAACTGCACGCACGCGTAACGCACGAGCGCTCCGCCATCCTCACCTCCTTATCCCTAGTGATATTGGCGGCCCGCGCTTACGGTCATGCGGTAGTGGACGGCATCACCAGTGACTTTAAAAACATGCACTCCTTTGAATACGCTTGCCGATTAGGCCGCGACATGGGCTTTGATGGCAAATCCTTGGTGCACCCCGCGCAATTGGCTTACAGCAACGACGCTTACACCCCACAAGGCAGTGAAGTGAAAAATGCTAGGGAAATCATCGCCGCCTTAAAAGCCGCTAATGAAATGGGTAAAGGCACGGTCGTGGTCAACGACAAATTAGTCGAACGCCACCACGTGCGCGCCGCCGAACGCTTACTTAAACTGAGTGAAATGATCAGCACCTTGGAAGAAAGCCATGTCTAATAACGCGCAGAACAGCAGCAAAATCCGTGCAGGTAACTTTTTTGAGGATTTCAAACTCAATCAAGTGATCACACACGCCACGCCACGCACCATAGGTGAAGGCGAAGTGGCCTTATACATGGCGCTAACCGGCGCTCGCCAAGCCTTGCATTCAGCGGACACGCTGGCGCAATCCTTAGGCTACAATGCGCGGCCGGTGGACGATTTATTGGCTTTTCACATCGCTTTTGGTAAAACCGTGCCGGACATATCGGTCAATGCGGTAGCCAACTTGGGCTATGCCGAAGTGCGCTTTTTACAACCGGTGTATGCCGGTGACACGCTGAGCACCAGCTCCACCGTCATAGGCTTAAAACAAAACTCCAATGGCCAATCTGGCGTGGTGTACGTGCGCTCGGTGTCAACCAACCAATTGCAGCAAGCGGTATTTTCATGGGTGCGCTGGGTAATGGTGCACAAAAAAGACCACAACGCCCCCGCCCCTGCCACCGTTATTCCAAGCTTAGCCGACGCAGTCGCCAGTGCGGATTTGGCTGTGCCAGCCTTTTTGGATGCCAGAAAATTCAACACCGCCCATACTCGCGGCCCATACCTATGGGACGACTACCAAGTGGGCGAACGCATCAATCACCCAGCCGGGATGACCATCAGCGACACCGACCACACCTTGGCCACCAAGCTGTATCAAAACAACGCACGCTTGCATTTTGATGAGCTGATGATGAAACCCACTGCTTTTGGCCGACGCCTCATGTACGGTGGCCACATCATTTCCGTGTGCCGTGCCCTATCGCACGACGGCTTGGAAAATGCCTTGTCCATCCTTGCCATCAATGCCGGTACGCACTGTAACCCGAGCTTTGGCGATGACACCATCTACACCTGGACCGAGGTGCTGGCCAAAGAAACCTTGCCTAACCGCAATGACGTGGGCGCCTTAAGATTGCGCATGGTGGGAGTGAAAAACACGCCAGCCCATACCTTGAGCAGCCGCCACGTAACGCAGGGTGAGAAAACCACTTACCACCCTAACGTGGTATTAGACCTCGATTACACCGTGCTGATGCCACGTAAACCAGCTTAACTTTGCCTTAGGATTAAAACCATGTCTACGACCAACCTAGTTCACCCAAACGACGCATTATTTAGCGGGGAAAAATCCTTTCCCATCATTCCGTCTTGCGAGCATTTTGCCGGCAGTGAGAAATTAATCCTTAAGGCCTTGGCCATGCAAGACACCATAGGCCCGGTGTTTGACATCACCTGCGATTGCGAAGACGGCGCGCAAGCTGGTCAAGAACGCGACCACGCGGCCATGATAGTGCGCGTTTTAACCAGCGCCGATAACAAACACAAAATGGCCGGTGCACGCATACACGATTACACCCACCCGGCTTGGAAACAAGACATCGACATCTTGGTGGCCGGCGCAGGGCAAGTGTTGAGTTACATCACCATTCCTAAATGCACCAGCCACGCGCAAGCCAAAGAAATGATCGCCTACATCCAAAAAGTAGCGACCTTTAATGGCATCACCCGCGAGATTCCGGTGCACATCTTGGTGGAAACGCACGGCGCCTTAAAAGCCGTGCACGACATCGCCACCTTGCCTTGGCTACAAGTGCTGGACTTTGGCTTAATGGACTTCGTTAGCGGCCACCACGGTGCCATTCCGGCTTCCGCCATGCGCAGCCCAGGTCAATTTGACCACCGCTTGTTAGCCCGCGCCAAAGCCGAATTGGTTGCTGCCGCATTAGCCAATGGCGTGGTGCCAGCACACAACGTCACCTTGGATTTGAAAAACGTGGAAACCACCCACAGCGACGCCTCCCGCGCCCGTAATGAGTTTGGCTTTTTACGCATGTGGAGCATTTACCCCACGCAAATTGAGGCCATCGTCAGCGCCATGAAACCGAATTTTGATGAAGTGCAAGACGGCGCCAACATTTTATTGGCCGCACAAAAAGCCGATTGGGGCCCGATACAATACGACGGCGAATTGCACGACAGAGCCACTTACCGCTATTTCTGGGAAATCCTGCAAAAAGCCAAGCTCACCAAAGTGGCGATACCGGCTGAAGCCCAAGCCGCATTTTTCAGTTAATTTTATTTAACCTTAGACCATTAGGTAAACACCATGACACAAGCCGCAACCGCGGGCGCACGATTTCGCGCTGCCCTTAAAGCCGAAAAACCCTTGCAAATCATAGGCGCCATCAACGCCTACCATGCCATGTTGGCCACCCAAAGCGGCTTCAAGGCCTTGTATTTGTCGGGTGGCGGCGTCGCAGCAGGCTCCTTAGGTTTGCCTGATTTGGGCATTTCCACCCTAGAAGACGTGTTAATCGATGTGCGCCGCATCACCGACAGAGTCGATACGCCTTTATTGGTGGACATCGACACCGGTTGGGGCGGTGCATTTAACATCGCCCGTAGCGTGCAAAGCATAGCCAAAGCCGGTGCCGCCGCGGTGCACATCGAAGACCAAGTCAGCGCCAAACGCTGCGGTCACCGACCAAATAAAGCCATCGTCAGCTTAGAAGAAATGGTGGATAGAGTGAAAGCCGCAGTTGACGCTAAACCCTATGACGATTTTGTTGTCATGGCCAGAACCGATGCATTGGCGGTAGAAGGCTTGCAATCGGCCATCGATCGGGCGTGTGCCTGCGCAGAAGCCGGCGCCGACATGATCTTCCCTGAAGCCATCACCGAATTGAGCATGTACAAACAATTTGCTGCCGCGGTCAAGGTGCCAGTATTGGCCAACATCACCGAATTTGGCAGCACGCCTTTGTTCACCGTAGACGAATTGCGCGGCGCCGATGTCAGCATGGTGCTCTACCCCTTATCGGCCTTCCGTGCCATGAATAAAGCCGCGCTAAGCGTATACCAAGCGACGCGTCGCGACGGCACCCAGAAAAACGTTGTAGAGCTCATGCAAACGCGCGCCGACCTTTATGAGCATTTGGGTTACCACGCGTTTGAACAAAAATTGGATGCCCTTTTTAAAGGAGAAAAGTAGTCATGCAAACCACGGCTCAAACCCCAGCAGCAGAAGCGCCTAAAAAGAAAAAAGGCGTGGCTTTAGCCGGCGTGACCGCTGGCAGCACTGCAATTTGCACAGTTGGCCATACCGGTAACGATTTGCACTACCGCGGCTACGACATCATAGAGTTAGCTAAACACGCCAGCTTTGAAGAAGTGGCTTATTTATTGATACACGGCGAATTGCCTAACAAAAGCCAATTAGCGGCTTACCATGCCAAACTAAAAAAATTACGCGAATTGCCAGCCGCGCTAAAAACCGTGCTCGAGCAAATCCCTAAAGACACCCACCCTATGGACGTGATGCGTACCGGTTGCGCCATGCTCGGCACCTTGGAGCCAGAAGTGGCCGACCGCAATACCGTTGCCGCCCAAGATTTGGGTGACCGCTTAATCGCCTGCTTTGGTTCGATTCTGCTGTATTGGTACCACTTTAGCCACAACGGCAAACGCGTGGACGTTAACACCAACGACGACAGCATCGCCGCCCATTTCTTGCACGTCTTGCACGGCAAGGCGCCTAGCCAATTGCACATCGACGCCATGAACACCTCATTGGTGTTGTATGCCGAACACGAATTTAACGCATCGACCTTTACCGGTCGAGTGATTGCCGGCACCTTGTCCGATATGTACTCTTGTATCACCGGTGCCATCGGCGCCTTACGCGGCGCTAAACACGGCGGTGCCAATGAAGCGGCGATGGAGATCATCGAGCGTTACAAAACGCCGGACGAAGCCGAAGCCGACATATTGGCGCGCATGGCTCGTAAGGAAATCATCATAGGCTTTGGCCATCCGGTTTACACCATCGCCGACCCTCGCAACGAATCAATCAAAGCCGTTAGCCGCAAACTGTGCGCGGATTCCGGCGACATGACACTGTTTGATATTTCCGACCGCATAGAAAGCGTGATGTGGCGTGAGAAAAAAATGTTCCCCAACTTAGATTGGTACAGCGCATCCAGCTACCACATGATGGGCATCCCCACCGGCATGTTCACGCCTATCTTCGTTATCTCGCGCACCAGCGGCTGGGTAGCGCATGTGATAGAACAGCGCATAGACAACAAAATCATCCGCCCCAATGCCGAATACGTCGGGCCGGAGAACCGGGATTACGTACCACTGGCCAAGCGCTAAGTGAAGGCAGCCCCAACCACAATCAACAACAAAACTATTACTATTTAAGGTTATCAATTATGTCAGCTCATATTTCAAACGTACGCCCCGCTCCCGACCAAGTCATCGTCGACATCGCCAATTACGTGGCCGATTATAAAATCGAGTCCACCGAAGCCTACGACACCGCTCGCAACTGCTTAATGGACACATTGGGTTGCGGCTTTGAAGCCTTGGAATACCCGGCTTGCACCAAATTATTAGGCCCAGTGATTGCCGGCACCGTGGTACCAAATGGTGCAAAAGTGCCAGGCACCAGCTTTCAATTGGATCCAATCTTAGCCGCCTTCAATATAGGCGCCATGATACGTTGGTTAGATTTTAACGACACTTGGCTAGCAGCAGAATGGGGTCACCCATCGGACAACCTAGGCGGCATTTTAGCCAGCGCGGATTATTTATCGCGTAAAAATGTGGCTGAAGGCAAAGCGCCACTTACCATCAAAGACGTGCTGACAGCCATGATTAAAGCGCATGAAATTCAAGGCGTGTTGGCATTGGAAAACAGCTTTAACCGCGTCGGCCTAGACCACGTCATCTTGGTTAAAATCGCCTCAACCGCGGTCGTTACCAAATTGCTAGGCGGCAACAAAGAAGACATCATTAACGCCGTATCCAACGCCTTTGTAGACGGCCAGAGCTTACGCACCTATCGCCATTCACCCAATACCGGCTCACGCAAATCTTGGGCAGCCGGCGATGCCACTAGCCGTGCGGTGCGCTTGGCTTGGATGACGCTGCAAGGCGAAATGGGTTACCCATCCGCCTTAACGGCCAAAACCTGGGGCTTTTACGACGTGTTGTTCAAAGGCAATGCCTTTAAATTCCAACGCAGCTATGGCTCTTATGTAATGGAACATGTGCTGTTCAAAATCTCCTTCCCGGCCGAGTTCCACGCACAAACAGCGGTGGAGTGTGCGATACAATTGCACGCCCAAGTAGGCAGCAAAGTGCAAACCATGGAGCAAATTGCGCAAATCGATAAAATCGTCATCACCACCCACGAATCCGCCATCCGTATTATTGATAAAACCGGCCCATTGGATAACCCAGCTGACCGTGACCACTGTATCCAATACATGGCCACCATAGGCTTATTAAAAGGCAACCTAACCGCCCAAGATTATGAAGATGCCGCCGCGGCAGACCCTAGAATAGACGCCATACGCGCCAAAATGACTTGCGTGGAAAAAGCCCAATACACCACCGATTACCATGACCCAGAAAAACGCTCTATCGCCAACGCCATACAAGTGTTTTTCAAAGACGGCAGCAGCTCAGAAAACATCGCCGTGGAATACCCAATCGGCCACCGTCGTCGTCGTGGCCAAGGCATCCCAGAATTGGTGAAAAAATTCAAAGTTAATTTAGCCCGTCGCTTCGATGCTAAAAAACAAGCCGACATCTTGGCCTTGTGCTTGGATCAAGCGAAACTAGAAGCCACCCCAGTCAATCAGTTTGTTGACATGTTAGTGGCTTAAGCCAGCACTTTCTGCGAGCCGTTACCGCGACTCGTAGCAACCATTAAAAAGCCAGCCAACAATCTTGGCTGGCTTTTTAATGTAAAATAACGCTTTATTTACGCTGCTTTATAAGGCTTTACCATGTCTCTGTCCACGCTCAATGCGCTATCCCCTCTGGATGGCCGCTATCAAACAAAATTAGACGCACTGCGCCCTTACTTTAGCGAATACGCGCTGATTAAACACCGCGCATGGGTGGAAGTGGAATGGCTTAAAGCCCTAGCCGCAGCCAGCGAATTGACTGAAATTGCTGCGTTTAGTCCGGCTACCATCAAGGAACTGGACGCAGCCATTGCGAACTTTAGCGAGAGCGATGCGGCCCAAGTCAAAGCCATAGAAGCCCGCACCAATCACGATGTAAAAGCATTGGAATATTGGCTAAAAGACAAATTTGCGGCCAACTCCAAAGTCAACAAAGCCAGCGAGTTCATCCACTTCGCCTGCACCTCAGAAGACATCAACAACCTATCGCACGGCCTGATGTTAAAAACCGCACGCGATGAGGTGATGCTGCCTTTCCTTGCCAACTTAATGACGCGCTTGAGTGAGCTTGCTACGCAATTGGCTGATCAGCCCATGTTGTCACGCACGCACGGCCAAACCGCATCGCCTAGCACCATGGGCAAAGAGTTGGCCAATGTGCTGTATCGTTTGCAACGCCAAGAAAAACAATTAAAAAACAACGAGATACTCGGTAAAATCAACGGCGCCGTGGGTAATTTCAATGCCCATTTGGCCGCCTACCCAGACTTTGATTGGGAGCAATTTGCCGAGCGCTTTGTGCGATCATTGGGCTTAACCTATAACCCCATGACCATACAAATTGAGCCGCACGATTACATGGCCGAGTTGTACGACAGCTTTGCCCGCATTAACACCATATTGATCGACCTTAACCGCGACATTTGGGGTTACATCTCCGTGGGCTACTTCAAACAAAAAGTAAAAGCCGGTGAAATCGGTTCGTCCACCATGCCACACAAAGTCAACCCCCTTGACTTTGAGAACTCCGAAGGCAATTTAGGCATGGCGAATGCCCTGCTGCGCCACATGGCAGAAAAGCTGCCCATCTCACGCTGGCAACGCGATTTGACCGATTCCACGGTATTACGCAACATGGGCGTGGCTTTTGGCTACACGCTATTGGCTTACGATGCCTGCTTGCGCGGACTGAACAAATTGGAAATTAACCCAGAAAAACTGGCGCAAGATTTGGATGCCAGCTGGGAAGTGTTAGCCGAACCCATACAAACCGTGATGCGCCGTTACGGCATCGCCAACCCATACGAACAACTGAAAGAATTAACCCGCGGCAAAGGTGGCATCAACCAAGCCTCCTTGCATGCCTTCATTAATGATTTGGCCATTCCCGCCGAGGCCAAACAAGACTTATTGGCCATGACCCCTGCTAGCTACATAGGCAAAGCGGTGGCATTGGCAAAACGCAGCTAACATGGCCGAGGTTTTAGTCCTTTACTACTCCCAAGGCGGCGCCGTTAGAGAGATGGCGCAGTTAATTGCCCGCGGCATAGAAAGCCAAGCAGGCGTCAAAGCGCGCATACGCAGTGTGCCTAAGGTATCTAGCAATTGTGAAGCGACCGAACCAGACATTCCAGCCAGCGGTGACCCTTACGTTGAATTAAGCGATTTGCAGGAATGCATAGGCTTAGCGTTAGGCAGCCCTACCCGCTTTGGCAACATGGCCGCCGCCATGAAGTACTTTCTAGACAGCACGGTCAGCACTTGGTTACAAGGCGATTTAATCGGCAAGCCGGCCGCGGTTTTCACCAGCAGCGGCTCCATGCACGGCGGTAACGAGGCCACTTTGCTTAGCATGATGTTACCTTTGCTGCACCACGGCATGGTGATGGTCGGCATCCCTTATTCCGAAGCCGAATTATCTGCCACGCAAACCGGTGGCACGCCTTACGGCGCTAGCCATGTGGCCGGCGCCAATGATGATCTGGCGATTAGCCCGGATGAACGTAAACTTTGCCTGGCCTTGGGCAAGCGTTTAGGCCAAATCGCTTTAAAATTGAGTGCTTGAAGAACCCATGATACGTGCGCTAAGACTGGGGGCCAGCACTAGCTTGATCGCCCTGATAGCCTTATGCCTGGCATGGGAAACGGTCTTAGCGCCATTTAAGCCGCATGGCTCGTTGTTGATACTTAAAACCCTGCCCTTACTCTTGCCTTTGTTTGGCATATTGCATGGCAAGCGTTACACCTACCAATGGACCAGCTTGTTCATCTTGTTTTACTTTATGGAAGGGGCAGTGCGAGCTTGGTCAGACGTGGGCCTATCCGCGCAACTGGCGCTAGCGGAAGTGGGCTTGAGTATGGTGTTTTTTATCTGCGCCATCTACTACGCCAAACTGACGCGCAGCCAATAACAAGCGAGCTTGCTTAAGGAAAGAGCTTACCCGGATTAAGTATATTGGCCGGGTCAAAAGTCAGCTTCAGCGCCTTCATCAAATTCATGGTGGTGGCATCAATCTCACGCGGCACAAAAGCCCGTTTAGCAATGCCTACGCCGTGCTCACCCGACAAGGTCCCTTGCAGTGACAAGACCAAACTAAACACCTCATCCAAACAAGCATAAGCGCGTTTTAACTCATCGCCCTTATCAGGGTTGACCAATAGATTGACGTGGATATTACCGTTGCCGGCATGGCCAAAATTGACGTTAGCGATTTGGTATTGGGCGGCCAATTTCTCTAAGCCGGTTAGCAGTTCCGGTAGATGCGATACCGGCACGGCTATGTCTTCATTGATTTTTTTAGGGGCAATGTCTTTAAGTAAGGGCGATAGCGCTTTACGAGCGGCCCATAAGGCTTTGGTGTCTTGCGCGACCTTGGCTTCTATTAAGCCATCAACCTGACAAGCGGCGAGTATGGCTTGCGTGGCTTCATGAATTTCTTGCTCAGCTCCGTCCACTTCTATCATCAAGTAAGCACGGGCATTGTCAGGTAATAGATTTTTATGGCGGCCACGAATCAGGGTTAATGCCCCGTTATCTAAAAACTCCAGGGCACTCGGGGTATAAGGCTGGGCCATGATGGCGGCGATCGCTTTGGCACAACTGTAGGTGTCGGCAAATTCAGCGGTGATGCCGCCCGTGTGTTTAGGCAAGGGTGTCAGTTTTAGCGTGGCTTCAACGATGACTGCCAACGTGCCTTCGGAGCCGACTAACAAGCGGGTTAAATCGTAGCCAACCACGCCTTTACTGGTGTAACAGCCGGTTTTAATGATGTCGCCGTTGCCGGTCACTGCTTTTAAACCCAATACGTGGTCACGCGCCACACCGTATTTAACCGCATGCGGCCCGGCTGCACAGGTGGCTAAATTGCCGCCCACGCTGCAATAAGCTGCACTGGACGGATCAGGCGGCCAAAAGAAGCCCTCGCCCTTAATGGCATCTTGCAACTCTTGGTTGAGCACGCCAGGCTCGACTATGGCCATGCGGTTATCTGGGTCGACGCTGAGGATGCGGTTCATGCGTTCTAAAGACAGCGCAACGCCACCGACTTCTGGCACGCTGCCGCCGGCGGTGCCTGTGCCGCGCCCGCGTGGCACCACGGGGACGTTTTCGGCATTGCACAGCCTAATAACGGCTTGCACTTCTTCGGCATGGATAGGGAAAGCCACCGCCAATGGCGAGTGAAAAATGCGGGAATTGTCGTAGGCGTAAGCGTAACAATCCACCGGGTCGGTATAGAGCCTGTCTTTAGGTAATAATTGGGCTAATTTGGCTAAGAAATCGGTGGCGGCCATTAAACAAGCTTATCTTTTTTTGATGTAGAGGTCGGTAATGGTACCCTCTTTCATCTCAGCCGCGAAGCAGACTGTTTCAGACAAGGTTGGATGCGGGTGTATGGTTAAGCCCAGATCATGTGCATCGGCACCCATTTCTATGGCCAGCACGGTTTCGGCTAGCAATTCACCGGCATTCACACCAACGATACCGGCACCAATTAAGCGGTGGCTGGTTTTATCAAAGATAAGTTTAGTCGTGCCTTCCGTGCGCCCAACAGAAAGTGCACGGCCGCTGGCAGCCCATGGGAACGAGGCTTTTTCGTAATCTATTCCCTGCGCTTTGGCTTCGGTCTCGGTCACGCCTGCCCACGCAATTTCTGGGTCGGTGTAAGCCACGGATGGTATGGTCATGGCTTGGAATTGCACTTTGTGACCGGCAATCACTTCTGCTGCCACTTTGCCTTCGTGCGTGGCTTTGTGAGCCAACATAGGTTGACCCACGATGTCGCCTATGGCAAAAATATGCGGCACGTTGGTGCGCATTTGTTTGTCCACTGGGATAAAGCCCCAGTCATTAATGTTGACGCCGGCTAATTCGGCGCCGATGTTTTTGCCGTTAGGCTTGCGGCCGATAGAGACCAACACGCGGTCGTAAACTTGCACGTTTTTGGGTGCGGCTTCACCTTCGAAACTCACGTGTATGCCGTCAGGCTTGGCATCCATGCTCACAACTTTAGTCGATAGCATGATGCTCTCGAAGCGTTTCTCCATGCGTTTTTGCAAGGGGCGTACAAGATCACGGTCGCAACCTTGCACCAAGCCGTCGGTGAATTCCACCACACTGACTTTAGAGCCTAGGGCATCGTACACCGTGCCCATTTCCAAACCGATGATGCCACCGCCTATTACCAACAAACGTTTAGGAATGTCGGCCAAAGCCAAGGCGCCGGTGGAATCCATGATGCGCTCGTCTGCCGGTGCCCCAGGAAATTTAGTGGCTTGCGAGCCTGCGGCTATGATGGCGTAATCAAAGCTCACCGTGGTCAACTTGCCATCGGCTGCCGTTACTGCGATTTGATTGGGGCCGGTAAATTTACCCAAACCTTGCACCACGGTAACGTCGCGTTGCTTGGCCATGGCGGCCAAGCCACCGGTTAACTTACCCACCACGTCGTTGGCTTTCCAATGACGCAATTGCTCTAGGTCTATATTGGGCGATGAAAAACTCACGCCATGCTGCGCCGTTTCTTCGGCTTCGGTAATCACTTTAGCCGTATGCAACAAGGCTTTTGATGGGATGCAGCCTACATTAAGGCAGACACCGCCCAAGGTGCTGTAGCGCTCAATCAACACTACTTTTTTACCTAAATCGGCGGCACGGAATGCGGCGGTATAACCGCCAGGGCCGGAACCCAAGACCACCACTTCGGCATGCACATCGGAGGCCGGCAAGGCATTAGTGCTGGCAAGCGACGCGGCACTGACCGGGGCTGCGGCTTGCGGCGCGGCAGCAGCTGCAGGTTCAATTTTTGCGAGCGCTTCTGCTTTAGCTGGGGCGGCGGCGGGCGCTGACTTAGCCGCCTGGGCTTGGCTTTCAACTTGCATCAGCAAACTGTCTTTAGCGACTTTATCGCCCACTTTCACTGTCACGGACTTGACTATGCCCGCCACCGGGGAAGGAATGTCCATGGAGGCTTTGTCTGACTCGACGGTAATCAAGGAATCTTCTAAGGCCAGCTCATCGCCAACTTTTACCAAAACCTCGATGACATCCACGCTATCAAAGTTACCGATGTCTGGTACCAACACGTCCACTAAATTGCTCATGCTTACCCTTAGATAAATCTTAAATTCAGATAAAACTTCAATTAACCGCTGTTTTTAAAGCCCTTGCCTAGAGCAACAAGCGACGCACGTCGCTCAACATCATGCGCATGTGGCTAGTGAAGCGGGCGCCATCGGCGCCGTCCACCACACGGTGATCATAAGACAAGGACATAGGCAACATCAACCTCGCCTCAAATGCCTTGGTCTTGGGGTCGTAGACCGGCTGCATACTGGAGCGTGACACCCCCAATATGGCCACTTCCGGGCAATTGATAATAGGCGTAAACATGGTGCCGCCTATGCCGCCTAAGCTGGAGATGGTGAAACAACCGCCTTGCATTTCCTCAACCTTCAATTTGCGTTCACGCGCTTTGGTCGACAAATCGGCTAAATCACGGGCAATCTCCAATACGTCTTTTTGTTGCACGTCTTTCACCACAGGCACCACCAAGCCATCCGGCGTGTCGCAGGCAAAACCGATATTAAAATAGTTTTTCAATATCAAGCTGTCGCCGTCAGGCGAAAGCGAGGCATTAAAGTTCGGGTAGGTTTTAAGGGCGTTCACCGAAGCCTTGATCAAGAAAGCCAACATGGTGAGTTTGACCCCACGTTTTTCCGCATCGGCTTGCATGGATTTTCTGAAGTCTTCCAAATCGGTGATGTCGGCTTCATCAAATTGCGTGACATGCGGCGCCGTCACCCAATTGCGGTGCAAATTGGCACCGGATAGTTTTTTGATGCGCGACAATGGCTTGGTTTCAATCTCACCAAACTTACTGAAATCAATCACCGGCATGGCCAATGTGGCTAGGCTACCGATACCGGCGCCCATGTTTTCCGTGCGCGGTTTAGCCAATTCGGCTTTCACGTAGGCTTGCACGTCTTCTTGCAAAATGCGGTTTTTAGCGGCCGTGCCTTTAACCAAAGCCAAGTTAACGCCTAATTCACGGGCGAATTTGCGTACCGATGGGCTGGCATGCGACAAGGTACCAGCATCCACGACTATGCTCTCGCCAACTGGCACAGGCTGATGCGCTGGCGCTATGGTTTTAGGCGGCTCGGGCGCGGGTCGGCTCGGTTCAGGAATGGCCACGTCCAACTTCACTGGCGCAGCGCTTGGTTGCTGTTTAACTGCTGAGGTCTCGGCGATTGCCGCGTCAGCGGCTACATCCAAGCTAATGATTAAATCACCCTGGGCGACTTTGTCGCCGACTTTCATTTTAACGGCTGTAACCACCCCGGCGTGTGGCGAAGGAATGTCCATGGACGCTTTATCCGACTCCACTGTAATCAGCGAGTCTTCTTTTGCCACGGCATCACCGACTTTAACTAAAACGTCGATGACATCAACGCTCTCAAAATTACCAATATCGGGGACGAGTATGTCTTGTATGGCCATGGTTGTGTCCTTAAACTGTCGTTGGGTTAGGCTTGTTAGCGTCTAACTTGTATTTTTTAATGGCCTCGCTGACTTTGCTAGCCGGTAATTTACCTTCGTCAGCCAAGGCTTTCAGTGCCGCCACAACAACGTAATACCTATCCACTTCAAAAAAGCTGCGCAAGGCCTCGCGACTATCCGAACGTCCGTAACCGTCTGTACCCAAGGCAACAAACTTACCAGGAACAAAAGCGGCAATTTGCTCAGCAAAGGACTTCATGTAATCGGTTGAGGCGATGGTCGGGCCTTGGGCGCCTTTCATGACTTCTGCCACGTAACTTAAGCGCTGCGGTTTTTCTGGATTAAGCCTGTTCCAACGCTCGGCATCCAAGCCATCACGACGCAATTCGTTGAAGCTGGTAACGCTCCATACGTCGGCTGACACGCCCCAATCTTTTTCCAACATATCAGCGGCCGCAATCACTTCACGCAATATCACGCCACTGCCCATCAACTGGACTTTTTCACCTTTGGCTTTTGATTTACTGAAGTTATAAATGCCTTTTAGTATGCCGGCTTCTGCGCCTTTGGGCATATCCGGATGGGTGTAATTTTCGTTCATCAAGGTAATGTAGTAATACACGTCCTCTTGATTTTGCACCATGCGACGCATGCCTTCTTGAATAATCACGGCCAACTCGTAAGCAAAGGTTGGGTCGTAAGACAAGCAATTAGGGATGGTGGCAGACATTAAATGGCTGTGTCCGTCTTCGTGCTGCAAGCCTTCGCCATTAAGCGTAGTGCGGCCGGCGGTCGCGCCCAACAAGAAGCCTCGTGCACGTGAATCGCCCGCAGCCCATGCTAAATCGCCTATGCGTTGGAAACCAAACATGGAATAAAAGATATAGAACGGAATCATCTGCACGCCAGACACACTGTAAGAGGTGGCCGCGGCTATCCAGCTAGAGAATGAACCGGCTTCGTTGATGCCCTCTTCCAAAATTTGACCGTCTTTGGATTCTTTGTAAAACATCACTTGATCGGAATCCATAGGCTCGTACAACTGGCCTTGGCTGGCATAAATACCCAATTGACGGAACATGCCCTCCATACCAAAAGTGCGCGCCTCATCGGGCACGATAGGCACGATGTATTTGCCCAATTGTTTATCCCGCACCAAAGTCGATAAGATGCGCACAAAGGCCATGGTGGTGGAGAGTTCACGCTCACCGGTGGAGACCAACATGTTTTCAAATGCAGACAACTCAGGCACCACCAAATCGTTACCTTTACGACGGCGAGCTGGTACGGAACCACCCATGGCAGCACGGCGCTCAGCCATGTAGACCATTTCTGGACTGTCAGCGGCAGGTTTGTAAAAACTCAAACTCTCGACTTGCTCGTCGGTGATAGGCAGATCAAAACGGTCTCTAAAGGCTTTTAGCGAGGTCAAATCCATGCTTTTTTGCTGATGAGTGGTGTTCTGACCTTCGCCGGCTTCGCCCATGCCATAGCCTTTAACGGTTTTCGCTAAAATAACCGTAGGTTGGCCTTTGTGGTTCACGGCAGAATGGTAGGCCGCGTAAACTTTGTGCGGATCATGGCCACCACGATTTAAGCGCCAAATGTCCTGGTCGCTCATGGCCGCCACCATTTCTTTTAGCTCGGGGTATTTACCAAAGAAGTGCTCACGCGTGTATGCGCCGCCCTTGGCCTTGAAGTTTTGGTATTCACCATCCACGCACTCTTCCATGCGTTTTTTCAACAAACCGTCTTTGTCCATGGCCAACAATGGGTCCCAATAAGAGCCCCAAATAACTTTCAATACATTCCAACCTGAACCGCGGAAATCCGATTCCAATTCTTGGATAATTTTGCCGTTGCCTCGCACTGGGCCATCCAAGCGTTGCAAGTTGCAGTTAATGACAAAAATTAGATTGTCTAATTTTTCACGGCTGGCCAATGATATCGCACCTAAGGATTCAGGCTCGTCCATTTCACCGTCACCACAGAACACCCAAACCTTACGATCGCTGGTATCAGCGATGCCACGGTCGTGCAAATACTTAAGGAAACGTGCTTGATAAATACCGGTGATTGGGCCTAAGCCCATGGACACGGTGGGGACTTGCCAGAAATCCGGCATCAACCAGGGATGCGGGTAACTGGGCAAACCGTTGCCACCGACTTCTTGACGGAAGTTAGTTAATTGCTCTTCAGTAATACGGCCTTCTAGAAAAGCGCGGGCGTAAACACCTGGTGAAGAGTGACCTTGGAAGTAGACGCAATCGCCACCAAAGTTCTCATTGGCTGCGCGGAAGAAATAGTTAAACGCCGTGTCGTACAACGTCGCGGCCGATTGGAAACTGGCAATATGCCCACCCACACCAGGTGATTTTTCATTGGCACGCAACACGGTCATGATGGCATTCCAACGAACCAAGGCACGAATGCGGCGTTCCATTTCCGGGTTACCTGGCAAGCGTTGTTGCAAGTGCGTAGGAATGGTATTCACGTATGCAGTGGTGGCGTTATAGGGTAAGTTACTACCAGAACGGCGGGCCTTATCTATCATCGCTTCGAGTAAGAAATGGGCACGCTCGGTGCCTTCATTATCGATAACAGCAGTCAGCGCATCCAACCACTCCTGCGTTTCCTGTGGATCCGTTTCAGTCAAACCCTTAGCTTGTTGATTTGTTGCCATGCGTGAGATATCTCCGTGTTGTGGTTGCTACGCGTATAATTTAAATGATACGAACGCAACTAAACGTGAATTAGAATGTTCCATTAAAAGAGCAATCAGGATTATTCGTTTAATCTAGGTGTTAGTGTGGCTTTTTTAGCCATTTTGGTCAAGTTAAACCGTAGTTTGCAAGCGCTCATTTTGCGAGATTTGCTAGATTTGTAATACATCTTATATAAGAGTTGGGAAATTAAAAATGTCGGTAAAGTTAATTCAAAATGCAGAGATATGTAGCGGAAAAACGTTAAGTTATGAAAAACACATACTTTTCATTATGTCAGAAGATGTGCCAACGAACCTGCCTTTTGTCGACAACTTGCAAGCAAAGCTTAAACGCATGGGCAGCGAATACCAAGACTTAAATAAGACGCCTGTAGCGGTGGATTTACCCAACAATAGCCTAGCGAGCTTTGTGCTATTAAAAGAAAATTTGACGGTTTTTCAACGGCATAGCCTATTAAGAAAAGCCATAAAACCTTTGCTAGATGAGCATGCCACGGAACTGGCAATTTGCGTATTTGGTGACGAAGTAAACAAAGAAGCCAATGCCTGCGCAGCCTATTACGTGGCAACCGCCAACAGCGTGGCACTGCCTAGTAAAAAGGCTAAAAATGAGCATAAGCCATTAACTAAAGTTAGCCTACATGGCTATCATGCTACGCATAATTACGATTACGTGAATGCGCGCGTAGCCGGCAATGCACTATGCCGACAATTAACGGTGACCCCGCCTAACGAACTTACGCCTAGCCTATACCGGCAGAAGATTGCCTTATTAGCAAAAGAAATGGGCTGGTCACATCAAGAGTACGACATGGCCACCCTAAAAAAAATGGGCGCCGGCGCGTTTTATGCGGTTGGTCAAGGCAGCGACCCCCAGGACGCAGCGATCGTGCATTTAAGCTACCAGCCTAGCAATGCTTCCAAGCACATAGCACTAGTGGGTAAAGGCATATGCTTTGATACCGGTGGCCACAACCTTAAACCGGCCAAATACATGCAAGGCATGCACGAAGACATGAATGGATCAGCCGTCGCACTAGGCATACTTTTAGCGGCTAGCAAACAGCAGTTACCGGCCCGAATTGATTGTTGGTTAGCCATCGCGCAAAACCACATCGGCCCATTAGCCTATAAACAAAATGACGTGGTCACCTCACTCAATGGTACCAGTATAGAGATAGTCCACACGGACGCAGAAGGCCGCATGGTATTAGCCGACACGCTGACGCTAGCCAGCCGCGAAAAACCTGAATTTATGATGGATTTTGCCACCCTAACTGGCAGCATGATTTCAGCCCTGGGCGACAGAATGAGCGGGGTAATCAGCAACCGTCCCGAATTGGCATGCAAGGCAGTGGGCGCAGGCAGCAAGGCTGGCGAACGTGTGCACACCTTTCCATTTGACGAGGATTACGAAGCAGATTTGGACAGCGACATTGCCGACATTAAGCAATGCACCTTGGACGGTGGCGCAGACCACATTCACGCTGCTCGATTCCTGGGACGATTCATAGAGAACGATGTGCCATGGCTGCACGTAGACCTATCTTCAGCCAACCGCAAAGGCGGCTTAGGCGCCATCATGGCGGACACCAATGGTTTTGGTGTTGGATTTGGCTTAGAGATGTTGCACAGCGTACTCAACGCGTCCTAAAACCACCCTGCCCTAAAACTAAAAACCCCCGCTATTTTCATAGAGGGGGTTTAGCCGACCGCACCAGGGCAGTCTGTATAAATAGCTTGGCAGTGACCTACTTTCGCATGCAAGAAGCATACTATCATTGGCGCAGGTTCGTTT
>SXGT01776964.1_pt1 | contig 30458 bp, 24 predicted proteins | sample 3176221 | NCBI WGS metagenome assembly SXGT01 (sample SAMN11356862, study PRJNA531348) | freshwater metagenome | isolation source: freshwater sample F1-120 | place: China: Fuxian Lake, Yuxi | collected 2017-12-25 | reverse complement strand
TCTTCCGTGACGCCCTGGATGCCCTGGCTCACGCGCGTCCACCGCTGCGGGTCGCTCTGCAGCGACTCGCGCCGCACGCTCAGCACGACGCGCCACTCGTGGCTGTCGCCTTCGACCGCGTCGGGCACGGCGCCCGCAGCCTCGAACTCGACGCCCTTGTGCACGAGCATCGTGGCGTCGCCACCGTCGTCGAGAATCATCGTCGGGCCCTGACCATCACCGTGCTCATCAGAACCAAAATCGAAGATCTGCTGCGTCGCCCCCCAGTACTCTTCGAGCGTCTCGCCCTTCCAGGCGAAGACCGGAGTGCCCTCGGGGCGCTCGACGGTGCCGGTCGTGCCGACGACGACGGCCGCGGCCGCTTCGTCTTGCGTCGAGAAGATGTTGCAGCTCGCCCACCGTACCTCGGCGCCGAGGGCACGCAGCGTCTCGATGAGCCCCGCGGTCTGCACCGTCAGGTGCAGCGAGCCGGCGATGCGGTGGCCGGCGAGGGGCTGGTGCGGCCCGAACTCGTCGCGCAGGCTCATGAGGCCCGGCATCTCGTGCTCGGCGAGGCGAATCTGGTGGCGGCCGGCCTCAGCCAGGCTCAGGTCGCGCACCTTGTGGGCGACTCCGTTGACGACGTCGACGGCGAGGGCGGGCAGCGCCGGGGTCTGGATGCTCATGCCTGCCATTCTCGCAGGCGAAACCCGAGCATCCGCCCCCTGATCCGTTTGTGGCTAGGCGACCGTTCGCAGGGGCTCGAGCGCGGCCAGCACGAGGTCGAGGCCGAACTCGAACTCGCCGGCCGGGTCGTATCCGGCGGCGAAGAGCGCCTCGGCAGACTCGCTGAGGTACGGGAACTGGTCGGGAGGCAGCTGGGGCATGAAGACCTCGTCAGCCATCTCTGCGAGGTCGTCGGCGGTGTCGAACGGCAGGCTGGCCTCCTGCAGGGCGAAGCCGTAGACATAGCTGTCGAGCAGCCAGTTGGCGTGCGCGGTCATCACGATCGAGAAACCGGCCCGGCGCAGGCACGCCGTGACTGCCTCGCGATGACGCAGGTTGGCGGGCCCCGGGGTCGCGCGCGACTCCATGAGGCTGATCGCCCACGGGTGCCGGGCGAGCACCTGGCGAGCCGAGCTCGCGCGTCGTCGCAGCGCCGACTGCCAGTCGATGTTCTCGGGCGGCAGCTCGATCTCGCCGAACACGACGTCGATCATGGCGTCGAGCAGGTCGTCTTTGCTCGCGACGTAGTGGTAGAGCGACATGGCACCCGCGCCGAGCTCGCCCGCCAGTCGCCGCATGCTCAGCCCGTCGACCCCGTCGCGGTCGGCGAGCCCCACCGCCTCGGCCACCACGCGCTGCACGCTCAGCCCTGCGTCTGACGCGGCCGAGCGCTCATCGTTCGTCGCCACGGGTCTCTCCTCGCTCTCGCCCGACTTGACAATCGTACAGCGTACGATCCATAGTACAGCGTACGACGTACGGTGTACGAACTACCGGATCACCGCACGCCCGGCGCCGCCCTGGCGACCGGACCCCTCCCCCCACGAAAGAAGAACCGATGACCACCAGAACGACCACGGCCGCGCTGCTCGACAGTGCGCCGATCACCGTGCAGGCGAAACTCACTGCCGCCTGGACGAGCTTCATGTTTCTCTACGTCTACGTCGACGTGATCGGCTTCTACAAGCCGGGGGTGCTCGACGGCATCCAGAACGGCCTCGTCTGGGAGTTCGAGGTCAGCGCGGCGCTGCTGACGACGTTCCTCGTCTCCGTCTCGATTCCGGCCCTCATGGTCGTGCTGTCGACGGCCCTGCCCGCTCGGGCGAACCGCATCACTAACCTCGTGGTCGCGACGCTCTACATCCCCTTCACGCTGTTCAACGCGGTCGGCGAGACGTGGGAGTGGGCCGCCTACTACGGCTTCGCCATCGTGGTCGAGGTGCTGCTGCTGGCCGCCATCCTGCGCTGGGCCTGGTCGTGGCCCCGCACGGCAGCGCGCGTTACGCCCTGATCAGGGCGAGCACCTCATCGCGGAGGGCCGCCATCGTGCTCGATGTCTCGGCCTCCGCGTTGAGGCGCAGCAGCGGCTCGGTGTTCGACGGGCGCACCGAGAACCACCACCACGAGTCGTCGGTCGCGCCCGAGAAGGTCAGGCCGTCGAGCTCGTCGATCGACGCGCGGCCGTGGAAGGCCTCGAGAATGCGCGCGTATGCGGCCGGCACGTCGTCGACGGTCGAGTTGATCTCGCCGCTCGCCGTGTACGGCGTGAACTCGGCGGCGAGCGCCGACAGCGGCCCGTCGTACTCGCCGAACTGGGCGATGAGGTGCATGGCGGCGAGCATGCCGTTGTCGGCGCCCCAGAAGTCACGGAAGTAGTAGTGCGCCGAGTGCTCGCCGCCGAAGATCGCCCCGGTCTCGTGCATGACGTCTTTGATGAGCGAGTGCCCGACCTTCGTGCGCACGGGAATCGCGCCGGCTGCCGAGATCGTCTCGGGCACGATGCGCGAGGTGATCAGGTTGTGCACGACGCGAATCTCGCCGGTCTCGCCCTGCGCCCGCACGCGCGTGATCTCGCGCAGGGCGACGATCGCCGCGACGGCGCTCGGCGTCACCGGCTGGCCGAGCTCGTCGATGACGAAGCAGCGGTCGGCGTCGCCGTCGAACGCGAGGCCGAGGTCGGCGCCGTGCTCGACGACGGCAGCCTGCAGGTCGACCAGGTTCGCGGGCTCGAGCGGGTTGGCCTCGTGGTTGGGGAACGTGCCGTCGAGCTCGAAGTAGAGCGGGATGATCTCGAGCGGCAGCGCTGGCAGCCCCGCGGCAGTGCCGAGCACGGCGGGCACCGTGAGCCCGCCCATGCCGTTGCCGGCATCCACGACCACACGCAGGGGGCGCACGGTGCTCAGGTCGACGAGCTCGCGCAGGTAGGCGGCATAGGGGGCGAGCACGTCGCGGTGCGAGATCGTGCCGGGAGCATCCACGGCCTCGATCGACCCCGCATCGAGGTAGGCCTGCGCGCGGTCGCGGATGCCGCCGAGCCCCGTGTCGAGGCTGATGCCCTGGGCTCCGGCGCGGCAGAACTTGATGCCGTTGTAGGTGGCCGGGTTGTGGCTGGCAGTGAACATGGCGGCGGGCACGTTCAAGTGACCGCTGGCGAAGTAGGTCTGGTCGGTCGAGCACAGCCCGAGCATGATGACGGATGCGCCCCGTGCCTGCGCGCCTCGGGCGAAGGCGGCGGCGAACCCGGGCGAGCTGTCGCGCATGTCGTGGCCGACCGCGAGCTCGGCGCCCGCGGCTCCGAGTTCGTCGGCGAAGCCCGCACCGAGCGCCTCGACGACCTGATCGGTGAGCTGGGTGCCGACGAGCCCGCGAACGTCGTAGGCCTTGATGAACGATGCGAGATCAGGAACGGTGGTCACGTTCTCAGGCTATCGGTGCCACGCCGATGACGAACGGGGCTTTACAGGCCATCGCGCCCGTGCAGGGGCGGTCGCTACCCCACTTCGCCGAGCGCGCTGTAGCGCACGATCTGCCAGCCGTTCGGGGCCGAGAGCCGCTCGCTGTGGCGGTCGCACAAGTCGTAGCTGTGGGGCTCGGGGCGAGCGCTCAACGGGCCCAGAACGGCCATCGAATCGGCGTACACGTAGGTGAGGGTTCGCACAGCTGCCTCGCTGCACGCCACCTTGCTGCACGGTCGACCGATCATCGTGCTGTCAGCATACGGCGGGGCCCCGACGTGGCGGCGTTAGGCTGACAGCGTGGCACGAGCGAGCAGGCAGCACCCGAGCGCACGCGCACGCGCGCGACACGGACGACACGGTCGCTCCCCCGTCACCGGGCCGCATCTTCCGCTCGCGCACACGCGCCGCGACCTCTTCGAGACGACGGTGCAATCGACCGCCGAGTACCTCGTCGACCTGTGGCCCGAAGAGTTGGCTCGACTGCGCATCGAGGTCATGCCGATGCCGGATCAGCCCAATCAGGTGCAGGGGGTCGCGCGTTGGAGGGTGATCGCTGATGAGCACCTGGTGGTTCTCTACCGCATCCCGATCGAACGCATGAGCCGACTGCACCGAGACGACGACTGGCATCGACGACTGATGGTCGAGAGTTGCGTCTTCCGGGCCGTGGGCGAGCTCATCGGCAAAGACCCCTGGGATCTCGCGCCCGAGCGCTTTCGCCATTGGTGACAGCGAAACCGTGACCGATTCCCCCAATCACCGCGTCGCCTCTCAGGGAGTCGACCCAGAGACCCCCTTCTCGAGTGGGAAACGGATTCTGCTCTTCGCAGACTTTCGCAGCCCTCACGCTCAAGGTCTAGCGCGCGGGCTTCGTGCCTCCGGATTCATCGTGTTGTGTGTGAGTAGTGAATGGGTCGCGGCCGAGGTGGCAGAACCACCGACCAGCCGACTGAGTCGTCAGCGTGGCACGCTCGCCGAATTGACTCACGATGAGTTGGACTCTGCTCTGCGAAGAACTCTCCGGCGACTGGCCCGCTGGGGCGTAGCGCACACGCTCATCGCACTCGTGCTCTTGCCTGCCAGGAGACGACAGCTCCACGCGGCCATCGCGAGATTCGCACCCGACATCGTTCAGGGACTACGCCTGCCCTATGAAGGCTTGACGGTGTTGACGCTCAACACGCGCATACCGCGAGTGGTATCTACGTGGGGAAGCGACTTCCAACCCGCGACCAAACGTGACGCGCTTGCACGATGGTGGACGAGGGTCGCGCTACCGCGCGCGGACGGCATTCACGTGGACTCGATGGAAGACCTGACGAGAGCCCGGTCTCGTGGGCTCTCTCCTGACGTTGCGTGGATCTATGCAGCAGCAAACTTCGGGGTCGACGAAGACCTGTTCCACGCTCGGAACCACCATGAGCCCGGGCTTGTCGTCTTCGCGAGACGCCCCTCGCACGGCATCAACTACCGCGGCTTCGTTCACGCTGCACTGCGCCTGCGCACAAGGCCCGGGGCGAGATTCGTCGCGACCAGCCTGCAAGAAGTCGAACGAGAACTCCGTCGGGAGTTCGGCGACCACGTCTCAGACGTCATCGACCTACTGCCGAGACTCAATCAGCATGAGTTTGCCGAGTTGTTGGGCCAAGCGCACGTGGTTGTCTCGCCCTCCCTCGCCGACGGAACACCCAGCACCGTCGTCGAAGCTCTGGCGTCTGGCGCACGCGTCGTGGCCGGGCGGCTACCTCAGCTCGAGGCTCTCAACCAGTCTGGCGACCTGCTCGTTCTGGTCGATGCAACAAACGCGGACGCTATCGCTGACGGTATCGAGCGCTGCCTCGACCTCGGTATCCCGGAAATCTCCGATGGGCTCCCCGCCCCCTTCAGCCGTGTGGCGAACGCTGCTCGATTCACCGACTTCTACCGTGATGTGATCCGTCGTCACGTGAGCCCTTCTGACCACTAGCAAGCACTGCACCCACGGCACTGTCGAGCATGTCGTCGACCGTGAGGCGAGGTCGCCAGTCGAGGTCGCGAGAGACCCGAGCAATGTCGGCGACGACAACCTCAATGTCGTGGGCGCGACGTGGCAGCACAACCGCCGCAGGAGCATCGGGGAATCGCGCCCGCACTCCCTCCACGAGGCTGCGAACGCTGGTGCCCACACCGGTTCCGACGTTGTACACATGAAAACCGTCCGCCCGTTGCGTGAGCATCTCGAGCGCCAGCACGTGCACCTCGGCAACGTCGACGACATGCACGACATCGCGAACGCAGGTGCCGTCGAACGTCGAATAGTCACTGCCGTGGATGCGCGGTGCCCGCCCCGCTGCGAGGTCCGCGAATGCCATGGAGACGATCGTCTGAGCGCTCGCGTCGATCAGCACTGGATGGGCCGCTCCCAGAACAAGAAAGTGCCGAAGAACGATCGCCGACAGCCCCGCGGCCTCACACTCGGCTTGAACGAGTCTTTCGGCTGCGAGCGCGGCATGGCCGTATGGCCCGGTCGGCCCCACAGGCGAGGTCTCTGCGAGCGGGACGTCGGCCGCCGCGTACACCGCGGCGGTCGACGCATGAACGAGACGCTGAATCCCGGCCGCCCGCATAGCCACAAGCACAGACGACGCTATGCGCAATTGCTCATCGATGTGCCGCAACGGCTCGGTAGCCGCCGACGCGCGGTCTTTGCTACCGGCAAGGTTGACGACGGCATCGATCCTCTCGTCACGCAAGATGTGCTCGAGTTCGCTCGATGCGTCGCTCGCACCCAGGTCGAGCCGATGCATAGTCATGGCCTCGTTCGCCGAAGATGCAGGCAGAATGTCGGCGATCGCAGTAGCAACCGTGTCTCGCCCGCGACGATCGAGAACCGCGACGCTGTGGCCTCGTGCCGTGAGGGCTAGCGCGATGTGCGAGCCCAGGTAGCCAGACCCGCCCGCGACGAGGATTCGCACGCCCCAGAGTGTAGCCAGTGGGTCGTCTTGGCGTCTCGAGGTTGCCAGACTGTGCGGCCGCGTCGAGCCTTCGAAGGCGCCGTTCCGCATCGAGTCTCAGCCCAGCCGTACTGGATACTGGGACGATGCGTTGGCTTCTCTGGCTCTCTGTCGTGTGTGCGGTTGGAATTCTGACTGCCCTCGCGGTGAAGTTAGTCGTCATCGATCCGGCGGCCGAGAACGTGGGGATGCAATTCACGCGAACGGTTCACGACTCCGCAATGGTGGAAGAACTCGCGGCATCGCCGAGCGCGATCTTCGCTGCGGGCCCCTTGCTACGGCCGGCTGATCAGCGCCAAGAGTTCATCGAGTTCACGAGCGACCTGCACCCACGTGCTTCGGTGTGGGTCGATCGAAACTATGTCTACTCGTTCGAGCAGCAGGACGACCTCAGCTTCAAGTTCCTCGACAACGGCTGTCTCCTACCAGGGGGTGGCGGCGGCCTGTGCAGCGCTGTCAACGAGCTCGACGCCGATGGTCTGCGCGAAGTGGATGGCACTCGCGAACTCGAGCTCGATCTTCATGAGTTGTTGAGTGACGATCGCGGCTTCTGGGCGTTGCGGTATCCCGTCATCGACTGCGCCGACGAAGACACCTCGCCAACCAACTGCGCACGAGAAGTTGAGGGTGTTCCGATCGACTCCTTCATGGACTGCGAGGTGGTTCGAGTGGAGGACAACAGAGTCGTTGCGTCGTGGTCGGCTCTTGCCTCCTTGCCAGACACCGACCCCCGCCCGGAACGGTTCGGGGCTATGCGCGACCCGTACCACTGCAACAGCATCGACATCATTGACTCGCCTGAGGGTGATCGCGCGCTGGTGTCGATGCGGCACACAGACGCGATCTACGAGATCGACATGACTACTGGTGCCGTGATCTGGAAACTGGGCGGTCAGCACTGGGAAGGCGTCTCGCTCACTCTGGTGAACCCGGAAGCTCTCGGCGACCTCGTGCCTGGTGAAGAACTGCTCGGCGGTCAGCACGATGCCCGCTACTGGAGCGATGGACTGTACAGCGTGTTCGACAATGGGTCGCTGCTGGAGAGACCCGCGCGCGCATTCACGTTCACTGTCGACGAACGTGCTCGCACTGCGACAGTTCGCACCCTGTTCGAAGATCCCGCAGCGGAGCCCTCGACGTGTACCGGTTCCTTCGCTGCCTTCGACAACGCTCGCTATTGGGTCGCGGGTTGGGGTTGCAGCGTGTCGGGCGTCACCGTCTTCAACGACGAAGGAACCCCAATCGTGAGTACTAGTCTCGATTCGAGCGCGCGAAGGAATCTCGAGCTCACGGATCGGGTGTTCGGTGAACTGCGTTGGACCTTGAGCTACCGAGTGACACCAGGCGAACCCGCTCCATTCCTCATACCGCGATCGTGAGTGCAGCGCGATAGCTCGAAACCACCAAGGAGAAACATGGCGATCGGGGTGACGGGAGCCGGCGGAGGCGTGGGCTACTCTGTCGTCGAGTCGTTGCTGCGGTCTCCGGAACGGCCTGAGATCGTAGGGTTCGATGTCAGCCTGAGAAACCCGACCATGGCGAATCTTCGACGGCGAGCGCTCCTGCCACCAGTGCGCGACATCGAGGCGTATTCGCAGGCGCTCCTTGCTGAGGTCGAGCGGCATGAGATTTCCGTGCTCGTGCCCGGTCTTGATCCAGAGCTTCCGATCATCGCGAGCCTTCGCGACCGCTTGCTCGAGAGGGGCTGCATCGCGGTAGTGAGCGACGCGGCCGTCGCAACCCTAAGTGCCGACAAGCTGGCGTTTTCGACTTTCGGTATTGAACGAGACCTGCCCGTGGCCCGGGCACAGCCACTCTCCGACGCGCAGGCACAGGCGCACGACTTGAGCTATCCCGTCATCGTCAAGCCCATCAGGGGCTCTGCCTCCCGAGGGGTGCGAGTGGCCGCTGACATCGAAGAATTGACCATGATCGTGGACGACGGCACGCTCGTCGCGCAGCAGTACTTGCCTCCGCGCACACTCGATGGAGAACTGGTCGCTGTTGAACCCGGCACACTCGACCAGAGCCACGAACTCTCGGTGCAGATCATCCTCGATCCAGACGGTGGGGAGCTCGGCCGCTTCGCCTCGCTCAACAGGTTGAAGGACGGAGTCCCTGTCGACATCGAACCGGTCACGGACAGGGTGGATCTGCAGGGAGCCTCCGAGTGGGTTGAGGCCCTTGTGCCGCTCGGCGCGCGAGGTCCGATCAACTTGCAAGGCAGGATCGGTGCGGACGGCGCGCCCCGCTACTTCGAGTTGAATGCTCGGTTCACGGGCATCACCTCGTTGCGTGGGCTCTTGGGCTTCCGGGAAGTCGAGGCGACCATCGGAGGCTTCCTTGGCGCGACGCGTTCCGAAGTCCAACCACTGCTGCGCACCCGATCACGAATGCACGGATTCAGGCCCGTAGGCGATGTCGCTGTTCCACAGAACCACATTGTCTCGATCACCACGGAATCGGCGAACCAGCGATCGCTCGGTCGTGTCGTCGTAACCGGCGCACGCGGGTATCTCGGCGCGAGCCTCTGCGCAGCATTGGCCGAGTGCGTTGATGTCACATCGATCGACCTGCTCGATCATGCGAAGCCCGAGTCGTGGCACGATGTGCTCGCAGGGGCGGATACCGTGATGCACTTGGCGGGCCGTCGACCGGACGCCGGCGGCTCGGTCGACACCTTCATCGCCTCGAACGTCGCGTTGACGCAGAGCTTGCTGAGCGCATCCCGAGTCGCAGGAGTGTCGAGAGTACTGCTGGCATCGACGCAGGCGGTGTATGGGACAGCCCGACCACCCTTGTGGTCGGAGAGCCTCACTCCTGAACCCGAGACCGTTTACGGAGCGAGCAAATGGTCGGCAGAGTTGATCGGTCGAGCTGCCGCAGACGGCGGGCTGGATGTCGTGAGCGTGAGACTTGCACGCCTATTTGGTGTGGGTACGGGAATGAGGTGGACTGAGTTGCCCCACGTGTGGAGCAAGAAGGCCGTCACGGGTGACGAGATCACCATTCACGGTTCTGGCACGCAGGCCATGGACCTCGTGAACATCCACGACGCGGCGAGGGCATTCATCGCCCTCGGTCGGTCGCGATCAATCGTCGGCGGTGAAGCCATCAATGTCGGCGGAGGGCGGCCCGTGTCTCTCGTGGAGCTCGCTGAGACTCTGGCCACTGTTGCCGACTCCCGAGGGCTGCCTGCTCTTCGCATCGAGCACGCTGAGAGTGCCGCTGGAGCTGCGAACTTCGGCATGACGATCGATCGAGCGCTCGAGTGTGCAGGCTGGAAGCCCGAGATCACGCTGCACCATTCGATGGAGCAGCTTGTCGACGCGGCGATGAGTGCTTTGTGAACGCAGGCCGCACGTCTCCAGCCGCAGGGCCAGCCAACCCGATGAGGGTACTCATCTGCACGAGCGAGTTCTCCAGCGAGAGCTCGAACCCATGGCTGTGGGATGACCTCGCGAATTCCCTGACGGCTGCCGGCCACAGCGTGGATGTCGTCGTCCACAGCCCTACTTCGCCCAGGCCACAGGGGCAAACACGACCCGCCCCCGGGCTTCGTATTCTGAGCGTCGGGACCGTCTCCCGCCCCGTCGGACCTCTCGCCAAGCTCTCCTCGTACATGGCTACGGCGTGGCGGCTTCATCGCATCGCACGCCCCTGGGTACAAGCATCCACGTACGACCTGGGACTCTACAGTTCCATCGGAGTCTTCTCCTTCGGCTTTCCTTCGCGGATGAGACGTGCTGGCGCGATTCGCACTCTGGTCTTCCTTCTCTGGGACTTCTTCCCTGTTCACCACGTCGAGATCGGACGGATCAAGTCGAAGTGGTTGTCACCTCTCCTCAAGGCCCTTGAGCGTCGCTCTTTCGCGAAGGCTGATGTCGTCGCCCTCATGAGCGAGGCCAACCGCCAGTACTTCCTCAACTACCACGGTCGAGTCACGCACCACACAGTCCTGCTCCCTCCGTGGACCTCTGATCCTCGTCAGGACGGCAAGCCCGAGAGCGCTCCCCCATCGACCACGACCGCCGGGTTCACCGCTGTGTTCGGGGGCCAGCTTGTGCGCGGGCGCGGCGTCGAGACCTTGATCCACGCCGCGGTCGAACTTCGTGATCGACCTGACGTGCGAATCGTGATCGCTGGGGACGGCTCGCGTGCCAGCGACCTGAAGGGGCTCGCTACCGAACTCGGTGCGTCGAATATCGAGTTTGCGGGCCTGCTGCAACGAGCAGACTATCGGGCACTGCTGCAGCGCGCCCAGGCCGGAATCGCCGTCACCGTCGAGGGGGTCTCGGCTCCCACATTCCCCTCAAAAATCGCCGAGTACTGCGCTAACGGGTTGCCTGTCATAGTGGCGTTGGAGTCGGGCTCGGACGCTGGGGAGCTCATCGCGACCAGCGGAGCCGGTCTCGCTGTTGCTGCTGGTGACCCCTCCGCTCTTGCGCAGGCCTTGACGAGCTTGGCTGATGACCACCGGTTGAATCTCCTCGACCAGCGGCGCTCAGCAGCCCGGGCGCTATTCGAGTCTCACTTCTCAGCGGACGCCGCTATGAAGACCCTCACGCAGATAGCAGTTAACGGGTGAATCTGTGAGCCGGGGAACGCTTGCCGCCATACTGTCGCGCGGCGCAGCGATTCTCGCTTCCTTTGCCCTGACTGTCGTCGTCGCACGCGTTGTAGGAGTCGATCGTGCGGGTGTCTTCTTCCTCGTGGCGGCGGTCATCACCGTGCTCTCCACCGTCGGTCGACTCGGTTCCGAGACGATGGTGGTCAAACTGACGGGCGGAACTCGCGACATGAGCGCATCTCGCTCGACTATCGCGCGCCTCGGGCTGCTCACTCTCGTCGCGAGTTCGATCGTCGCGATGGGGAGCGTCGTCGTGGTGGGAGTGAGCTCGTGGTTCGGCGATTCGGTCAGTCAGCCAGCCCTCGTCTTCGCGTTCAGCGCCATCGTCGCACAGTCACTGTACGTGTTCGCGGGTGCAGCGCTTCGTGGCTCTGGTCGCATCGCTGCGGGTGTCATTGCCGAGCTGGGGTCGGCGCCCATGGCAGCGGTTGTCATCTTGATCACGATGAGCTTGTGGAGAACAGTGACGATCGACGACGCACTCGTCGTATTCGCAGCCACATCGTGGCTCACCGCGGGTTGGGCGACTGCGATGGTCGGATGGCTCGCTCGTCCGCAGTCCGCCCGCGATCGATCGACCCACCGAGAAGACCCACTGCGATTCACCCCGGCGACCTGGCGGTCCCTAGCGTCGATGATGGGCGTGTCTGTCGTGTACTTCGCTTCGGTGTGGAGCCCCATCTTCATCTTGGGCGCCATCGGTTCGCTCGAATCGGTCGCCCTCTACACGGCCGCCGTGCGGCTGGTGAATGTGATCGGGCTGATTCCCTCCATCCAAGCGTCATACCTCTCGCCCCGGTTCGCCGGTCTGATCCGCGCAGGCGAACTCCACGCTGTCAGCGCGCTCGCGGGTCGGTCAGCCTTGATCGCCACGGGGTTGGCGCTGGTGCCCGGACTCGTTCTGGCGCTCGGGTCGTCCGCTGTCGTGCTCTTCGTCTACGGCGTCGACTATCGTGACGCGGCCCCGCTACTGGTGATACTCACCCTGGGCGCAGTGATCGTCGTGGCGATCGGCCAAGTGAACCAGCTTGCACTGCTCTCAGGAGTCGAGCACTCTGCGTTCCTCGCCGCGTGCATAGCTGCCCTCGCGTGGGGGACCATTGGCGTCGCTGCGATCGCCACGCTGGGAGCCCTCGGGGCGGCCGTCACCGCGATCGCCGTCAACGTGAGCTACGCCTCGGCGCTCTGCGTGCTGCTCCGTCGTCGTTCTATTTCGTCGTGGGCTTCACTTCGCCGCTAGCTGGCCGAACGAGTGGTGACGTTGTGCACAGAGCGACAACGACGAGCCAGAACAGCAATGCCGTTGGTCCGCCCCAACCCAGCATCGACGACAACGCCATCTCCACGACTCCGATGGCAAGAGCCGCTCCGGTCAGTAGCGGAGGCGGTCTCGAGTACACGAGCACGACAATCAGAAGAGCCAAGACGACAGAGAGAGATAGTGCACCCAGCAAGCCGGTCTCGAGCAACACCTGAAGTGGGAAGTTGTGAGTCTCTACTCCGTCCAGGACGACCGATGCCGTTCCCAACCCCGTACCCAAGAAGGGGGCCTCGGCGAAGGCCGCAAGCGATCGGAGGGCTATCTCGAGGCGACCGGACGTCTGGTCGTTGATGGTGCCGATTGTGTCGGGGTTATCGTCTTCTGTGTCCGTTCCAGTATCGGAATCGGGGCGTCTAGAGGGGCTTGATGCTTCGATCTCTGTCGGCGGAGCGCCAACGGAATCGTCCGGTGTTGGAGTCGAAGCCGGGGTGCCACCCGAACCTTCTGGTGCGCTGTCGGGAGAGCCCGACGTACCGACCTGCGGCACGTCAGCCGGTTCGGTGGCCTCTTGGCTAGGAGTCACATTGGGATCGAAATCGGACGGAAGCGATGACTCGCCTCGAAGGAGCGCCACGGGCACAAACACTGCGGCTGCGCAGATCGAGACACCAACCATGGCCGCCAGGGCCCGAGACCAGAGACTCGGCAGTCTCACTGCGATCGAAACGGTCAAGCCAACGGCAGCAGCAATGATGGCCGTGCGCGAGCCACTCAGCAGAACAGTGGCGGCACTGATCGCCATGGTGGCCACGAGCGCAACCGTGAGCCATCGCGGAAGGCTTCCGAGCAAGCAACAAGCGAGAACCAAAGTGATGGCGCCGACGACTCCCGCATAGTTCGCGTTGCTGTACAGACCGGTCAACCTGCTGTATTCGCCGACGGCGTCCGAGTAGCCCAGACCTGCGAGGGCGAGTCCTGCGAAGAGAAGAACGCCGTGCACGATCACCAAGAAACGCAGGTCGGCGAAGGCGTGAACTGACGAGTCGCGCCACCGCCACGTGGCGGTCACCGCCAGAAAGCCGAACATGACCAGTGTCAGCCCGCTGCTCGCCAACGAACTCGGGGGGTCGACACTGAACATCGATCCGACAAACGAAACGACCACAAAGAGTGCCAGTGCGAGCGCGAGCCACACTGAGCGTCTGGGAAGTGTGCCGAGTCGCGGGCCAAGAAAGACCACCACCGCAGCGAGAGCGATAGTTCCGAACTGGACAAGTTGCACCCCGACAACCGAAGCTCCTGCTTCCACCACGACCCCGCGCACGGCATTGATGACCACACTGAGACCCACCAACGAGCGCCACGCGATCGTGGTGGCTCGATAGCTCACGACGCCCGTGGGTCGCGTGTCGAGGAGCGCCCTGGTGAGGAGCATGGTCAGGCCTATCGACCCTGCTGCTGCGGCATCCGAAGGCCTGCGCGAGAGGCGTGATGAGGCGTGGTGCCCACGATGAACGACACCACTCGCTCAGAGGTGTTGTTGATTTCGTACTCGATCGGAACCTTCGCTGTGCCCCTTCTCCGGAACGCGAGAGATGTGTCGAGGGCTCTCAAGATGCTGGAAGCGTCGACACCCGCAGTGATGATCGAGCCAGTGTCGAGCGCCTCAGGGCGCTCGATGAAGCTTCGAAGCGTGACTGCTGGAAAGCCGAGAATCGACGACTCTTCGCTGATCGTTCCGCTATCCGACAGCACAGCCTTGGCGTTCTGCTGCAGCTTCACGTAGTCGTTGAAGCCGAAAGGTGCATGAAATCGCAGGCCCTGCGTCAATTCGAGCGGTTGACCCTCCAGCCGATTGCGCGTGCGAGGGTGCGTCGAGACGAGCACGGGCAGCCCATACTTCTGCTTGACCTGGTGGAGGGCGTCCAGAACTCGGGACAACCTGTCGGCGTCGTCGACGTTCTCTTCTCTGTGGAGGCTGACGAGGAAGTAGCCGCCGGGCTCGAGCTCCTGCTGATCGAGAATGTCGCTCGCGTCGATCGCTCCACGGTTGGCGTCGAGCACCTCCCTCATCGGGGATCCGGTCAAGAGGATGCGGGAAGGATGGATTCCCTCACCCAGCAGGTTGCGACGAGCGTGCTCGGTGTAGACCAGGTTGTAGTCGGCCACGTGGTCAACAAGACGCCGATTCGTCTCTTCGGGCACGTTTTCGTCGAACGAGCGGTTGCCGGCCTCCATGTGGAACACCGGCACCTTCAAGCGCTTGGCCATCACGGCCGAGATGCAGCTGTTGGTGTCGCCGAGCACGAGCATCGCGTCAGGGCGCTCGGCCAGAATCACACCCTCGGTGCCGATCAGCACAGATCCGAGCACAGTGCCCAGGCTGCTCGTGTCGGCGTTGAGAAAGTGATCGGGTCGTCGTAATCCGAGATCTTCGAAGAACACTTCGTTGAGCTCGTAGTCGTAGTTCTGACCGGTGTGCACAAGTACGTGATCCGTCAACTCATCGAGCAGCTTGAGCGTCGGCGCGAGACGGATGATCTCAGGCCGGGTGCCCACGATGGTCATGACTTTCAGGCGTTCAGTCATTGCACGGCCCTTTCGGCGATCGTGTCCGGATTCGCCGGATCGAAGATGTCGTTCGTCCAGAATGCCGTGAGGAGTTCTGTGGTTCCCGTGTTCTCGATCGAGTGCGCCCACATCGTGGGCATATCGACTGCCACGGGCTCATCACCTGACACCTCGAATTGCACGACGTCACGGGTGAAGAGGCGACGAAGCCGGATGGTCGCCTTGCCGCCGATCACGATGAACCTCTCGATCTTGCGACGGTGAAAGTGGTCGCCGCGAGTGACGCCGGGCACCGTCGTCGAGAACGAGGTCTGCCCGGTACCCCCGTGTGACCGGACGGTCTCGAAGAACGAGCCTCGAGCATCCGAATGCTGCGAGAGAGGAATGGGGGTCTGGGCCGGAAACGTGAACGACCGGTAGGTGTTGAACAAGTCGCGGTCGCCGCGAACGGCAATGTCGGGAATCTCACCGCGCGAGTACGTGGCGGCGAAGGTCGTCAGTTTCGCGAGAAGGCCCGTGACCGTCTCTCGCACCGTCACGTGTTCCAGGTCGGACCCCGGGTCATCGCCTAGCAAGACATCGGCCGCGTCTTGAGCATGCAGCAAGACCAGCTCGCGGTCCGTGTCGATACGCGGGCTTTCGCCGGTAGCAAGCTGGTGGCAGAACGTCGCGGTCACCGAGTTGTAGAACGGTCGACCGTGTTCGCCGAACAGGTTCGGCAATCGCACATCGTAGAACTCGGCACCAACGTCGGAAGCCGCAGTCGCGAGCACTTCGCCTGCTCGAGCCTTCGAATCCCCGTAGACACTGCCGTTCTCTGCCTGAATCGAATTGGCATAGACGACGACACGAGGCGGAACGTCGGCCGAGCGCAGGCCTTGTGCGAGCTGCTCCGCGAAGTGACGATTGCCGTCACCGACCTCGTCATCGCGCCCTCGATTGACACCTGCGAGGTGCAGTACTCGGTGAGCACCAGACAGTGCGGTGGCTGTTGCCGTGACATCAAAGCCATGACCCAACTGAAGGGAGGCCGTGTTGGCACCAGACTCTCGCAGGGCAGCGCGAGTATGCCAGCCCAGAAAGCCTCCCGCGCCGGAGATCGCTACCGATGCCTCAGAAGTCACTGCTCTGGTACCGCAATGCCGGCGAGGGCGAGTTCGCGGTGAATCTCAGGCAGGGTCAGCAGGAGATCTTCGATCTGCTCGACCGTCAGCCGATCCACGGTGTGCGAGTCGTAGTCCGAGTACTGAAGAGTCTCAGGGTCGCCCTCGCTCACGTAAACGCCGTAGTTGAGGTCTCGGTTGTCGGCGACGATGCGGAAGTGCTCGCCCATGTCGACCGCTCGCGAGAGCTCTTCTCGACTCGCCAGCACCTCTGAGAGCTTCTCGGCGTGACGGGTTCCGATGACCTCGATCGGCACGTTCGACCGAAAGAGGTTCGTCACCGCCCGCGCCAGATCGCCGATCGTGCAGGACTGTGCCTTGCGCACGAACAGATCCCCTTGGCTAGCGTGCTCGAAGGCGAAGTCGACGAGCGAGACCGAGTCGGCGAGCGACATCATGAAGCGGGTCATGTCTGGGTTCGTGATGGTGAGGGGTCGGCCGGCCTTCAGTTGGCTGACGAACAGTGGGATGACCGAGCCGCGCGAGTACATGACGTTTCCGTATCGCACACAGGAGACGGTCGTCGCGGCCGACGGGTTGTTGAGCCCGAAAGATTGTGCGACCTTCTCCATCAGCGCCTTGCTCATGCCCATGGCGTTCACAGGATAGACAGCCTTATCCGTGCTCAAGCAGACCACGGACTGCACACCGGCATGGTCGGCTGCGCGCACGACATTCTCGCTGCCGAGTACGTTGGTGCGGATGGCCTCCATCGGAAAGAACTCGCACGATGGCACCTGCTTGAGCGCCGCAGCGTGGAAGACGTAGTCGACCGACTTTGTCGCTCGCTCGACACTGTCAAGATCGCGCACGTCTCCTACGTAGAAGCGCAGTCGTGAATCCCTGATCGTGTGCCGCATGCGATCTTGCTTCTCTTCATCGCGGCTCAGGATGCGGATCTCGTCGACACCCGTCGTCAACAGTTGCGCGGCCACGGTGTGGCCGAACGACCCTGTTCCACCCGTGATCAGCACACGTTTGCCCTCGTAGGAGCTGGTCACGATAGAGAGGCCTTTCGTTTTCGGGCGACCGACGCGGCCGCTTCCCGCAAGAGCGACTCGATCGAATCGATTCCTCGTTCCTGCGACAGATTCTCAGCGTAGTAGGCGTGCGCACGCTGACTCATGGCAGCTCTCTCATCCGCCCTGGTGCGGTGGGCCTGCTCGAATGCAGCGGCGATGCTTTCAACGTTCTCTGGCAGCGCTGTCAGGCCGAGTCCGTTGGCGGAAACGATGTTCTCCACATCACCGAGCACCGTAGTGATCACCGGCACACCCGAGAAGAGACTCGCCTGCAGCTTGGAGGGAATCGTGCCACGGAAGATCGGCAAGTCTTTCAGAGGGATGATCTGGAAGTCACTACGCCGATAGAACTCGGGCAGAGCCGAGGGCTCCACTCGACCGACGAACGTGACGTTGTCGGCGCCAAGCTCTTGAGCACGTGACTCGAGGCGGTGCCGTGCCACCCCGTCGCCCACGATCTCGAGAGAGAATCCGGGCAGGTGGCGAACTCGAGCCGCCGCCTCGATGACCGTATCGAGGTCCTGCATGTCACCGAGGTTGCCTGCATAGAGCACCGTGCACGTGACGGGCACCGACGTCAACTCACTCGTCTCTCGACCTGGGTGATGACCGTCTTCCACCGCTGTCTCGTCGGCCCAGTTCATCACCTCGCGCACTCGATCTGAGGGGGCGCCCCGGTCGATCAACATACGCGCCATCGCCGGTGCGATCGCGACGACGAAGGCTGCGTTCCGGTACACCGAGCGGAGCCACGGGTTGAGGGCTCGATCGATGATGCGCTTCGCGGAACCCGTGGAGACGAGCGACGACCCGGTGATGGACTCAGGCCAGAGATCTTGAACGTGCACGACATAGGGAATCCGACGTGTTCGCCGCCACCACAGCGGCCCGACGGCCGGAGTCATCTGCGGCGCATAGATGTAGATGACATCTGCGCCACGAACGAATCGACCTGCCAGGCCCGACGACACAGCAAACGTCGCGTAGTTCAGCATGCGACGAAGGGGCCGGGATGAGTGGTCGAGGTACATCGGAACGCGACGGACCAGCACCCCATTCAGCCTCTCAACGTGCCTGCGCTTTCGCTCGAAACCTTCGTAGATGCGACCGAATGGGTAGTTCGGGAAGCTCGTCAGCACGCGAACCTCGTGCCCGCGAGCCAGCAGCCCCTCGGCAAGCGTGCTGGGGATCAGCGCGCGCTCTGGCCGATAGTACTGAGACACGATCACTACGCGCATGCCCGTTGGCGGTCTTGTCACAGTTCCGCCGCCAGATAGTTCCACAGTCCCCCTGTGTGCCAGAAAAGCACCGTCGAGCCACGCGGTATGTCGCCGATCGTCACTCGATCGACGAGTGCGGCGAAAGCCTTTGCCGTGTAGGTGTGATCCACCAGCAGGCCGTGCTTCCACGCGAGATCGAGACTCGACTGCGTAGCCTGTGTCCACCTGCCGTAGCCGCCATCGCGATATCCGTCCAGGAACTCGATCGAGGCCTCCGGAGCCCCTGCCCAGGCCGCTGCTTCTCGCACCGGCGCAATGCCGCGTTCGACGTCTCGCGCTACTGAGACCCCGATCACACGTGGCGAGGACAATGACCGGGCGGCGGCCGCGGCCAATCCACCTTGGGTAGCACCGGTGCCCGACGCGACGACGACCACATCTGGCTGGTGCGCGGAGAACTCTGCGAGTCCGATATCGAGATAGGCCCGGGCGCCTGCAGGCGTGTGACACCCTCCTGCAATGACCCTCACCGCGGCGCCGTCGTCCTCAGCGCGCAAGCGCGCACGATCAATGGCGATCGCGATCTGAGATGGCTCGACGACCTCGAAAGTGCATCCCAGCGAACGGAGCATCGTGAGACTCAGCTGGCTTGATGCGGACTCGGCATCGCCGTGCAGCACGCAGTGCGCGGCGACTCCCGCTCGAGCAGCCATGATCGCCAGGGTTCTGCAGTGGTTCGAGTTGACGGCTCCGTTCGTGATGACCAGCTCGGGCATGGTACCCACGGATGCGAATTCGGCCGTGAGCTTCCGAACTTTGTTCCCTGCCAGAGGAAAGGGAAGCAAGTCATCTCGCTTGACCAGCAGTCTCACGTCGAGGAAGTCACTCAGCGAGGCTTCGAATACGACGGGGCTCTCCTGGGCGAGGATCGCGCCACTCATGCTGTTTCCCGATCATCCAGAATGAGCTGCAGTCGCGGGCGCTCTCCGGTAGGCCCTGGAACCGGCGTGAAGCCCATGGACGTGTAGAGCGATGCCGCCCGCTCGTTCCCGTCTGCCATGGTGAGCCAACAGCCGCTCCACGTACTCGTTCGTCGCATCCACTCCAGCACCAACGTGATGCTGGTGCGCCCGATGCCCTCTCCATGCCGGTCGGGGTCGACGAAAATGTAGAGCTCAGGCAGTTCGTCACCGCCTCGACGTCGAAGCCCCGTCATCGCGAGCGGTTTGCCGTCGGCAACTCGGTAGACCGTGAAGTCGAATCGCTCGGCATCTGCTCGCGCAGCGGCCATCCAGTGGCGGGTGCCCGCAAGTGTGATGTCGCCCTCGATGCTCAGTGTCGCCCGGACGCGGTCGTCGTTGAGCCATGCGACCCGGGTCGGGATGTCGGCGCCTTCGAAACGTCGGAGTGCGAGTCCGTCGCTTCGAGGGTATGACCGCACAATGTCGAGCGGTTCTCCCGAGTCGCCCGCGACCGCAGACACATCGCGCCGCCGCACCACCTGTCCTATCGTGCGCGCGAGAATCTTGGCATCGAGAATCAGCGACCGGCGCCGCACGTATTCGGCGTCGAGCGCGAGCCGGTCATCCCACAGCAGGCCGTTCCGGCCCGTCGTCTGGGCAAGGCCGGTAACACCAGGGCGCACGAGGTGCCGCGCCCGCTCTGCGGCCGTGTAGTGGGGCAGATACCGTGCGAGCAGCGGCCTCGGGCCTACCAGCGCCATGTCGCCGCGCAGGACATTGATCAGCTGAGGCAACTCGTCGAGACTCAGTGTGCGCAATGCGCGCCCGACCGACGTGAGCCGCTCAGCATCGCTTCGACCGAAGGTGAAGTCGCCCACCTCATGGGTCATCGTTCGAAACTTGATGATCTCGAAGACACGCTCGCCCCGGCCGACTCGCTGTTGCCGATACAACACGGGCCGACCCAAGTCGGCGGCCACGACAACGGCGACGATGCCCATCAGGGGCAGCGCTAGAGGCGCGACGACGAGGATGGCAGCGGTGTCGAGCACACGCTTGACACCGATGAAACGAGCCAGCCGACGAGAGCCGTTGTCGGGGTGTGCCATCATTGCCACCCGCTCGAGACGACCGCCGTGGAGACGAACTTGGCGCCGCGGACGCCTGGCTGTGACGATAGCCACTCTGGTTCAACGTGCCGGCCCGTCAACCATGCCAAGTAGGCCGCTGGGGCATCAGCGCCGGCTTGGTGCGAGAAGGGATACCCGCCACCGAATCGCGGGTTGACGTCGATGACCCATGGGCAGCCGTCGTCGTCTACGAGCACATCGACATCGATGAGGCCGGCATGAGGCACCGCAAGAGCGATCGCCCGAGCGAGAGGTTCGAACTCAGCCGCCTCGACGGTTGTCGCCTGATCCGTCTCGCCGTGACGCATGGAGTGCTTCTCACGCGCCAGCACGCTGGCGAACTCGCCTTTGAGGTCGCATACGACATCGAGCCCGAACTCAACACCCGAGACGAACTCTTGCACCACAAGACTGTCGAGCGCGGACTGCCCGTGCACCACTTCGCCCCTGCGATTGCGCGCTGCGCTTGTCGAATCAGCGACCGCCGCCGCCCACTCACCAGTTGTCGTCTCCTTCACCCCGGCCGAACCACTGCCGTACCGGTTCTTCACCAGAAGCCTGCTGCCGTCGGCCATGGCCGGAGGGTTGATGAGCATCTCGCTCGCGAGCCACGTTCTCGGTGACGTGATGCCGAAGTCGGGCAACGCGAGAGCCATCGCGAGCTTGTCTTCGACCAACGACTGCGTCTCGGGCCGAAGTCGGAGTACGCGACGGCCGAAACGATCGAGCTCGCGGCTGTGGGCCCAGACCGAGAGCTCGTGATCGTTGACGCTCACTGCGAGTCCGATGTCACGCTCGTCGAGAAGACTGGTGAGCCACGGGAGATATGCATCGTCGGTCGCGCACGGCGCCACGATGAACTCAGTACCCGAACCACGAGAAGCAGCATGGGCGTCGCAGTCGGCGACGACGACGGTCACGTCTCCATGCCTCTTGGCCGCGTCTGCGAACCACTCAGCGATGTATGGTCGACGACCGGTCGAGCAGAGCAGAATCTCTGTGCCGTGCACGGTCACAGTCTCTCAGCAAGCCAGCGGCGAATCTCCGTCTCGATGACCTCGAGATTCCTGTCGGAGAGCGACGAACCACTCGGCAGGGTGAGGCCCGATGCGAAGAGATCTTCAGAGCTTCCGGTCAGGAGCGACTGGCTCTCAGCGAATACTGGCTGCAAGTGCATGGGCTTCCAGAGCGGACGCGTCTCGATGTTCTGCTCAGCCAGCGCTTGGCTGAGATCGCTGCTCGACCAGCCGGCCACGGAAGTATTGACGAGGATGGCTGTCAGCCAGCAGTTGTCGTGCTCGTCACCCGATGTCTGAAAGAGTTCAACACCCACGACGTCGGCGAAGACCTCCGAGTAGAGCGCCCGGATACGGCGGCGCCGAAGGATCATCTCATCCAGTCGGCTCAACTGCGCCCGGCCAAGGGCAGCGAGCACGTTGCTCAACCGGTAGTTGTACCCGATGTCGCTGTGCTCGTAGTGAACTGCTGGCTGACGAGCTTGTGTCGCGAGATATCGACTGCGATCAGCCAGTTCCTTGTCGTCGGTGACGAGCATGCCTCCGCCCGACGTCGTCATGATCTTGTTGCCGTTGAACGACAGCACGGCAGCTTGCCCGAACGAGCCGGCCGGCCGACCACGATGGTCCGCACCGAGTGACTCCGCGGCGTCAGAGACGAGTGGCACGCCGAAGCGCTCGGCAATGGGGACGAGCTTCGTGTAGTCGGCGGCCTTGCCGAGCAAGTCGACCGGAACCACGGCCCCTACCCGCTGCGATTTCTGGGCTGCCGAGACGAGCGCCTTCTCCAGCAGGTCGGCATCCATATTCCCCGTCTGCGGGTCGACATCGATGAAGTACGGCTCTGCGCCGCAGTAGATGATGGCGTTCGCCGTGGCCACGAAGGTGAGTGTCGACGTGATCACGATGTCTCCAGGCCTCACGCCCACGCCGAGTAGAGCGAGGTGCAGAGCAGCTGTGCCGGAGTTCGTCGCGACGCCGTACTGCCGGCCGACGCGAGCAGCGATCTCTGACTCGAACGCATCCACCTCGGGTCCGAGCGGCGCAGCCCAACCCGATCTGATCGCGCGCACGACTGCTTGTTCTTCTCGCACCCCGACGTCGGGGGCCGAGAGGTAGATTCGATCGGTCATCCTCGCGGCTCCACGAGATCGGTATCGCGCCGCGACTCATCAAGCCGCTCCAGCCACTCCTGCTGGTCAAGTTGCTGGGGCGAGAGCGGCGCCACCTGGGTGTGCGCGATCTTAGGGTGAACGCGGAAATCGAGCTTCTCGTCTATGCCCTCGAGCTCTTCGTGGAGCTTCTCACCCTGGCGCAAGCCGGTGAAGACGATCGGCACGTCCGTGCCCGACATTGCGATCATCTTCTGAGCCACATCGAGAATGCGCACCGGCTGACCCATCGCGAGGATCAGCACCTCTCCCGCTTCAGCAATTCCCCCAGCGTGAATAACCAGCTGGCACGCCTCGGGAATTGTCATGAAATATCTGGTGGCGTCTGGGTGCGTGACCGTGACTGGGCCTCCGGACTCGATCATGCTGGCGAACGTGGGCAACATCGAGCCGCGACTGCCCAGGACGTTCCCAAAGCGAACCGAGACGAAGGTGCGACCGGTCGCCTTCCCCGCCCAAGCGGTAAGTCGCTCCGCAACCCGCTTGGAATGACCGAGCACGCTCGTCGGCTGGGCGGCCTTGTCGGTCGAGATGTTGATGAAGATCTCGACATCGGCGGACATCGCCGCGCCGAGCACGTTCGCCGTGCCGACTACGTTCGACTTCCATGCCTCGGCGGGATACTGCTCGAGCAGAGGGAGGTGCTTGAGCGCCGCTGCATGAAAGACGATCTCGGGACGGCGCTCAGTGAAGATCTTCGCCAGTGCCTCGGAGTCTCGAATATCGGCGAGTACGACGTCAGGCGTGTCGAGCAAGCCCTGGCCTGTGAGCGTGAGCTGCACACCCTGCAACGCGGTCTCGTCCCGATCGAGCATGATGAGCTCGGCAGGCCCGTAGCGATTGATCTGGCGGCAGAGTTCAGCGCCGATCGAACCACCTGCGCCCGTGACGAGCACCCGCCTTCCCGCCAGGTAGCCCGCGACGCTGCCCACCTCCGTGTCGACGATGTGACGACCGATGATGTCTTCGATCGAGATGTCTCGAACGTCGGCGATGCGGGACTTCCCGTCGATGATCTGATCGAGAGTCGGTAGGACCTTGACGGCAATGCCTGCCGCGGTCGCCGACTCCGAGACCCGCGTGAGAAGTGCCGAGTCGGCGCGCGCAATGGCCACGATCACGGTGGTGGCGCCGGTACGACGCACGACGTCTTCCAGATCGCGAGACGTGCCGAGCACTCTCACCCCGTCGAGTTCGCGGTGTCGACGAGCGGCGTCATCGTCGAGGAGCGCGACCGGATAGTACGGGGACTCCGCGTCGGTGAGCATCCGCCGGATGATCTGCGCGCCCAGATGCCCTGCACCGAAGACAATCGTGCGCTGAGCGTCGCCCATCTTGGTCTGTCGGCGCTCCAGGAGAAGCCTCTTCAAATACCTGATGGAGCACATGAGCGCCAGAGCGATCATGAAGGCGATGATCGGAAGCGCACCGGAGATCGAGATGCTCTCGCGAAGCAGGAGCGTGGCAATCTGCACGATGACGAACACCAAGAATGCGCTCAGCAGAAGCGCCCATACCTCGGCGAAGCTGCCGTAGGGGTGGCGACCCCGGTACAGGTACAGCAAGGTGCCGATGAGCGTCTGCAGGCCGCCAGCCAAGAGCCCGAGCATGAGCGACTCGAGCACGATGCCCGAGGAGAACTGAATCTCGTTGAGCAGAATGCGTGCACCTTGAAATGCCAACGTCCACGACAACGCGTCCCACAGAGCTTGAACGATCGAGCGGAACACCTGGCCACGCGTATAGATGGCGATCAAGAGACGAGTGAGTGCATCGGCCAGAGCCAAGCTCGTCACCCCTCACTCTGCGCCGATCAGGCTGACTGATCGAACTCGTTCACAGGAGGGCTCGCGGCCCCCGCTCCACCTGACTTTTCGACTCTAGTGCACATACTTTCGACTGCCTGATCGAACCTCACCTCCACCCGGAGCGACCGTCGCGCACGCCGGAGACTCGTTCGACAAGCGGAACTAGAGTGGCGACTCCGGCGGCGTGTAGTCGCTCAGCGTGTCGGTGCGAAGTGCCTCCGTGATCTTCGCCAACTCGACTTTGTCGAGGAGGACCACCGAGAGTCCGCGAATGTTCCCCGTGCCCGTCGTCGGAAGAGTCATGAACGACACGTCGCCCACGCGGACATCACGGAGCTCGTACCCGAGCGACGCGATGAACGGAAAATTGAATCCCGAGTCGACCGAGACGAACGGCGACACATCTTGCACGATCGCGGAAATGCGCGCGGGGTTGGTCAGCGTCTCGGCATTGAGCACTTCTCCCATCAGTCCCTTGATGAAGGCCTGCTGATTGCGCACCCGCTGGTAGTCGGCAACCCGGAACGCCTGACGCTCGCGCACGTACTCCAGTGCTTGATCGCCGCTGACGGTGATCTCACCCTGTTGATAGAAGTAGCCGTTGGCGGTTCCGCGGAAGCTCACGGGGTTGGAAAAGGTGACTCCACCGAGTGCGTCGGTCATGCCGCGGAAGCCCTCGAAGTCGATGATCGCGACGCGGTCGATGCGCACACCGATGAGGTCTTCAAGGGTCTGTACGACCAGTGGCACACCGCCGGATGCGAGCGCAGAATTGATCTTGTTCTCGCCCTTTCCGGGAATCGTGACCCAGCTGTCTCTCATGATCGAGATGACCTGAATGTTCTCTCGGTCGGCGGGAATGTGAACGAGCAACATCGTGTCGGATCGTTGGCCGCGAATGCCGTCGATGTCTTCACCGACCGCGCCGCGAGTGTCAGAACCCAGCAAGAGGATGTTGCGCGACCCCGCAGCCTCGCCTTCAAGGGGGGCAGGGCGCAATCGCTCATCAGGGAACGCATCGACGATGTCGTTCGACTGGGTCTCGAAGGTCGCCGCGAGCCACAGCGGGTAGGCCGCCACGAGCCCGAGCAGGGCGAAGAGCGAAGCGCCGACGATGATGGGCCAGCGCTTGCGGCGCTTGCCGTTCTTGCCCTTGCGCGCAGTCGAGCGAGCTTTTTTGCCGCCGCGCTGCGTGCGATCTCGCCGCAAAGGAGCGTCGCCGAAGTCGTTGTTGTCTGACACAGAAGCTCCTCGACGACTCATGGTTCGGCCACGGGCGCACGAGAAGCGCCCGCCCCTGGGGGTTCCAGTCTACGGGCGCTCACTATGCGACAACTGACGACCCGTCGTCTCTGGGCGCGTTGGCCTAGTACGGCAGCACCGTCACCGGGCGGGCGGCCAGCGGCGGGGGCAGGATGCGCGTGCCCGCGAGCACCGAGTCGCCGCGGTAGCTCACGCTCGCGTGCAGGGGTGCGGTCGAGCTCAGCTGCACGGCCGCGTTGGTCGGGGTCTCGAGCACGAGTCCGCTGTCGGCGGGCACCACCACCGTGCGGCCGTCGACGGTGACGGTGGCCTCGCCCTCGGGGGCGAACAGGTGCAGTCGCGCCGTGGCTCCGGTGCCGACGGGGGCGACGGCGGCGAGCACGTCGACGCCCGGCTCGATCGCCGGTGCCGGCGTGAACCACTCGAGGTCGAGCCCACTCGTGCCCGCCGAGCTCGTGCGGGCTGACATGACGATCGGCTCGCTCGCCTCGACCACGACGGCGTAGTCACCGTCGAGCAAGTCGGTGAAGGGCAGGTCGAGCACGGTCTGCGGCTCGAGGGTGGTGGTGAGGGCGATGCCAGTGCCGTCGCCCTCAGGAATCAGGCGCAGGGTGACCTGGGCGGCCGTGTCGCCCGGGGCCAGCATCCGCAGGGCCGTCAGCGCATCGGCGCCGCCGTCTGCGGTGCTGCGTTCGAGCACGGCCTGGCCGTTGATGACCGGCAGCGCCGGAATCACGTGCCGCGTCGCCGGCGCCTCGACCGGCGTCACGATGCTGATGCCGCTCGGGTCGAGGCCGCGCACGATCGTGTGCTGCAGCGTCGCCGCGACCGAACCGCCCGAGCTCGTGACCTCGATGACCGGCGACTCGACATTGACCGCGATGCCGCTGAGCGGCAGCACGCGCTGCTCGCCCGCCGCCACGATGATGCCGCTCGTGCCCGGCGCCTCGATGGGGCCGTTCTCGGCCATGATGCGCAGGCTCACGGTGGCGTCGACGGCGCCGGCGTTGCTGAGCACGATCCAGGTGCTGCGGCCCACGGTCGTCGAGCCGCCCACGAGCCACGCGGTGCGGGCGGGGGTGAGGCACTCGGCGGCGGCCAGCCCGGCGACGTCGGCCGTGGTCGGACGCACCGACTCGCTCGCCGCGACCGCCTCGGCCGGAGCCTCGCGCGGCAGCGTCACGACCGTGGCCGCGCCGTCGAGCGCATCGCTCTCGGCGATCGTCGACTCGACGAGCCCCGCGCCCGCACTGCGGCGCAGCGGCAGGGCGATGCCGGCCACCTGGGGGTCGTCGCCGCGCGTGAGACCCAGGGCGGCTCCAGCGCAGACGAGCGACTGGTCGCTGCGGTCGGGCGTCACCGCGAACGCGAGCGGCTCGGGGGCGATGGCCGGGCTCGGCACGAACAGCACTCCGAGGGCGAGCGCCGCGGCGGCCCCCGTCGCGATGAGGGCGAGGGATGCGCGGCCGCCCGCGGCGAGCAAGGCGCGCGTGCGGCGCGGCTTCGGTGCGGACTCGGCGGCGGGCAGGGTCGACTCGGCGGGGCTTGTCGGCGCAGCGGGGCTCGGCGGGGTGCTGGGCGGCGTGCTCGGCGGGGTGCTGGGCGGCGCGGTCGGGCTCGGCGGCGTGACCGGCGTGCCGGGCGTCTGCGGGTCAGTCATCGTCGTCACCTGCCTTGAAGGTCGCGGCGGGGCCCTCGTCGACTCCGGAATCGACGCGCGGCCGGCGCGGACGCAGACTCGTCGGCACGGCGAGCAGCAGGGTGAGGGCCAGGATGCTCAGCTGCACCCCGAGAATGACCGGGGTCGTGGCGGGCCGCGCTGTCGCGGCTGCACGACTCTCGTCGTCGGCGACAACGCGATAGAGCCGGCCAACGTCGGTGTCGCCCACGGGGGCGAGCTGCGCGTTGCCGTCGAGCGCAGCGACCGCGGTGCCCGCAGCACCGGCGGGGGCGTCGAGCAGCACGAACCGCACGTCGAGGGCATCGAGCTCGGGCGTCAGGTCGCGGCCGCTCGGTGCGACGAGGTTGGCGACGATGGCGGCGAGCGCCTCAGCGTCGGTCGTCGCTGAGGTCGACCCCTCAGTGCCGGGCAGCCCGCTACCTTCGAGCACCGCGGTCGAGAGCATCGTGCGCTGCTCGGCGAGGGTCACCCCGGTGCCGCGGTCGAGGCGCGCCGCGACCCCTGACTCGAGCGGCGTGATGACGAGCGTGCCGAGCCCCGGGTCGGTCGCCGCCTCGGCGGCGACGAGAGCGGGCAGCGTGCGCGGCTCCCCCGCCCGCACGGCGGCCGTGCCGGTGAGCACCGCCGACGCAGCCGGAGCCGCGACGACCGCGGCCGCCAGCACGGCGAGGGTGGCGAGGGCAGCGGCGAGCATCCGTCGACCGCGCGAGGCGCCGCCGCGACCCGCGACGAAGGCGTACGACGAACCGGGAACACTGCCCGGCCGGGCCACCAGCCCGTCGAGGCCGATGGCGGCGGCGAGAACGATTCCGAGGGCCATGAGGCTCAGGGCCGGGCCGACGTCGAGCGGCACGAGCTGGCCGCCCGCCACCGAGACCGCGACGCCCGAGAGCGCCCACGCCGAGAGCAGGCCCAGCGCGGCGAGCACGAGGGGCACGAGGCCGCGGCGACCGTCGGGCAGTGCCAGGCCGAGCAGGGCGAGCGCCACGACCGGCAGCATGAGAAGCGCGAGCACGAGGCCGACGAGCGGCAGACCCAGCAGCGTCGCCTCGCCGATGCCCGGCAGCAGAGCCTCGAGCGGAGCCAGAAGCACGAGCAGGTCGGGCCAGCCGAGCAGCAGCCCCGTGGGCGAGCTCGCGCCCGCGACGGCCGGCAAGCCCGGGTCGGCGAGCAGCCCGAGGGGCGTGCCGCGCACGAGCTGGTCGATGACGAGCGGAGTGAAGAGCGCGAGGGCGGGCACGGGCAGCGTCAGCAGTCGGCCGAGCTGGCGGGGGTTCACGAGCATCCACGCGATCCACGCGATGAGCAGCGCCGGCACGAGCGAGGGAGCCGATGCCGCGACGATCGCGCCGAGGAGGCCCGCGACGCCCGCTGCGCTCCACGAGCGCCCCGCGCGAGCGGCCGCGACGACGAGCCAGGGCAGCGTCAGGTGCGCCACGATCGCGGCCAGGCGGCCCTCGGTCACCGCGACGATGAGCGCGGGTGAGAGGGCCCACAGCACCGCGCCGACGGCGGCCGGGCCGGGGCGCCGCACGAGCTCGGCCGTCGCCCACCAGCCGCCGAGCGCCGCGAGCGGCAGGGCCGCGATCACGAGCACGACGAGCGAGAGCGACGGCTGCCAGAAGGTCGTCAGGCCGAGCAGGGCGAGCACGAAGGCGAAGGGATCAGCCGCGCCCTCGACCGTGCGCTCGAGTGCGCCGAGCAGGGCGGGCAGATCGGCGGCGATCGGCGCGAAGGCTCCGCCGAGCAGAGCGGGGGCGCCGATGAGGGGCGCGAGCAGCCCGGCGCCCAGCAGCGCGGCCAGCACGACGACGAGGGCTCCGCCGGGGGCGAAGGCGGGGCGCGGCGGGCGCGAGTCTTCTTGGGCGCTCAGACGGGCATCCCGCGCGATGGCCCGCCGCTGGCGCACCTCGTCGGGCGGCAGGCGCAGCGGGTCGATCGCCGCCCAGCCCAGCGTGCGCCCGCGGGCGAGCCGGCGGCGAGCATTCGGCACGGACGAGCCCGAGAACGCAACCGAGAGCGCCGCGGCGAACTCGGCCCCCACGAGCGTCGGGCGCTTGCGCAGCAGGTGCCCGAGCGCCCGCACGATGGCGAGGGGCAGCAGGCTGAGCCAGTGCAGCGGCACGGCGAGCGCGGGCGCATAGGTGAGGCGCCGGTGCAGCTGCGCGCGGCGGCGCAGTCGGGCGAGGCCGCGCTGCGACACCTTCGGGTGCGCGCCCGGCCGCCCAGCGAGCACCGTGCCCTCGTGCACGAAGACGCGCGCCTGCGGCACCCCCACCACGCGGTGCCCCGCGAGACGGATGCGCACGCACAGATCGAGCGCCGCATCGACTGTCGGCAGCGCAGGGTCGAAGCCCTCGACCTGGTGATAGGCCGCGCGGCGCACGAGCAGCCCGGCCTCGCCCATCGCGAGCACGTCGCTCGTGCGGTCGTGCTGCGCCTGGTCGAGCTCGCGCTCGGCGAGGGCGATCGAGGCGCCGTAGCGCGTCATGGTCTCGCCGAAGCCCGCGATCACGGTCGGATGCTCCGCCTCGAGCTGCTTGGGCCCCGCAGCCGCGACCGAGGGCGCGATCTCGACGGCGCCCAGCAGGCGCTCGAGCGCGCGCGGGTCGGGCGTCGTGTCGTGGCGCAGCAGCCAGAGCCACTCGTCGACGCCGCCGTAGGGAGAGTTCGAGGGCTCGACGACCGGCACCGCCATGAGCGCCCGGTGCACGAGCTCGCCCAGCGCGACCGACGAGCCCGCGCTGACGACCTGGGTGGGCCCGGCGGCGCTCAGCTGCGCGGTGGTCGCGTCGTCGCCAGCGGCGTCGACGACCACGAGCAGGTCGGGGCGGCGCGATTGTGCGACCAGAGCATCCAGCGTCTGCTGCAGCACCTCGCCGCCACGGCGGGCGAGAAGAATGGCGATGACGCGAGGCTGCACGTCTACGACCCTACGGTCATGGGCTGGCGACCGGGGTCACGAGCGGGGGTGTCGGCGAGACCGCGCACGCAGGCGCGGAATCGATCACGCCCGGCGACGAAGCTTGCGGCGCTCGCGCGCGCTCAGGCCGCCCCAGATGCCGAAGCGCGCGTCGGTCTGCAGCGCGTCCGCGAGGCCCTCGGCCGTGACCGCGCACGTCG
>SXGT01531432.1_pt1 | contig 30470 bp, 30 predicted proteins | sample 3176221 | NCBI WGS metagenome assembly SXGT01 (sample SAMN11356862, study PRJNA531348) | freshwater metagenome | isolation source: freshwater sample F1-120 | place: China: Fuxian Lake, Yuxi | collected 2017-12-25 | reverse complement strand
TCAGCGCGTTCCGGTATCGCTCACTCGATGGAACAAGCCTGGACTGTGCAGAAAGAGGTGGGATTCCCTACGATTATTCGTCCGTCTTTCACCATGTCGACGCCCCCTTCGACCTCTCGCACGTGCTCTTCGTCGGCACCGCCAACGTGGAAGATCCCATCCCGGCGGCCCTGCACGACCGCCTGGAGATCATCCGGCTGCACGGGTACATCGAGGAGGAGAAGCTGGCGATCGCCCAGCAGCACCTCTACCGTCGTCTCCGCGATGCGCACGGCATCACCGACGACCACATGGGCATCCCCGAGCACGTCGCCGAGTTCCTGATCCGCAGCTACACCCGCGAGGCGGGTGTCCGCTCGCTGGAACGCGAGCTCGCGGCCTTGTTCCGAAAGACGGCGCGGCGAATCGTGGAGGGCGACGCGGCCCCGTTTGAGCTCGACGAGGCGCAGGTGACCACCTGGCTCGGCCCGCCGAAGCATCACCCGGAGCTGGCCGAGCGCACCGACCGTCCGGGCATCGCCATTGGTCTGGCGTGGACGGAGGCCGGCGGCGACATCCTCTTCATCGAGGCCACCCGCATGCCCGGCCCACGCGGGCTCAAGATCACAGGTTCACTGGGCAACGTGATGAAGGAGAGCTGCGAGGCGGCGATGAGCTTCGTGCGCGAGCGCGCCGCTCGATTTGGTCTCGAGCCCGCAGTGTTTGCCGACAACGAGTACCACCTCCACATGCCGGCCGGCGCGATCCCCAAGGACGGCCCGAGCGCAGGCGTCACGCTAACAACGGCGCTGGTGTCGCTTTTGACGGGCCTACCCGTGCGCTCCGACCTCGCGATGACGGGCGAGATCACCCTGCGCGGCAAGGTGCTCCCGGTGGGCGGCATCAAGGAGAAGGTGCTCGCCGCCCGGCGCGCCGGCATCAAGGAGATCGTGATGCCGCGGCTGAATGAGCGCGACCTGCACGACGTGCCCAAGGTGCTTCGCGACGAGCTGAGCTACCACTTCGTCGACAACGCCGACGAGGTGCTGGAGCTGGCGATGGGGCCGACAGTGTTCAAGGCGGTCGCGACGGCGGCGGTGGAGTTGGCGAGTCACTGAGGGCGGCGGGGCGGATTTCTCGCACAGAGCCCACGGAGAGCACAGAGAAAACGCCCGGATTTCGCGGTGTGGGCGGCGCCGCCAGCCTTTCCCCTCCGTGCCCCCGGTGGTCTCTGTGCGAGCATCTCCTCCCGGGCCTCGCCCCCTACTCCCCAGGATTCAACCTTCCAAACTCCTCGATGAGCCTACGCGACTCCTCGTCGATGTCCGTCGGCACCACGATCCGCACCTCGGCGTAGAGATCTCGGGCCGTACCGTCGTGTCCATTGTTGCCCCGCGCCCGCAAGCGCAGGCGCGTGCCTGAGCTGGTGCCGGGCGGGATCGTCACCCGAACGCGGCCCTGGGGGGTGTCGACCTCCACGCGGCCGCCGAGGATCGCCTCGACCACCCCCACGTCGAAGCGGAGCACGTCCACGTCGCCCTCAGCCACCACGCCGTCGTGAGACGCGGGCATGCGCATCCGGGGACCACGAGCGCCCTCGGCGTCGCCCGGCGAGTCGGCACCCGGCCGGGGACCGACGATGTGCACGGTGGCGACGAGATCGCCGTACGGGCCCCCGTTGACCCCCGCGTGCCCGTGCCGCTCCACGCGCAGCACCTCACCCTCGCGCACGCCCGGAGGCACCCGCAGTTCATGCAGCTCGTCGATGGTGTGCACCGCGCGCGGATCGTCGCCGCGCACGTTGCGCGCGTAGGTGACCGTGACCAGCCCGCCGCGCATCGCAACGCCAGCGGGCACGTCGACCTTCACCTTGATGTCTTCACCTGGCTCCGGGGGACCGGAGAAACCGGAGGGCTCGGCCCTCGCTGCGGAAGGGCGAGTGCGACCGGCCGGGCGCGCGTGGGTCTGATGGTACCAGCCGCCGCTCGGCGGGGGCTGACTCGCGGGGGGCGGCGTGGTCCCCCGGGGGGTGGACGAGTGCGAGGGGGTGCGACCAGGCTGCTTGCCGAAGCCAAGGTCGATGCCGCCGAAATCGTTGAAGAGATCTTCGAGATCGAGGTCGTTGGCGCCCGGGTTGTGCGCGGTGGTGGAGGCGCTCGGCTTGCCGGCGTGTTTCCAGTGACTGCCGTAGAAGGGGCTCGGGTTGGCCCGGCGATCGAGTCGCCGGTCGTAGGCGGCGCGCTTCACCGGGTCGGCCAGCACCTCGTAGGCGGCGCGCAGCTCCTTGAAGCGCTCGGTCTTCGCGGGGTCGTCGCCGGCCACGTCGGGATGGCACTCCTTCGCCGCGGCACGGAAGGCCTTCTTGATGTCCTTGTCGGTCGCGTCGCGCGCGACACCGAGGAGGCCGTAGTAGTCGCTCGCGGCAGGCATCGTCGTTTCGTATCAAGCATGGGCGCGACGTGCCGAATGCACGTTGACGCCCCGATCCTGCCACGCTTAGAGTGTGCCCGTAGCGCCGCACCGAGGAGCCGATGCCGAAGTACTCCAGCCAGTCGTCTCTCTCGTGCAGCTTCTGTCACAAGCCGCAGCGCGACGTCGAGAAGATTGTTGCCGGTCCAAACGTCTACATCTGCAACGAGTGCATCCGCCTCTGTCTCGACATCATCCGCGAGAACAAGAGCGCCACCGGCATCAGCTTCGGCAGCGGCAAGATCCCCTCACCGGCCCGCATCAAGTCTTTCCTCGATCAGTACGTGGTGGGCCAGGACGCGGCGAAGCGAAAGATCGCGGTGGCGGTGTACAACCACTACAAGCGGCTGGAAGCCAACCAGCAGGGCAAGGGTCGCACGGGCGACGTGGAGATCCAGAAGTCCAACGTGCTCCTGGTGGGCCCCACCGGCACCGGCAAGACGCTCATCGCGCAAACGCTCGCGCGCCTACTCGACGTGCCCTTCGTCGTGGCCGACGCCACCACGCTGACGGAGGCCGGCTACGTCGGTGAAGACGTCGAGAACATCATCCTCAACCTCTTCCACGCCTCGGGAAACAGCGTGGAGAAAACCCAGCGCGGCATCGTTTACATCGACGAGGTCGACAAGCTCGCCCGGAAGAGCTTCTCGAGCTCGGTGAGTCGCGACGTGAGCGGCGAGGGCGTGCAGCAGGCCTTGTTGAAAATCCTGGAGGGCAGCAATGCCAGCATCCAGATCAAGGGCAACAAGCGCTTGCCCAATCAGGAATTCCTCCAGATCGACACCACGAACATCCTGTTCATCTGCGGCGGCAGCTTCGAGGGCATCGAGCGGCTGGTGCAGGAGCGCACCGGTCGCAAGACGGTGGGCTTCGGACACGAGCGTGGTGAGAAGGGCGAGGTGGCGCAGAAGCTGATGCGCATCATCACCCCGGAGGACCTGGAACAGTTCGGGTTGATCCCGGAGTTCATCGGGCGCTTGCCGGTCCTCGCCGTGATGGACCCGCTCGGGGTCGACGACCTGGTGCACGTGCTCGCCGAACCCCGCAACAGCATCGTCAAGCAGTACCAGAAGCTGTTCAAGTTCGAGAAGGTGAAGCTGTCCTTCACGCCCGAAGCTCTCCGCGCGATCGCCGAGAAGGCAGTCACCCGGAAGGCCGGGGCGCGCGGCCTCCGCACGATCCTCGAGTCGGTGATGCTCGACATCATGTTCGAGCTGCCGTCGCAAGACAACATCAAGGAAGTGGTGATCAACGAGGACGTGATCCGCAGTGGTGCCCAGCCGCGGATCGAGCCACTTCGTGAGCTGGGTGGCGCCGGGTAGATGGAACCAGGCCTTCTCGTCGCGAGTCCCCAGATGCGCGACCCCAACTTCGAGGGCGCGGTGGTGCTTCTGGTACAGCACTCCTCCCAGGGTGCGCTCGGCCTCGTCGTCAACCGCGAGGCCCCCGTCAAGATCGGCGACGTGGCGAGTCATCTGGAGCTCCCCGGCAAGAGCGGGCGCCTCTTGTCCCCGGCCTTGTGGGGGGGACCGGTGGAGCGAGGCAGCGGTTTTGTGCTCTACCGCGGTGTCTGTCGCGAGGGGTGGACGGTGTCGGGGATCGGCGTTTCGCCCTCCCGCGAACGACTATCCGCCTTGATCGCGGCGAGTTCTGAGTTTATGCTCTGTCTGGGCTACGCCGGTTGGGGTCCCGGGCAGCTCGACCGTGAGTTCGAAGAAGGCTCCTGGGTGTACGTCGAGGCGAGCCCCGACCTGCTCTTCGACTGCCCCTCGGGCGACCGCTACGACCGCGCCCTTCAGCAGATCGGGGTGTCGGCCCAGACCCTCTGGATGACGCCAGTCAACGAGTAACGGGCGAGTAGCAGCCGATACTCGGCCGCCCGACTAAGGGGGCGCCGTGCGACAGCTCGTATTCACGCGCGTGGTGGGCTCCGGTGCCTTCGGCACCGTCTACCTGGCCGAGTTGGCCGGCTCGCGGGGCTTCCGGCGGCCGGTGGCGGTGAAGGTACTCGCCGAGAACCACCCCGATGGGGAGATGTTCGTGTCGCGGGTGCGCGACGAGGCGCGACTGCTCGGGCTCCTACAAGACGAGCACATCCTGAAGGTGCTGGAGCTGGTGCGCGTGGCGGGTCGTGATGCGGTCTTGATGGAGTACGTCGAGGGCATCGATCTCGACGCGCTGATCGCCAAGGCGGAGCGGCCCCCCCCTCGGGCCCTCGCGGAGCTCGGGGCCACCGTGGCCGGCGCGCTCCACACCGCGCACACCGCACGTCACCCGTCGACCGGCGAGGCGCTCAACGTGGTGCATCGCGACGTGAAGCCCGCCAACGTGATGGTTACCGACAAGGGCGGCGTGAAGCTACTCGACTTCGGCGTGGCCCAGGCCCGCTTCGCGGCCCGGGAGAGCCGTACCGGCCAGTTTGTGCTCGGGACGCTCAACTACATGGCGCCCGAGTACATCATCACCGGCGACGTGAGCCCCGCCGCCGACATCTTCGGGCTCGCGCTCACCCTCTGGGAAGCCGCCGCCGGCGAGGTTTTCGGCCAACCGAAGCTCAAGGAAGACGCGCACCAGAAGCGCCTCGAGGAGCGGCTCGCCCAGATCTCCGGCACCCACGCCCAGCTGGTGCCCGTCTTGCGCCAGATGATGGAGTGGAACCCGCGCAACCGGCCCAATGGCGCCACCGTGGAGCGACAGCTCAACGCCGCCGCCGACCTGCTTCGAGGCACCGGCCTGCGCTCGTGGGCGAGCACGGCGGTGCCTGTGGCCGTGGAGGCCGCGCGCCGCGACGCGCGCGACGGCGCGGGTCTCGTGGGCAAGACGGTGAGCATCGCCGACGGCGACGGCGACGAGGCTGTTGCCACGGTGCCCGCGCCGCAGCCGCCGCCCCAGGTCGTGAAGCCCCTCGCGACGAACCTCGCGGGCGACCTCCCCTCACCGCCCTTGGCGCCCGTGCCCCAGGGACCGCCGCGCTGGCAGGGTTCCGCGCCCACGCTCGCCCCGGCGCCCGTGTCTTTCTCGTCTTCGTCCTCCGGGCTGGGCTCGGCACAGGCGGCGATCGACCCCCTCCCGCAGGAAGCGACGATGCTCAACGTCGAGCGCCCCGCCTTCCTCGACCAGCCGTCGCGACCAGCGCCGCCGCCGGGTGCGGTGCGCAGCGTGATCCCCGCCTCGGCCCCGCCCCAGCCCGCCTCGACGGCGTCGAGCAGGGAAGCGGTCGTGCCCACGCCAGCGCCGGCCGGCCCCGCCCGCGGGGGCGACCTCGTGTCGCGACCGACGCCGCCGCGCAAGAAGGGCAGCAACGTTCTCTGGATCGTGCTGCAGGGCTTGGCTGCCGGCGCACTCGTGGGCATGTTCCTCATCACGGTCGTCTTGGTCATCTGGTTCTTCGGGGGTCGTTGATGAAGCTGGCGCGGATCGGAGTCACGGTGGTGGTCCTCGGGCTCTTGAGCTTCGCGGGCTACGTCGCGGCCGCACCGCGGCCGGTGGACCAGCCCCCTGTCGCGTCGGTCACCGCCGCGCTGGTGGCGCCCGCGCCCTGGTTTCGCACCGAGCGCCACGAGGTGAGCGAGGGCGACACCGCCGGGAGCATCCTCAGGGCGATGGGCGCACCGGCCGCGATGCTCAACGCCGCTGGGAATGGGCTCGATCGCCTCTCGATCGGCGACGAGATCCTCATCGACTGGCGCGAGGGCGAAGACCAGCCTTTCCGCCTGCGCCTCCTCCACGACCCAGCCTTCACCTTCGAGATCGCGCGCACGGGCGACAAGTATAAGTCGCGACAGGTCCCCGTCCCGTACGTGGTGGAGGAGATGGCCGCGGCGGTCACTGTCACCTCGTCGTTGTGGGAGGCCGCCACCAGCGTGGGCTTCTCCCCGTCGCAGGTGATCAACCTCGCCAAGATCTTCGAGTACGACGTCGACTTCAACACCGAGCTGGTTGAAGGCGCGAAGTTCCGTCTTGTCCTCGACCGTCTGACCGGCGACGACGGCGAGCAGCGTGTGGGCGACATCCGCGCCGCCATCCTCGACAACGGCGGCAAGAGCTTCACCGCGATCCGATACCGGACTTCGGACGGAGAGGTGGGCTGGTACGCCGCCGATGGCAGTGCCCGTCGCAAGGCATTCCTTCGCTCGCCCATCGAGTTCTCCCGCGTTACCTCTGGCTTCTCCTCCGGTCGTCGCCACCCCATCCTCGGGACCATGCGGGCGCACAAGGGCGTGGATCTCGCCGCCCCCTCCGGCACGCCGATCCGCTCGGTGGCCGATGGCGTCGTCACCCAATCGGGCTGGGCCGGGGGCCACGGCAACCACATCGAGCTTCGACACGAGGGCGGGTACATCACCGGGTACTCCCACCTCTCGTCGATCGGCGTCAAACGCGGCGAGAAGGTGCGGCAAGGCCAGCTCATCGGGCGCGTGGGCAGCACCGGCATGTCCACAGGACCGCACCTGCACTACGAGTTCATGGTCAACGGAGTGCACAAGGACCCCATGAAGCAGATCGTGCCGGTCACCCGGCCGCTGCCAGAGGCCGAGAAGCCCGCTTTTCTCGCCTTGCGCGACGAGATCCTGCCCCAGCTCGAGGGTGCCAAGGAAATTACTCGCGACGGTAACCCGGGCGGCTAAACAACCCGTGGGTCTGACCGATATCAGGTACAACGCCGAATATTCTCTAATCGGAAGTCGCAAGAAACGCTCAAGACCGTGCCCATCTCGCCGTTGACTGGGATGTCGCCCCGATGGGGGCACCCCAGCAAAGAGGAGAACCCAATGGCCGTGGTCCAGAAGGCGCAAGCCCAGCTTCGCCCGTTTGATTTCGTCGACGATGAGAGGCCCACCCGAAAACAACGACTCGACCCGGCGGTGCGCCGGAAGCTGATCGAGGACCACGTGCCGATGGTGCGCCGGGTGGCCTACCGCCTGGCCAGCCGCTACCCGAGCTGCGTGGACGTGGGCGACCTCGTCAACATGGGCATGCTCGGCCTCATCGACGCCGTGGATCGCTTCGAGGAAGACCGGAGCATCAGCTTCTCCGGCTACGCGCGCATCCGCGTGCAGGGCGCGATCGTCGACGAGATGCGCAAGGTGGACTGGGTGCCGCGCTCCGTGCGTGACCGCGGCGACCGCATCCGCGTGGAGAAGGAGAAGCTCCGCAAGGGGCTCGGCCGGGAGCCCACCGAGCCCGAGCTGGCCAAGGCGCTCGGCGTGAGCGAGGAACGGCTGCGCGAACTGGCCGACCACAGCCTGATCCACAACGTCGTGAGTATGGAGGAGGGCGCCGACGAGGACCACAGCCTCGGCGACTCGATCGCCCACGAGGGCGACACCCCCGGAGACGTGCTCGAGGCCAGCGACTTCCGTGCCAGGGTGCGCGCCGCGGTCGGACAGCTTCCCGAGCGCGACCGGATGATCGTCGAGCTCTACTACTTCAAGGAGCTCGGTTTCAAGGAGATCGGGCAGTTGCTCGGGGTGACCGAGAGCCGCGTCAGCCAACTGCACACGCGCATCATGGAACGTCTCAAGCCGTTGCTGGCTGCCATCAACGAGGAGCACAACTAGCCCCGCGCGTTACTCGCGGCGCATGGCGAAGAAGGCCAACGACGGCTTCACGATCCTGGTCGTCCCCCGCGGGGGGAACGGCCAGGTGCGCCAGGTTGAGGTGAGCGCGCGGACGATTCACCTCGCCACCCGCGGGGCGATCGTGGCCGGGGTGGCGCTCCTGGTGCTGGCTGGCGCCTCGGCCTGGGCGCTCCCCAAGGCGGCGCAGTCCCGTCGATTACTCGTGGAGAACCAGCGCCTACGCGGGGGACTCGAGGCGGTCGAGTCGCGACTGGCCCACATGGAAGGCTTGGCGGCGCGCGTCGAGGCCTTCGACGACCAGGTGCGCGCCCTGGCCCGAGAGGGGCGCCTGCCCGGGGCGGGCCCCCTCGATGCTGAACAGATGGCCGCCTACGACGCCTGGCTCGCCGGTGAGGACGCCGCGGAGACTTTGAGCTGGCCGGGCGGTGAACCTGTCGACCGTGCCGCGGCAATCGTCGATCGGAGCAAGATCGTCGCCTCGGAGTTCGACGATGTCGTGTCGCGACTGGACGACCTGGAACAGGACGCGCAGCTCCTGGAGCGCCGGGGCGGGGCGCTCCCGCAGCTGTGGCCCGTCGAAGGCGGCACGTTGACGAGCGACTGGGGCTACAGAAGGTCGCCCTTTGGCGGGCGGTGGACGATGCACAGCGGGATCGACATCGGGGTCCCCTACTACACACCCGTGGTCGCGACCTCAGACGGCACGGTGGCGTCGGCGGAGTGGAGCGGGGGTAGCGGGCGGCAGGTGATCCTCGACCACGGCGAGGGCGTGTACACCCGATACGGCCACAACGCGGTCCTGGTCGTCGACGAGGGGGAGGAGGTGCTGGCGGGCCAGCTCATCGCCTACTCGGGCAACTCAGGTATGAGCACCGGGCCCCACCTGCACTTCGACCTGATCGTCGACGGCGAGTCGGTCGACCCGGTGGGGTACTTGCCCTAGATCAGGCCGTGGCGCTTGCGGACTTCCTTCAAGGCGCGGTTCAACGCCTCCTGGCGCTCCACGCTGCCCTCGCGCACGTTCTTGATGCGCTCCTCGGCCTCGGCACGGAGCGCGCGCTCGTCGACGTCGAAGGGTTTGATCGTGTCGACGATCTTCTTGAAAAGCTCGCGATCTTCGGTGAAGACCTCGCCCACGAACTTCGAGATCATGAAGTTCTCGATGAACTGGCGCGCGAGGTAGCGGGTAACGTCGTCGCCGGTGGGGTGACCCCAGCCGTCGGCAACCTCGCCCTTGACCTTGCCGTACTGGTCGTAGGGGATGTTCTTGCGCTCCATGACCTCGCGTACCGCCTCGCGCAGGTCGTTGTCGCGACGTAGATACGAATCCATGATGGCGACGAGATCACTGGCGGCTTCCTCGCGGTCGGCGGTCTCGACCTCGATGTCGCCCTCGTTGGAGAGCCGGTCGATCACGGCGTGGGCGATGGCGGGGATGCGGGCGCGGTACAGCTTCATGGCTAGTTTCCTGGCGCGAGAGGCGCCGAAACGCCGAGGGCGATGAAGACGGCGCCCAGCGCGAACGCCGTCCGCCTCGCCGACGACTCGGGGGGGGTCCCCGAAAGATCGGCCGCCGGGACGAGGGCGAGCGTATACCCCAGCTCCAGCTCGGCGGCCAGCGCTCGGCCCACGCGAAGCGACGCCACCAGCTCGGCGCTGGGCACGGCCTGGATCGTGTAGGGGTCGAGGTTGTCGGGATCGTCGAGGTCGTTCTGCTTCGGGTCGAGCAGGTACTGCGAGGCGCCGCCGAAGTCGTGGAAGGCGCCGATGCCCATGATCCCCCCAGTGGCGCCACCACCGAGCTGCACCGAGGGCGACAGCGGCACCCGTACCATGGGTCCCGCGCCCACCGTGACACCACCGAGCCAGGTCCAGTGGTCGGCGCTCGACCGCCACCCATCTTCCCACCAGTACACCGTGTCGCGACCCGAGCCCGTGAAGCTGGCCACCTGCAGGCGGAGCGCCGCCGGGCCAAAGCCGAGCTCGAGCCGCGTGCGTAGAGTGGCCGCCGGTCCGAGACTGCCGCGGCCATCGCCCGCAGGTGGGTCGTCGGCGAGGTCGCCCGCCACGCCCGCAGTCGCGCCCAGCTCCACGCTGGCGGCGAAGGCAATGGCGGCGGCAAGGATCAGGTCAACGCCCTCCACGCGGCCGCTAACCGCTCGGGCTCGAGGGGCATGACCGTCACCCCCCGGGGAAGCTCGCCAACCATCTCGGTCTGAGGGATGAAACCCTCGCGGATCTTGTCCTGAAGGAAGCCCTGATAGGCCCGGTCGAGGTTGCTGCCCGTGTCGTAGCTGTGGTGGTCGATCAGGCGCGTTCCATACGGGCGGCCGAAAACCACGCGCTCGTGCATCACGTAGCAGGCGTAGCCGTTGAGCACGAAGCCGAAGTCGACAGCGGCAGGCTTCGGGCCCTTCGGTGGAGCCGGCTCTTCCACAGGTCGCGTCTCGGCGCCCTGCACGCCTTCCGGAAGCGCGAAACCTGCCGGTTCCTCGACGATCTCGCGTCCATCGCCGCGGAGCAAGGGCGAGGAAGGCTCATCGCCATCGTCCTCGTCTTCCTCGACCGTCAGGCTGAAGCCACCGTCGCCGGTGAGCATGGGAGCGGCCGTCGTGGGGGGCGCCTCGGGCTCGGGCGGCGACGCATCGGCCGCCGTGGCAGGCACGCCGAAGATGTCGCCAAAAGTACTGTCCACGGCAGCGGTGTCGGCCCCCAGGGCGAAGCCGAAGGGGTCGCTCCGGGGCGGTGCGGCGACGGCCTCGGCAGCCGAGTCACCGGCGCCGAGGCCGAACGGGTCGTCCGGGATAGCGGCAGGCCCGCCGGCGACGTTGCCCGAGAAGTCGCTCCCCAGCATGGCCGCGTCGGACTCGGGAACGATGGTACCCCGCAGATCGTGAGCAACCGGCGCCGAGGCCGGTTCCTCGGCCGCGAGGAAGAAGTCGACAGGCAGCGCAGTGGGTGGCAGCGTGGTGCTCGGTCCCGCCGAGGCCGGCTGCGGCGCGAGCAAGGGCGTGGGGGCAGGGGCGAGCGTGGCATTCGCCGGCGGCGGCGCCTGCGTGGATGGTGTCGGCACCGAAGCGGCTGTGGGCCCCGATCCCCAGGTACGATCACCGCCGCTGAAGCTCCCCGACGTGCTCTGGCTGTGACCCGTCGGCGGGTCGTCGATCTCGCCGTCGTACGCCAAGGGCGACCCGGCCTCGTCGGGTGCACGGGAACGGCGCCGCGGGCGACGGTCCGAACGCGCCGCCTCGCGGATGAGCGGCAGCGAGCGGTCGAGCCGAGCGTCCACCGGCGCCGGCGCGTCGAGGAGTGCGGCCCAGTCAGCCGGGGACACGCGCACCAGCTCGAAGCCGCCCTCCAGCGCGGGCACATCGATGAGCACGAGCAGGCCCTCCTCGCTGTCCCAGACCTCCCGCACGACGAGCCCACGCGGCCGCCTTTTCGAGGGATGCCGCTGCAGCGCGCTTCGCCTGAGCGCTTCAGAGGTCGCGACGTCGATCACCACGCCAGCGCCGGCGAGCTGCCCGCCAAACACGGCGACCCGGGCCATGGAGTGCATGCCCTCGGGGCGCGCCGCCAACGGGCCCGTCGGCAAGAGTCGCATCGCCTCGCACACCGCGGGGCCACCCACGCGCACGGTGCCCCCGTCGGTGCCACCCGTCACGCGCCCCGTGGCAACCGCGATGGGAGGCACGGGAATCGCGCCCGATCCGCGGTCCCGCAAGGAGGCCGCGAAGCGCGCGGCCGTCAGCGGGTCACCAAAGATAACGAGGCCCACCACGCCGAGATCGACGCGCAAGGCGCCGACCGCCGAGACGCTCCAGGACTCCCACGCCGTGCTGGCGGCCTCTGGAAGCGCAGTGCCGTCGCCCATCGCACGAGCCGCGGAGAGCGAGACGGCGACGACCGTGGCGTCGATCGGATGGCCGCGCGGGACCGAGAGTCGACGCTCCACCGGGTCGTCGTCGCGTACCGGCGCCAACGCGGATGCCAGCGTCGTGAAGACGTCCCACCCGCGCAGCGCGACGAGCGTGGCGCGCATCGACGAAGACACGGCCAGCGCCACGTCCACGCGAAGGAGCGCCTTGGCCTGCTCGCTGGAAAGGCCCGCGGCCACGAGCTGCTTCTGGTCGCAGAAACGGGCCAAGTTGGGAAGGACAAACCCCCACGTGTCGGGATCGGCCGCGAGCACGTCGCCGGCGGCCGCAGGGCCGTCCTCGAGCAGCTGTGGCGCGCAGGTGCGGAGGGCAAGCGCCTGGTCGTCGGGCGTGGCCTTCCGCGAGCCCAGCCGGCCGAAGGCCAGGCTCACCGCCTGCCGCAAACCAGCGACCGCCGCCGAAACTTGCTCGGCGGGCACCGTGCCGCCGACAACGGCATGGACCAGGCCCAGATCAAGCTCGGCGTCGAAGGCGCCCCGCCCGAATAGGAAGGGCATCGGGTTGGCCGCCAGCGCCGCGAGGAGCGCAGAAGGGGCACGGCCGACGCGGGCCTCCTCGATCATGGCCACGGTGAGCCGCGCGCGCATGGCGTTGGCCACCCGGGCGTGGGCCGGGTTTCGCTTGGCCTGGGGCAGAGATCGGAACTGCCGAACTTGCTCGACGATGAGCGCGCCTGGGCTGGCGAGGTGGCTCGCGCATGTGCGGGCGTACTCGAGACCCGCGACGAGACAGGCACCGGGGGAAACCGCGTGGGCCTCCACAAGGAGGCGGCGCAGCAGGGCGACCAGTGGATCGTTCGCAAGCTTCCTCGCCTCTTCCTCAGCAGGGACGGGGCGCAGGTCGGCGAGCGTCTCGTCGAGCACGTTGCGCAGCGCGCGCTCCGTAGGCCCGTAGAGGGCGGTCCCACAGGCCACGGGGATCTGTGGCATGGCGCGACCGTCGCCCAGGTTCCGCAGCTCCGGCAAACCGTCCACCAGCGCTGGGAGCGCGGCGAGGGCGGCGAGAGCGCCCGGCCCGTCGGCGTGCGGCAAGAACCGCGCGTTGCGAACGAGGCGACCGAGCAGTTCGAGGTTCACGGCATCGGCTCCGGCCGAGACTGTACCAAGATTCAGTTGATTGGCGTACCGGTCGAGCAGCCAGGGGGCGGTGAAGAGTCCTCGGCACGCAACAATCCGGTGTACCCCGAGGGGCCGGTGACGCCGGGATTCCGGAGCGCGAGCGCTGCCGCGCGCGCGGACACGACCTCCGGGGGCAAAGCGGGCTGCACCCCCGCCGCGCGGAGCGTGCCCCGGGTCGACCACTGGACACAGTCACCATCCACGCAGGCCGAGCGCTCCGCCGTCCACTCGGCGCGCTCGACCTCGCCGCCGCGCACGTCGAACCGCGCGACGATCGCGCCGTTGAGAACCAACGCTGGGTCATTGTCGTCGAGGGTTGCCGCCCAGGCGTGCGTGGGTCCATCCCGCACCCAGACGCCCCGAGCGAGCACGCGCGCGGGGGCGTCTGGCCCGGCAAAGAGTGGCCAGCTGGTCAGGACCTCACCCGGCCGGATCGCGGGCGACACCATCGGCCACAGGAGGTCGAGTCGAGCGAAGGCGGGCCACTCGGCGAGGCCGCGCACCTCGAGCACCTCTCCGGTGGGGAAGGACCGCAGTTCCACGCACTGCCCGGCCACGGGCTCGGTGCCCGGGGCGTGCAAGCAGCCGAGCCACCCAAGGCTCGAATCCTGAAACTCCTCGGCAAAGTGCAGGCTGAGCCGGGCCGAGCAGGAGAAGCCCTGGTCGTCCGCGACGGCCAGATCGTAGGCCCTCGCCTCCTGCCGACCCGAGCCCCCCAGCGCACCATGCGGCAAACATGCCAACAGGTTGACCAGGACCGTGGTGCCCAGCAGCATCAGGGCGCCTCAACTGTCGCGAAGGTGCCGCAGCTTGCTCTCGTCGACGATGATCACCCGCTTGCCCTCGGTGAGGATCAGCCCGTCGCGGCGCATGTCCAGAATTGCGAAACTCACTGTTTCCCGGGTGGCACCAATCAGGTTCGCGATTTCCTTGTGCGTGAGCTTCAGATTGACGATGTGGCCGCGACTGTCGCGCACCCCAAAGTCACGCACGAGGTCGAGGAAAAGGCCGGCGAGGCGGGAATGCGCACTCTTGAACAAGAGGCTTTCCACTCGGTTTTCGAGGCGCTGACGCCGCTCGCCCACCAGCTTCACCATCCGCAGCGCGAGCGGCGGGTGACGCATCATCACGCGCACGAAGTCGTCTTTGGGCACGCGGAACAGCTGCGTGTCCTCGTAGGCCTCGGCGGTGGTGTCGTGGGGCGAATCGCTCACCACGCCGAGCTCTCCGAGGAGCTGGTCGCGGGTGAAGAATCCGAGCGTGAGCTCGCGACCCTCGTCGCTGGTCTTGCTCAGCTTCACGATCCCGGCGCGCACCACGTAGAGCGAGTTGGTACTGTCGCCCGGCTCCCAAATAAGAGTTTTTCGGCGGAGATCCATAGATTCTCCGACGTGGTCGAGCAGGTCCTGATCGCGCTCCGCCAAATCGGAGAGCAATGGAGTCTGCCTGATGAACCAGGCTTTTGTCTTCGGCAACACGCGGTGGCCTCTCCGCCGGGCGAAGCGCCCGGTGCCGGCTACATGTAGCACGGAGGCAGGTTGGACCACGGGCCAGTGTGCGAAGCAGTGATCCTCGCGGCGGGTGGCGGGCGGCGGATGGGCGGCCCCAAGGCCCTGCTCCAGGTGGACGGCGAGCCGCTCCTGGTGCAGCACGTCCGCGCATACGAGTCGGTCGGCCTGCGGGTGACCGTGGTGATCGGTGCCGAGGGCGAGCGCGTCCGCGAGCTGCTGCCGCGCGGCGCGCGGGTGGTCGTGAATCGCGATTGGGCGCGCAGCGATCCTGCTGCTTCGGCCTGGCTGGCCCTCGAGGGCCTCGGCGATTGCCTGCTCTCTCCGGTCGACCTGCCGCCCCCGAGTCGAGAAACACTGGTCGCGCTGCTCGCGGCGAACGGCGACACCGTCCCGAGCTACCAGGGGCGCGACGGCCACCCGGTGCGGCTCGCCGCGCCCCACCGCCCGGGACGCCTCGACGAACGACTCCGAGAGGCCGCGCGCGTGGCGGTGAGCGATCCGAACTGCGTGCTCAACTTCAACGTGCCGGCCGACCTCGCCGCCTGGAGGTCGGTTAGCCGACCGGCATGATGATCCTCCTGATGGCCTGCGCCGCTCACGCGCCGCCCGCCGACAGTGCCGTGGGCGGCACGGATACCAGCACCGACACCAGCGGCACCGACACCGACGACAGCGCGGAGCCGATGCCCGATGGCCTCCACGGCGTTGCTCCGACCGAGCCAGTGCCCGTGCCCGAGTTCTCCGCCACCAACCGCGATGGCACGGCGCGGTCGAGCGTCGACCTCGTGGGCCACCCCACGGTGGTGTGGTTTTACCCGCTCGCCAACACCGCTGGTTGAACGACCGAAGGTTGCGGGTACCGCGACCGACAGGAACAGTTCGACGCGCTGGGCGTGACGATCGTGGGGGTTTCCTTCGACTCGCCGAGTGCCAACCAGGCCTGGGCCGAGGAAGAGGGCTACACCTTCGATCTTTGGACCGACGACGACAAGACGTTGGCGCTGTACTACGGCGCAGCGCGGAACGAGAGCACCTCGATCCCCGACCGGATCACCCGCTTGCTCGGCGCCGACGGGGCCGTGCTTCTCGAGTACGACGACGTAAACTACAGCACCTCGCCACAGGACGTCCTGGAAGATTGCCAAGCCCTGTTCGGCGGCCAGTAGGATACGCTCCCAGCATGATCCTCCTCCTCTCTTGGCTCTTCTTCGCTTGCGACGGCTCCAGTGGTGGCGAGTCCAGTCCCTCGGACGAGACCGGGGGCGAATGCCTCGTTGACTGCGGGTAGCGCGCAGGCGCACCTGCTCGGCTGGGGCGTCGCGGCGCTCCTCGCGGCGCTCACGTGCTGGCGCGTCTGGCACGGCGGGCGCACGCTGAACGACCACGCCGTGGCGGCACTCGTGGTGGCCATGGTGGGCGTGTACCCCACCCTCTGGAGCCTGTCGGGGGCCGCGTCGGCGCCCCTCGGATCGGCGCTCACCGTGGGACCGGTCGCCATCTACGGCCTCTTCCACGCGCTCGACCTGCGTCGCGACCCGGACTGGTTCTGGACCGCGCTCGCGCGCCTCGCCCAGGCGGCGATGGCGTTCTCGCTGTGGACGGGCCTATTCCTGTGTTTCTGGGCGCCCTATGCGCTAGTGGTCGGCGACTGGTGGCCGGGGCGTTGGCTCCTGGCCCCGCTCGCGCTCGCGGTGCTCGGCACCGCTTGGACCTACGCCCGCCACTCGACGCTCCGCGTCAACCGCGTGGGGGACGGCAGCCGCCAGGTGCGGATCGTGCACCTCAGCGACTTGCACGGCTGCCCCCTGATGACACGCCGCGACCTCGACGCGGTGGTGGACAAGGCGCGGGCGCTGTCGCCCGATCTCGTGGCCGTCACCGGCGACCACTTGATGCCCTATTCCGAGGGTGATTTCGACTTCATCCTGGATGCCCTGTCGCGACTCGGAGCGCCAGTGGTCGCCTGTCTAGGCAATCACGACCTTCCGGTCGCCGAGCGATTGCGCGAGGGATTCGCGTCGCGGGGCATGCACTGTCTCGTGGACGAGTCGCGAATACTCCTGCTCAGCGGGGTGTCGCTGGAGGTTGCCGCCGTCAACTTCCACTGGAAGGACGCGCGTGCGCGCGCCGCGGCCGCCATTGCCACCATGCCGGTGCCGCCCGCGGATCGAAGGCTCCTCATGGTGCACGACCCGCGGGTGTTCGACGCCGTGCCCCCGGGCCGCTTCGACCTGGTGCTCGCGGGCCACACACACGGCGGGCAGGTGGGCATCGACGTGCTTCGCCCGTGGAGCCTCCTCCGCCTGTTCGGGGCCTACGACCAGGGTCGTTTCGAGCGGGGGGGAAACGTGCTCTGGGTTCACCGCGGCAGCTGGCACACTGGTTTGCCCCCGCGCATGGGCATTGCCAGCGAGATCGTCGTCCACCGGTTGGCCCTGCCTTGACGGCGGTGCCACTCGCGACGGAATACGTCGGCGGCGGCAGGGAACCCGTGACCACCTCGATGAAACGAACCCTGCTCATCGGCCTCGGCCTCCTGGGCGTCATCTGCGCCGGCGCGCTCGCCTCGCCGTCGCGGATCACCCTGCACTTCCCGCCGGGCGCCGAGGGCACGCGGCCCGCAGACCCCGAGCGCACCGCGCGAATCGCGGCGGACATCGAGCACCTCTCGGTCACGCTGGGCGAGCGGAACCATCACCGCCCCTACGAGCTCAGACAAGCCGAGAAGTGGGCCGAGGAACGCCTGCAGTCGCTCGGTTGGACCATCACGCGCCAGCGGGTAGACGACGTGGCCGACAACCTCATCGCCACGCGAGGCGAGGCCTCGGGACCGCTGGTGATCGTGGGGGCGCACATCGACACCGCCCTCGGCACCCCCGGCGCCGACGACAATGCGAGCGGCGTGGCGGCGCTCCTGGAGCTGGCCCGCGACCCGGCGCTCGGCGCGACCGACGGCGAACTCAGGCTGGTGGTGTTTGCCAACGAGGAGCCACCGTATTTCCAGACGGATGAGATGGGGAGCCGGGTGTACGCCGAGTCGCTCGTGGGGGCGGAGGTGCGCGGCATGATGGCGCTCGAGAGTATCGGCTACTACACCGAGGAACCCGGCACGCAAAAGTGGCCGATGGGCCTTGGGATTATCCTCCCACGCACGGGGAACTTCCTCATGTTCGTGGGCAACCCCCAGTCGTCGCGACTGGTGCAGAGGGTGCTCCGGGCCTACCGCGGGGAGGCCAGCCTCGCGGCCGCAGCGGCGACCGTCCCGGGTGCCTTGCCCGGGGTTGATTGGAGCGACCACGCCGAGTTCTGGCGCATTGGCGCCCAAGCCGTGATGGTGACCGACATGCCGCCGAATCGCAACCCGCACTACCACGAGCCCACCGACCTACCGCCCACCATCGACCCCGCGCGCATCTCGGCTGCGATCGACGGGCTCGCGGCGGCGATCAGCGTGATGTAGGGTAGCCCGCCACGACGCCTGCACACGCCGCTCGCGATGGACACACGTCGCAAGCGGGCAGGTACCGACGTCGCTGGGTGAGAAAGTAGATCGTCGCGAGCGGGGAGCGGTCGCTGGGCGCGTTGGACGGGCCGGGGAGCACCTCGTCGCCCTGTCCCCAGGCGAGGCAGAGCGGCGCCGCGAGCAGCTCCACGTCGACGCCAGCGAGCGTCGAGCGGATCTGACCGAATGACACCGCGTGTCGCGACCAATCAAACATCGGCTTGGGACGCAGCAGCCCCAGGCCGAGGCGTGTGCCGAACTGCTCCCTAGTGTACGCGGCCAGCGCTTCGAGGCGCGGGAGCGTGTCGCGCATGGCGAGGGTGTGGATGGACACCCGCATACCCGCGTCGTGAGCCTCGTGGAGTCCGGCGACCACCTGTTCAAAGCACGCCACGCCCGCGATGGCGTCGTGCTCGGCCGCCGTGATCCCGTAGAGAGGAACCACCACCTCCTGCACGCCCAGGGTTGCCCAAACCCGAGCTCGCACCGAGAGCGAAGCACCGTTTGTCATGAGGTCGATGTGCTCGAACCCGCGCTCACGGGCGAGGCGAAGCGCATCGTCGAAGCGGGGGTGGAGCGTTGGCTCGTTGCCGCCCACCAGAAGTCGCGACACCGCTGGCGGGGGGCGAAGGTGTGCGTCGATTCTGTCCCAGGGGGTGACGTCGCGCGCGGCGACGGTGATCGTGCCCGGCCCGGCGCAGAAGAAACACCGCTGGGCGCAGGCATTGAGCAGCGGGAGGAGCACCGCCGCAGGGAGGCCGCGCGCGCGGAGCCACTCGACCTGGAAGTCGGGCCCACCCGCGAGGAAGGCGTGAACGGCGGGATCCTCGTGCGTGGGCACCACGAGGGGACGGTATCCCGCGTCGGGGCGCGCACGGACTCGTCGGGACGGCGTGGCCAGCGGCGGGGGTTCCCGCTGGGCGCCGATCTCGGTGGGGTGGCCACGCCCACGTGAGTTCGGCGCCGCTCGACGGGGGACAGCGTTCACCGGTGACAGCGGCGCCCTCGCCGGTGTCGCGACACGTTTCGCGACCGGCCCAAGGTCGGCAACCTCAGCGGAGGTTTGGCACTTCGGGCCCCTCTCCGCGCGTCAGCGTGTCGCGACCCACGTGCCGACCGGCCCGCACCCCCGATCCTCGCCGGAGCTTTGGCACTTCGGGCCCCTCTCCGCGCGTCATCGTGTCGCGACCCACGTGTCGACCGGCCCGCTCCCCCGATCCTCGCCGGAGCTTTGGCACTTCGGGCCGCCCCGCAGGGGGGGTCGCCCACGCGACCCCCAGACCCCGGGTGCCGCCGACGCCCGCGCCACCCCTCACTCGCCGCAGGCGAGCACCTCGTCCACCCAGGCGTCACAATTGTTGTCGGGGCCGTCGCAGGGCTCGTCCGCGCCGGGGTTGATGCTCGGGTCCGCGTCGTCGCAGTCGCCGTCTGCCAGCTCGTATCCATCGCCATCGGCATCGGCGTACGGATCGACGGAGTCGCACTCGACCCAGCCCCAGTCACCTGCCACCGGCGCCGCCACGGGACAACCCATCGAGCTGGCGACCAGGGCAAGCATCCCGCCGGAGCCTACACCACGCGGTACATTGCCCGCATGTCCCCCGCCGACATCCCCGGCACCTCGCACATCCTCGCCGCCGCCGAGGCCATCCGCGCCGAGGCACTATCCATCCCCGCCGAGCTCTTCGTCGACATGCCCTCTCGCGAGCGCTACCGCGGGCAGTGGCGCGGCTTCCTGCTCCGGGTGGGACCCTGGGAAAAGGAGTTCCCTGGCGTGGACTTCGCCGCCAACCGCGCGCGCTGTCCGGCCACGATGGCGGTACTCGAGAAGCTCCCCAACGCGCCCGTCGCTGGCTTCTTGCGCCTCGACCCCGGCGCCGACCTCACCAAGCACACGGACTTTCGCGACGACGACATGGTCCGCGTTCACCTGGCCTGCCAGCTCCCACCCGACGAGGAAGCCCGCTGGCCCCTCGGTACGTTGCGCTTGCTCGACGTGCGCGTACCCCACTCGGCGAAGAACCCGAGCGCGGATCCGCGCCTGACCTTTGTCGTCGACATCAAGCTGCCCTTCGCGCTCAAGGAAGGCGACCTCGAACCCTGGGATCCGCCCGAGAACCCCTCATGACGCCGCTCCCGCCGGGAGCGAAAATCTACCTGCACCAGGCCTTCAAGTGCTGTCCCTACGCGGGCACGGTCAGCTCGCGGGTGCACGACTACCTGCTAGGGAACGGCTTCCGCGTGGTGGACAGTCCCGCGGAGGCCGACGCGCACGTGGTGAACACCTGCGGCAGTGATGCCCGGCAGGCGCAGCTCACGTGGGACGCCCTCGCCGCGCTGCGCCCCACGAGAAAGCCCGTCGTCGCGCTCGGCTGCCTGGCGAGCATCGACCCCCGGCGCCTCGATGCCGAGCTGTCGGGGATGGAGGCGCTCAGGGTCGATCCACGCCACCATGAACGGCTCGACACCTGGTTCAAGGAGACTTTGCCCTTCGCAGAGGTGCCCCCTTCCCTGCACAACGCCTACCGAGGCAACGACTTCGCCGACGGCTGGGCCCACGTCGTCGCGAGCACCGGCTGCCTCGGGGAATGCACGTTCTGCGCGATCCGTCGCGCCACCGGGCGTCCCAAGTCGCGCGGTATTCCCGACATCCTCGCCGACATCGATCGCGCCGTTCGCCATGGCCAACACGACGTCTTGCTGGTCTCGACCGACCTCTCCGCCTGGGGCCACGACAACGGCCAGACCGTGGTCGACCTCGTGCGCGCCGTCGTCGACGCGCCGGGGGAATTCCTCTGCAGCGGGGAGAGCTTTGAACCGACGCTCCTGCTCGAGCACTTCGAGGCGCTGCTCCCGCTCTTTGCAACCGGTAAGTTCGCCTTTCTGGGCATCCCAATCCAGTCGGGGAGCGCCCGCATAGTGCGCTGCATGGGTCGGACGTACGACCCCGCCGCCGTGCTGGATGCCATGTCGCGTCTGAAAGGCCGCGCCCCCGCCGTGGTCACGCGCACCGACATCCTCTACGGTTTCGGGGACGAGACCGACGAGGACTTCGAGGCGAGTCTTCGCGCCAGTCGTGCCTTTGACCTTCCAAGTTTCAACGCCTACCAGGCCCGCCCGGGGACAGCCCCGGTCCTCCTCGACGCCGACATCTTGCGACGTCGCGGCGAGCGGGGCCTCGCCGAGATGCAAGCCCGCGCACAGGCGGGCCTGCCGAGCCTCCGTCGCTGGGGTGGCGCCTCCCAGAGCCCGGGTCTCGCGCGCGCCCACGGGCGGGCCGAGAAGCTCGACGAGGCCGTGCTGCGAGCCGAGTTCGGCCCCGTCGACCTCGTGGGCGCCCACGCGGGCGTTCACGTCTACCGCCGTCGCGACGCGGACTTCGTCGGGCGCTTCGTCAAGATTCACGACGAGCCCGCCCGGGCCGAGCGCGAGCGCGCCGTCCTCCAGCTCGACCTCGGCTTCGTGGCGCCGCGGGTGCGACCTGGCACCGGCTCCACCCTCGTGCTCGACGACGTCCGCCGTGGCAACGCCCGCCCCCTCCGGTTGCGGGCCGACCAGCTCCCCGCCGCCGGTGCCATCCTCGGCCGCCTCCATCGTCAAACCGTCGATCTCGGGGCCAGCGCGATGGAGTGGGTGCGGCGAACACGCCTCCGCGTGTCGCGACCCGAGCTACCTAGCGCTCTGCGGGAGGCCTTCGCCAACCTGGTGCTCCTCGGCGACGCGCCCTGTCACCTGGATCTACACCCCTCGAACTGGGTCACCCGCGGGCAAGACTTGGTGGGGCTCCTCGACTTCGGTGCCGTGGGCTGGGCCGACCCGGAGCTCGACCTCGCCCAGACCGTGCACAGCGCCGGCGGCGATCCCGCCGGCATCGAGCCCGTCGCCGCGACCTGGGCGGCCACCACCGGTCGCGACGCCGACCACGCCCGTATCGGCCTCTACCTGTGGCTGCTGCATGCCGAGCGGCGCCTCGCCAAGGGGGAGTCGAGCCCCTGGGAATCGGCCTGCGCGGGCGTGGCACCGGCCCACGGGCAGGGCCGCTATCCACGGGCCTTCCCGAAGACGGAGTGGACGGGCGCCTGGCGCCCCGAGGACGGCCTGTGGCACCCACTGGAGGGCGTGGACCTCGCGCCGCTCGGCCTCGGCGCCGTCGCGACCGCGAGCTACCAGCGTCACGCCTGCAACGACGTGATCCGCGTGACGGTCGCCGGGCGCGAGGCGGTGCTGAAGGTGTTCAACAAGCCGGTCCCCGGGCGGCTCTTCGAGCTGGAACACGCCATTGACCAGCGCCTCCAGGGCACGCCAGCCGTGGTGGAGTCTCCCCTCGCCCTCCCCGGCGGCCGCTCGCTCTTGCGGGTGGGCCCCCGGGTGGCGGCGTTCTACCCCTACCTCGGTGACGCCCGCCCCTCGTCGAGCGCTCGCGACATCGAGCGCCTCGCCGACGCGCTGGCCGCCTTCCACACCATCGGCGATCTACGCCTCGAGTTCCCTGAGATCGAGGACCGCGACGAAGACCTCCCGTGGTCGACCCTCGAGCCCTTTGCCGAGCCGAGCTTGCACGAGGCATGGGCCTGGGCCACCGAGGGTGTCGCGACCGAGCTGCCCCGAGGGCTGGTCCACGGCTCCTTCCATCGCGACCATGCCGTGTCGCTCGGCGACGGCCGCATCGCCGTGCTCGACCTCGAAAAACTCAGGGTTGCGCCCCTCTTGCTCGACCTCGGGCGCTCGGCTGTCTATGCGGGCTACCGCGGCAACGACGAGCAAGCCGACCCGCGACGGCTGGTGCATTTCGTACGCTGTTACGACGCGAAGCGCACGCTGACTGCGACTGAGCGCGGCGCCCTGGTCCCCGCCATCATGTTGGCGCTCCTGCGCGACGTGAAGGCCCTGGGTCAGGAGGGCGCCGCGCCCGAGGCCCAGGCGCGTCACGCGGCGGTGGTGCGAGAGTTTTTCCACAACCGGGCGAACCTTCGCTCGGTCCTCCCCGCGTGAGCATGGGCCTTGTCGCGGCGCTGGTGTCGCTCCTCGGCTACCCGGTCTACCTGCTCGACATGCTCGGCCCCGGCCACGGCGGGTGGCGAAAGCGAGCGTTTGACGCTTTACGCTTGCGGGGCGGCACGCGCCCGCGGCTCGTGTCCTGGGTGATCTGGACGGCGCTCCAGGCGGTGATCTTCCTCGGCGCCCGGGCGGGCGGGGCCACCGACACCAACTGGCTCCCGGTGGCCTATTTCCTCGGCTGCCTGAGTGTCGGCGTGGTCGCATGGCGCCTCGGCGACCGCACCCTCGGGCGGGTTGACCTCGGCTTTGGCGCCCTTGCCGTCCTGAGCCTCGCGCTGCTGGTGGGCGCACGGGAGCCCCGGGCGGCCCTCATCCTGGCGATCCTCACCGACGCGCTGGCCGGGGCGCCGACCTTGTGGAGCGTGTGGCGCGAACCCCGGCACGAGAGCCTCGCCGGCTGGCTGTTCTTCCTCGCGGGTGGCCTCCTGAACATGCTCGCTTTCCCGGTGTTGCAGGACTGGACCTTCGAGGTCGTGGGCTACACCCTGGTGGTGGTGGCACAGCAGGGGTTCGTGGTGGGGTGGATCCTCTTGGCGAGCCGCCGCGCCCGGACCGGGGGGTGAGGATGGCCTCGCGGGCGCGGAGCGCGCTGCCCATCGGGACCTATGCCCAGCGAAAGGCGAAAACTCGAAGACCATGCCCCTCTGGATGCGAATCCGCCGAGGCCTGCCGCCCGCGCCGCTGGTGCGTTCCCCCTGCGGCCCGGCGAAACTGGGCATTCGCCCGTCTGCCACCGGCGTGGCGCGGGCGTCTCGGCGCCCGGCGTGCCCCTGCGCCGCGCATACTTTCGCATCCGGGGCGGCATGGCCGGCGCCGTTTCGCATCCAGCACGGCATGGCCGGGGGTCGCTGACGATCGACGCCACCTTTCGGGCGGGAAGCGCTAGAATCCGGTCCCGCGCAGGCCCGCCATGACCGACCGCCAGCTCCGCGAGCGCGAGGGATTTGCCCTGGGGCAACTCTTGTGGCTGAGCCCGGTGGGCGCGGTCGCCGGGGGCCTGCTGGCGCCGCCCATCGCGCGGTTCGTCGCGAACTGGTGGGAGAGCCTTCCCCTTCTCTTCACATGGCCTCGCTGGCTACGTTGGGACTGGCTCGGCGGGTGGATGTGGAACCTCCCCTGGCCCTCGGTCGCGACAGTGGGCGCCGTCGCGGGGATGCTCGCTCCCCTCGCCATCTTCCTGTGGCTGGCCCGCGGCATCATCCTCGACACCCGGGCCTCGTCCCGGTCGCGACTGCCCGTCGTCGACAACTTTGGCGCCGCTATCCCTCGCCCGAGCACGCGCGCGTCGTACGCGCGAAAGACGGCCTCGGCGCGACGGGGACGCTGATCATCCCGCCGCCGCGTGGCGCCCAGGGCGCCGGGGGCCGAGCGCGGGGCGGCGTCAGCCAAGACGTCGTGAGCGCAGAGGCTGCGAACGTGCGTCGTCGTAAGCGCAAACGCTACGGATGGCCATGACCCCTACTTGACCCAGCCGTTCGCTCCGCCCGAGTTTCCACCCGAACAGTAGAAGGCCAGTTTTCAAGCGGCACCACATCGCGGGGCCGTCGAAACCCGCCGCTGTCCACCATTCGGAGCATCACCGCTCACGACGGAGTAGGTTCGGAACGTCAGCGCTTACGACGGGCTCCGCCCGCGAAGCGCGTTCCCCACGCGGAACGTGGTCAGGGCCCGCTGAGCCGGGCGAGGATCTCCTCGTCGTCAAGGTTCCAGCCCACGATGAGCGGTGCGCTGTCGCGCGTGACCACCGGCCGCTTGATGAGCATGGGATCGCCCGCGAAGGCCCGCGTCCACTGGGCGGCGGTCCACGCGTCCTTCTCGGGCCCGAGCGCACGGTAGCTGCCGCCGGAGGTGTTGCGCAGGGCCTTGTCGCCGAAGTGCTTGACCCATGTCGCGACCGTTGCCGAGCTAGGAGGCGCCTCGCGTAGGTCGACGAAGGTGTAGGCGATGCGGCGCTGGTCGAGCCAGGCACGCGCCTTTTTGACGGTGCCGCAGGAGGGAATGCCGTGGACGAGGAGGGGCATCGGCGCGACATAACGGCCCCCGCATGGTCATCGCCGAGCACACGCGACCATGTGCGCAACATGCAGCTTCAAAGCCTCGCGTGCCGGGATGGGTCCGCCGAGCAAGGCCTCCACGCGGTCGGCGCGGAACCGAGGTAGCGACGCCGCTGGGCCGGCCGGCGCGGCCACGAGCCGCCTTGTCGAGGACGCGGCCGCCAGCGCGATCTCGGCCACCTCCCCCCAGGTGACAGGGTCGCGATCCACGCAGAGGTAGGTCGGGTGCGGGGCGGCGACGACGAGAGCCCGCGACACCGCCCGCGACACGGCGCGGACATCCGAAAATTGCCGACCGTCCTCCGGTGGCACGGCGAGCGGCCTTCGCGCGAGCGCGTCCTCCACGAGCTGCTCGATCCGCCGGTCGCTACGGAAAGAACCCCCGGCAAAGGCGGGCGGGCCCACGATGGGGCCGGGGCGGATGGCCACGCCGTCCATCCCGTGGGCGGCGCAGGCGGCACGAAGGAAGAGCTCCCCGGCGGCCTTGGTGGCACCGTACAGGTCGGCGGTCGCGAGGCAGTCGTCCTCGCCCATCGACGCCGTGAACGGCCGGTGGACCGCCGTCGAAGACACCAGCACGCACCGGCCCACCCCCGCGCGACCGGCGGCGGCGAAGAGCTTCGCGGCGGCCACCACGTCGCGGAGCTCGAGGTCGTCCCCCGGATCGCCCCAGACCAGGGCCGCGTGAACGCACCCTTCCTGGCCCGCGATCGCGTCGACAACGTCGTCGTCACGCGCGAGGTCGCCGACTCGTGGCCGCACCTGCGGGTGCTGGGCGAACGGTCCCAGGCGCGCCGACGCGCGCACCAGCGCCGTCACCTCGTGCCCCTCGGCCACGAGCTCGCCCAGGAGGTGCTGGCCGAGGTACCCGGAGGCGCCCGTGAGCAGGACTCTCATCGGTCCTCGACTACCGCGATTCACGCCGCCTCGTCCGAGACGTGGGGCTTCACGGTCCGATACTTTGGCGGAATTCGACGGTACTCCCACGCCAAGATCGCGAAGATTCCCAACAGGGCGACCCCCTGCCCGGCGAGCGCCGTCGGCAGCCCATGCCGCGCGCCCACCCAGCCCACCACGGGGCCGGTAAAGGCGAAGAACAAGCGCCCGGCGAGCGATCCCAGGGAGAGCACGGTCGCGCGCTTGTCGGCGTAGGTGTAGGCCAGGACCCGTGACGAGATGATGGGTCGCGACAGCCCGCGCACGGCCTGGTGACCGAGCACGAAAAGCGGCGAGAACGGTAGCCGAAAGGCCGCCATCAAGAGCGGGGGGAGCGCCTGGAGAGCGCCAAGGACCAGAAATACGCCGCCATCGGAGAAGCGTCGCAAGAGCCAGGGGGTGGCGCGGCTGCTGGCGGCCGCCACGAGGTTGTACACGGCGAACAACACCCCGTAGGCCCAGGTCGGGATGCCGACCAGCGTCATGTAGGGTTGGTAGGACCACAAGAGCCAGGTCGCGCTCCCGCTGACGACGGCCTGGAACAGCAGGAACCACCGCACCAGTCGGTGCTTTCGTACGAAGGTCAACGACGCGGTGGTGAGCTCCCCGTAGGCGCGAAAGCCCTCGGCAAAGCCGCGTGTCTGCTGAGGCGCCCGGCCCGGGGCGAAGCACGCCACCACCGGCACGGCGAGGATGGGCCCCACCGCCGACGCCCACATCGCCCCTCGAAGCGAGTGCATGATGATGAAGCCACCCAGCACGTTGGCGAGCGCGAACGAAGCCAGCCGGAGCGAATGCGTTCGCGACTCGATCGCAGCGAAGTCGCTCTCCCGCCCGAGCTGCCTCAGGCAGTCGTAGAGCAGGGCCGCGTCGGCCCCGCTGAGCAGCGTCATCCCGATGGCCAGAGTCACCTCGGCGCCGAGGAAAGACCAGAATCCGGTCCCCAGCGCGTAGAGCACCGATCCGAGGGCCACCACGACTTGCCCCAGGAGGAGGCTCGTCCGCTTGCCCACGCGGTCGGCCACCATGCCCGTGGGCACTTCGAGCACCACCACCGCCACGGCAAACACCGCCTGCAGGACGAAGACCTCGAAGGTGTCGAGACCGTTGTCTTGCCAGAACATCACGATGCCCGGCACCATCACCGGCGTGAAGGACAACGCCGCGAACAGCGGGAAAAGGCGCACGGTGAGCGCGGGGGTACGCACGGCGTCGATAGTTATGCACGCCGCGCCTCGACGGCCCCCAGCCGAATCGCGTCGTAGCCAAAACGATCGCGCACCGCGTCGATCGCCGCGCCTGCGCGGGGTCGGGGCGGTACGAAAAGCGGCAGCTGCGCGGCCTCCGGCTCGAGGTTGGAGAGTTGCACCCCGAGCAGGCGCACGCGACGGCGTCGCGACCACGTGCCCAGCAGCAAATCGCGAGCCACCTCCCAGACGTCGGCCTCAGCGCTCGTGGGCGGGCCGGACCGCCCGCGGGTGAGGGTGGAGAAGTCGGCGTAGCGCAGCTTAAGCGTGACCGTGCGCGCCATCGCCTTACGACGCCGCAGCCGCCAGGTGACGCGCTCCACCAGCGCGCGCAGGGCGTCGAGCACCGGCTGCTCCTGCCCGAGCGCCGCGAAGAAGGTGCGCTCGTTGGAGAGCGAGCCCTCGGCCGAGGTGTCGTGCTCCTGGAAGGCGGGCCGGTCCTTGTCGGGCAGGGGCCCCGAGGGCTGGAGGCACTCGCGGAGTCGCGACGCCATCCCCGCCACCCGGCTCGGCCCATCCGGAACCTCGCCGAGGCGGCCGAGCGTGTCGATCCCCGCCTTGACCAAGACCTGCTCGGCGACGGGCCCGATGCCCGGGAGCTTGCGCACCGGCAGCGCACGCACGAAGTCCCACTCCTGCCCGGCCCGGACCATGAGCACCCCGGCCGGCTTCGCCCGCCCGCTCGCCATCTTCGCCACCGCGCGCGAGACGCCGAGGCCCACGCTAGCGGGAAGGCCCGTCTCTTTCTGGATGAAGGCGCGCATCTCGCGGACGGTGCGCTCGATGCTCGCGCAGGCGTCCCTGTCGCCCGGCCGGGAGAAGAGGCGGTCGCAGCCATGGAAGTCCAGGTAGAACTCGTCGATGCTCGCGGTGCGCACCACGGGACACCAGTCCTCCAGGATCGCCTTCACCCGGGCCGCGTAGGGGCCGTAGGTGCTGTGGCGCGTGGGGACGAAAATCGCGTGGGGGGCCAGCTTTGCCGCGTCGAGTAGGCTCATGCCCGAGCGCACCCCGAGCCCTCGGACCTCGTAGCTGCACGAGGTGACCACGCCGCGGTCGCCCTTTCGCCCGCCCACGACGACGGGCTGCCCCAAGAGCGCGGGGTCGAGCAGACGCTCCACCGACACGAAGAAGGTGTCGAGGTCGAGGCAGCCGATGCGGGCGGGCTCCACCTGAACAGATGTATAGCCCTTCCCGCCCGGGTGCAAGCCCCCGTCGCACGTGTGAAGCTGCCCCGTGTCCGCCGTCCGCGAGGCCCCCGCTCATCCGCTCGCGCTCGGCGCCGCCGCGCTGGTGCTGGTCAACGACTTCGTGCTGCGCGATCTCGTCCCCGGTTGGGTCACGGGCAAGCTGTCCGACGTGGGCTGGCTTGTCGTGGCACCGGTGCTGCTCGCGTCCTTGCTCGTGCGGGCTCGCGTGCCGGAGCGTGTCGCGACACGGATGAGCCTATTCGTCGTGACTGGATTATACGCGGCGTTGCAGCTGTGGTCTCCGCTGGGACAGTACTTCCGCCCGGGCCACGTGGCCGACTTGGGCGACCTGCTCGCGCTCCCCGCCCTGGGACTCGCGGTCCTCTGCTGGCGTGGCCGAGCAAGGCGCGGATCGTGGGCGATCCCCGTCCTCGGCGCCACGATGTTGGCCGACGAGTACGAGTCGCCGCCCAATGCCACCGCGCCCTGCGCCGCCGAGCCCACCTGGGCGCCGGACGAGGCGCTGCGGCTCTCGCTCGACGTGTGGTGGACGATCCCGTACACGAACGAGGCCTTCCTCCGGGGTCTGCGCCTCTTGGACGAAGCAGGAAACGACGTGCCCCTCGTCGTCGGGCCAGACCCAGAGGGGCTTTACGCGCTCGCGGTGTGCGCCCGCGACGGGCTCCGGGGCGACGCCGAATACACCTGGCACGTCGGCCCGTGGGCCGGCGACGAGAGCAACCAGCTCGACTTTGAGCACCCCGGGCTGCCCGCTGTCCGCTTCACGACTGAGCCAGGCGAGGGCGTGCCGGTCACGACGGCGACCGAGTGCGTTGCGCTCGCGACTCAGGGGCGGGCCGAGCAGATCAGCACGTGCTGGCGCGAGGCCCCCGACAACACGGCCGACTCCGGAGACACGGCCGACTCCGGAGACACCGCCGATTCCGCCGACTCCGGGGACAGCGAGTGATCCTGCTCCTCGCCGCCATGGCGCACGCCGCCTGCCCCTGCGAGGGCTTCCGAGTCACGACGGTCGCAGCGGGACGCTCCGTCTTCACCCGCGTGGCGCTCGTGGAAGACTTCGACGGCGCCTTCTACCAGGAGCTCACCCTCGGCGGGCAAACCTGGGCCGGTCGTTTCGGCTTCGCGACGGAACTCGCGGCCACTTCGGGCTTCTCCGAAGGCTGGACCGGCTACGGCCTCGGCAACGTCGTGCTCGACGCGCGCTACCTCGTCGACCGCACGCGTCGCCACGCGCTGGGTGTCCGGGTGCACCTCCCGGCCGGGGCGATCGTGCAGCCCGACGCACCCGTCACCTGGTGGGGCACCGTGCCCGACGCCACCGTCCCGCTCTTCGGCGTGGCGCTCGCCTACGAGGGCAGCGTGTCCCGGTTTACCTGGGCCGCGCGGCTGGGCGGGCGCGGAAGCGGGCTCTACGCCCGGGGGTACACCACTGAGGTCATCGACGCGGCGGCCGCGCTCGCCATGGCGCAGCCGCTGGCCGGCGACTGGCTCCTCGTCACCGAGCTCGAGGCGATGAACGCCCCCTCCCCGGTGCACCTCCGCGCCCTCGCCCGCTACGCCCAGCCCGGTGTGGGCCCGCGCTGGACCGTCGACGCGGGTCTCGCCGCGCCGCTCGTCACGATCGGGAAAGATCCGACGCTCCAGGTCATCGGGCAGGTTCGTCACTCGTTCTGAGCGGAGTGCGCAGCTTCGTCGCGACAGCGGCCGACGGGAACCACCTTGAGTGAGAAGTGCCCCGGCCGAGGCACCTTCTCAGCTTTTTCGCGGCATAGCCCTTGCAGCGCCCGCGCGCGCGCTGTTTACTGTGCTCGGGCTTCCACTGGAGCCCGCTTGAAACTCCTCCGCGTCAACATCCCATGGAC
>SXGT01726851.1_pt1 | contig 30485 bp, 23 predicted proteins | sample 3176221 | NCBI WGS metagenome assembly SXGT01 (sample SAMN11356862, study PRJNA531348) | freshwater metagenome | isolation source: freshwater sample F1-120 | place: China: Fuxian Lake, Yuxi | collected 2017-12-25 | reverse complement strand
CGCTGCTGCTGCCCGCCGGAGAGCTGCCCCGGCTTGCGAGTGGCGAGGTGATCGAGCTCGACGAGCGTCAACGCCTCGTGCGCGAGAGGCTCGGCGTTCTTGATGCCCCGTCTGCGCAAGCCGAACGCGACGTTCTCGAGGATCGTCATGTGCGGGACGAGCGCGTAGCTCTGGAACACGGTGTTCACCGGCCGCTGGAACGCCTTCGTCGCCGTGACGTCCTTGCCGCCGATCAGGATGCGGCCCGCGGTGGGCTCCTCCAGACCGGCGATCAGCCGCAGAGTGGTCGTCTTGCCGCACCCGGAGGGCCCGAGGAGAGCGAAGAACGAACCGGCCGGAATGGTCAGGTCGAGTTCTTCGATCGCCGTGAAGCCCGGGAATCGCTTGGTGATGCCGACCAGTTCGAGGTCGGCACCTGCCTCAGCGAACCCCGCCTGCGGAACATCGTTGTTCGTCACCTCGGTGGATCTCCTTCAGGTGGGGTGGGATCAGGCGCCGAGCAGGATCGCCTGGAAGGCGGCCTGGTACTCGTTCTCCTCCTGCGCGGTGAGCCCGCGGAAGATCTTCGACTGCGCGAGCGTCTCGTCGTTCGGGAAGATCAACTGGTTCTCCGCGAGCTCGGGGTCGATGGCCACGGCGGCCTCCTGTGCACCGGTGACGGGCGTGATGTAGTTCACCCATGCGGCGACCTCGGCAGCGACCTCGGGCTCGTAGTAGTAGTTGATGAGCGTCTCGGCGTTCGTCTTGCGCGGCGAGCCGATCGGGATGAGGAAGTTGTCGTTCCAGAGCGTGGCGCCTCCCTCGGGGAGCAGGAACTTCCACTTCTCGTAACCGGCCTCGAAGTTCAGCACCGTGATGTCGCCCGACCAGCAGATCGCGGCCAGCGTGTCTTCGTTGACGAGGTCTTCGGTGTACGCGTTGCCGCGCACGTTGCGGATCTGGCCCGACTCGACCTGCGTGCGGAAGATGTCGAGCGCCGCGTTGAACTCGTCGGCGGTGAAGTCGCCCGAGATGTCGACGCCGTTCTCAAGCATGATGACGCCGATCGTGTCGCGCATCTCCGAGAGCACGCCGACGCGGCCCGCGAGGTCAGGACGCCACAGGTCGCTCACCGAGCGCACCTCGCTCGTCGCCTCGACGTTGTAGCAGATGCCGGCGAAGCCGCCCTGCCAGGGCAGCGAGTGCACGCGGCCCGGGTCGAACGCCGGGTTCTGCAGGCTCGGCACGAGGTTGGCGGCGTTGGGGATGTTGTCCTTGTTGAGCTCTTGCGTGTAGCCGAGCTGAATCCAGCGGTTCACCATCCAGTCGGTGAGGCACACGGTGTCGGCACCGATGTCTTGACCGAGGGCGAGCTGGTCGCGCACGGTGGCGAAGTACGAGTTGTTGTCGTCGACCGTGACGAGGTAGTTGACGTCGATGCCGTACTGCTCTTGGAAGGCGAGCAGAGTCGGGTAGTTGCCGTCGTCGTCCTCATCGATGTAGAACGGCCAGTTGGCCCAGTTGAGGGTGGGGTCGTTCGCCGAGTTGTCTTCGGCGGGCCCCGCGGGCGCGGCATCCGTCGTGCAGGCGGCGAGTGCGAGGGCGGTCGCTCCGGCACCGGTCCCGGCGAGCATCGTGCGGCGGCTCACTTGCGCACGCTTGGCCTGCGCGATGAGGCTGCGGATCATCGGGTCTTCGGGAAGAGGTCGGTTCAAGGCGGGCTCCTTCTTGCGATTGCCGGTACGACGGTGTCCGATACCGCGCGGTGACGGTGGGTCGATACTGTCATACGCCTAGGCGTGCTCGCACCCCCGAGGGCCCGATTCGTCGATTCTGAAACACGAATGTCACGAAATCAGCACTTCCAGGCAAAGAACGGTGCGGAATCCATCGCTTCGGCGCGCTACGCTGATCGGGCAACGCAGCGCGGCGGTGCCTCTTCTCCGGCGCGCCTTCATCGCGAGGAGACACCATGAGAATCGCCGTCCCGGCCGAGGTCAAGAACAACGAGTACCGCGTCGCCATCACGCCTGCAGGCGTGCACGACCTGGTGAGCCACGGCCACGAGGTGCTCGTGCAGGCGGGCGCCGGCGCGGGCTCGTCGATCACCGACGCCGACTACGCCGCACAGGGCGCGCGCATCGTGCCTGACGCCGACACGGTCTGGGGCGAGGCCGAGCTGCTGCTCAAGGTCAAGGAGCCCGTGGCCTCGGAGTACGGGCACTTCCGCGACGGTCTCGTGCTCTTCACCTACCTGCACCTCGCCGCTGAGAAGGCGCTCACCGAAGCGCTGCTCGCGGCGGGCGTCACGGGCATCGCCTACGAGACCGTGCAGTTGCCGTCTCGTGCCCTCCCCCTGCTGGCGCAGATGAGCGAGGTCGCCGGTCGCCTCGCCCCCATCGTCGGCGCGAACGCCATGCTGCGGCCCAACGGCGGCCCCGGGCTGCTCGTGCCGGGAGTCCCCGGCACCCACCCCGCCAACGTCGTCGTGCTCGGCGGCGGCGTGGCCGGCACGAACTCGGTCGCCATGGCAGTCGGCCTCGGTGCCGAGGTCACGGTGCTCGACACGAACATTCAGCGCCTGCGCGAGCTCGACGCCCTGTACAGCGGACGCATCCGCACGATCGCCTCGAACGGCTTCGAGATCGAGCGGGCCGCCATGCAGGCCGACCTGCTCATCGGCTCGGTGCTGATTCCTGGCGCGAAAGCGCCCAAGCTCATCAGCAACGAGCTCGTCTCGCGCATGAAGCCGGGCAGCGTGCTCGTCGACATCGCCGTCGATCAGGGCGGCTGCTTCGCCGACTCGCGACCGACAACGCACGCCGAACCGACCTTCGAGGTGCACAACAGCATCTTCTACTGCGTGGCGAACATGCCCGGTGCGGTGCCCGCGACCTCGACGTACGCGCTCACCAACGCGACCATGCCGTACGTCCGCGCAATCGCCAATCTCGGTTGGAAGGCCGCCCTGCGGTCGGACGCCGCGCTGGCGCTCGGTCTCAACACGCACGCCGGGTCGGTCACCAACGAGCCTGTCGGCACGGCGCACGGTCTTGCGTCGGTGACCCTCGCCTCAGTGCTCGACTAGGCGCCCCGATCCGGCCGAACGCTGCTCTCGCGGGTCGGGTCACCGGCGAGCAACGATGCCGCACGACTGATCGAGCCGTTCGGCTCGGCAAGCCAGATCTCGGCTCGGCCCGGATCGATCGGCGGCAACGGCTCGCGGTGACCGAGCAGGCTGCGGACGTCGGCCGCGTCGCACTCGATGACAGCGATCGACACCTGTGTTCGCGCCGAACTCAGCAGAGACCACGCCGACTGCCAGTGCGCGGGCGTCGCGAGAAGGATTCGCGGCTGGAGCGCAACACTGCGATCAGGCGGAGCGGTCGACGCGATGGCGGCCGTGACGTCGCGCACGACCTGATGCGGAAGCTGCGCGGCCGCGATGCGCTCAGCGACGTCGTCGACGTGCGCCGCGATCACGATCACGTCGCGATCGGGGTCGGGCTGCCACGGCGGTGCGGGAGCGGCGCGAGCAACCGGTAGCGGCGTCGCCGGCTCGATGACCTGCAGCTGCAGGTCGCGCCACCACCCGCGCCCGGCCGGGGCGCGACGATCGAAGAGTCCGCGCGGTGCGCCCGCCAGAGCGTGCTCGTCAGCGTCGGCGCAACGCAGCTGCACGCGGCTCTCGAAACGGCCGAGAAGCAACGAGCTGCCGGCGCTCGACGACGAGGCAGACGCCGCCACCGCGCCTCCTGCCGCGCGCACCGCTCGTGCGGCGGAATCCCATCGCGACAGCAACTCGATCGACCGGTCGCCCGCGTCGGCCAGGAGCAGATCGAGACCGTCGCAGAGCAGAAGGGTCGCCGCCGGAGGTCGGGCGGAGAGCTCCTCGAGCACCTGCCACGCCTCGGGAAGCGTCGCGGGCAGCACGATGCACGGTGCGTCGTCACCAGCACCAGCCGCGAGCACAGCGAGCACCGTGGACCTGCCGCTGCTCGAAGCGCCGAGCACGACGAGGGATCCGTCGCGGGACGGACGCCACTGCGCCCGATACCGCGCGCGCTCATCGGGATCATCGAGCACTCCGAAGGTGATGCTGTCGATCGAGGTGCGCGACGCGGCAGGAGCGCCGTCGTCGGCTGGTTCGCCGCCGATCGGGGGAAGGTCATCGACTCCGAGCCGCTCGGGCAGCGGCGGGCACCACGTGCTGCCGCCCGCCTCGTGCGTGCTCCACCGTTCGAGCACCCCGTCGATGTCGTCGTCGTCGATCACGGCCACCTGCAAGGGCTGGGTGCCGTTCTCGCCGACCAGCATGGCTCGACCGGGCGGCGCCGCGATGAGCTCGCGCGCGCGCTCGCCGACGATGCCGCCGGACGCTGCGTCGGTGACCCGAAAGGAGAGCCTGACCGGGCAGTTGGCCGCGATCGCGTCACGCACGACGCTCGCCGGGTGCTGCGTGCACAGCACCAGGTGCATACCGAGCGAGCGACCCCGGGCCGCGATGTCGGCGAAGACACCGTGCAGCTCGGGAAAGGTCGCGGTCAGGGTGGCGAACTCGTCGACGAGCACCAGCAGTCGTGGTAGCAGATCGGGTCGCTCGCGAAGATCGCGCGCGCCAGCGTCGCTCAGAATCCTTTCGCGATGCCGCAGCTCAGCACGCAGCGAGCGCATCGCCCGCTGCGCGACGACCGGGTCGAGATCGGTGACGAGACCGACGCAGTGGGGCAGCTCGGTCAGGCGGGCGAAGGTGGCCCCGCCCTTGAAGTCGATGCAGAGCAGCTGCGCCGCGCTCGGGGGCTCGGCCGCGGCCCAGCCGAGTGCGAGCGCGCGCAGCAGCTCGCTCTTGCCGCTGCCGGTCGTGCCGCCGACGAGAGCGTGTGGCCCCGACCCGACGAGGTCGATCGCGACGACCCCCGTCTCACCCATGCCGATCGGCACGCCAAGAAGACCGGTCGCGGTCTCCGCGTGCCGCGCGAGGGCGCCCCACGCGACGACCGCCGGAAGACGACCTTCAGGCTCCATCGATGCTCGAGCGGCCTCGAGCTGACGCTCGGTGACGAACTCGGGTCTCACCCTGCGCAGGGGGCGGCCTGGCTCGTGAACCTCGACAGCCGTGGCCGAGAGCACCGTGATGGTGGAGGCGCCGGCAGGCGGGCGGGCTGACGGCGCGACCTCGCCACCGGTCGTGACGCGATGCAGCGTGACCCCCGGCTCGTGCACGAGTCGGCGCGCCAGTGCATCGGCCGCGAGACCCCTGCCGTCGAGCACGATGTGCCCTCGCGCGATCAGGGCGGGCAGCTGGGGGTTCTGGTGCGCTCGCGCGAGCATCCGCCCCAGTCGTCGATCGTCATCGGAGTCGCCCACGCGACGCGGCGCCTCGATCGCGACCGAGCTGCGCCCGGGAGCTATACCGATGCGCAGCGCCGCCGCCGGGCCCCCGTCGGCGATCGACCGGGGAGGGTGCGGCGTGTTGCGCTCGGCCTCGCGCCGCTCGACCGCGTGGGCATGATCGATCGCCTGCTCGAACAGCGCGCACTCGCGATCGAACCGCTCCACCTCGCTTCGGCGATGGCGGCGAGCGGATCGTCGACCGTCGACGACTCCCGCCACCGCCACGATCGGGCCCAGCGCGGCGAAGAGCAGCATGAACGGCGAGGCGAGCACCATGCCGATCACGACGGCGCCGACCATAGGCGCGACCACGGCAACCACGGGGAACGGTGCTGTGCTGGGCGGGCGAGGGGGCTCGGGTACTGGAGGCAGTGACATCGTGACGTCATGACAGCGCATCGCGAGACCCTCGATGCCCGAGCCGACCGGGTTCGTGCCGAAACCGGCTGGGATCGAGGGTGAGGAGGAGCCGCTAGCTGAGCAGCAGGTGCTGCTCGCCCAGGTCGACCCTCGTGCCGCGCACGATCGGGTACCGCCGACCCGGCACGCACGGTCGAGGCTCGACGCCCGGCTCGCGAATCACTGTGCCGTTGCCCGAGTGCCGATCGCTGACCCAGAAGGTGCCGTCGGTCTGCCCGAACTCGAGGTGCGTCTTGGAGACCGAGCGACCGGGGTCGACGATCGTCACGAGGTGGTCGACCACTTCGCCCGGTTCGGGCCGCGGGTTGCGCCCCGCGAGCCCCGACCCGATCACGGTGTAGCTCTCGCCCGTGCTGAACTGCAGCACGAACCGCTCGCTCGACATCGCGAGCGCAGCCACGTCGGGGGTGCCCTGCGCCAGCGGCGCGCCGCACTCGGCGCAGAAGCGATCGTCCGGGAGCGCGGCCGTGCCGCACGCCGGGCACACGAGACCCGCTGACGGTGGCGGTTCCGGTTCGGCCTGCGGCTCGGGCTCGGACTCGGGCTCCGGTTCGGCCTCTGGCTCAGGCTCAAGATCAGGCTCAGGCTCCGGCTCCGGCTCCGGCTCAGGCTCGGGCTGAGCTTCGGGCTCGGGCTCGGGCTCGGGCACAGGATCGACGCGGGCGCTGACGGGCGCTTCGGGCCTCCCCTCGACCGGGGGCACGACGGATCGCGCCGAGACCGATCGTCCGCACTCGCCGCAGAACATGGCGATGGGCGGCAGATCGGCACCGCAGTGCTGGCAGTTCATGCCCTCCGGCCCCCCGTCGACGCTGGCGTCGCCCCAGAATACCGACGCAGCGACGCGGGCGAGATCGCGGCCCGCCAGCGGTCGCGTCGCGAGCGGCCGTCGGCGAGGGATGCCCGCACGGCGTCGGCCGCGAGCCACACCGTGTCGGCCTCGGAGCTCGTGGGCTCTTCGGGCGCGTAGACCGCCCGGTCGGCCACGCGCGCGAGCACGAGCGCCTGGGGCCGTTCGAGCACGGTCGCCAGCTCTGATCGGGTCGCCGCCGGCGGCAGCTCGACTCCGAAGTCGCGCGCCTCATCGATGAGTTCGCGCCAGCCGCCCAGAATGCGTGCTGTGGGATCCGCTGCGGTGCGGCGACGTCGACGTCGACGCAGCTTGGCCGCGACGACTCCGAGCATCGGAGACGCGATGAGTCCGGCGACGAGCAGCACCCAGCCGATCACAGAGACGACGGCCAGCACCGCCTGCCAGAACGGGTCGATCGCGGGGTCATCGGCCTGCTCGATCTCGGGCGGAGCGAGCTCGTCGAGGGCTGGCGGGTCGTCGACGGGCGGCTGCGGAGCGTTCTGGGGCCGCGAGACAGGAGTCGGGTCATCCGGTTCGATCGGCGGCAGGTCACGTCGATCGGGAACGACGTCGACCGGCACCCACCCCGACGACCCGGTCGAGATCTCGACCCACGCCGTGCGGTCGCCCTCGAGAACCGTCACCTCTTCGCCGCCCTCGAGCGGCCCGAATCCGAGCACGATGCGCGAGGGGAATCCGAGCTCGCGGGCGATGAGTGCGGCGGCCGCGGCGTACTGCTCGGCATCACCGATCATGGGCCGCTGGGTGAAGAGCTGATCGAGGCGCTCGACCGAGTGGCCTGAGCGGCTCGGCGCCTCGTCGTCGGCAACGCCGTGGCTGAGATAGCCGTCGCGCTGCAGGGCGGCCACTGCGCGCTGCAGCCGAGCACCCGGGGTCTGGTCGACGGGGGCGACGGCGTCGAGCCATTCGCGCAACGACTCGGGTACCGCGATGATGCCGGGTACCTCGGCGTCGCCCGGCACGGCGGTGGCGAGGTTGGCGGATGCGGTCTCGGTCACGACCGACTCCACGGTGTAGGCGAGGCCGGCGTCGGTGCCGCCGACGAGGGCGGCCGAGCCCGTCACCGCATTGAACACGAACTGATCGCGCACATCGGCGGCCTCGTCGCCCGCGAACTCGATCGCGCTGAACTCGCCGACGAGCGGCAGCCAGACACCGGTCGGCCGCTCGAGTCGAATCGAGAGCCGCACCCGGTCGCCGTCGATGCCGGTGAGGTCGCGCTGCGTCGGGATGCGCACGAACCGACCGGACGCGCTGTCGACGCTGTCGCTCCCCACTGCGAACACGACCCCGTCGTAGCTGTCGAGCACAGCCAGCCGCACGCGGCTTCCGGCCGGTGCCCCCGAGAGGGTGATGGCCGGAGCCTCCACGACCTCATCGGCGAACGACGCCCGGTAGGCGGCGAGGGGGCTGGGCTGCTCGAGCGGATCGAAGGGGCGCTCCACGACGGTGCGCAGCACCGTGCGCTCCCCCGCTGGCGGCAGCAGCGCGACCGCCCCCGCTCCCGCGCCGCCGGCGACGAGCACGAGGGCAAGGGCGGTCGCGATTGCTCGAGCCCCCGCCCACCGAGAATCGGCGGCGGAGGTCGCCGCACCGAGCGAGGCACGTCGTCGATGCCGTCTCCAGACGGCCATCCACAGCAGCAGCACCGCAGCGAGCGCGATCGCGGTCGAGATGGGCAGCGCCACGCGCTCCGCGCCGAGCCCGATCGCGAGCGGCAGCGCTGCCAGCGGCACCGCTGCGGCGAGCTCACCGACGTCGGTGCGCAGCGCGATCGAGAGAGTCACGAGCGGCCCGACGAGCAGGATGACGAGAGCGGGCACCAGCAGCGCCTGATAGTTGCCGACGGGCAGGTCGATCGTGACGAGCTGACGCCAGCCGAGCGCGACTCCGGCCACGAGATCGAGCAGGCCCTGCGGCTCGGGAAGCACGCCGTAGACGGTGCGCGACGGCACCGCCAGCGGAACTCCGACGACGATGAAGGCCGCGCTGGCCGCGAGGATCACGCCCCACGCCGGCCAGTGCCCGAGCGTCGACACCACACCGAGCACAGTCGCGATCACGAGGGCGACGACCGCCAGAACCACGAAGGACGGGTCGCGATAGATCGGCCAGAGCACCGCCGCGATCAGGCTCCACGCCGCGATCGTGAAGACCGTCGCTGAGACGAGCACCGAGGTGCGCGGTGTCGGACGACGCGTCGCCGGTCGCGGCGCGACGCGCTGGTGTGCGGATGCTCGCCTCACGAATCGCCGCCCCGCATGGCGCGACGAAGATCGGTGAGCGAGCCGATCGTGATGACGGAGAAGGTGCCGAGCCGGCGCCGACCGGGCACGCGCTCGGGGTCGCACTGCAGCACGACGACCTCGACCGCCGGCGGGAACCCCGCGGCGGCGGTGCGCAGCCTCGCGGGAGTCACGGTCGAGCCCACGACGAGGAAGGCGACGGAGACACCCCTCGTGCCCTCTCCGGCGAGTCGCGCCACGTCGAGGATTCCGAGTGCCGCAGGGCCGTGCTCGACGAGCGCCAGATCGTCGAGCAATCGGGTCGGAGTCAGGGTCGAGAGGGGGCGCAATGCCACGACGGCGCGCTTCGCGAAGTCGGGCGTGACGGCGCTCACGACGACCGACACCTCGCGAGCATCCCGAATCGCCCGAGCACCGAGACTCGCCGTGACGCTCACGGCCAGCTCGAACTCGGCATCAGAACCGAAGTCGATGCTCGCGATGCTCTGCGCGACGACGAGGTGGCTGCGCCGAGTCTCCTCGAACTGACGCACCATGAGCGCGCCGGTCTTCGCCGTCGACTTCCAGTGGATGTGGCGGCGGTCATCTCCGGGAACGTACTCGCGCAGAGCGTGGAAGGCGAGATCGCTCGGCGTCAGATCGCGCGTCGGCTGGCCCTCGAGGTCGCGCACGAGGCCGCTCGACGTCGACGGTATGTCGATCGTGCGCGGGTGCACGATGATCTCGAGCTGGTCGGTCCAGATGAGCTCGCGACGCACGAGGCCGATCGGGTCGGCCCGCAGGGTGCGCACCGGCCCGAGCGTCAGTCGGCCTCGCCGCTGCGTGGGCACCGTGAGCTCGCGCTCGACGACGTGACCGGGCGCGAGGCCCTGCACGCCCACGGGCACGATGGCGGCCCCGACGGGCACGTCGATCACCTGGGCGAACGACCGTCGACCCGTCGGGTTCGTCACCCGGAGCAGGGCCGACGCGGCATCGCCGACCGCGACCCGGCTGGGCGGCGGACTCAGCTCGATCGCCAGCCGCACTCGACCCACGAGATAGAGAGCCGCGACGACCGCGAGCGTCACCCCGATGGTTCCGAGCACGATGAACTCGACCCAGCCCCAGGCGTACCCCGCCAGCAGCAGCAGGGGAATGAGCACCGCGACTGTCCAGCCGAGCGGGGTGATGACCGACGAGGCCGCGCGCGCGGCCGATGCGATCGCCGCGCGCACCGTGCGCAGGGCGCGCACGACGACGACGACGAGATCGGCCACGACCCCCGTGCGCTCGCCGACGATGCGAGTGCGCGCCGTCGTGACGGTCGAGGCGAGGGTCGACTCGTCGGGCGCTCGACGATGCCGCTCGCCCGAGGTCGTGCGAGGAGCGCGGTCGGATACCGGGGTCGTCACACGGCGACCCGATCGCTTGGCGGCGGCGTCTCGACGAGCACCTGGGCGATGACAGCACCGGAAGTCACGCCGTCGAACTCCGACTCGGGGTCGAGCCCGAGGCGGTGCGCGAGCACGGGCTCGGCGAGTGCCTTGACGTCGTCGGGAACCACGTAGTGGCGGCCGTTGATGGCCGCGAAGGTCTTGGAGCAGCGGATGAGCGCGAGCGCCCCGCGCACGCTCGCTCCGAGTCGCACATCGGCGTTCGTGCGCGTGGCCTCGACCAGTCGGGCAACATAGTCGGTGATCACGGGGTCGACGTGCACGGTGCGGGCGACCGCGATCATGTCGCGCACCGCGTCGAGGTCGACGACCGGCTCGACGACCTCGGCCCGCGGCCCGCCCGCGCCGTCGAGAATGCGCACGGTGGCTGCATGATCGGGGTAGCCGATCGCGGTCTTCATGAGGAAGCGGTCGAGCTGGGCCTCGGGCAGGCGGTACGTGCCTGCCTGCTCGATGGGGTTCTGCGTCGCGATCACGAGGAACGGCGCCGTGACGGGGTGCGTGACGCCGTCGATCGTGACGTTGCCCTCTTCCATGACCTCGAGCAGGGCCGACTGGGTCTTGGGGCTCGCGCGGTTGATCTCGTCGGCGAGCACGATCGTGGCGAAGACCGGTCCGGGGTGGAACTCGAACTCGCCGCTGCGCTGGTCGTACACGGTCATGCCCGTGATGTCGCCGGGCAGCAGATCCGGCGTGAACTGCACGCGCGTGGTGGTGCCCCGGATGCTCTGCGCCAGTGCGCGCGCCATCGACGTCTTGCCCGTTCCCGGAACGTCTTCGAGCAGCAGGTGCCCTTCGCTCAGCAGGGCGGTGAGTCCGAGCCTGATCACGTACTCCTTGCCCAGCACGACCTGCTCGACATTCGAGACGATGCGGTCGACGACTCCGGCGAACCAGGTCGCCTGCTCGGGGGTCATGGTCATGGTCGATACTCCCGTGTGTAGGTGAGTGAGCCGACGGTCACAGTGATGACCAGTCGGGGGTCGTCGGGCGGGTCTGCTGCGATGGTGCACGGCGATACGGCGGGATCCCCCTGCACGGTGCCGCCGAGGCACTCGTAGCTCACGCTCGAGTAGGCGGCAGCATCCATCGGGGTCCAGGTGATCTCGACAATGCGGTCGTCGGGAGGTCCGCCCGTCTCGGTGATCGTCACCGAGGGGTCGATGCGCACCGCGACGCCGATGGCGATCGCCGATGACCAGGCGCCGCACAGCAGCTCTTCGTACTGCCGGCAGCCGCGCACCTCGACGGCGAGATCGCGACCGTACTGCAGCCCGTCGGCGGTGAGCAAGGTCGGCAGAGCCGTCGGCGCCGAAACCCCGCCGATGGGGGCGAGCGAGACCGCGTCGACCAGCTGGTACTGCACGACATCGATCGGGTCGCCACCCGCGGTCGAGACGCCCGTGAGCCGGAAATCCCATCGGCCGGTGTCGACGGCCTGGGGGCCGGTGGTCGTGATGCCCGAGACGGCGGTCGGCCGCGGTCGAGGCGTGGCTGTCACCTCAGCGCTCGCGGTGCAGCCCTGGCCGTTGTAGGCGTAGACGACGACGCGATAGGTGGTGTCGACCGCGAGACCCTCGACGACCGTCGACGTGAACGACGGAGCGAGCTGGGTGACGCCGGAGGGCGGCGTGTGCGAGGGCGACCCCGACTCGACGCCCGTCACGGTGCAGGCAGGGGCCGTGCCGCTGGTGGAGATCCAGAGGTAGTACGCCGTGATCGACCGGCCGTTCGCCGCGAAGGCGCCATTCCACGACACGCTCACCGAGTTGTTGCCCGAGCCCGACTCGGTGGTCGACCCGAGCGCGCTCGGTGCTGCCAACGAGATCGGCGAGCCGGCGGGGACCCCGGAGGTGGTGGCCGCGTTCCAGGTCGTGAGGGGTTCGAACGAGTCGTTGCGCGCACTCACCGAGACCGAGTACGAGGTGCCGTTGGCGAGCGCTCCGGCATCGACGACATTGAGCCAGTAGACGGTACCGACCGGATCGTCTGCGGCGACGGTCAGCGTGCGCGCGACGCTGCCGACCGTGATGCGGTAGCTGCGGATGGGGCTCGCTGCGCTGTCTTGACCGGGCTTGCTCCAGCCGATGCGCAGCCCGCCATCGAGCGGCGAGACCCCGACGATCGTCGGCGCAGGCGGAATGAGGTCGCTCCAGACCGCCTCGGCGAGCGTGGTGGGGGCCGACGGGCCCTGCGCATTGACGGCGATGACGCTCACCCGCACCCGGTTGTCGGGCCCGTTGCCCGGGGTCAGCACGCTGCACGGCGACGACGTGCACGACGTCGTGGTCGACGAACCGTCGCTCACGCGCGTCACCGTGGCTTCGAACCTCTCGATCGGCGCGTTGTTCGAGGCGCCGGGCGACCACGCGATGGTGAGACTGCGGTTGGCGTACGCCTGCACGCGCAACGACGTGACGGGGTCGGGCACGTCTTGCACCGAGATGCGCACCGCCCCCCACACGAAGCGCTCGGGGTCGCCGGTCGCATCGGATACCTGGTACTCGAGGTTCGTGTCGATGGGCGCGGCCGTCTCGCTGATCGTCGCGAGCAGAGTCTGGCCGTCGGCGCTCGGCACGATGCTGACCCCCGCCGGCAGGCTGCCTTGATCGAGGCCGCGCACGTCGACGACGCGCAGCGGCTGACCGGGGAACGGATTGGTGGCCTGGTCGTTGTCGAGCACTCTGATGGTGGTCGTCTGACCGCGGGGTGCGATGACGGCGTCGGGGGCGGGTCGAGCGAGCGGGCGCGTCGAGGCGACGACCGAGACCTGGATGCGACCCGCAGTGCCCTGCGCAGCGTCGTCTCGCACCCCGAGCGTCACACCCGTGGTCGATCCGCGGGGCGTGCTCGCCGGCACCCTGACGAGCAGGGACTGACCACTGAGCTCCACCTCGAGTCCCGGCGTGGGTCCGTCGATGATCGAGTAGGCGAGCTCCTCGACGTCGTCGGGGTACGGATACGCCGTGACGCGTACGAGGTCGAGAAGCCGCTCCTGCCCCGGCTCGAGTTCGAGAGAGGCTCCGATGAGCGCCGGCGGCTGGTTCTCACGGGGCGTCACCTCGATCGGCAGCACGATCGTCGCGACCCTGCCCTCCGGGTCGTCGGCCGACTCGCCATCCGTGACCTCGAAGGTGAGCGAGGCAGGGCCGAAGTAGAGGTCGGCCGAGGTGAAGCGCAGCGTGTCGTCGTCGACCACGAGCTCGTCGCCGTTCGACTGGGTGGCGCTCACGTTCGCAGAATCGGTCAATCGCACCGACGCGCCCCCGACGGCGAGCACGTAGTCGTTGATGTCGATCGTGACCGTCTCCTCACTGATCACCTCGATGCGCTCGGCGCGCCGGTCGAGCTGAGGCAGTGCATCATCGGTGCCCGGCACCCAGATGAACGCGGTCGACCGAACGTCGGGGTCGGCCGGGTGCACGACCTGGAAGGGAATGATCTGCCGCTGCTCGCCGACAGTGACGAGCACGCGGCGGTCGGGCTGCACGCTCGCCCCCGACTCGTAGCCCGGTACGAGCTGAAGCCCCAGCTCAGAGACATCGCCCTCGGCGAAGAACACGCGGGCGAGCACATCGACGGCGATCTCGTCGCGGTCGAGGATGTCGGTGAGCGAGAGCACGGTATCGCGTGCGACAGGTGCCGAGAGGGGGGCATCCGGACTGACCGTGACGGTGACGAACGCTTGCGACGCGCCCGCGAGCTCGTTCTCGATCGTGTAGACGAGCCCGTACTGCCCGGGAGTGCTCGGCGGCGTCACGCGCACGAACTGCCCGTCGACCACCTCGGCGACGACGGCGTCATCGTTGGCCTCGATACCCGTCACCGTCAGCGCCGTGCCATCGGGGTCGGTGTCGTTCTCGAGCACGGGCACGAGCACCGTGAAGCCCGGACGGATCAGCACCTGGTCGTCGTTCGCGACGGGGTTGCGCGCACCCTCGAGCCGGGGACTGATGCCGACGCGCACGAGACCGGTCGACCGGGCGCCGAGCGCGTCGACCACGGTGTAGCGGAACTCGTCCGTGCCCGCCGCATAGCTGCCCGCCTGGTAGGCGATGAAGTCGAGGCCGGTCTCGACGACCGAGCCCTTCTGCGGGCTCGACTCCTGCCCGATCACCTGCACCGAGTCTCCATCCGGGTCCATGCCGTCGACGGGGATCGCGATGCGCACGGTGTCTCCCGCGATCACCCGGGCGATGACCGTGCGAGTGATGGGCGCCTGGTTCGTCGCCTCGTTGACCTCGCGCACGCTGATGCGCACGGTGGCCTGCGCACGCTCCTGACCGAGGGGTCCGAGCACCTCGTACACGGCCGTGAAGTCTCCGGGCTGATCGGGGGCGAGGTAGCGGAGACGATCGCCCGCGACGAACAGCAGACCCGAATCGCCCGTGAGGCCCTGCACCAGAACGGGGTTGAGAGTGATCGGCTCGTCGTCGGGGTGCTCGTCGTTCGCGAGCACCGGAATGCTCACCGCGTCGCCGACGCGCACCGTGATCGTGTCGTCGACGGCGACGGGAGGCTGCAGTCGTTCGGGGCGCGGAATCTCAATCACCGTGATCGTGCCCGTCGACTCCGCGAGCCCGTTGCTGATGCGGTACTCGACCGACTGAGGGCCGGTGAGCGGGCGCCCGAGTGTGATGCGCACATCGCGCTGATCGAGCACTTCGGCCCGCATGCCGCTCGCCGGCGAGAGGCCGACGACGCCCGTGACGACGAGCACGCCGCCGGCAGGGTCGATGTCGGCGCTCGCCACGGCGATCGTCGCGCTGCTCAGCGTGCGCACGAAGAGCGTCTTCGGCACCGTGATCGGTGCCGAGCCCGCCTCGGGTGGAGCGGCGACGTCGACTCTGATGATGCCGGTCGCTGTCGTCGTTCCGTCGGTCACCACGTACTCGAGGTAGTGGGTGCGCACCTCGAGACTCGAGAAGCGGAACACTCCGCGATCGAGGCTCGGCGTGATCGTCGCCCCGCTCTTCTCGGGCACCGCCGACAATCGGATCGTGCCGTTGCCGCCTCGCACGTGCACGAGAGGCTCGATGCGCACCTCTTGACCGGCGTAGGCGAGCACGACGAACGGCTCGGCGATGATCGGCGTCTGTCCGGACGGGCGCACGGTCACCGCGAGCTCGCCGAGGCCGACCGCCGCACCGTCGCTGACAGCGAGCACGACCGTGCGCAGTTCGCCGACGCCGCCGCTCTCGGCGAAGGTGACCCGCCCGTCGGGCCGGAAGGTGACGCGGTCGGGCGGCGCGACCGTGGCCTGCTCGAGGTAGATGGGGTCACCGTCGGGGTCGACCCAGTCGCCGAGCACCGCCGAGGTCGCCGTGCTGCCCTGGGCGACCGTGGTCTTGCTGACCCGGGCCTGCACGGGCGGCGAGTTCTCGGACGCGCTGCGCACGGTGACCGTCACGATCGCCGAGTCAGAGCCGCCTCGCCCGTCGGTGATCGTGTACGCGAAGGCGATGCTGCCGGTGGCGGAGTTCTCGAGCGTGAGCTGCAGCAGCTGCCCGTCGGCGATGATGTCGAGCCGACCGATGCGCTCATCGAGCCGATCGACCTCGCTGATCACGAGCACATCGCCGTTCGGATCACTGTCGTTGAGCAGCACGGGCAGGGTGCTGGCTCGCCCGGGTCGAGCGCCGAACTCGTCGTCGAGAGCGACGGGCGGCTGCTGCGTGCGCTCGAGCTCAGGCGGCGTGTCGAGCAGGTCGATCTGCTGCTCTCGCTCATCCTCTTCGTCGACGATCAGCTCGTCCCAGTTGTCGATCAGCCGCCCGTCGTCCTGCACCGCCCACGCGGCTCCCGCGCCGCGATCGTTGAGCACGACCCGGTCGTCGCGGACGACGAGCACGAGCTCGCCCACCACCGGCACCTGATCGAGCCCGAGCTGCTGCACGGTCGAGCCGCAGCGGCGCCAGGCCAGCCCGTCGGTCCAGGCCGCGAACGAGCACCCGTCGACCGTGGCCGGGGGTGCCGGGCTGCCCTGGCGATCCGTCACGAGCTCGTCGAGCGATCCGCTGTCGAGCGCGACCGAGACGAGTCCGCTCCGGTGGGCGATGAGCAGCGACGGGGCATCGTCGCTCGGCTCGGCGAGCACGGGCGACGCGCCGGGCGGAATGACCGTCGACAGATCGACGACCCCGGCTTCGGTGTGCAGCAGACGGGTCGCCACCTCGAGAACCGCCCAACGGCCTTGCGCGACACTGACCTGCACCTCGGCGGTCTGCGGCAGATCGATCGACCACGTCTCGTCGACGCGGTCGGAGCGATCGGGCGCGACCCGGTAGACCTCGCCCAGGCCCGGTGACACGGCGACCAGACCCAGGCGGTCGGTCGTGGCGATCGCGCTGCGCGGCCCGAACTGGAACGCGGCGACCGTCGCCGGATCGAAGGACTCGAAGGCCGGTCGCGGTGTGACCCAGGTCTCGCCCGTGCCGGCGCTGTGCACAACGACCGAGGCCGCCGCGAGAGCGACCGTGGGCTCGTCCGGCGGCAGAGCCACTGACTCGACGACTTCGGAACGAGCGGCATCGACGATCTCAGCGGTCGCGTTCGCCTCGTCGACGATGATGACGTCGGTGCCCCGCTGCAGCACGCTGAGTCGAGACCCCTCGCCGGGGATGACCGAATCGAGCATGCCGACCTGCAGGTTGGCTCTGCCGACCGCCTGACGGTCTTCGTTCACCACCCAGACCGCTCCGTCGTTGAGGTCGAGACGCTGCGACTCGAAGCCGGCCGAGACGACGGCGATCGTCGCGACGACGGTCGCGACGACGCCCGTGCTGACGGCGGTCAGCGCGGCGGAGCGGTGGCGGGTGAACCAGCGGCGGATCATCCGCTCACTCCCCCGCCGTCTCGGCGCACTTCTCGTCGCTCGGCTGGCCGAGTCGGCCCTCACGCACGACGCGCACCGTCACGCAGACGCGGTCGCCAGGATTCGCTGCGACCACGAATTCACCGCCGCGCTGGAAGGCCTCGGTGCCGTCGGAGAGCTGCACCTGGTAGGTGTCGCCGACAGCAAGACCCGGGTCCGACCACGAGAACACGATCGTCGAGCCGTCGAGCTGCGCGTCGACGTTGGCGACGCGCGGCAGCTCGCGATCTCCTCCCTGGATCGCCAGCAGGGTCGCCGTCGCGCCGAGGGCGATGACGGCGAGCGAGACCAGCACGAGCGCGGCGGCGATCAGTCGCGTTCGGCGCGCCGACGCCTTCGCCGCCGTAGGGGCCTCGTCGGGAGTTTCGGCGAACGGCGCGGCGATCGCTGCTGCGGTGCGACGCCGACGACGGCGGTCGACCGCCGAGCCCGGCGCACGCGGCGAGACGGCGCGCACGATCGTGCGGTCACCCGGGTCGCCGATGGTCGCGAGCGCCCAGTCGTCCATAGCCACGTCGGCTTGCGTCGTGACCAAGCCGAGCTCGGCCTCGACCCGCTGCAGGTCGCGCACGAACTCGAGCACCGACTGCTGCCGCTGTTCAGGATTCCGCTTCATCGAGCGCTTGAGCACGGCCTCGAGCGACGCGGGTACGTCGTCGCGGTCGATCGACGGCACCCGCGCGCGGGCGATGCGCCCGATGAGGTCGTCGGCCTTGTTCGACCCGTCGAGCACCTCGAAGGGCGACCGGCCGGCCAGCAGCGTGTAGAGGGTCGCACCGAGCGACCACACCTCGCTCTGCACCGAGCCCGACGTGTCATCGAGCAGCACCTCGGGCGCCGACCAGGGAATCGACATGCCGACGCTGTCGGTCGAGCCGGTCGAGCCGAGAGTCGAGGCGATGCCGAAATCACTGAGGACCGGATGCCCGTAGGCGGTGGTGAGGATGTTCGAGGGCTTGATGTCGCGGTGCAGCACTCCGCTGCGGTGGGCCGTCTCGATCGCGCTGCCGATCTGCACGCCGATGCGCAGCACGTCGGCGACGGGGATCTGCTCGGTGCGATACCGCGCGCCGAGCTTCGCCGAGCAGAGCTCCATCACGAGATAGGGGCGGCCGTCGGCCGAGATGCTCGCCTGGTAGACGGTCAAGATGCCCGGATGCGACGACAGTTGTGCCATGAGGTTCGCCTCGACCTGGAACATCTGCCGCACCTGATCGGTGACGACGGCCGACAGCAGCACCTTGACCGCCACCTGCCGGCGCGGCATGTTCTGCTCGTAGAGGAAGACGTCGGCGAAGCCGCCGCTGCCCAGCAGTCGCACATGGCTGAACCCGGGCAGCACAGGAGGTTCCGACGGTCGGCGTTGCGCCATGGAATTCCCCCTTCCGCAGCGAGCCCGCAGCTATCTGCTCAGTGTAGAGAGTGGGCGGGTCAGGCGTCGGGAGCGTGCACCACGTCGACGACGATCACGGTGATGTTGTCGCGCCCGCCCTGCGCGAGCGCAGCATCCACGAGAGCGTTCGCCGTCTCTCGAGCGCTCAGCCTCGCAGCGAGGTGGAGGCGCAGCCGCTCGAGCGGCACCTCCTTCGTGAGACCGTCCGAGCACAGCAGCAGCCGCATGCCCGACTGCAGCGGCAGCAGAGTCATGTCGACCTCGGGCTCGATCGAGAACCCGACAGCGCGCGTGATGACGTTCGCCTCGGGATGGTTCTCGGCCTGGTCGGCATTCAGCTGGCCGGCGTCGACCATCTCTTGCACGAGAGAGTGGTCGGTCGTCACCTGGGTGAGCTCGTTGCCGACGAACCGGTAGACGCGGGAGTCGCCGACGTTGAAGACCGTCAGCATCGGGCGGCCGTCGATGAGCGAGAGCGCCGCGCCCGTGACCGTGGTGCCGATGCCGAGATCGGCCTCGTCGAGCTGATGGATATCCCAGGTCGCGAGGTTGAGCGCGTCGATGATCGCAGCGGCGTCCATGAACTCGGTATCGACCGACGCCTGCAGCCGTCGCACGACGGCGTCGCTCGCCCGGTCGCCGTGCGAGTGCCCGCCCATGCCGTCGGCCACGGCGAAGAGGGGCACGTCGGCGAGGTAGCTGTCTTCGTTGGCCGTTCGGCGGTAGCCCGTGTGCGTCACGCCGTGCCACGACAGCTCGATCGCCTCGCCGTGGTCGGGCATCGTCACGATGTGACGAACGCTGCTGCGGCCGAGGGCGGTCACGATGGGCTCCGAGTCTCTGGGCGAAGGGTGCGGGGCGGGCGGGTCGAGCTCAGTCGCCGGTCGGGTCGCTCTCGCTCACGAAGTCGAGCTCGACCCCGTCTGCCAGCGCGATGACTGCGTCAGAGAGCACCGCGATCGACTCGCCGCGACGCAAGCGCCGTGATGCCCCCGAGGCCCAGTGTACGACCACGCCGTTGGTCGACCCGAGGTCGTGCACGACGATCGTCTCGCCGACCTGCTCGACGCGCACGTGCCGGGCTGACACCTCGCCCTGATCGGCGGGGATGGCGACGCGCCGAGGGGCGGGATGCTCGTCGATGCGGCTGAGGCCGGGGCTGCGGCCGATGTCGACCGGTCGATCGAGCGCTACGACCGTCGAGGTTCCCCGCACCCGCACCGACCACCGGCGAACCGGATCGGGCGCGGATGCCGACCCGACGGGTGCGGGGCCGGCAGGCGGCGGGGCGGGCTCGACGAGACGGATGATGGTGTCGTCGAGATCTTCGTCACTCACCGATGTACGACATCACGTGCTTGAGGCGCGTGTAGTCCTCGAAGCCGTAGTGCGACAGGTCTTTGCCGTAGCCGGAGTGCTTGAAGCCGCCGTGCGGCATGTCGCTCACGAAGGGGATGTGCGTGTTGATCCAGACGCAGCCGAAGTCGAGGTCGCGGCTGAAGCGCATGGCTCGGCCGTGGTCGCTCGTCCATACCGACGCGGCGAGGGCGTAGCGCACGCCGTTCGCGAGCGCGAGCGCCTCCTCCTCGGTGCGGAAGGTCTGCACGGTGAGCACGGGCCCGAAGATCTCCTCCTGCACGGCCTCATCGTCCTGTCGCATGCCAGTCACGATGGTCGCCGGCCAGAAGTATCCGACGTCGCCCTGTCGAGCTCCGCCGGCGACGACCTGAGCGTGATCGGGCAGCCGCTCGACGATGCCCGCGACGCGCTCGAGCTGGTTCGCGTTGTTGAGCGGCCCGTAGAGCATGCCCTCCTCGCGCGGGCCGCCGGTGAGGCCATGGGTGCGAGCGCGCTCGACGAGCGCCGCGACGACCTCGTCGTGCACCGACTCGTGCACGATCACGCGCGTCGCAGCCGTGCAGTCCTGCCCGCCGTTGAAGTAGGCAGCGAGCACGAGGCCCTCGGCGACCTTCTGCGGGTCGGCGTCGGCGAACACGAGCGCGGGCGCCTTGCCGCCGAGCTCGAGGTGCACACGCTTGAGGTCGCTCGCAGCAGCCTTCGCGACCTCCATGCCCGCGCGCACCGAGCCCGTGATCGCCACCATCTGAGGCGTGGGATGTTGCAGCAGGGCCGCACCCGTGGTGCGGTCGCCGAGCACCACGTTCAGGACGCCGGGGGGCAGGATGCCCGCCGCGAGCTCCGCGAGGCGCACCGTGGCGAGCGGTGTCGTGTCTGAGGGCTTGAGCACCCCGGTGTTGCCCGCGGCGATCGCCGGCGCGATCTTCCAGACGGCCATGTTGAGCGGATAGTTCCAGGGCGTCACCTGACCGATCACGCCGATCGGCTCGCGCCGCACGAACGACGTGTGGTCGGCGAGGTACTCGCCGGCCGAGCGGCCGTCGAGATCGCGGGCCGCCCCGGCGAAGAAGCGCAGCTGATCGATCGACTGGTCGATCTCGTCGACGACGAGCGTGGCCCGAGGCTTGCCGGTGTCTTGCGACTCGAGGTCGGCGAACTCTTCGGCACGCTCGGCCATCGCGTCGGCGAGGCGGAACAGTGCGAGCTGCCGCTCGGCGGGGGTCGTGCGCCCCCAGGAGCGAAAAGCCGATTCGGCCGCGGTGTAGGCGGCGTCGATCTCGGCGGCGGTGCTGATCGGAGCGTGCGCGTAGACCTGCTCCGTCGCCGGGTCGATGAGCTCGAGGTGGGCGTCGGCGGTGCTCGCGACGGCCTCGCCCCCGATCACGTTGTGCAGAGTGCGTGCAGTCATGCCGACACTGTAGCGCGGCATCCGGGCTCGCGAACGAGACAATGCGACGGATTTCGTCGTTGCGGACCCGCAATATCTGCGGAATCGCTTGTGAAGGCTCGCGATCACTGACACAATCGCCTCATGGCCACCCGTTCCAAGCCCGTGCACCTCGACGACGTCTCGAAGGCGATCGTCGAGCAGCTGCAGACGGATGGCCGCCGCTCCTACGCCGAGATCGGCAAGGCGGTCGGCCTGAGCGAAGCGGCAGTGCGCCAGCGGGTGCAGAAGCTGACCGACGCCGGCGTCATGCAGGTCGTGGCCGTCACCGATCCCATGCAGCTCGGCTTCTACCGGCAGGCCATGATCGGCGTGCGCGTCGTCGGCGACACCGCCCACGTCGCCGAGAAGCTCAGCAACATTCGCGCCGTCGACTACGTCGTGCTCACCGCCGGCAGCTTCGACATTCTCGCCGAGGTCGTGTGCGAGAACGACGACGACCTGATCGATCTGCTCAACCAGCAGATCCGCACCATCGAGGGCGTGCACTCGACCGAGACATTCGTCTATCTGCGCCTGCAGAAGCAGTTCTACAACTGGGGGACCCGATGAGTATTTTCCGCACCAAGAAGCGCACCACGGCTCACAAGGCCACGAAGGAGCACACCATGACCATCGACACCGCCCTGGCACCCTCGAGCGTCGCGCTCGACGCCGCCACCGAGGCCGACCTGCAGCAGAAGGCGAAAGACCACCTCTGGATGCACTTCGCCCGCCAGTCGGGCATGGAGGCCGGAAACGGCGTTCCGATCATCGTGCGCGGCGAAGGCCACCACGTCTACGACTCGCACGGCAAGAAGTACATCGACGGCCTTTCGGGCCTGTTCGTCGTGCAGGTCGGCCACGGCCGCGAGCGGCTCGCCGAGGCAGCGCGCAAGCAGGCGGAAGAGCTCGCGTTCTTCCCGCTCTGGTCGTACGCCCACCCGACCGCGATCGAGCTCGCCGACCGCCTCGCCGACTACGCCCCGGGCGATCTCAACCGTGTCTTCTTCACGACCGGCGGCGGTGAGGCCGTCGAGTCGGCCTGGAAGCTCGCGAAGCAGTACTTCAAGCTCACCGGCAAGCCCATGAAGCACAAGGTCATCTCGCGCGCCATCGCGTACCACGGCACGCCGCAGGGCGCCCTCGCCATCACGGGCATCCCCGGCATGAAAGAGATGTTCGAGCCCCTCACCCCCGGCGGGTTCCGCGTGCCGAACACCAACTACTACCGCGCTGAGGAGATGGGCTTCCACGGCTCGCTCGAAGAGTTCGGCCAGTGGGCCGCCAACCGCATCGAAGAGGCGATCCTGTTCGAGGGCCCCGACACCGTCGCCGCCGTCTTCCTCGAGCCGGTGCAGAACTCGGGCGGCTGCTTCCCGCCTCCCCCCGGCTACTTCGCGCGCGTGCGCGAGATCTGCGACCAGTACGACGTGCTGCTCGTGAGCGACGAGGTCATCTGCGCCTACGGCCGCATCGGCGAGATGTTCGCGTGCACCGCGCTCGGCTACGTGCCCGACATCATCACCTCGGCCAAGGGCCTCACGAGCGGCTACTCGCCGCTCGGCGCCATGATCGTGAGCGACCGCCTGTACGAGCCCTTCAAGCACGGGCAGACGGCGTTCTACCACGGCTACACCTTCGCCGGGCATCCGGTGTCGGCTGCTGTCGCTCTCGAGAACCTCAACATCATGGAAGAAGAAGGCATTCTCGAGCACGTGCGCGAGAACTCGCCGAAGTTCCGTGCGGCACTCGAGCGGCTGAAAGACCTTCCGATCGTCGGCGACGTGCGCGGTGAGGGCTACTTCTTCGGCATCGAGCTCGTCAAGAACAAGGAGACGAAGGAGACCTTCAACGAGGCCGAGTCCGAGCGCCTGCTGCGCGGATTCCTCTCGAAGGCGCTCTTCGACGCCGGGCTCTACTGCCGTGCCGATGACCGTGGCGACCCCGTCATTCAGCTCGCTCCCCCGCTGACGATCGGCCCCGCCGAGTTCGACGAGATCGAGGGCATTCTGCGCCGTGTGCTGACCGAAGCGGGAACACTGCTCTGAGCGCGAACTCTCCTGCCCGCCGCGCCGATGAGAGCAGAGGCGACGACTACCGAGACCTGAGCTTCTGGCACGCCACGGTCGATGACGACCTGACGCCTCGCGCTGCCCTCGATGGCGACCTCGACACCGACGTCGCCATCGTGGGCGCGGGTCTCACCGGGCTGTGGACGGCGCACGAGCTGCTGAAGCGCGAGCCCGGTCTGCGCGTCACGCTGCTCGAGAAGCACATTGCGGGCTTCGGCGCCTCGGGGCGCAACGGCGGCTGGTGCAGCGCGCTCTTCCCGGCCTCGACCGCGGCGCTGGAGAAGAAGCACGGCCGCGAGGCCGCGCTCGCGATGCGTCGAGCGATGGTCGCCACCGTCGACGAGGTCGGCGCGGCGGCCGCCGCCGCCGGCATCGAGTGCGACTACGCGCGTGGCGGCACGATCGTCTTCGCCCGCAGCGATGCCCAGTGGCGGGCCGCGCAGCACGAGGTCGACGAGGCGCACGGCTACGGCGTCGATGCCCTCGAGCTCTGGAACGGCGAGCGCGTTCATGCGCGGGATGCCCGGGGTGCGGTCTACGACCCGGCCTGCGCCCGCGTGCATCCGGCCGCCCTCGTGCGCGGGCTCGCTCGCACGGTCGAGCAGCAGGGTGCGGTCATCCACGAGCAGACGACGGTCGAGAGCTGGCAGGCCGGCCTCGTGCGCACCGACCGCGGCACCGTGCGCGCGCGGCACATCATCACCGCCCTCGAGGGCTACGGCGCCACCGTCGCGCAGACGAAGCGGCGCATCCTGCCGCTCTACTCGCTCATGGTCGCGACGCAGCCTCTCGATGACGAGGTGTGGCAGTCGATGGGCATCACCCACGGCCAGACTTTCTCCGACGGCCGCAATCTCGTGATCTACGGCCAGCGCACCGCCGACAACCGCATCGCGTTCGGCGGCCGCGGGGCGCGGTACCACTGGGGCAGCGCGATCCGCAGCGAGTACGACCGGGTCGAGCGCGTGTTCGAGCATCTCGTCGCGACGCTGCACGAGCTCTTCCCGCAACTGCCGCCGCTCGAGGTCGAGCACGCCTGGGGCGGCCCGCTGGGGGTACCGCGCGATTGGCACGCGAGCGTGAGCTACGACCCCGATTCGGGGCTCGGCAGCGCCGGCGGCTATGTCGGCGACGGGCTGTCGACCACGAACCTCGCGGGCCGCACGCTGGCCGATCTCATCACCGGTCGCGACACCGAGCTGACGCGACTGCCGTGGGTGGGCCATCGCTCGCCGTCATGGGAGCCCGAGCCGCTGCGCTTCATCGGCGCGAATGCGGGCCTGGTCGCCATGACCGCGGCCGACGCGGAAGAGCGAGCCACGGGTCGCTCATCGCTCATCGCTCGCGCCATGGGCGGGCTCATCGGTCACTGACCGCCCGCCCCGCTCGCAGTCGACACGCAGGAGGCTTGGAGCATCGCCCTCTAGCCTCGGCGGAGCGCGAGGGAGGTGCCGTGACGACGACGAACCGATCGACAACGATCACGCCTTCGCCGACCGTGTCGGCGGCGCCCCGCGCTCATCAGCTGCTCGCGCTCGTGGGATTCATCGCCATCGTCGCCGCGGTCGCCGCCTTCGGCTCGCTCACCTCGGCAGGAGCGATCTCGGGGTGGTACGAGAGCACGCCGAAGCCGATGTGGAACCCGCCGAACGCGGTCTTCGGCCCGGTCTGGACCGTGCTCTACCTCACGATGGCCGTGGCCGCGTGGCTCGTCTGGCGGCGGCCCGATTCGGTGGAGCGCACGAGGGCCCTGCGCGCCTACATCGTGCAACTCGCGCTCAACGCGCTCTGGAGCCCCGCATTCTTCGGGCTCGGCGCCCTCGTCGGCTCGGCCGGCGTGTGGTTCGCGCTCGGGGTGATCGTGGCACTCGATTTCGCGATTCTCGCGGCGATCATCCGATTCTCCGATGTCAGCCGGGTGGCGGCGTGGATGCTCATTCCCTACTGGTTCTGGGCGCTCTTCGCCACGACGCTCAACGCGGCGATCGCCGTGCTCGCCCGATAGTCGGGCGGCGCCCGCTACCGTGGGATCGTGACGCTCGCTGACTCTGCCGCCGTGCCCGCGCGCTCGCGCGGATCGCGCATCGTGCGCGGCGCGCTCATCGGCCTGGCCGCGCTCAGCATCGTCGCTCAGGGGGCGGTGCTCTCGGGTGCGGGCTGGGCGGCCGCGAACCCGCGGCTCGTCGCCGACGCCGTGACAGTGCACCGCTTCGAGCCGCCGGTCGCCATCTCGGCCCTCGCGACCGATGCCGACATGAGCGAGCGCGGTCGCTTCGTGTTCTACGCGAGCCTGCCCGAACTGGTGCCCGCCGAGAGCTTCGACCTGTTCTGCTCGCGTGATGAGCCCGGCATCGGCGTGCTCGGCTGCTTCACCTTCGCCGAGGGGCGCATCTTCCTCTACGACATCACCGACGCCGACCTCGAGCCGTTCGAAATCGTCGTCGCGGCACACGAGATGCTGCACGCGGCATGGGACAGGCTCAGCGCCGACGAGCAGCTCGCCCTCGAGGCGCCGCTCGAGGCCGTGTTCGCCGAGCTCGGCCCCGACCACGAGCTGGTCGAGCGCATCGCGTCGTACGAGGCCTTCGACCCGACCTCGCGCGTGCCCGAGCTCTACGCGATCCTCGGCACCGAGATCGCGGAGCTGCCGGACGAGCTCGAACTGCACTACGCCGAGTACTTCGACGACCGGTCGGTCGTCGTGGGCGTGTGGCAGCAGATTCAGGCGATCTTCGTCGAGCTCGAGACCGAGCTCGAGCGGCTGGGTGCCGAACTCGAGGCGCTCGCCGCGCAGATCGATGCTGAACGGCAGGCGGCCGAGCGCGACGCGACCGCGCTCGAAGCCGACATCAGCGCCTTCAACGCGCGGGCCGAGCGGCCGGGCGGATACACCAGTCAGTCAGCGTTCGAGCGCGACCGCGACGCACTGCTCGCCCGTCAGAACGCGCTCAACGCCCAGATCGACGCGACGAACGCGACGATCGACACCTACAACGCGCTGCTCGACGAGTTCGATTCGCTCAACGAGCAGGCGGCTGCCCTCAACCGGTCGCTCAACATCGACCCGCAGCCGATCGAGACGAGCGACTAGCGCCTCACTCCTCGTCGTCGACGGGCGGCGCGGCCACCGGGGGAAACAGCTCGTCGATCTCGCCGAGATCGTCGGCGGTCGGCTGCCACGCGCCCGCCGCCGCCGAGTTCTGAGCGATCTGCTCGACCGTCGTCGCACCGGCGATGACCGAGCCCATGGCCGGGCAGGTCAGCAGCCAGCCGATCGTCGCCTCGAGCATCCCGATGCCGCGATCGGCGCAGAAGGCCGCGTAGGCCTCGAGGCGGTCCCACGGTGCGTCGGCCGCGAGGTGCGGGCGCTGGCGCATGATGCGCGTGTCGGCCGGGCCGCCGTCGCGCGAGAACTTGCCCGTCAGCAGCCCGTTGTAGAGCGGGTAGTACGGCAGCAGCCCGACGCCCGCGCGCGCGGCAGCGGGCAGCAGCTCGGCATCGGCATCGCGCACGAGCAGGCTGTACTCGTTCTGGGCCGAGATGAAGCGCGGATGCTCGCTCGCGGTCGCCGCCGCCTCGGCGTCGCGCAACTGGCCGGCAGAGAAGTTCGAGTGGCCGATGTACCGCACGAGCCCCGCGTCGACGAGCTCGTGCAGGGCCGCGAGCGTCTCGTCGATGGGCGTCTCGGGGTCGGGGGTGTGCAGCTGGTAGAGATCGATGTGGTCGGTACGCAGCCGACGCAGCGAGCCCTCGACCGAGGCGCGGATATAGCGGCGAGAACCGTGCGGCACGTCGAGCAGCTCGGGGTTCTTCGCACCGTCGTTGCCGAACTTGGTCGCGAGCACGACCTGGTCGCGACGACCGGCGAGTGCGACGCCCATCATGGTCTCGCTGCGGCCGTGGCTGTAGCCGTACATCTCGGCGGTGTCGAGCAGCGTGATGCCGTGGTCGATCGCGGCGTGCAGCACGCGCGAGGTGCCGGCCTGCTCCTCGGTCGGGCTGCCGGGGCGGCCGAAGTTGTTGCAGCCGAGTCCTACGGCCGAGACGAGCAGGTCAGAACGGCCCAGGGGGCGCAGCGGCATCGAGGTCATGCTCCTATCCTCCCCCGCCGCACCTGAGCGACGGACTATCCCCGTGTCTCGAAACCGCCAGTGGCCGGATGCTCGCCAGCGCTAGCCTGACGTGCATGACTCCCCCCACCACTTCTGCAGCAGGCCTGCTCACGATCGACTCGCCCCTCGGGCGCATCGCGCTGCACAGCGAGGGCCCCGCCGTCACGCGGGTCGAGATCGCCACGCAGGGAGTGCTGTCGAGCGACGGCGCACCCGATGCGCCCACCCCTGTGCTGACGCGCGCCGCGAAAGAGCTCGCCGAGTACTTCGCCGGTGGCCGTCGGTCGTTCACCGTGCCCCTCAGCGTTGCGGGCACGCCCTTCCAGCAGGCGATCTGGCAGCAGCTGCAAGAGATCCCCTTCGGGTCAGTGCGCGGCTACGGCGAACTCGGTCGCGCGACGGGGCGTCCTACAGCGGGGCGCGCCGTCGGTGGCGCGGTCGGCGCGAACCCTGTCCCCCTGCTCATCCCCTGCCACCGCGTGCTCGCGAGCGATGCGCGCATCACGGGCTACAGCGCGGGCGACGGCATTCCGACCAAGGTCTGGCTGCTCGACCACGAGGGCATCGCGCACCGATGACCGACCCGGTCGAGCCTGCGCCGCCGCCTGCTGACCGCCCGCGCTGCGGCTGGGCGGGCGATGACCCGCTCTACCAGCGCTACCACGATGACGAGTGGGGCGTGCCGCTGCACGGCGACCGCGCCCTGTTCGAGAAGCTCAGCCTCGAGGCCTTCCAGAGCGGCCTGTCGTGGATCACGATTCTGCGGCGCCGCGAGGGCTTCCGCGACGCGTTCGCGGGCTTCGAGATCGATCGCGTCGCTGCGTTCGACGACGGCGACATCGAACGCCTCCTCGGCGACCCCGGCATCATCCGCAATCGCGCCAAAGTCGAGGCGACGATCGCGAACGCGCGCGTGCTGCACGACTGGACCAGCGCAGAACCGGGAGCCCTCGATGAGTTGATCTGGTCGTTCCAGCCGCCCGCGCGCGCTCAGCGGCCAGACTCGCTCAGCGAGATTCCGGCCCAGACCGACGCATCGCGAGCGCTCGCCCGTGCGCTCAAGGAACGGGGCCTGAGGTTCGTGGGCCCGACGACCGCCTACGCGCTCATGCAGTCAGCAGGCCTCGTCGACGACCACGTCAGCGGGTGCTGGCGCGCGGAGGCAGGGTTCCCGGCACGATGAGCTCGAGCATGCGCTCGTCGATGCGGCGCATCGGCCAGCCGAGCTCGGTCGATCTGGAGCACAACGTCGAGATCGACCTCGGCAGCGCCCCCGCCGTGAGAAGTGCGCGCACCCACTCGCCTTTGCCCTTCTTGTTGAAGTGGTTGAGCGCGCGGGCCACTCCATCGTCTCCGACTGCGACGACCGAGACGCCGACGGCACCCGAGACTTCCGGCAGTGCGCCCAGGGCCGCATACCCGGCCGACCTCAGGTCGATGATCGGCGTCGGCAGCGCGGCGAGCTCCGCCGCGATCGCGCCGCCCCAGGCACGCTTGAGGGGCCGTGCGGGAAGCCTGCTGTCGTGCGAGAGACGGTACGCCGGAATCGGGTCGTCTGCCCGCAGCAGGCCGAAGAGCGCCGAGTGCACGACGAGAGAGGCCGACGCCCGTCGACGGCCGGCGGCGGGCAGAGATCGCACGTCGAGGGCGTCGTAGAGAACGCCGGTGTACCGCTCGATAGCCGGCATCGTGCCGCTCGACAGCAGGGTGCGATTGCGCTCGAGCTCGGCCGCGGCCGACGTCGCACCGAGCTTCAGCGCCCGAGCTGCCTGCTGGTCGTGAGCGCTGAGCTCGATGACAGCCGCGACGAGGTCGCGTCGTGTCGCGGTGAGCGAGCCGAACGACAGTGCCTCGAGGTCGAGCGGGCGGCCGGTTCCGCCCTCTCGCTTGGTCTCGGAAGGCGGCAGCAGAATCTGCATCAGGAGCGCAGGAACGCCGAGGCGTGCTCGACGAGCTCGGGCAGGGGCGCCATGGTGTCGAGAGTAAGCCGCGGACGCGCCCCCGCGAGACCCGACCATGCGTCGTACTCGTCGAGGCTCTGCTCAACGGCATGCCACGTGGGCTCGGCCAGGTGGGCGAGATCTCGACGGCGCTCTTCGAGACGCTGGCGGTGCACAGCGGCATCGCTGCAGAACGTCTCGATGAAGCGCACCTCGACCCCGATCCGGTCGCCGAGCATCACCCACTGATCCCGGGCCGGCGCGACAGCGTTCACGGCGTCGACGATGATGCTCTGCCCGGCTCGCAGCACCGCATCCGCGATGGTCTCGGCCACCAAGTAGGCGGCGAGACCGGTCGGCTGGTCATCGTCGATGCCCGCGCGCAGAATGGCCGACTCGAGCGGGTCGACCGAGACGACGGCGATGCCCCACTGCCGAGCGAGCTGCTCGGCGACCGTGCTCTTGCCCGACCCCGGAAGGCCGGCCATCGCGATGAGCACGGACTACGCGAGCGCTGCGGCGCCCGCGACGATTGTGACGGTGTCGTTCTCGACCGAGAGGAAGCCGTCTTCAGCCTGCGCGACGATGACCGCACCCTCGGTGGGCGTGATGCGCACTTCGCCCGCGCTGAGGATGCCGAGCAGCGGCTCGTGGCCGGGCAGAATGCCGATCTCGCCCTCGGTGGTGCGCGCCACGATCTGCTTCGCGCGCCCCGACCAGACCTCGCGGTCGGCCGAGACGACGCTCACCGTGAGTTCGGCCATGACTAGCCGTTCTCCTTCTGAATCTGCGCCCAGCGCTCTTCGACGTCACTGATCGGGCCGACGTTGAAGAAGGCCTGCTCGGCCACGTGGTCGAACTCGCCCTTGGCGATCGCGTCGAACGACTCGATGGTCTCCTTCAGCGGAACCGTCGAACCCTCGACGCCCGTGAACTTCTTGGCCATGTAGGTGTTCT
>SXGT01318173.1_pt1 | contig 30488 bp, 31 predicted proteins | sample 3176221 | NCBI WGS metagenome assembly SXGT01 (sample SAMN11356862, study PRJNA531348) | freshwater metagenome | isolation source: freshwater sample F1-120 | place: China: Fuxian Lake, Yuxi | collected 2017-12-25 | reverse complement strand
CGTGGCCCATGATCGTCACGACCGGAGGCCGCGACTCAAGCTGAGCATCTTCCTCCGTCTGCACGACGGACTCCAACAATTCTTCCCCCATCTTCTCCGTCGAGAGATCGAGCTTGATCCCGTTCTCTTCTGCAATCATCACAGCCGCGTCCACATTCATCGTCTGATTGAACGTGAGCATCTGGCCCATATCCATCAACTTGCGCATAATGTCGGCCGGACGCTGACCGATCAGCTCGGCAAACTCCTTCACCGTCATGCCAGGGGCAAACTTGAAGCCTTTCCGGCGCGGCTTCGTCACTTCCCCTGGCGTGGCGTGATGCACATGCTTGCTGCGATCGTCTCGTCGTTGCTGTAAGGGAATCGCGCGCAGGTCCTGCCAACGAGCAGCATCCTCGCGAAGACGAAGCTCTTCCTCTTCCCGCGTGCGGCCTGACTTCTTCGCCTTCTTCGCTTTTTCCTTCAAACCCTCGGCTTGAATCTCTTCAAAGGAGAGCGCTTTCTTTTTTCCGGCGGTCAGATCGATGCTGGGCACAATGGCGGGCTTGACGGCAGTCAGTGAAGGCGGAGCGGTCGCAGCCCCGACAACAGGCGCCAGCTCCGACATCACCGTCAGCTCAGGATGCGGCAGGTGGATGCCGCCGACGCTGCCGTGAAAAACATCGACAGCCGCTTTACTCGTCTCGGTCGTTTCCGCTGCTGCCAGGGATACAGGCTCTTCGGCTGAAGCCTCATCGTCACGCTTACGCTTGATCAGAATGCGGCGCTTATCAGTCTTGGCACCTTCAACCACCGGAGCGGCATGAGTCGCCCCAGCCTTGCCTCCCGCCGTGGCCTTACCCGGCGCTTTCGGGAGAGCCTTCGCTCTCGCGCTGAGCTTGGCCAGCGCCTTTTGCACCACGTCGTCATCCAACGCACTGCTGTGCGATGTGACGGCGACACCCATCCGCTTCAATTCCGGAATGAGTTCGCGATTTTCCATTCCGAGCTGCTTAGCCAATTCGTAAACGCGCATGAGGATTTGACACCTGTTCTTCTTTACCCGGCAGCCGACTCCGACTCTGCCTGGGCCTGTAATTCCTGTTCCCGGGTTTCTTGTTGCTGGTGCAGCGCCTCGGCTTCCTCTACAAACGCCGCCTTAATATCTTTATCCCGCTCGGCTTTTTCTTTTTCGTATTCTGTCGCGCTGATGATGTCGATCTTCCAGCCGGTCAGGCGGGCCGCCAACCGCACGTTCTGACCGTTCTTCCCGATCGCGAGCGACAGCTGGGAATCCGCCACCACGACCAACGCGGACTTCTTCTCTTCGTCAACACCGACCTTCTCGATGCTCGCAGGATTCAAGGCTTGCGCGATGAAGACGCGCGGGTCAGAGGTCCAGGTAATGATATCGATTTTCTCGCCGCGCAGCTCACGAACAACCGCCTGAACCCGTGAACCCTTAATCCCCACGCAGGCCCCGACCGGATCGACCGCCTTCTCGCACGACGTCACGGCAATCTTTGTCCGATCGCCAGGCTCCCGGACGATGGACTTGATCTCGATGATCTTCTCGAGCACTTCCGGCACTTCCAACTCGAACAGCTTCGCGACAAACTGCGGGTGGCTCCGCGTCAAAATAACCCGTACATCTTTCGGAGTCCGGCGCACTTCCAGGAGCATGGCCTTGACCCGGTCACCCCGGCGATAGGTTTCCCGCGGGATCTGCTCCTGAACCGGCAGGACCGCCTCGGTCTTGCCTAGATCCACCAGGTAGTTCTGACGCTCCATTCCGAGAATGATGCCGTTGACCAAATCGCCCTGTTTCGTCGAATACTCTTTTTGAACCGCTTCCCACTCGGCCTCGCGGACCTTCTGGAAAATCACTTGCTTGGCAGTTTGAGCGGCAATCCGACCCAAGTCGTTCATCTCGATCAACGATCCGATTTCGTCCCCGACCTCCGCCTCGCTGTCGAACTGGCGCGCTTCCTGAAGGGCGACCTCGGTTTTCGGATTGGTAACCGTGTCGACGATGGTCTTCTTCGATACAACAGAAATTTCACCGGTCTTAGAGTCGATCTCGATCTGGATGTTTTCAGCCTGCCCAAAACGCTTCTTGGCGGCCATAAGCATGGCGGCTTCGATCGCGCCGATCACGCGGCTCTTCTCGATGCCCTTTGACCGGACAAGTTCGTCGATGACGGAAATTAATTCACGATTCATAATTTACTCTCCGGCGACTGCCCCTGCAGCCACCCTCCAATGCGGCGGCAGACTGCTACCGCGGTGATCAACTTCGGTACGGCCTAAAACGTGACGACGCGACGCGCTTCAGCAATCGAGTCGAACCCCAGGATAACCGTCCGCTCAGGGGGCGAATCGCTTACCACGACCGTCACTCCCTGCTCATTCACTTCCGTCAACAGCCCGACCACACGCCACTGCCCGTCAATCGGCTGCCGGAGCTTCACGCTCACTTGCTTTCCCATGGCCCGGCGATAATCCTGAATCCGTCTGAAGGCCCGATCCAGACCGGGCGAGGAGACTTCTAGCGTGTAGGCATGGGGGAAGGGATCAGCCACATCCAGGGCTGGACTGATCGCGAGATGGGCACGCCCGCAATCTTCTACCGTGACGCCGTCTGGCTTATCAATATATACCCGCACGACTGACCGCGGACCTTGCCCCACACAGACGACGTCGACCAATTCCAAGCCCAAAGCCCACAGGATAGGCGATACTACCTCGCTGATGTGGTCAATGGCCGGTCGGGACTCCTTCACCACCACCCCTAGCCCTGCTTCTTTAGATAACACATTCAAGTGATCAAATAAAAAAGTGGGCCTGAGCCCACTTCCACTACCTACACCATAGCATGCCTCCTAGGCCAAAGCAAGGGGAGAGCTACCCAACCAGGCCCGTAAAGCCTGCGGCAAGTCGTTGGGTAATCGGTCCGGGACGCCCGTCCTTAATGACCTTGCCGTCCACCCGAACGACGGCTAACACCTCGACAGTGGTCCCAGTGAGAAACACCTCGTCCGCGCCATAGAGGTCCGCCTGAGCGATGCACCGCTCCTGAACCGGCAGCCCTTCTTTTCTGGCCAGCCCTAACACGACGGCCCTCGTGACCCCGGACAAAATCCGCGGTCCTTCCGGAGCAGTCATGACCGTGCCTCCACGCACTACCATCACGTTGCTGACGGCCCCCTCGGTAATCGAGCCCTCTTTGAGTAAAATGGCTTCGAAAACCTGAGCCCGTTTAGCCTGCTGACGCGCGAGCACATTACCCAATAGACTCAAGCTCTTAATATCGCAACGGCCCCACCTGATGTCCTCGATCGTCATCGCCTCCACGCCGGCCGCCTGCACCGATCGGCTAAGCGAATGAAGCTCACGCACCGTCAGAACGACCGTGGGCGTCAGATCAGCCTCGTAGGCATGGTCACGGGGCGCAACGCCCCTGGTCAGCTGAATGTAAATTTTCGCCTCGGGATAGGCCGCCCGCCTGATCCCTTCGAGGATATGATTGGTCCATTCGGCGGGGGAATAGGGTTGAGTCAGATCGAGCGCCGCCGCGCTACGGTCGAGGCGAGCCAGGTGAGCTTCGAGCTCGAAGGGCCGCCCCCCGTAGGTGCGGATCACTTCATAGATACCGTCGCCGAACTGAAATCCTCGATCGTCGATCGAAACCTTGGCGTCGGCTAGCGACACGAATGCTCCATTGACGAAGGCCACATCCGGCACGGCTACACACTCCCGCAGGACGAGGAATCGGAAACGGTTACCTCAAAGACGCGCCGGTCTTCGGCGGTGAATTTCCACCCCATGCGTTTCTCGAACAGCACCCGATGGGTTCCCGACTTGATCACCTGAAACTCAAAGGTCCGCCGTCCGTTGTCGACGGCATTATTTCCGGCAATCTGCAGGTAATCGTCTGCCAGCATCGACAGCCCCGTCGGATCGTAAATCGGAACCCAGAGCTCCCCTCTCGTCCGATCTTCCCAGAGATGAATCCGGATGGGCTGTTCAAGGGTCGCCTGAATTACCTTGACCCCGTCTGACAACTTGAGGCCGTCATGGTCCTGGCTGGACGTCATACTCATCGTGAATTACGCGGCGATCCGCTTCCTCTCCGCCTGATCTTCTATGTTTTCTTCCTGGGCCCGACGAAAATCTCCGCGCCTTCCACCCGCACGTCATAACTGCCCACGCAATACCCGCCCCCGTCCGTTCCTTGCCCGTTTCGAATATCGAACGCCAAATCGTGCCAGGGACAGGCCACGACAAACCCCTTCACGCGCCCTTCGCTCAAGGGGCCACCCTCATGGGGGCAGAGGTTATGAATTGCGAAATATGTCCCCTGAATATTAAATAGCGCGAGCTCGCGATTCTGTACCGCCACGACTTTTGATTGCCCTGGTTGGAGCTCTTCAACGCGGGCGACAGATTGAAATCCCTCTAGCATGCTGCATCGACTCCTTTTCTCAGATCTTCTCCACGCCGCAGACCTTACATCCGCAGCGTATATTTTAATTCCAGCCCGACCGTGACCCCTTCCCGCTCGATGAAACCGGCTTCCGCTTGAATTGCGTAACGGACCGCATCCGGAGCGGAACTATATTGAGGGCAGACATCTTCCACGCAGGGCACGACATGCTCTTTCAGCCCCACGATATGATGGCTTTCGTCGATCCAAAGCATGTCCACCGGAAACCGATAGCCTCTCGTCCAGATATGGTTCTGGCCGGTCGACTCAAAGATATAAAGCATTCCACTGTTCGCCGGCAACGTCTCTCGAAAGGCGAGACCGAAGAGCAGCTTCTCCGGCGTATCCGCCACCTCCGTCTCGAGCGTACGGCCGTTCGGAAAGGACACGACAATGATGGTCTCGTCTTTGCGATCGATCAGAAAAAACGAGGCGCTCATTAGAAAAATCGCCATAAGCACGAGCGTGATAATGCGCTTCTTTTTCTGCTCCCGATCGCTTACCGGTGGAATGGCCATAGCTATTCTCTCTCACGACTTGTAATGGTTGACTGGGCCAAAAGGCCCACAAAACGGCCCATAAAACAGGGCGTCTAGGCCTTCTGAGCAAGGACCGTTCTGTTGACTTAGAAAAGAACGACGGACTAGAATGGCCCTCGCGTGGCGTCACGCACTATGTCGTGGCGAGACGGGCTTGTCAACCATCTGTGTCTCATTGTGGTGAGAAGGAGGCGAGGGTCATGGCGCTGCTGATTACCGATGAATGTATCTCTTGTGGAGCTTGCCTCCCTGAATGTCCGAACGAGGCGATTTTCGAAACTCGCAGCGACGCGGAAGCGAAGGGCAATCATGTCGGCGACGGCCAGGGAGTCGGCGATAGTATTTATATCATTACGCACGACCGCTGCACCGAGTGCGTCGGACACTTCGACGAACCCCAATGCGCGGCTGTTTGCCCCGTCGACAATTGCTGCATTGCCGATCCGCTCTATCCGGAAACGACGGAAGCCCTGCTGGAAAAAGTGACCGCACTGAATCCGGACAAGACGATCGATCCGACGAAGATCTGGAGTGGTGTGCGCAACTAATCATCGCGCATCGTTCAATCGCAAGGGCCCTGCTTTTCTCCTGAGAAGCAGGGCCCTTCTGTTGTAAGGGATCACGTCCAAACCCGCCCTCGCATCTCGACTTCCTTCCCGTTTCGGAGTACCGTCATGCCAATCGTTGGCGAACCGTCCGGCTCTCTCTTTTCTCGATGGAGCCGCCCATACTTCTCGCTCCCGCGCGCGGAGGTGCAACATGCGGCCTCACTGGATCATCGTCGCCCTGCTCTGCGGCATCCTCACCCTCCCCTCGCTCACGCGGGCCAGTCCTGGCGATCTGGGCACTATTATTGAAGCGTTTGCCGTGCGCCAATTCCCCGATGCCCAAGGCCGCTATTGGGTAATTAACGACACCCAGTGGGAGGGGGATGAAATGGTCGTAGACATGCACACCATCGTGAGCCGGCCTCGCGAAGCAGAACCCACCGTAACCCATTTCTTACTATTGATCGTGGCGGGAGAGATCAGGGGAATTCAGAATCTTCCACTCGAACCGAACACAGGCTGTCACGCGGAAGAAGACGTGTAAGGACCACAGAAAGGCATCGCCCGCTCCGCGTTGTCGCGGAGCGGGCGATGCTCATGAATCAGGGCTCGGAAACTCTTACTTGATCATCAAAATCTTGCCACCAAGATGCCCTGCGTGCAGCTGGCAACGATAGGTCAGGGTGTTGCCCTGCGTCGCATAGAACATGTCGCTGGTCGGAATACCAATGTACTTCGTTTCGCCAGGCTTCAAGACCACTTCGGCCTTCATGACATACGGCGAACCCGCGTTCACCGCATCGGTCATCTGAAATCCATGGTCAGCGGAGCCATTGTTCGTCACCTTGAGCAAAACTGGATTCCCGGGACGAACTTTGAAATCGATGATCGTGACGGGCGGATACCACGACTTCAAGGTGCCGATCTCGACTGCGAACAGCTGGGCATCGACGTTCAGCTGGCTGAACGGCTGCCCGACCACGGAGCCAGTCTCCAGATCCCCAATTTCAACTCCACCAGCCTGGAGCGCAAACGCGGTGGGTACCCCAATCGTGACCATCACGAGGCCTAAGAAGAGCCCTAACATCGTCTTACCCATTGACCTACCTCCTTAAAAAAGAAGAAGAAAGTGATTCGGCTTGGTAAATACCTACCGCCAAGCCCGCGTAGCCTTGACCGTGCTGACAACGAATTATCTGCATCTATAAATCATTCGCGTACCCGCTTCTACGCTCATGGAGAGGCACCTCTATAGCACAATGACGAAAAGGGAAGCAAGAAGGTTCCCCGAGCTAGGTCGTCGCTTCTCAATCGAGACGGTCAAACGCATAAATACTCTGAGCGATTTCAATAGTTTAATGCGCAACCCCTGCTTCAGGAGGCGCTTCTTGAACTGCGGACCCCATCAAGAGATCATACGGCGCATAGTCGTCAGTGAGCACGATGCCAGCCCCCCAGGGCTGCGCGCGATGACCGGACAGCAAGGCAAGGACCTCGAACGGAAGCCGCTGTTGCTCAACTAATCGGGTCACCTGATCCGAAATGGTAGTGAGAGTGTGCTGCTCGATCGGCGCCCCGGCGAAAAAAATCAGATTCTCCGATTTCGTCTGAGCCGATTTCCAAGGGCCCTTGACGGCAAAAGACTCGATGGAAGGAAACGACCGTTTCATCGTCTGCACAACTGCATTGGCCCGCGACAGATCGCCTCCCTCGCCGGATGACGCGAGATTCACCGCGAGGATTCCGTTCGGCGTCAGATGGGCGCGCAACGCGGCGAAGAACTCTACAGTCGTTAGATGAAAAGGAATCATGTGCCGCGCAAAGGCATCGACCCAAATAAAATCGTACCTCCGCTCTGTAGAATTGAGAAAGACCCTGGCGTCCCGGACATGCACATGATGCTGTGGAGGGGGCTGATAGGAAAAATACTCTTCAGCCATGCGGACGACCACTGGATCGAACTCGACCATATCCATTTCAAGCTCGGGCCACCGCTGCGCAAGCCACTTGGCCAGCGATCCCCCTCCATGGCCTAAGATCAAGCCCTGCTTCGGCTCCGGCACCAAGGCCAGCGACGCAACCATCAACTGACTGTACGGGAGGAACAATGTGGCCGGGTCCGCCTTCCACATGACCGCATGAAACGTCCGATCCAGGACGAGATAGCGAAACAGATCGTCATCACGGATTCTGACTTGCTGGTAGGGGCTGTCTTCCTGATAGACCGGCAGCGTCAATTTCTGAATTGGCGACAAGGCTCCGGCCCCCAAGCCTCCGACAGAGAGAATGAGTAGACCGATCACGACGGGCCGGGCGGTCGTTCCCCAGATCAACCACCAAAGACCCAGCCCCACTTGAATGGCGCCAAGCCAGGCAACAAGCACCTGACTGCCGAGCCAGGATAAAAATAAAAATGCCGTTCCCCAGGTTCCCAGCAAACTCCCCATCGTCGAGAGCGCGATCATTCGGCCTGTGTGCCGGCCGAAATATTCAAGATCCGACACGGCCAATCGCAACATGGCCGGCAGCACGCCGCTCAGACCGAAGGCCGGCGGGCCCAAAAGCAGCGCCGCCGCCACACAGGGACCCCACCGGGGATCCTCAATGGCCGCCGCCACAGAAAAAAGCACAGGCTGGCCGAGCCAGGCGATTAAAAATGTCCAGGATCCGGAGCATAACAGCAAGCCTGCCAGCACCTGCGGCCCGCGATAGCGATCGGAGACCCAGCCGCCAAAGGCATAGCCGCCGCTCATAGCGGCAAGGATCACTCCGATCAACGCCCCCCAGACGAACAATGAGTTTCCGAAAACCGGTGCCAGGAGACGGCTACCAAGAATTTCAAGCGCCATGACGACAGCGCCGGTCACCAGCGCCGTCGTCAACAGAAACCAGCGAGGAATGTGCGTGGGTCTATTCATAGGCCTCAAATAAAACCAATAGGTGAGAAAAACATCCTCCAGCGCGGTCACAGACCGCCCCAGTTTTTAAAATATCGCGGCGACCACGAATCGAGATGAGCCCGACGATCTGCCCCTCATCAGAAACTGCCAGGTGCCGACCTTCGCCTCACGCATCGCCCGGGCCGCTTCCAGCAGAGTCGCATCAGGATCGATCGTACGCAATGTCCGGCACATCATCACGGCAAGAGGTCGCTGCAACGGTCCGTTCTGATTCGCCATACGAATTGGTGCTGCCGATTGGGGCAGCAAATACTACTCAGGCCCCGAACAGCTGTCAACGAACGGTTCCTCCCGAGAGGCGGGAGCGGCAATAACGTCGTTGCTCGCCCCCGATTCCATTGCTATACTCGCCCCGACCGTTTTTATTGCAGGAGGCCCGCAACCCATGCATATCAGTGTCATTGGAACCGGCTACGTCGGACTAGTCACAGGAGCCTGTTTTTCGGAATTCGGCATGACCGTGACCTGTATGGACACAGATGCCAAGCGGATCGCCAGACTGGAGAAGGGCGATGTCCCCTTCTATGAACCGGGAATCTCGGAGCTCGTCGCCAAAGGCGTCAGGGAGAACCGCATCCGCTTTACCACCGACCTGGCCAAGGCCGTCGACAAAGCCGTCGTCATCTTCATTGCAGTCGGCACCCCGCCGCGAGCCGACGGGTCGGCCGACCTCTCCTATGTCGAAGAAGTGGGCCGCGGCATCGCCAGAACCATGACCGACTACAAAGTCATCGTTACCAAGTCAACCGTCCCGGTGGGAACGGGGGAAAAGCTGCGCGAAGTGATCAATGCCAACCAATCGGGTAAGTTCCGCTTCGACATCGTCTCCAATCCTGAGTTCCTCCGTGAAGGATCCGCCATCGAAGACTTCATGAGGCCGAACCGGGTCGTCATCGGCGCAGACAGCGAGCAGTCCATTGCGATCATGAAAGATCTCTATCGCCCCCTCTACCTCATCGAAACGCCCTTCGTCGTGACCGATATCCCGACGGCCGAAATGATCAAATACGCCTCTAACGCCTTCCTCGCCACCAAAATTTCCTTCATCAACGAAATTGCGACCGTCTGTGAACGGGTCGGCGCCGACGTGCAGATGGTGGCGAAAGGGATGGGACTCGACAACCGGATCGGATCGAAATTTCTCCATGCGGGACCGGGATTCGGTGGATCCTGTTTTCCCAAAGATCTGGCCGCCCTCGTCCAGGCAGGCGAACGAGTCGGCTGCCCCATGCAGATCGCAGGAGCCGCAGCCCTCGTCAACGAGCAACAGCGGGCCAGAATGATTGAAAAGATTACGAAGGAAACAGGGGGACTCAAGGGCAAGACGTTCGCGATGCTGGGCCTCTCCTTCAAGCCCAACACGAACGATTTACGGGATGCACCGGCCTTGGGCATTGCGCAGGAACTCATCAAGCAGGGCGCCACGGTTCGCGCCTATGATCCGGCCGCGCTGGAGGAAGCCTGTCAAATCGTGCAAGGCCTCGTCCCCTGCAAAGACGCGTACGAAACAGCAGAGGGAGCGGATGCCTTGATTCTCATGACCGAATGGAATCAGTTCCGAATCCTCGATTTCGACAGACTAAAGAACCTCTTGCGGCAGGCCCTCTTCTTCGACCTGCGCAATGTCTATGATCCCGACCGAATTGCGGGCTTCGGCTTCCGGCATATTTCGGTCGGGAGACCCAGCAAGGCGCCTTCGCAGGCCAAGTAGCAATGCGTTAGGTCAGTCGCGGCGCTTCGGCGTCCTTGGCTTCCTCTTTCGTTTTCGGCTTATAGCCCATCCGGTCCAAGACCTTCATCACCCGCGTCTTCAAGCGATCGTCTGCATCGGCCAGCGCGGTGGCCAAGGGCTCGACGGCAGGCTTGCCAATCTTCCGGATAATTTCCGTGACGGATTGCCGAATCTCATCTTCCTCCGACACCAGTAGGGGCACGAGCGAGGACACGGCTGGCCCGCCGATTTTGATCAACGAATCGTAGGCGCGCTGCCGGACATCGCCGACTTCATCCGCCAAGGCATCGACCAGGGGCCGCACAGCGCGCACTTCTTTCAGTTCACCTAACACTTCCGCCGCATATTTCCGATTGAGCCAATGGCTGTCTTTCAGATCCAGCAGCATCGCGTCAGCGCGGGCCGCATTGGGATCCTTCGCGCGAATCCGGAAGCTCTTGGCAACCCGCTTGCCGCCTTCTTCAACGACACGGATCGTGGCGCCATCCCCGACCTTGAGCTTCTTCAGCTCTTCAAGCGCCTCGTCGTCCACATCCAGCACGACTGTTTTGCCGTCGTAGGCCAACAGTTCGACTTCGATCTGCTTCGTCTCAGGGTTTACCGCAACGACCCGTTCCGTCACGAGATTAAACCCGTCCTTCTTCACGCCGCCCTTCGGACCGATCTGAATCAACTTTGCAGGAGCTTCATCCTCCATGATGTATATCCTTTACCTCGAAATAAAAATTATGGCTTTGCTTTCCATCCGAAACTTGCCAGGACACCCTCGACCGTTTCCTGCACCATTGTGTTCTCATCTTCGAGCAGCGGGAGCAAGGGATCGATCGCTTCCTTCGCCCCGAGCCGCGCAAGCGACTCCGCCGCATTCCGCCGCACGAGCCAATCTTCATCCTTAAGCGATTCAATCAACGAGGCGACTCCGCGCGCATCGCCGATCTTGCCCAAGGCTTCGGCCGCATGGCGCCGCACCATCCAATTATTACCCAAGAGTCCCTCGATCAAGGCATCCACGGCCCGCGCATCGCCGATCTTTTTCAGCACCCGCGCCACGTCCTCGCGCACCGTATTATCGGTCAGTGCCTCGATCAGCCCCGGCACCGCCCGAGCATCGCCAATACGCTCCAACGCCCACACGGCAGCGGTCCGCACCGCGCCGTCTTTGTCCTTGAGAGCCTTCACCAAGGGAGCAATGCCCCGCGGATCTTTCAGCTTCCCCAACCCAGCTGCCGCCTGTTCGCGAATCGCCCATTCATCGTCCGTCAGCGCCTCGATCAAGGGATCGACGACGGTGGGACCGATCCGCACGATCGCGCTGGTCGCCGCTTCCCTAATCAACACATCTTCGTCCGCCATGAGCGCGATCAGCGGCCCCACTGCGTCCTCACCCACCTGACTCAAACTGGCAATCGCATGGTCGCGAAGCGTTTCGTTGTCGTCTCGAAGAGCTCCGATCAGTTGTTCAATCCGTTCTGCCTGCACATTGTCACTCATCGTCGTCCTGCCCTCCCTGGCTCCCGACAGGCGTCCCGTCGAGCGCTTCCAGTTTATCGGCAATCAAGCCTGAATTGTACGCAACAAGGCCATCCCGATCTGTCCTCAACCGGTCGAACAATTCTTTGTACGGACGCAGCACCTCCACATCCTTCACTTTAGCTAAAGCTTCCATGGCAAAGACCCTAAGGGGGCGAATGGGAATGGCCTCGATATAGAGTTGCGCTGGCCTGGCATCGCCGATCAATCCCAGCGACTTCATCGCCAGTTCCTTCACGCCCGTATCCTTATCGCTCCGTAGCCGCTCCATCAAAGGCTCTACCGCGCGGACATCGCCGATCTTACCCAGCAAGTCGGCCGCGGCTTCACGGATGACCCAATCATCGTCCTCAAGATACTCGATTAAGATCTCCACGCTCGGACGCCCGATGGCCAGGAGATTGATCACGGTGCTCATGCGAGCCTCTTCCCGTTCGCTCAACTCTTCAATCGCGCGAAGATTGTCGAAGACCTCGTTGATGCGCTCACGAATGGTGGTCAACTTCTTCAGCGTCCGTACGGCAATGTCGCGAATGGCTGGCTGCCCCATGGCCGCGATAAAGGCATCCGACGACCGGGGGTCGAGCAGACGCTCCAACATCGTTGCGGCCATGATCTGCGCTTCCGGATCTTGATGGGTCAGCAGCGTGCTCAAAGGCCCGATGGCATTGGGAATCACCCCTAACAACTGCGAGACCACCAGGCGAGTCTCCTCATCCTTCGATTCATAGAACAGGGAGGTTAGAGCCGCGGCGGTCGTCTCGTCCAGCACACCGGCCATATGTTCCAGCGCCGATGCGCCGGCCTTGCGGACCGCTGCATCTGCATCGCGGAGCAAACCGACCAGAGGCACACCGGCTTGCGGATCGTTCACGCGAGCCAACATAGCGGCCCCCTCGGCTTTCAGCGCCGGCGCACCGGTCGCCAGCACCTCGACCAACGCCTGCACCGCGCGGGGGCCGCCGGACAGGCAGGCCGCCGTTGCTCTCATCCGTCGCCAATCCTCTTCATGGACGAGCTCGGATACTAGCGTTTCAATCGTTTCTTTGGCCATACTATTTCCGCGGCCCGTTACACCCGCCCAGCCCGCCAGCCCACTCTGGCCAGGGTATCTTTGACATGATAGAGAATATTCTCATCCGACTCACGGGTCAGCACGGCCAGCAACGGCGCAATCACGGCATCACCGAATCGGGTCAGCGCCTCCGCTGCTTCCGCCCGCGTCACCGTATAGTGGAGCGCCTTCATGAGCGACGGGATGGCCGCTTCATCCCGGATCGTACCCAAAGCCCTGACCGCCGCGCCCATCGTCAGGACTTCTTCATCCCACTGATCACCGCACCCATCAATCGGGCGCGCCGCCTCCGGTTGATCCACTCGCTCAATGACCGCAATCAACATTGGCACCGCAGAACGGTGGCCGATCCGGCCCAACGCCTCAACCGCCAGAGGCCGCAGCCCAGTGGTGTTCATCGCCGTCACTAGAAACTCAACGGCTCGCGCATCCCCAATCTGACCCAGCGCGCGGACTGCATCCTCGCGAACCGCCCGATCCCGATCGTTGAAGAGCACCGATAGCAGAGGGTCGACCGCCTCTGGCGACCTGGTTTTCCCCAAGGCCTCAACCGCATGCAGCCGCACGAGCCATTCCGTATGGGTCAGCGCGTCGAGCAGCGACGAGAGGGCCGCCTCCCCAATCGCCGCAAGAGCCGTTGAGGCCTCCTCTCGCACGGCCTTCACCTTGTCCTGTAACAACGGCACCAGCGGCGCCACCGATTCAGGATCTTGAATCCGCCCTAACGCTTTAGCCGCATGCATCCGCACGATCCAGTCGGGGCTCTTGAGCGCCTTGATGAGTGGCGCGACCACCCGCACATCGGCAATAGCGGCTAGCACCGACGAGGCCAACTCCTGAACTGTGAGCACCGGATCGGAGAGACACGCCCCCAACGTCGTCACGGCCGGCTCGCCGATAGACAAGAGAGCGCCAGTCGCCGCATCTCGCACTGCGCGGTCACCGTCACGCAACACAGAAACCAACGGCGCCACCGCCCTCGGATCCCGCAGCCGTCCCAGCATCGTGGCAGCCTCTTGACGAATCGCCCAATCTTCGTCCTTGAGCGCCGCGATCTGTTCGGCTACTGCGTCTGCCATATCGTTCATCGCCTGCTAACCCCGTTGCGCAAAGTCTCCCGACGGACCGAATCGGCCCGTGTCACCCAGGGGCATGTCCACCCGGGCATTGTCGACCACGCTCGAATTGACGGTGATGTCTTCCGGCGCCGGCATCCAGCCCAATTTTTCAAGAGTCTCCAGCGTCAATTGCCGCAAGGCATCTTTCGCCGTGAGTCGAACCGACGCGTAGGACAGCACTCGCTCCCCTTCTTTAATCACTTCAGACGCTTTCGGATCATACAAAAAGGCAATCAATGGCTCGATCGCCGTATCGCCGATGGTCGCCAGGGCGGCGCTGGCCTTTTCACGCAAGACTCCATCCTTCAAGAGCATGATCAAATCGGGAATGACGCGCGGATCGCGGAACTGACCCAGCGCCGTCGCCGCCGCTTCCTTAATGAAGGCATCTTCGCTGACGATACAACCGGGAGTCGGGGTTCCGTCCTGGCGAATGCCCTTCCCCTTCAACGCATCCAGCACCGGCGGCAGGGCACGAGGATCGCCGATCATGCCAAGCGACGCACTGGCATGCCGCTTCACGACTCCGTCCTTCATCGCTTCAATCAAGGCATCGATGGCCCGGGGATCACCGATCTGGCCCAGCGCGATCGTGGCATCTTCGCGGACGGCCCGGTCCGGATCTTTCAACGTGGCAATCAGAATGTCGACGACCTTCGAGTCTCGCACCCAGGTCCGGCCGATTTGATAGTCAGTGGTCATGCCGCCGAGCGCGCGGGCGGCATGGCATCGGACGATAAAATCTTTATCCGTGAGACATTCCATCAGCGGATCGACGGACGGCTGGCCGATCGAGATGAGAGCAGTCCCGGCCGTTTCTCGTACCGTTTTCGAGGGATCGCGGAATAGTTTGGTCAGGACCGGGATCGCTTTGGGATCGCGAATCTTGCCCAACGCCTCTGCTGCCGCACTCTTCACGGCGCCGTCGCGATCACGACAGACGAGCATGAGAGCCTCGACGACTTTCGGGTCTTTGATTTCCCCGCAGGTTTTCGCGGCATGTTCACGGACGCGCCACCGCTCGTCCTTCAATGCGGCGAGTAGGCGATCGACCGTTACGGCTCCCATCGCGGTCATGGCCTCGACGGCATCGTTCCGCACATCCATGGTGGAGTCGTTGAACAGAACAATGAGCGCTTCCACGGCTTTGGGCCCGCCGATCTTGGCCGCGCCACGGCCCGCATGGGCCCGCACGGTCCAATACTCATCCCCGCACGCGCCAATCAGCGCGTCCAACGTGGCGGGGTTTGCAAGTTCGGCGAGGGCCTTGGCCGCCTCTTCACGTGTGGCATCGTCGGCATCCTCGAGTGCTTCTAAGAGATCATCAAGCGCCTGGCCCATAGGTGCCGCTCCTCTACGGATAGTAGTTATCGCGCTGGCCGCCATGCGGATAGGTGCGGCTGCAACGGATGGTTAAGGTCTGGGTCCCTCGTCCCTCCACACATTGGTCGAGGGACTGGGCAATATCCAACTTTCCCTCCAGATTCACCGCGAAGGGAAAATCAAAGGTGAAACTGATGAATTTATATTTGCCTGGTTTCAATTTGAGCGCGCGGGACTCGGTCGTTCTATGGGCATCCATGGACTCGGGGTCCGAGGCCTGGATGAGAGGAGTGACGCCTGGCACATACCACCAAGTCTGAGGATTAATCTTCGTCGCGTCGATGGTGATGACATGTTCCTGCGTATAGGCGGCAGGAGGACCGGCCGCGATGGCCGAAAGAAGCGTCGCGGAGCTCAGCAACCCTCCCGCCAGACAACCCATCATGTACCGTTGCACAGTCTGCATTCTGTGACCTATTCCAGGGATACTTTTGGAGCGGCGACAAGGTCCGCCTGAAAGATTTCTTCCACGGCATGGCTTTCCCATTCTGTATGGGTCTGCAATCCCAGCGTCCGCATCACGGTCGCGCCCGTATCTAAAATAGAGACAGGCTGGTGGATCGCATAACCATGCTTGATCCCCACCCCCGAGGCAATCCAGGGCACCATCGGGACGGCTGCGTCAGCCTGCTCCTGCCCAGGATCCCGGCCCTCAGCACTGAGCGAGGTGACGAACAGGGTCGTTCCCTTGATTAGCTTTTTTTCTTTATAGAGATCCAACACGGAATTGATCGCCTGATCCACCGAGCGCAGGGCCTCGCGATATTCCTTCGAAGTCCAACCCCGAGCTGTGCCAGCGCGGCCAGCCTCAGGAAGATGCACAACCAGGAAATGCGGCAAAGCCGAGATGGCATGGCCGTACCCATGACCGCTGGTCGCTTTTTTGAAATATTGACGAATGTAGGACACGATCCGGGCCGTGCTGCATTCAGGCTTCAGGGGCCCGCACATCTGATAGTCGGTGTAGGGCTCCGGTCTCGCCAGCTGATAGAGCGATTCGTCCATGAGGAAAATCGCGCTGTCGCGGCCCCCGCTGAGATCGAGATAGTCAAACACGCTCGGAGCGCGTGGATAGCCGCGGCTGAATTCAAAGACGTTCCAGGTAATGCCGTGCTTTTCGACCGGCATCCCCGTAATCAACGACGCCATCGTCGGGAGCCGCAAAGCTGGCTTCACCGCCGTAGCCGACCAAGTAACAGACCCGTCCTTCACCAACTGGCTAAGGATCGGCATCGTGCCGCCCTTCAGGGAGTCCTGGCTAAACCCTTCCAGGACGAAAAGAATCACATGTTCGGTCTGAACCGTTGAAACAGGAGCGGCCACCGCCGCGCCATTCTGGAGCAACAAACCGAGAGACACGCACGATATGGCAAATATTCGAAATGACCATCCGCGATGGAGGCGACGTAACATATCCACAGACCAGTCCTTCCTGTTCTAAGACGACACGTAAACTATCATGGCGTTTTCCACCAAGGCAAGGGAGGCAGGGGGCTCCGCAGGCATGATTCATCAGGGTTCATGCGGCCAGGGAGCCTTCCGGCAGAATGGTCAAGCGTCGATGCCCGTGCTATGGCTATAGGCGCCTCGTGGCTGGCAAAGAGCCGGCCCTGAGGCCTCAATTCTAATCTAGCGAGGAAGAGGGAGATCCCGGATATCTGTGCTCAACAGGCGCCAGCTCGCTGGACGCTTCCTCACATCAGACACCCCCCCTGAGCCTCTTCGCTCTCCTGCTCATCCTGCCTGCAACCGAACCCAGCACCGTCACTCGTCGCCGCTCCGCCAGACAGACCAGCCCGTCGAGCATTTTCGTCTTGAAAAAACCGCCAAATCCAGCGACAGTCGCCCTACTGTAATCAGTTCAAGAGGTCTCTCCAATGACACGATTTATCCTACTCACTCTGTGTGTATTATTAATGACCGGCGACGCATGGGCAAAATGGACACAGAGCGGAGAAAATGAAGGCGGCATCCTCACCCACTATGTGGACCGTGGCACAATACGACGCACCGGGCATCTAACAAAGATGTGGGTACTGCAGAACTTTGCGGCGGCACAGGCTTCGGCCAACAATGGAAAGCCCTTTCGATCAAAGAAGGTGCGATTTGAGTTTGACTGTCGTGATGAGAAGCACCGACTCCTCGCATTCTTTTGGTATGCAGGACTAATGGGGAGAGGCGACATCGTTGTTTCAAGCACAACGCCGGGCACGTGGGCGCCTATTATCCCAGACAGCGTGCAGGAAACCTGGTGGAGGATTGCGTGCAAGAAGAAATGATTGAAATATTTCACGCTTATACATCGCGAATAACATCTGGTATGTAACTCACCATGCCGATTGAAAATAATTTCCAGCACGACGAGATGTCCCGGAAAAATCCCGGCGAGCGGCTCACCATTCGCGAGGCCACCCTGGCCACGCTCCAAGAATCGCCGTCCGGACACGAAACCATGGCCGCAAACGGCAAGCGCCTGTCGCAAACGGGAGTCCGCCTGATCGTTTTTCTACATGGCTCCATCATGGGAACCGACCTCTTCGGGGCGCAGCGACTGGATGACCTGGGAGGGCTCAAACGAGGCTACTCGCGCGGCGTGGCGGGACTCGATGCCCTCTTAGCATTGCTACGAGACGGCAGCAATGGCATCTCCTCTCTTCCGGGAGGCCTAAAGCCACCGCTCCCGAACGATGACGCCACCAAGCGGCTACTCGACGAGCAGATCGGGGATGCAGGCAATTTCACTAATGTTTACGTGGAGCAGATGAAACAGTCCCTCAACAAGGGCCTGGACCGTCCAATCCATTGCCTCCGCGAACTCTGGTCTTGCGAGCACCATCACCTGGGCCGTGCCCTGGCTGCCATCTCACTGCTCGGACGGCTGCGAGACTGGGGCGAAACCCACAAGCTGGCCCAGGGCGATCGCATCCTTATGCAGGCCCATGGACAGGCAGGCCTCGTCCTCGCCCTCGTCTCGAACCTCTTATGTCCATCCGCATCTAGCAGCAGGACGAGACTGTTCGACCTCCTATCGGCGTTCGCTGCTCAAACTAATCGACCGGATATCGCCACGACCATCCAACGGATCGCGCCCTTCCTGTCGGAGGGCACCCTCCTGAATAGCGCGGCACTGGACGTCGTCACCTTCGGCATGCCGGTCCGGTACGGATGGGACCTATCGGGATTGGGCCAGCTACTGCATATCGTCAACCATCGAAATCTTCGAACCGATGGCAAGACCTGGCTCGCGAAAATGGAATTACCCCAGATCACGATGGAAATGCCGCTTGCCTGGGGTGGAGATTATGTTCAGGAAATGGCTGTCGCGGGCAGCGATGCCGTGCCGGAAGCCGAAGCAGCGAAAACCGCCAACAAGGCTGTGTGGGAAATCGTCGAACCCTTTGACGGATTTGAGCGCTGGCTCGAATGCGCCCGCCGGGCCGTCCGTATCCCGAGCGAAGGGTTGGGCATGCTCGTCGACTACAAAGACTCCACGGGATCAACCAATGTGCGAGACCACTACTTCGGCCACGCAGCCTATACCCGCCGCAACGCGATGCTCTTCAACATGACAGAAATTGCGCAGGCTCTCTACCCGACTCCGTAACAGATCAACCAGCCTCGCAACCTTGGCTGCTACGGATGAGCCACTCGCCAATTATGGCCTGTCCCCATATCCACTTTCAGCGGCACAGACAGCCCCAGCTTCTTTCCCGTCCCTTCCATCTCCTGCTTCACCAGCCGCTTCGTCTCTTCCAAATCTGTCTCCGGCACCTCGAAGATCAATTCGTCATGGACTTGAAGAATCATCTTGGTATGGGGCAGCTCATGGTGCAGCAACCGGCTCACATTGATCATCGCCACTTTGATGAGATCCGCGGCTGAACCCTGGATCGGACTGTTCACCGCCATCCGTTCGCCAAAGCTCCTTTGCACCGGATCCCCGCTCTGCAACTCGGGAATCGGACGCCGCCTCCCGAGGATCGTGGTCGTGTAGCCCTTCGTTTTGCCTTCTTCGATATTCCAGTCCATTAGGGCCCGCACGGCCGAAAACTTCTCAAAGAAGGTCTCGATATACTTCTTCGCCTCTGCCTGCGTCACGCCAATGTTTGAAGCCAGGCCGAAGGGGCTGATCCCATACACAATCCCGAAGACAACAGTCTTGGCCACGCGCCGCATATCTCGGGTGATCTGACCGGAGGGCAGGCCGAAAATCTCCATGGCCGTCGCCATATGGATGTCTTCGCCCTTTGCAAAGACGGCGAGCAAGCGAGGATCTTGCGACAGGTGCGCAAGGATGCGAGGCTCGATCTGGCTATAGTCAGCGCAGAGGAGGGTATGACCGGGAGGCGCGATAAAGGCTTCTCTGATTCGTAGCCCGTACTCGCCCTTTACCGGAATATTTTGCAAGTTCGGCTCAGTGGAGGAAAGCCGTCCAGTGGCCGCGACGGTTTGATTAAGCGAGGTATGGAGCCGTTTGGTCTCAGGCTTGACCATTTCAGGCAAGGCATCCACATAGGTGGACTTGAGCTTGCTGAGACTTCGATAATTCACGATCTGCGCGGGCAATTCATGTTGTGCGGCAAGCTGCGTCAATGTGTCTTCGTCGGTCGAGTAGCCGGTCTTGGTTTTCCTGATCGGTTTAAGTCCAAGCTTCTCGAAGAGCACTGTGGCGAGCTGCTTGGGCGAATTGATATTGAACTCGCCGCCTGCCATGCCCTGGATTGTTTCGATCATCTTGTCGAGATCATGCTCTAACTCTTTACTGAGCTTGCGCAGCCCTTCGACATCCAATAAAAAGCCGTTCCGCTCGATCTCGGCCAGCACCGACACCAACGGCATCTCCACATCGTTGAACAGTGTAAGGCTTCCCTGCTCCGCCAGCCGTTCCGTCAAGGGCTGGGCCAGCCTGGCCAGCACCAAGGCTGCTCCCGTCGCTTCCTCTTGTGACCCTGTCTCCTCCTCATCGAAGAGGGATTTTGGCGCGGCCTTCTCCGGCTTCCCTGTCCCTAGCCGATGGTCCAGCAGTTCCAGCGCAATCGTCTCAAGCTGGTGATCGCGGCGGTTGGGATTCAGGAGATAGTCCGCCACCATCGTGTCCAGATAGGGACCGGCGAGGGTCACGCCGATCCGGTGAAAGCCCAATAGGGTGGCTTTCAGATCATGCACCACCTTGGTTCTCGTGGAGTCATGCAGCAGCCCGATGATCGGCCTCATGTAGGCATGGACGTCGAACGGAATGAACGCCGTCTTATCTTTCGTAGAGAGCGCAAGGCCCTCCACGTCAACCTGCGTAGGGGTTCCAGGAGGCAGCAGACATTGCAGACCGAGGACGCCTCCCTGCGGCAAGCTCTCCACAAATCGCTGCGCGGAGGATTCATCCTGCACGAGCTTCGTCTCCGCCACAGCCTTCGCCGGTTGCGTGAAGGAGGACTGAAACGTTTTGAGGAGTGAGGTGAACCCCAACTCACGCAGCAAATCGGTCAGCTGGTCCTGATGCGGAGGCTTGATGTGATAGGTCTCGGGCTTGAAGGGGATGGGGCTATCCAGTTGGATGGTCACCAGCCTCCAGCTGAGACGAGCATTCTCGGCCTGGTCGATCAGGAGGGCCTTGATCCGGGGCGGCGTGACTTCTTCGACGCGGCGCAAGAGTTCTTCGATCGTGCCAAACTGAGCAATCAGCTTCATCGCCGTTTTCTCACCGATGCCCTTCACGCCGGGAATATTGTCCGACGCATCGCCCATAAGCCCCATGATCTCGACAACGCGCGCCGGCTCCACGCCGAAACGCTCAACACAGTCCGCTTCACCAAGCCATTTGTCTTTTACCGGATCGTAGATGCTCACGTGGGGAGTCAGGAGCTGGAACATATCCTTGTCGCCCGTGACGATAACGACATCATACCCATACTGCTCCGCCTGGTGCGCGAGGGTACCGATCAAATCGTCTGCCTCATGCCCGGACTGTCGGACGGCGGGGATGTTGAGGGCATCCACGATGCGATGGATATAGGGAATCTGAGCGCTCATCCCGTCCGGCATCGGTGGCCGCTGCGCTTTGTAGTCTTTGAACTCCGCGTGGCGCAGGGTCGGCCCTTTTTCGTCAAACGCCACAACAATTCCATCCGGCTTCTTCTCGCGAATAATCTTCAGCAACATCGTCGTGAAGCCGAGGATGGCGTTGGTCTGAAGACCTTTGGAATTATTCATCGCCGGCAGGGCGAAGAAGGCACGATAGATGTACGCGCTTCCATCGATCAGATAGAGCGTCTTGCGTCTGGAATCGTTGCTGGCCATGGGGTTTAGGGATCTGGAGCGAGGCTCAGTGGGGGCTTATGAAACTTCTGGCGCATCGTATTGATGACGCCAAACAGGGTCGGCTGGCCGACCATTTTGGCCTCTAGCTCGCGCTTTCTGGGAAAGTCCATGAGCGAGATCCCGATCAGCATCGTCAGCAGACCCTGCCCCGGCAGAAAAAGCATGGCAAGCCCGCCCAAAAATAACACCGCTCCCACGATGTTCTTCACGATCAGCCCTATCAGGCGCAGCAAGGGATGATGGTCTTTCATCCAATGGCGGGGTGTCCTCGTGTCGAAATAGTCGGCCGGCAGACGGACCAGAATCAGCGGGATCGCAATCAGCGAGCCGATAAAGCCGAACACCGAAACCACAGTGAGGCCGATGAGCAGGTCGACCGGAATCCATTGCTGAATTGTTGCGAGTAGGCCATCCATGGACCGCGCATCTTAGCATGCGACCTGAGAGCACTCAAGCCAACAACCAAGGGGCGGCGAGGGTTTGCGGCAGATTTTTGAGCGAGCTATAATCCCCCCTACGATGTCGCACCGGTCTCTCTGCATAGGACGAATCAGCGCCTGGATCAGGATTGCGGTCCTGAGCTTGGGTCTTGTGACAATCGCCTCCTTCGTCAGTGCCGCAGAATATTTTCATATCGAGATTACGAAAAAAGGCCTGGGCAAGGAAGTCGTCATCACGCAGGGCGCGAGAGAATGGTTCATGCTGATCGAGGTGACGCCGGAGAATTCGGTAGTCCTGCGGCAGGAAAAAGATCAAAATAAGTACCTTGTCGACGAGAGTGAAACGCATGATCGCCCGATGACCACAGGCGAAGTCGATGCGACCATCACTGATTACATCAATAGCGTCAAAACACGCGCCACCAAGAAATAGCCGCCGCATATGCCCCCTCAACCCAAGTTCGTCATCTTCGCCCATCACGCCACCTACGATGCACTGCACCAGGTCGCAACCCTGGGCCTCACAGCTTCGGCGATGGGGAAAGACGTGATCGTGATCCTCTTATTCTGGACGATCAAGAAACTGGCAGAGGGAAAGATCGACGTGATCGATTTCCCTCCGGAATATGCCTCATCGGCGGAGGCAGTGACTCGGCTGCTGAAAGAAAAGAAAGTTCCGAATATTTCCGAAATGTTTCAGGATGCGAGGCTGGTCGGCCGATTCCGGCTCATCGCCTGTAGCGCGGGGCTGGAATATATGGGCGTCGATCCCGATGCCGTGATAAGAAACGTCGACGAAGTCATGGGACTCCCGGCCATTATTGCGCTGACCTCCGATGCCGAAACGAAACTCTTCATCTAGCAGGCTGCTGAAAAGTCCCCCCAGCTTCGTTCTCGCATCGTTCACACCCTCAACGTACCCCAAGGGGACACGTCTCAGGCCTTCACTCGCTGCGGCCTTGCCGGGTGGTTTTTGAGCAGCCTACGGGAACAAACCACGCGCTGCCTCAACGCGAGCGCGTTACCCCAGCCCGATCGCAATATGCGGTGAGTTTGCACTGGCTGCAAAATGGCGAGACCGGCTGACAGAGATGCTGGCCGTAGGGAACGAGCAGATCGTTCAACGTGATCCAATGGGGCTTCGGTAGCTTCTGCCGTAGGGCTTCTTCCGTTTCCTCCGGCGTCTTCGTCTTTACATAGCCCCAGCGATTGCTGATGCGATGGACGTGAATATCCACGCAGATACCGGGCTTGCCGAATGCGACCGTCACCACCAAATTCGCCGTTTTCCTGCCAACCCCCGACAGCGTAACCAATTCCTCGATGGAATCGGGCACTGCGCCTCCATAGTCCCTCAGCAGGCGGCGGCAGATCGCATGGATCGATTTGGCTTTCGTCCGGTAGAAACAGGCGGGATAGATGGCTTGTTCGATCTTCTGAAGTGGAAGGGCCAGCATCGAAGCAGGCTGATATGCCAGCGCGAAGAGCCTGCCACTGGCTTCACCGGTCGTTTTATCTTTGGTCCTGAGGCTGAGGAGACAGGCAATGAGGATGCGGAAGGGATCGCGGTGCGACTCGCGTGAGACCACGCCGAGGACCGGTTTTTCCCACTGCCGAATCTCGCGCTTCACAACTCGAAGCGCAGCAGTGATCTGAGCCTGGCGCATGGACTAGAAGTGAGTACGGAGGCCTTGGGAGGAATGCGGTCAACCGAACGAGCACGCCTGTGGACAGACGCTTACTCTGGCTTACGCTTCGACAACCACTTTTGACGACGACGCTGTGCTTCGCGTTCCTTGGCTTTCTTCCTGACGCTCGGCTTCTCGTAAAACCGTCGGCGCTTCAGTTCCCGGAAGAGGCCTTCCCCCGCGAGTTTCTTTTTGGCAACTTTGAGGGCTTTTTCAACGTTATTATTGAAGACTTTGATTTCCATTCTTCCCGTCTATTTACTTTCCCAGGCGATGCCTGTACAGGGTTTTTCCTCGTGCGAACCCGTCCTGACCAAGAGGCGCAGTGTAGCATAGCCCCTCTCAGTTCCTCAAGACGCTTTGTCATTGCTTGCATTCGGCCAAGAAGAGACAGCTTAAGACGTTGATTATGCTGTATTTTCATGTTTTCAACGACTGTGTGACGCCCTGCATCCGCTGCGGCGATCGCGAACAGTAATCCAACCGTCAGGTCAGACTGGACGCGGGGCTTCACCCCTGCGGAGCAAGCATGAAGCAGCATTCCCGCCTCGGTCGCCTGTTCGGCGATTTCGAGCGGGATCTCGGTCGCAAGATGAAGCGCCGCAGACAAGATAGACGGACGAGTCGTGTCGGTCTTCAAGAGCTTCGTGGCCAGGATAAAGCGCTGGTAGGCTTCGCCATCCGCTTGCATCAGCTTGCGCAGCTTCAGGCTAATTTCGCTCAGCCGACCTTCGACTGTCCGTTGCTTGCCGAGCTTCGCCCCCATGATTCCTAGCGAAGCCGCAAGGGCTCCCACCAAAGCTGCGACCGAACCACCAGCTGGAATCGGAGTTGCCGCTGCTAGAGACTCCAGAAAATCCTCGAGCGAGAGAGCCTGCTTTGCCGGCTTACCAGACAAGCGAGCCCCGACTCTCGTCTCCAACACCTGGGTAACATCGAACTGTTCGAGCGCCACGCTCTGCACGGCGATCTGCACCAGCGCGGCTTGCGGCACCAACCCGATCACTTCGCTTCCCGCAACCTCCACTCCCTGCTCGGCTGCGCGGGACCGGACCGCTTCGAACGCGACATGGATCGGCGTGATGAGGTGATCGGTGAGATTCATCGCCACCTGCACCATGCAACGACTGACCAGCTCTACCCCGATCGCCTTGAGATGGGGAAATCCGCCGTTCGATTGACGAATGTCTTTCGCGATGGCACGAGCCAGAACTAGATCCGTTGAGCGGAGATTGACATTGAACGCGATCAAGGGAGGGCGCGCGCCGATGACCATGGCCCCGGCCGTCTTGTGAAGTTGGGATGGGCCGAAATCCGGCATCCAGTCGGGATCGGACGCCATACGGAAGGCCAAGCCTTGCAACTCTCCGTGGCGGACCGATTCCAGCGGAGTATGATCGCGATGCGTGGCCGCTTGTTCGTAAAGAAAGACCGGGATCTCCAGCTCAGTCCCCACCCGCTTCCCCAGACGCTTCGCCAGACGGATGCAGTCCTGCATCGTCGCGCCGCGCACCGGCACGAAGGGCACGACATCCGTCGCCCCGACCCGTGGATGAACGCCCGCATGCTTTCGAAGATCAATGAGATCGGTCGCCACGCGAATCGCGCGAAAGGCTGCTTCCGCGACGGCATCAGGCTCGCCGGCAAAGCTCAAGACAGAGCGATGGTGATCCCGATCCATCGTCTGGTCCAACAGCCAGACCCCCGGCACGGATTCCACCGCGTCGACCAGCGCGCGGACCGTCGTCTGGCTTCGCCCCTCACTGAAATTCGGCACACATTCGACGATGCGGTCCATGCCCTACCCTACCCGTTATTGAAACAACGAAGCCGGAGGTCTGATCATCATCCCTCCGGCTTCTCTCTCCACTGCGTCCGAGCTGATGCAGTTACTTCGTCTTTTTTACAAAGGCTTTATAGATCATGCCTGCCTTCGCCTGCTCTTCTTCGAGACCGACCATCTGATGACCGGTCGTATCGCACCAGGCCGGCATGTCTTTTTTGATGCCTTCGTCGTCGGATACGACTTCCAGGACCTGACCCACCGTCAGTTCCTTGATCTTCTTCAGGGTCATAATAATCGGCATCGGGCAAAAATACCCCAGCGTATCGAGCTTCACATCGGCTTGAATCATACGTTCCTCTCCATATCAGCATCCGCACTCGCGTCTAGATAAACAAATTCACGCTGCCCTGTTTGGCTTCCGCGAGATAGGTCGTCACCCCTGCAAACTGATCGATGCCCTCGATGAGAGTATCTTTCGTGATGCCCATCAACCCCATAGTCGTCGTACAGGCAATGAAGCGAACCCCCAGCTCCAACGCCGTCTCCATGAGCTCCGGCACGCCGGGCATCCGGTTCTGCTTCATGACTATTTTCATCATCGTCGTGCCCAGCCCACAGAAATGGAACCGCGAAAGGGGCAGGTTATCCGCGCCGCCCGTGTTCAACAACCCGAACATCCGTCGGAGCCAATCCTTCGCGGAGCTGGCCGCGCCTTTCCGACGAATGGTATTCAGGCCCCAGAAAGTAAAAAAAACCGTGACCTGCATCCCCATGGCTGCAGCCCCTGTCGCGATGATGAACGCCGCCATCGCTCGATCCATGTCGCCACTCAGCAACACGATCGTCACCTTCTCAGGCTTGGAAGCTTGGAGGTTAGCCAAGGCCACAGCTGGATCTGTCTCCGTGATTGTCATACACCCTCTTTTTTAGTCAGACCCGCGTGAATACCGCAATTTCAATGAGGTTTTGACTATAGTCTCCGCTTCTTTTTCTTGTCAAGGAAGAGGGGAGGAAAGGCGGGGCAGTCTGCCGATCTTCTGTGCTCGCACAACGCGCAGCCGCAGAAGGTCCTCGTTGGATGCGCGCATGAAGGACAGCCTGACAACGCCTTGAGCAGATGTGACGGAAGAGAGAGGCCCTCGTTGGACTAGCTGGCTTGACCTTCTATGACCTGCTCGCTATATTCACGGTCAGACTGGTCCTCTGACGTGCGTCATTCCTTTTCCCATGCATAGCGATCTCATTACCGAAATCAAGCACTCTAAGAACGCGCCACTGTTCGGCTTCTGGTATCCCGCATGCCTGAGCAAGGACCTCGCTCCCGACAGTCTGAAGGGGACCGTTCTGCTGGGTCTCCCGATCCTCGTCTGCAAAACCGCGCAGAAAGTTGTCGCAGCCATGCGCGACATTTGCCCCCACCGGGGGATGCCACTGTCGTTCGGCAAAATGAACGGCAACTGCGTCGAATGCGCCTACCATGGCTGGCGGTTTGATCAGACCGGTCGTTGCCAGGGAATTCCCTCGCTGGTCACAGATTCTCCCATTCAAGCCGATAAAATCGGCATTACGACCTATGCCTGCCGCGAGCGAGACGGCTACGTGTGGGTATTCATTCCCGACCTACAACAACCGAACCAAGCCATCCCGGAGGTGCCGCCGCTTCCGCTCCCCTCGTCTCCCTATCGAATGATTCATATTTCGACGCTCTTGGATTGCACCATCGACGATGGCATCGTCGGCTTGATGGACCCCGCCCATGGCCCCTTCGTCCATCAAAGCCCCTGGTGGCGGACCCAGGCGAGCATGCACGAAAAGGCCAAGGCCTTCGAACCGATTCCCAACGGCTTCCGCATGTCGCCGCACGCCCCGTCAAAAAACAGCGGACCCTATAAGCTCTTTAATATGCTGTACGGCGCGCCGCTAACGACAACCATCGATTTCGTGTTGCCCAACCAGCGGTTCGAATTCATCCAATGCGGATCTCTTTTCGTCTCCACCCGTGCCACGGTCACGCCGATGACGGACCAGCAGTGCCGCATTGACTTCACCGCAGCCTGGAACTGCCTCGGCTGGCTGCCGTTTTCCAAAACCATCTTTCGCTATTTCGCCAACGTATTCATGGGGCAGGATCGGGAGGCGATGGAACGCCAAACGGTGGGCTTACGCTACAAGCCGTCCTTGATGCTTATCGACGATGCCGATAAGCCGGCCAAGTGGTACTATAGGTTAAAAGCGGCGCATCTCGCGTCGGTGCAGACAGGACAGCCCCTCGACCATCCGCTCAAGGAGCGGGTTACGCTGCGCTGGAAGAGTTAACCGGCAGCGACTTACTCCGCGCCCATCGACACGAGCAGTTCCATTGCCTGCCTGATCTGCCTGCGCGTCCCGAGCAGCACCACGATATCTCCCCCCAGCAACCGGATCTGCTCTGACGGATTCGACTGCGTCACGCCTCCTCTCGTCCAGGCGATCACCGATGCGCCGGTACGAGGCCGGAGAGAAATTTCGGTCAGCGTCTTACCCCGCACGGGCGAATCCTCGTCGATGCGGCAGGTTTCAACTTCCGTATCGGTCAAGGTCCCACTACGGAGATGATGCGCCAGTTCCGGCAGTCCACTACGTCGAAGCAAGGCATAACCCTCGTGACGAATCTGCTCGGACTTTTGCGTCACAAATTCCTGCGGCAGTTTATACGTGCGGAGTACCAGGGCGAAAAGCTCGATAGATGTTTCGAATTCCTCCGGAACCACATTATCCGCGCCGAGCTGGTGCAGCCCCTCCAATTCGCGCAGATAACGGGTCCGCACGACGACCTGCAGCTTTGGATTGAGCCCCTTAGCCACCTGCACGACCCGCCTGGTCATGAACGGATCGGAGATCGCAATCACCATTACTTTCGCATCCTCGATCTTCATCTGCCGCAACACGTTCGGATTCGTGGCATCGCCATAGTAAACCGGCACGCCATGGCCTGCTTCGCGGCTGACAATATCGCCATCGAGATCCAGGGCCACGTACGAGATCTCCGTATCGCCGAGGACCCGGGCAAGATTCTTCCCGTTCAATCCATATCCTACGATAATGACATGGTCCTTCATCCGGATCTGCTTGCCCTCGAGATGCAGGACATGGGCGGTGGTGCGGCTGGGCAGCCAATGACGAAGCCGCTGCCACGCCTCCACACGGCGGGCCAGGTTCGGCGACCACTGCATGAGAAAAGGTGCGGCAGTCATCGAGAGCACCGAAACCGCAAGAAAGATCTGGTAGGGATCGCGCTGCAGGAGGCCGCTCTCTTTCCCCTGCTGCGCCAGCAAGAAACTGAATTCGCCGACCTGAGCTAGGGCGATGCCCACCATGACCGCCGAGCGTGGGGGAACCTCCGCCAACAGGACCGCGCCGGCCCCTGAGGCAAACTTCACCAACAGCACCGTCACCAGCAAACCCGCCACTGGCAATGGATGCTCAAACAACACCCGCCAATCCATGAGGAGGCCGACCGACACGAAGAAAAGACTCTGTAAGCTGTCTCGGAACGGCAACACTTCTGCCATGGCCTGATGGCTGTACTCGGATTCGGAAATGACCAGCCCGGCGATGAATGCGCCCAGGGCCAACGACAGGCCACCGAGCGAGGTGAGCCAGGCGATGCCGAGACAGAGGACGATGATCGTCAATAAAAATAACTCTCGGCTGCGGCTGCGCACGATATGTTCCAGCAGCTTAGGAACCAGATACCAGGCAGCGGCAATGACCAGCGCGATGACAAGGATCGACTTCCCCAAGGTGAGCAGAATCGCCAGGCCTCCTCCGCCCGATTGACTGGCGAGAATCGGCATCAACAGCATCATGGGAACAACGGCTAAATCCTGAAAGACGAGAATGCCGATGGTGGCCCGGCCATGGATCGAATCGTTATCTCCCCGTTCGGCCAAGGCCTTCAGGACAACCGCCGTACTGCTCAAGGAAAACAGAAAGCCCCAAAATAGCCCCTGCCGCCAAGACAGTCCAACGAGCGTCGCCCCCAGCCAGGCGATCAACACCACGCCGCCGACTTGGAGCGGTGCGGCCAGGAACATGAGGCGACGCATGGAGTCCAATTGTGCCAGCGAAAACTCGATGCCGATGGTGAAGAGGAGCAGAACGACCCCGATCTCCGCCAGCACTTGAACCGTGTCCATATCGGAGATGAGGTTTAACCCGTGGGGGCCGATGAGCGCGCCCGCGAACAGAAATCCCGCGATCGCGGGAAGCCGGAATTTGCGAAACACGAAAACGACGGCAATCGAGACCGTAAAAATTACGAGCAGATTCGCCAATACGCTGTGGTCAGTCATACAGAAAATATTCCGGATATCAGAAGTGAGGGAACCGGGGGAGGCTCTTCGAACATTTCACGTTTCCACCTCATGCTTTGCGAGCTTAAAATAGAGAGTACCTTAGTAGTGGATAGGGAACAAGGCAAAGCTGCTTGTCTCACGCGCGCCATGGCGCTCGAGTGGTGCCGCGAGGCGACCTAGCGAGGCCCAGCGATAATCCGTGCCATCATTTTCGATTTCAACGGCATCATCGCCGACGACGAAACGCCACATCTCCATTACTTCCAGCAAGCATTGGCAGAGCATGGCAAGCAGAGGGCAGGCTGTCCCCCATTGAGCAGGAGCGGCACCCTATCATCCGGATCGTTCACGCTGAGGTCGCGCTGGCAGGAGAGACAAGAGGCTTGGCACCTCTTATGCCTTGTAGAACTCCCGATACCACTGCACGAAACGGGGAATCCCCACCTCGATAGGTGTGGCTGCCTTAAATCCGACACCCCGCGACAAGTCTTAGATATCGGCATACGTCGCCGGCACATCACCGGGCTGAATCGGCAACAGTTTCTTCTTCGCCTTTTTCCCGATCGTCTGTT
>SXGT01493605.1_pt1 | contig 30489 bp, 22 predicted proteins | sample 3176221 | NCBI WGS metagenome assembly SXGT01 (sample SAMN11356862, study PRJNA531348) | freshwater metagenome | isolation source: freshwater sample F1-120 | place: China: Fuxian Lake, Yuxi | collected 2017-12-25 | reverse complement strand
TATGATCTGCCCCTTCTTAACATGGTCCCCCTTTTCAACCAAGATCTTCTGATTGATGCATGTAGCTGCGTTTGATCGCATGAATTTGCGTACCTGATAGACATAAGTCCCTTCTGAAGGATCATGCTTGATCCTCTTCTTGCCTTCGGGAAGTTTGCCATCTGAAGTCACAATGATTTGATTTCCAACCACGGAAGCGACCTTGCCACCATCCTCCGAAACTATCACCGCCCGTGAGTCTCGCGCGACACGTTCCTCCAACCCTGTTGCTACCAGAGGTGCCTCGGTGACGAGCAATGGTACCGCCTGACGTTGCATGTTTGATCCCATTAATGCGCGGTTGGCATCATCGTGCTCAAGGAACGGAATCAACCCTGCTGCCACTGAAACCAGCTGTTTAGGGGACACATCCATGTAATCAACTCTAGCTGGCTCCACATCGATAAAGTCGCCTTTGCAACGACACAGAACACGATCTGTAGCAAAATATCCCTTCTCATCAATAGCCGCGTTCGCTTGCGCTACAATGAAGGTTTCCTCTCGATCAGCAGTCAGGTAGTCTAGATGATTGGTCACACGACCTTTTTCAACCTTTCGATACGGAGTTTCTATGAACCCGAAGTCGTTGACACGAGCGAATGTGGCTAAGGATGCTATGAGCCCAATGTTCGGGCCTTCAGGGGTTTCGATCGGACAGATGCGTCCGTAGTGCGAGGGATGCACGTCGCGAACTTCAAATCCAGCGCGATCTCGTGACAAGCCTCCAGGCCCGAGCGCCGAAAGCCTACGCTTGTGAGTCAGTTCAGCAAGTGGGTTGATTTGATCCATGAACTGACTCAACTGAGATCGGCCGAAGAAGTCTCTAACAACAGCTGAAAGCGCCTTTGGGTTGATAAGTTTTTGCGGCGTCATCGTATCCACGCCCTGATCAAAAAGAGTCATCCGCTCCTTAACGAGTCGTTCGGTGCGTGCCAGTCCAACGCGGCATTGATTAGCTAATAGCTCGCCCACCGTACGTATCCGACGGCTACCCAAATGATCAATATCATCCAATGTTCCTTCGCCCTTCTTAAGTCGCAGCAGATACTTTGTCGCCGCAACTAAGTCCTCTTTGGTTAGGATTCGGGTGTCTTCATTCCCCTTAAGACCAAGCTTCTGCATGATCTTGTATCGTCCTACGCGACCCAAGTCATAGCGTTTAGCATCAAAGAATAACCTCTTAATTAAAGCACGGGCATTGGCTGCAGTCGGTGGATCGCCAGGACGCAAACGTCGATAAATGTCCTTGAGGGCCTCCTCCTCGTTTTTGGTAGGATCCTTCTTTATACATTTAATGATTATGCCATCATCGATCGCCGTGTCTACTACCCGGATCTTGGCCATCCCCAATTCTGAAATCTGTTTGATCACTGCTTTGGAGAGTGGTTCAAACGCTCTAGCCACCACTAAGTTTTTGTCGGCATCAACGGCATCTTGGATGAGAACCTTGTTCTGGATGTCTTCAAGAGATTCTGCAGCCTTTACCGTAAGCTCTTCTACCTCATAAAATAGCTTCAACACATCCAAATCAGAACCATACCCAAGTGCTCTCAGGAATGTTGTTGTCAGGAATTTCCGACGTCTCTTCTTGCGGTCGAGATACACATACAGGAGGTCGCTAGTATCAAATTGGGCTTCGTACCACGATCCCCGATCAGGGATAATACGGAAAGAATGAAGCGTTTTTCCATTTGGGTGTTGAGTAGCTTCAAATGCCAGCCCTGGTGAGCGGTGAAGTTGGCTGACGATCACACGTTCAGCTCCATTTATAACGAAAGTCCCTTGAGGTGTCATGAGGGGAATTTCACCCATGAAAACTTTTTCCTCCTTGGTTCCTTTTTCTTCTTTCAACAAGAAAGTTACATGCAGCGGAGCGCCGAAAGTGATTCCTTCCCGAAGACATTCAAGCCAGTCTAGTTTAGGATCGCCGATTTCATAGCTGTGGTAATCAAGCACACATTTCCCATCGTAGCTTTCAATTGGAAAAACTTCCGTGAACACTGCCTGCAAGCCCTTGTTCTTGCGCTTAGTTGACGATACCTCTGCTTGGAGAAATTCGCGATATGAGTCCACCTGAATTTCAATCAGGTTCGGAGGAGCGATTACTTCCTTGATCTTTCCAAAGTTAATTCGTTCGGGCGCTCGCGTTGGCATTTTAACCTCTGCTGAATGTTTCTGACTCCGGAGTCAGTCTGCTCGTTGCAATAATGACACGACGCCGGTCTCTCCGCCTTTCATGGAGCCAGACCGGTAAATTGTGTTTTCCAAACTAAAACTGCCTAATCGCCGTGTCTATAACCTAGGCCGTTTCAAAAATTAGGTGGCGGACAAAGTCCGCCACCTATGATTTACCAAGCTTATTTCACTTCAATCTTTGCACCGGCCTCTTCTAGTTTCTTTTTAGCGGCATCTGTATCCGCTTTGTTCGCTCCCTCCAGGATTGTTTTCGGAGCGCCCTCCACCAAAGCTTTTGCTTCAGCGAGACCCAATCCAGCTTTCACCTCACGGACGACTTTGATTACGGAGATCTTCTTGTCTGCTGGGGCTGAAACGAGGATCACGTCGAACGTGGTCTTTGCCTCTGCTGCAGGCGCTGCCGCCCCACCCGATGCATTCCCAGCTGCGGTTAGTGCAACTGGAGCCGCTGCAGTCACACCCCAAGCTGCTTCGAGTTGCTTCACTAGATCAGCCGTTTCCAAAACGGTTAATTTACCCAACTGTTCAACCAATGCTGCTATGTCTGCCATGTTACCTTTCAGTGTCGTCGTCACTCGCGGCCGCGAATGGATTAAGTTCTATGCCTGAGAACCGACGATTTACTTTGTTGTTGTCTATTATTCGTCCACTTAAACTGACGTGGATGAAAGTTCTAATATCTTACCGGCATCCTTGGCGTTCTTTGGGACACCGTAGTTTGGAATATTTTACTCACTCTTCTCCAAGCGCGCCTGAAGTACTCGAGCAAGCTGAGACGCAGGAGTATTCAGTAGGCGCACTAGCTGGGATGAGGGAGTTTGCAATACGCCTAGCAACTTGCCGCGTAGCACCTCAATTGAGGGAAGTTCAGCAAGCGTCCGGAGGTCTGCCGTTTCGAGTCTTTGATTATTTAAATAACCGAACTTGATTTTTGGTTTTTCAAATTCTGACTCGAACGACTTCAGAATCTTGGCAGCGGCTGAGATGTCGCGCTGACCGGTTATTACTGCCATTTGTCCTGCCAGCAATCCAGTCAAGTCAGTCGTTCGGCTTTCCTGGGCCGCGATACGGAAGATAGAGTTCTTCACCACATGAACCTCAGCTCCAGTCATGTTCAGCCGTCTCCGAAGTTCACTGAAGTGCCCAACAGTGAGCCCCCGGTAATCAACCACAATAAAAAAATGAGAACTGTTCAATCTCTGAACGTATTCAGCACTAATAAGTTTTTTCTCAACACGCATGGTAAGTAATGGTTAGATTTAAGCCGCTAGAAATTCACGTACATCTAACCTGACTGGAGGGCTCATGGTCGACGACAGCGTGCAACTAATAATGAAAGCACCTTTGACTGTTGAAGGACGAGATTTCGCAACCGCCTCGATAACCGAGCGGACATTCTCCACAATATGTAGATCTGAGAAATTCGCCTTGCCAACAGGCACATGAATATTTCCAGCCTTGTCTATCTTGAATTCAACTCGTCCAGCCTTCACTTCTCTTACTGCCTTCGCCGTATCCTCCGTTACGGTTCCTGTCTTTGGGTTTGGCATCAACCCTCTCGGGCCTAGTACTTTCCCAAGTTTACGCACTTCGATCATTGCTTCCGGAGTTGAGATTGCCACATCAAAATCAGACCATCCTTCGGTGCATTTTTTTATAAGGTCATCATATCCAACATACTCGGCGCCAGCTGTTTTTGCAGAATCTGCTGCATTGCCTGGTTTAGCAAAAACTAGCACTCGGACGGTTTTACCACTTCCATGCGGAAGGGGAACGGTTCCTCGTACCATCTGGTCTGATTGCTTAGGATCCACTCCGAGGCGAAAAGCAAGTTCTATGGTTTCATTAAACTTCGCTTTCGGAAATCTTGCTAGAATTTCTACTGCTGATTTGAGTTGGTACAATTTTGATGTAACCACCAGTTCAAGAGCCTTTTTGTAACGTTTGCTTGGCATTGATAATTGCGGTACGACCGAGTTCTTTGCTCTCCCGCGTTTAATAGTTAATTTTGTATTTCAATCCCCATACTCCGAGCCGTCCCTGCTATAACTCGGAAGCCTGCTTCTTCATTCATAGCGTTGAGGTCTTTCCTCTTCAATTTAACAATTTCCATCACCTGTTTGCGCGAGATCTTTCCAACCTTTTCTTTGTTTGGCGTCTTCGACCCAGCAGCGATGCCCGCAGCCTTCTTAAGCAGTATTGATGCTGGCGGGGTTTTGGTGATGAATGTGAATGATTTGTCTTGATAAACCGTTATGATAACAGGAATCACCATACCAGGCTGATCCTTCGTGACGGCATTAAACTCTTTGCAAAAGGCCATGATGTTCACACCTTGTTGTCCAAGGGCTGGACCAACGGGTGGTGCCGGATTGGCTTGTCCTGCCGGAATCTGCAATTTTACCTGCCCTACAACTTTTTTCGCCATAAATCTGTTAGTCGTCTTGGACCGTCTTCAGCTATTAGTTAGTCTCTCAGGCTTTTTCAACTTGCCAGTACTCGAGTTCGACAGGTGTATTCCTCCCGAAAATATTGACTGTGATTTTCAATTTTCCGCGCTCCGGTTCTATTTCTTCTATGATTCCACTGAAATTCAAGAATGGACCATCATTGATCTTAATGGTCTCTCCGATTTCAAAGTTTACTTTTGGTTTTTCACGGTCGTCGGAATCTGAGATTTGTTCTTTGATGACAGCGATTTCCTCTGGAGTCACCGGAATAGGCCGCTCACCTCCAACAAAACCAATGATTCCGGGTGTATCTCGAACGAAATACCAAGGCTTCTCCAAGATACGGCGATTATCATCTAGTAACATGACATTGATGTAGACGTATCCTGGGTGCAGTTTTCTTGTACTTACAGTCTTCTTTCCACTGCGTACTTCAGCTACCTTTTCCATTGGAACCAGAACCTCTTGAATATATTCTTCCATTTCCTCAGTTTTGAGCCGTTTTTCAATGCTATCTTTGACCTTTTGCTCCTGCCCCGACAAAGTATGAATGACGAACCATTGGGTTGGCATAAGCAAATTTATAGCTAAATGAGAAAGTTCAATGCTCGCGATACTAAGAAATCCACCATCACAGTGAAAAAGCCAAGCAAGGCAATTGTTATTATAACCACCACGGTTGATTCTCTCAATTCCTCGAAGCTCGGCCAAGTACACTTTGTAAGTTCTTCACTAGTTTCCGATACATATCCTGAAAAACGCATCAGGTAGCCCTTTCGCCACAGAAAGGCGAAAGTCACTCCAATCACAACGGCCCAAATAATTAATTGTGTGTAATTTTTCACAGTAATCTGGCTTTGGCGGAGGGGGAGGGATTCGAACCCCCGTTGGCTGTTAAGCCAAAGCGGTTTTCAAGACCGCCGCGATAGACCACTCTGCCACCCCTCCGGCACACTTGATTGGCAGGGCGTGAGGGACTCGAACCCCCAACCAACGGTTTTGGAGACCGCTACTCTACCAATTGAGCTAACGCCCTGTTCGCAGCCATTTTCTGCTAAATGGCAACCCTCAGGATCAGAGGTCTGCTTCGCAATCTGTCTTCGAATCAAGACACCACTACTTCGCTCACACGGCCGGCACCAATTGTACGACCGCCCTCTCGTATGGCAAATCGTTGACCTTTCTCCATTGCGACCGGGGCGATCAGTGTAATTTCAACCGAGACATTGTCTCCAGGCATAACCATTTCAACCCCTTGAGGAAGCGAGACAGTTCCGGTTACATCGGATGTGCGGAAGTAGAATTGTGGTCTATAGTTCGTGAAGAATGGCGTGTGCCGGCCACCTTCCTCTTTCGACAACACATAAACTTCAGCCTTGAAGTTGGTGTGAGGTTTTATGGATCCAGGCTTCGCCAGCACCATACCTCGCTCGACTTCCTCTTTTTTTGTACCGCGCAGAAGAACGCCAACATTGTCACCAGCATTAGCTGAGTCCAAGAGTTTTCTAAACATTTCAATATCCGTTGCTACCGTCTTTCGAGTATCTTTTAGACCAACGATTTCAACTTCTTCCATCTTCTTCAGCACACCGCGTTCAACTCGTCCGGTAACAACCGTGCCACGTCCTTCTATGTTGAATACATCCTCAACACACATCAAAAACGGCTTATCAACTTCTCGTGTCGGAAGGGGAATATTTTTATCAACAGCATCTAAGAGTGCTTGGATAGCCTTTTCACCTTCAGGTTCAGCAGCCAGGGCTTTTGTCGCACTCCCTCTAACGACCGAGGCAGTATCGCCTGGGAATTGATATTTATTAAGGAGATCTCGAATCTCCATTTCGACCAAATCAAGCAACTCCGGATCATCTACCAAGTCCACTTTATTCAAAAATACAACAATCGCCGGAACCCCAACCTGGCGGGCTAACAAAATGTGCTCCCGGGTCTGCGGCATTGGACCGTCGGCAGCACTAACCACCAGAATCGCACCATCCATCTGCGCCGCACCCGTAATCATGTTCTTCACATAATCCGCATGTCCAGGGCAATCAACGTGCGCATAGTGCCGCGTATCACTCTGGTATTCCACGTGAGAAACCGCGATAGTGACTGTCTTCGTCGCGTCGCGAACAGTCCCTCCCTTAGTGATGTCTGCGTAAGATATCCGGTTCGCAAGCCCCCTCCTGGCTTGAACCTCAACGATTGCAGCAGTTAGCGTGGATTTTCCATGATCAACGTGACCTATTGTTCCGACGTTGACGTGCGGCTTTGTTCTTTGAAAGGCTTCTTTTGCCATTGCGATTTCCTGTTTTGGTTTGGTTCTGTGTTGTCTCTGCTAATTTACTGTTGGAGCCCATGATCGGGATCGAACCGATGACCTCGTCCTTACCAAGGACGTGCTCTGCCAACTGAGCTACATGGGCTGCGCCCACGAAAATCTCCGATCTCGAAGACGACAAAAAAGCCCACTAATCCAAGCTCACCGTTGCTTACCGTCTTGGGATTAATGGCTTTTCACACCTTCTAAACCCGCCAATGTGGGCGCGAATATATGTTTCCAGCAATAAGTGTCAATGGGTTTTTCGGTTTTTAATGAAAAATTACTCTTCTACAGGAATTTGTAACAGCTCTTCAGCCGTCCATTGGGGATGGCCATTGAACTTGTCCCTGTACGATTTGATCTGCTGTGGACTGACGATAGACGCTTTATTGCCCCAAGATTGGCGGATGTAAGAGATGGCCGCAGCGAGATCCGTATCCGAAAGAGTATCAGTGAGTCCTTGAGGCATCGCGGCGTTGAATTTCTCGCCTTTGACCGTGATTTCTCCTTGGAGACCGTTTATTGCGATTACGATTGGTCGGCCGGCCCCTGGCGTAAGCACCCACTCAGACCCTGCCAACGGCGGTGCCAAGGGAGACTGAGAGCCAAGTCCGGTAGGCTGATGGCACACGCCGCATGTCTGTTCATAAACCACCTTCCCACGGGCCAAGAAAGCCTCCGCGTCACTCTTGGGTTGGAGGGAATCAACCTGTGCATACGAGTCGAATGAACCATACACTCGCGCTTGGAACCCGGCGGCATTGTGATCAAGGTACAATTGAGCCCAATAGGTAAGTATGCCAAGGAGGACGATCAGCCACAGTGGAACGGCTCCAAACTCGACTACAGGCTCACTCACGTCGCCTCCACGTGAGGCATCATCGCCGTGGATGGTTGAGCTTTGGCGATCTCTACGGGATGATTTTGGGCTCTGGCTCATGAACTACTTGCCTATCGCAGGAGTCACTCCGGACGGAACCGCATTGGTGACATCTGCCGCCTGTTTTGGCTTTTCCGGCGAGGGAGCTTCGAATAATGGCTCGTCGGCCCTGAGGCTCAACAGGTAGGCCACCAAAGCACTTGCCTCGGGCTTGGGAACGATTTCATAGCCGGCTTCGACACCAGATTGTGCGCTCACTGGAAGAGCATCCATCGAACGTTCGCCGATGATTTCTCGCTTCTCAAATAGGAAACGATACGAAGGCATGAGTGACCCCGGAGACACTGCGCGCGGATCATAGAGGTGAGTCAAGTGCCAGATCTCGTTAGTCTGGCGCACTCCCACATTCGCAAGATCCTGCCCCAATCTGATGGAACCCAACATGACAGGTTGGTCATGGATGTAATCCGGTGCCACGCTTGGCCGGCTGCCCCACCCCTGTGTCACATCTCCTCCACGATATTTCATCAGTTTACCGCGTGTGATTTCTGCTTCGGCCCTCACTTGCTGTGTGTGGCAATAAGCACAGCCATTGGCGCGATAGACGTCTCGCCCCTGTACTGCCGCCCCAGGCCTGGCTGTAGGATAAGAGCCACCCGTTGCTGCAACCGTCGCCGGCTGGACGCTTCCCAACTGCAAAACTGAACCAAAAATCACTCCGAACCACGACACAGCGAAGCTTAGTAGCACTCCGAGAAAGATGAACGGGCCGTAATTCACGCTCTCCTCCCCGAAATCTTGACGGACCGCGCTACAGACTTGTCCGAGGCACTACAGGAGCAACATGCCAGGCAAACCCAACGGCTCACATTCACCAACAAAATTGTAGCTCCGACCAGCACCAGTGTGGCACCGAGCGTCGCCATTCCCATGAACGGAATCGTCCTCCTTACGGTATCTATGAAGTTGAGTGCCGGACTCCCGAGTGCTTGTCCTTGGACAATGCCGCCAATGATCAAGGGTCCGGAAGCTAACGCAGCTCCGACACTGGCTGTCCAGAAATTGAGACCGACAAAAGACGCTGGTTCTCTGAGACTTTCCGAGAGCCGGGGGGCAATCCAGTAAATTGCACCAGCAAAAACAAGATTAACAAAGCCAAGCAGAAACAATTGCGAAACACCCAAGGTAGCCAGCGTCAAACCGGCCGGTTTGCCAACGGATGCAATCACGCATACTGCTCTGATCAGCCCCAACGCCACATAGGCTCCGCATCCGACGATCACAAACTTCGCGCCCGGATCATTCCATGCGCGTGCGTACCCACGCTCCAATGTCCGATGCAAATTCGTCGCGACAGCAAGAATTGAAATCAGTCCTAGAACAATCCCGACATCGCTGACTGCGGCAACCCACCTTGGAGCTGGTGTTCCAGACGGAATGCCTCCATGCGCGCCAAAGATTGCCAGCAGCCAGAAACCGAAAATTGCGAGCGCTCGGCTGTGCAGCGGGCGGTTCGCCAGCTTCGGGATGAAATAATAGGCAGCAGAAACAGCGAGCGGAGCCAGCCATAGCGACATCAGGTTGTGCCCCGCCCATCCGGCAACAATCACTTGCAACACACCACGAACAGTTGAAAACACGAGGAGAAATTGTGCGGTGGCGTAAACCCAAGGAAACCAGCAAAGTGCTGCCAGGACATACCACATTGACGGATACAGCGCGCGCTCGCGACGCTCGTGGAACATCATCAGGGTAAATGCGCCGATTATCAGATAGGCAACCATCAGAACGGCTGACGCGTAACGAGGGAACTCGAACGCCTCATATCCAGTGCCATCACCCATCAGCACACCTCCGACTCCAAGCGCGACCCCGACATTCCAGGCAATGATTCCGACGATGATGAACAAAACTCCCTGGACAATGGTGCGTCCGAGACGAGCTACCAGCCAGAGCGCTACGGCCATCCCAGCTTGCGATGCAAATCCAAAAACAAACGCGTTCGTTGAGGCAGGCCTTACTCTTCCGTAAGTGAGCCACGAAACGTCGCTCAGGAAAGCCGGCGCGTGCATCTTGATTGATGCGATCATCCCAAGCAGTGACCCAATCCAAAGCCAAGCCGCCGCCAGAACAAACATCAAAAGCAACGGCGCGCGACTTGAGCGATCGATCTCCGCCGGGGAAACGATTGTTTCTCGCGCTTCCATCGCTGACGGTGCCAGTGACGGGTCGGCTGTTGTAGTAGATGAATTCATTCAACGACGGTCAGCCCCCTACTCAAACTGGCTTGGCTTTTCCGGCGCTTTCGGAGGTGGGGCGAATGCCTTCTCAACACGCGCGACCAGGTTGGATCGCAAGTTTGCCGGATTCTTTGACTCCCGCACAATGGTTTCCATCGCGTGATCAATGCGCAATTGATATAAGCCCTTGTTGGGATCAATGACCGAATAACCACTCAATTGCTGACTCGCGGCCGCTGTCTCGGCCAGAGCCTTCCGTCGCTCCGCAATGCGCGTCGTGTTCAGGCCGGGCGCCGATGTGTATCGCTTCATGAGTTGTACAAGCCCGGCGACGATCAAGAACGCGCCGACGATGGCAACGAAGTAGATGATGGATGATGTCCGTGATGAAGAATTGCTCATTCGACACCTCAATGGGTTTCAACTCCGGCAGGCGCCGGTTTTACTTCGTGGTGCGTGATCGCTTCCTTTAGCCGCGGATCCCGAAGCGGATAGGGAGGGTGAGCCGCAAACCATCGCCTGAAGATCGTGACGAGAACTAAACCAATCCCCACGAAACAGATTACATCGAAGATATGTAATGACATCCCGGCCGGATGGAGTACTGGCATGACGTTAAATTGCATGTCCATGTAATGCATCAGCCAGATCCAGGCCGCCATTGGCAGCATGACTGTCATGGAAAGTTTGGCATCAATGCGCAGGAGGCACAGAAATGGAACGAAGAAATGTCCGAATATAATAATCATTCCCACATCCCACCAGCTTCCAGTTTCTCGGAGCACATACCAGAAAGTTTCCTCGGGAATGGCGGCGTTCCAGATCAAGAAGTACTGGGAAAAGTGGATGTAGGCGTAGAAAACCGTGAAAGCGAAAAGCAGCACACCAAAGTCATGTATTTGCCGTTTGTGGACGACGTCCTTTAGCGGTCCAGTCTTCTTCAAGTAGAGCGCAAGAACGTAAGCGGTCGCCAATGTGACCCATGTGCTTCCCGCAAAGTAATACACGCCGTACATGGTCGAAAACCACGCATGTTGCAGGGACTTCATCCAATAGATCGCGGCGAGTGTCAGCGAGATCGCAAACACGAAAATCCCACCCGCCGCCCATTTGCGCATGGCGAGAGTGTGTGAAGCAGCGCCGTCCTTGTCCTGCGCCAGCGAGTGAGAACGCAAACGCCACGAGAACAACCACCACAAAAGGAAAAGCCCCACGGATACAACCGTCCACGCCGGGCGATTGAACAGAACCGATTTTGCCAGCAACGCATGGTCACCGTGTGGATCGACATTCATCCAGCCATAAATCTGTGGCGCGAAAATCAAAATCGGCAGGAACAAGCCCAACATCACCGGCGCAAGCGAGGCAATATGCTCCAACATTCGGCGAGTCGGCACCGACCACGCCGCATCGAACAAGTGGTGCAAGATCACGAGGAACAAGCTTCCCAAGCACAAGCTCAGGAAGAACATGAAGGCAACAAGGTAAGAATAGAGGAACTGTTTCCAAAGGGTGTACTCGTGCTGAATTTGAGTGGCCACCCCCGCAAGATTCGCATCCACAGTTGTCGTCGCACCCGTCGCACCGTGTTCCGCCGCTCCAACCGCGACGAAGCCAAACACTGCGACGAGCCCCACCAACAACAGACACCACGCCAACCGACGGACAGCCCTTCCACTCATCGCTGCGCGATCAATTTTCGAAAAATTTCGAGAATTCATAGACCTATTTGTTCAATGTAGCCCGGAACTGCGCGGGCACATCCTCCAGCGAACCCAGCCTGCTCAACTGGAGCGCACGCAGGTAGCTGATCACGGCCCATCGATCCTCAACGTCAAGCTGCGCCGCATACGGCCCCATCAGGTTCCGTCCATTCGAGATCACATGAAAAAGTTCGCCATCCGTCATCTTCACAATGCGTGGATCATGCAAGGTGGCGACCACAGCCATTCCGAGTTTCTTGGTCACACCATTGCCATCGCCCAACGGGCCATGACATGGGGTGCAGTTGATCTCGAAACGCTGACGGCCACGTGCCATCGACTGGGCATCAATCACAGTCGGATTCAACTCGACCCAGTTTGTCGTGCCGGTTACTCGGCCAGTGTTTACCGGATGGTCTTCGTAGGAATAAACCACAGCCCCGGCACTGACATTATGGCGAGGTTCCGAACGGGCGACAGTCCCGGCCACCGCCAGCCGGGACGCGCGGTTGTCGCGGAAGAATTCGTGCGGCGCCTGGGGCCGCAGTTTCATCTGCCGGTCCATGTCATTGAAAAATTCCAGCGGTGGCTTGCGCAGGATGCTTCCGCGGAAACCGAGAACGCCTACGGCGACCGCCGTGATCAAAATCCAGATGGGGAGGAAGTAGCGCATTTTAGTCCTCGACGAAATGGATTTGCTTCCCTCCCGATTCCTCAAGGAGTTTGCGAGTTTCCGTGCCCGAGTATTTTGGATCGTCGCATTGGATTGCTATGAAAAACCGGTCGTTCGAGAAACGGGCAAAGGTTCTGCTCTTTAGAAGTGGGTTGTAGAGCTTGGGCAGACGGTTGAGGAAGAGCATCCCGAAGAGTGTCCCGAATGAAGCGAGCAAAATCGTCAGTTCGTATGAAACCGGGAACGCGAACATCGGGCTGAAGAGCGGTTTGCCACCCACCACCACCGGATAATCCCACTTGTTCATCCACCAGATCATAGTCATGCCAGTGGTGAACCCTGTCATGCCCCCGAAGAAGGTGAACCATCCGACCTTGGAGTTTTTCAATCCCATTGCGTCATCCATCCCGTGTATCGGGTATGGCGTATGAACATCCCACCGACGAAAGCCGGCGTCGCGGACGCGAACGGCCGCGTTCATGATGTCCGCCGCCGTTTCAAACTCGGCGATCAGGGCGTATGGTGTGTTCGTCTCAGGCATTTTCCAGTTCCTCAAAAAGGTTTAGTGATGCCCTTTCGCTCCGCCCAATGCATGGTGCGGATCCGCCTGTGGTGTCACGCCTTTCACCTCAGCGATAGCGATCACCGGAAGGAAGCGCATGAACAACAGGAACAAAGTCATGAACAGGCCGAAGCTGCCCACGAACGTCAGCACATCAACGTAGGTCGGAGAGAACATTCCCCAGCTCGACGGCAGATAATCCCGGTGTAGCGATGTCACTATGATGACAAACCGCTCAAACCACATGCCTATGTTCACGAAAATCGACACGATGAAAACGAAGACCACGTTGGTCCGGCACCATTTGAACCAGAAAAGCTGTGGTGAAATCACGTTGCAACTGATCATGCTCCAGTAGGCCCACCAGTATGGGCCGAATGCACGGTTCTTGAACGCGTAGAGCTCGTAAGGATTGCCACCATACCAGGCGATGAAGAACTCCATTCCGTACGCGTAACCAACGATGGATCCCGTTGCCAGGATGACTTTGCACATCAACTCAACGTGACGGACAGTAATAACGTCCTGCAACCCACAGACGGAGCGCAGCGGGATCAACAACGTCAGCACCATGCCGAACCCGGAGAAGATTGCACCCGCAACGAAGTAAGGCGGGAAGATCGTCGTGTGCCAGCCGGGCACCTGCGAAACGGCGAAGTCGAATGAGACCACCGAGTGAACGGACAAGACGAGTGGTGTGCTCAAGCCCGCAAGAAGGAGATACGCCTTTTCGTAATTGCTCCAGTGGCGGTTCGATCCGGTCCAACCAAGAGCGAACAGGCCATATAAGAACTTTCGCACCTTCGTCGTCGCACGATCTCGCATTGTCGCCAGGTCAGGCACGAGTCCGACGTACCAAAAGAGCAGCGATACTGTTCCGTAGGTCGAGACAGCAAACACGTCCCAAAGCAACGGCGAGCGGAACTGAGGCCAGATGCTGTTCGCATTCGGGAACGGAATCATATAGCCGGGATACAACGCGAACCATATGCGGCCTGTATGCACTAGCGGGAAGATGCCGGCGCAAGCGACAGCAAACAGCGTCATTGCTTCTGCAGCGCGATTGATCGACGTGCGCCACTTCTGGCGGAGCAGGAAGAGGATCGCGGAAATCAGCGTGCCTGCGTGACCGATGCCGATCCAGAAGACGAAGTTGGTGATGTCCCACGCCCACCCCACCGGATTGTTCAATCCCCAGACACCCACGCCAGTCGAGATGAGATAGCCTATCATTCCCGCCATCAATGACATCACCGAGAAGCTGATCGCGAAGGCGATCCACCACCATCGTGGCGTCTTTCCCTCAGCGATGCCGGCAATCTTGTCACTGATCCACCCCATCGGACGCTGGTTCAGCACCAGCGGAACCCGCTCCAATTCGCGCGGAGCATCCGCAACCTTCAAGGCACCGTGACTTGATACTGCGTCAGCCATTAGTGCGCTCCTTTCTTCCCAACTCCTGCCGACTCACCTTGAGCCGCTCCGGCACCGTGACTGGCAAATGGATAGTCGTGCCGACGGTCTTCATACTCCTGCAAACTTGCTGGCATCTTGAGGTAGTCCGGCATTTCCGGATTCGGATTGCGAATGCGCGCGAGGTAGGTCACCCGCGGCTTCGTATCCAGGAAACCAAGCACGGCGTAGCTGCGAGCCTGTGTTTTGAGTTTTGAAACCCGGCTCTCAGGATCAAGCAGATTCCCGAATGTGATCGCCTCCGCCGGACAAACCTGGGCGCAGGCCGTGGTGAAAGTCCCCTCTGGAACACGCACTTGATCGGTGGCTCCAGCTTTCACCTTCTGGGAAATCTTCGCCGTTTCGATGCGCTGGATGCAGAAGGTGCATTTCTCCATCACGCCCCTCATGCGCAAGCTAACGTCCGGGTTTTTCGCCATCTTGACGATATCCACTTCGTCCTTCGGTCTGGATGCCAGCGGACCTTTGTAAAGCGCCGTGAGCGGACGCTTGTTGAAATCGAAGAAATTGAACCGGCGAACTTTCCAGGCACAATTGTTTGAACAGTAACGGGTGCCAATGCAACGATTGTATGCCATCACGTTGAGCCCCTCCTCGTCGTGAACCGTGGCGTTGACCGGACACACCATCTCGCACGGAGCGCTCTCGCAATGCTGGCAAAGCATTGGTTGCATGTTCACCTGTGGATCATCCGCAGCTTCCTCAGGCTTCTCCTTGGAGCTGCTAAAGTAACGGTCAATCCGCATCCAATGCATTTCGCGGTTCTTGAAAACCTGATCCTTTCCTACGATCGGAATGTTGTTCTCGCTCTGGCAGGCGATCACACAGGCACCGCAACCGACGCAGGAGTTCAAATCAATCGACATTCCCCATTGATGCACCTCGCTCTTGAGGATTTGCCGGCGATCATCACGCAGATTCCCGCCGCCGTTCTTGCCATTAGGATGTTTGTCGTACGGATGCGTGTAAATGGGTCCCGCGTTCGGCGCGTGCGCCTCCAGATCCATGTTCTTCGCGAACGCCGGCTTCTCCTGAAACTGCTGCCAGTTCGCCTCGCGAATAATCGGACGCCCTTCCATCACGCCGTGGTCCTGAGTTGTCACCACCCGGTGTAATGTGTCCAGCCGTGCCGGGCGCTTGACGCCTGACGCTACATAAGGCGATGAGGTGCTCCGAACGGCGTAGGCGTTGAAGCCCACCTTCTGCCCGCCAAAACTGCCGATACGTCCGCTGCGTTCGCGTCCGTAACCGAGTGCAAGTCCGAAGGTATAATCCGCCACTCCTGGTTGAATCATTACGGGCCCCTGAACTTTGGCACCTCCAATCACAACCTCGATCACGTCGCCGGTTTTGACACCCAGCTCGACCGCCGTCTTGCGACTGATGAGGACCGGGTTGTCCCAAACAACTTTGGTGATCGGATCGGGCATTTCCTGAAGCCAGCCGTTGTTGTTGTAGCGGCCGTCATCAAGTTTGGAGTCCCGATGGAAAACGACCTCCAAGCTCTCAGCAGACGGAGCCGGAGCCGGCTGATGGGCGCTTAATGCCTGGGCTGATGCGCCGGATCGCAACGCAACCATCATCGGACGGTAAGCGCTGTCGGCCAGGAAACCATCGTGGAGGAATTTCTTCCAACGCGACTCGTTATCGCCACCGGTGTTGGCACCGAATGTCTCGCGCACCAGTTCATACGGGCTTGTCTGAGCTGAACCGGCGGCCCGAGCCAGCGCTTCGATTTCGGTCATGCCGCTGAACAGCGGTTCGATCAACGGCTGAATGGCGAGCGTTGTTCCATCGGCAGTCCGCGCGTCGCCCCAGCTTTCGAGATAGTGAGCCAGAGGAATGTTGAAATCACTCAAGCCAGAAGTTTCATCCTCGTAATAACCGAGCCGGATGACCTTCTTCGCCTTCCTCTGTGTCTGCGCCCAATTCAAATCAGATGGCGCATTGTAAGCGGGATTGCCGCCCGAAATCACCAGTGTGTTGACCTGGCCGGTGTTCAACGCCTGCGCCAGTTCACCAATCGTTCGCTCAACTCCGGGCGATGGGGCGATGAGGTAGCTGACTGGAGCCGACGCGCCCTGGGTACTGCCAAGCGCAACATTCATCACAGCGGCCACCAAGTGCGCAGCGACGGGCTGGCGATAACCGGCTACCACAAGCGCCTTGCCTCTTTGCGCCACCAAATCCTTCGCGCATTCGACAGCCCATTTCTCCGCTACAGGAGCGTTCGCCGCAAGTCGCTGAAGCGCGGAGTTCAATTCAGCGGGGGCTGGGAAATTGGCCAGCTTCAGCACTTCGATCGCCACTCGCGCTCCCACTTTCGCTACAGTGCTTGTCGGGATACGCAACCGATGGTCCGCATTCGCCCCGGTCACGGTCAAAAGCCCCTCGACCACGTACAATCGGCTCATCTTGTCGCCGGGCTTCTCAACGCGTCGTCCGGCAGCATAACCGCGAATGTGCTTCGAAGAGTTGTCTTCCGTGCCTGCAAAATCACAATCCAGCGACAGAATCGCTGAAGCCGACTCGTAGCGATATGCTGCCGTCACCCGCTGGCCGAACGCGATTGCATTGGCTTGAAGCTGCGCGTCATTGTCCGTCGGCTCGTAAACGTGCCATGTCGCTCGCGGATATTTCTGTGCGATCAAACCCTGCAGGCGTGCCCGTGTTGGCGAGCTGCTGCGTTCCACCAGGAAGGCAAGTCCATCGCCCTGATTGGCTCCAAAACGGGTTTCGATCTGGCGAAGTTCATCGATGGCGGCTTCACGAGTCGAAGTCGCGCCCGTGCTGGCAAAACGCATCGCCCGATCCGGATCGTAGAGATCCAGGATGGATGCTTGCGCGAAAACATTGGTTCCGCCGCCACTCTCAGGATGGCCGGGATTGCCTTCGATCTTGGTGGGCCGACCTTCGCTTGACTTCACCAGTAACGGGACCGCCCCACCCCTGGCCGGCATAGCTGTGGCGTAGTACTGTGCGACGCCGTGGACATATCCTTCCGGCATCTTCGAGAACGGGTGAATGTATTCCTCGGGCTTGCGGCAGCCCGTCAGACCGATGCCCGCCAAGGCGAACGACGCGGTCATCAGTTGCATGAAAGAACGCCGCGTCACCGGATCCGTCAATTCGCTCGCGCCATCTGGAAACTCACGCGCCGCCCACTGCTTGAACTCTGGCGTTTCAGCCAGGTGATCGAGACTGCGCCAGTACTTTGGGCCTGTGTCCGGTTCAGGACATGGAGTAGGAATGGTTTTCATCGATGACAGGCGGAGCAGTTTTGCGAGGAATTGACCTTCCAGTCATGCACGAACTTCTCGCCGAGCTGAAGCTGGGCGGCCTCGTTCGTGCGCCAGTTCAGGTTGAAGACCTGCTCCGGCGGACGGATTTGCTTTTCTGGATTCCGGTGGCAATCGAGACAAAAACCCATGCTGAGAGGCTGGGCATGGCGCACTTCGTCCATCTTGTTGATCTCGCCATGACAACTGAAGCAACTGACACCACGGTTCACATGCACGGAATGATTGAAATAAACGTAGTCAGGCGTCTTGTGGATCTGAACCCAAGGGATCGGCTTGCCGGTGTTGTGACTCTCGCGAACGAGGGCGAGCTTCGGGTCGTTTGCCAGAATTTGGTTGTGGCAGTTCATGCAGGTCGAAGCCGCCGGGACATTCGAGTACCAGGATTTCTCCACCCCGTTGTGGCAATAACGGCAGTCCAGCCCCACCTGATCCACATGAATCGCATGGGAAAACGCCACCGGTTGGACCGGCTGGTAGCCCACACGCGTGTACTTTGGGGTCGCGTAATAGGTGATCCCTGCCAACACAGTGGATCCAGCGATCAAGGCTCCGGCGATCACTCGCGTCGGAAGCTTGTTGGTCCACTTAGGAAAAATGTCTGACATCGGAAAGCTTAGTAAAATCTCCGTCCGGAAGCCGCCTAAATACGAAACCCGCAAACAAGCATTACCTGCGAAATTCCAGCGCCCTTAAACTTCATCGATTCTGTCCCTTTTTCCTTCGATTCTCGTCGCTTAGTAAGTAATGCCTTTTCCAATGGGCAGTGATGTTTAACGGGTGATCAAGTCAAAGCAAGCAACTTAATGCTGTGCCGTGAACATTTCCGTTTGTTTAATAATGGCGATAAGCCGCGACTGATCGCACGCAGTGCAAAAACCGGGTGGAGCCACGGACCTGACTGGAACAGAAGCCTTGGCGAGCACCACCATCCAATTTAAAAAACAACGCCGACCCTCAATCTGCCCTTCGATACGCCTCTGCCAGCAACGTGATCGGATGCGCCAGCCTCACCTGCATCCCCTCGCGTCTCGCGCCATTGACCATCTGTAGCAGGCAACCCGGATTCGCCGTCGCCACCACCGTCGCGCCCGTCTTGCGGACATGTCCGAGCTTCCGATTCAGAAGTTCTGTCGCCATCTCGGGCTGGATCAAGTTGTAAATCCCCGCGCTACCACAACACCAGGTGCTCTCGGCCAGCTCGACGAGCTTCACATTCGGGATCGCTCGCAGAACCTGGCGCGGTTGCGCTGTGATCTTCTGTCCGTGGCACAAATGACACGCCTCGTGATACGTGACGATCATCTCCTCATCGTGGTGGCCGACGTGACGAGGCTCAATCTTTGCCCTTTGATTTTCATGATCTGCGCGCGCAGACGCAGCGCTCGCGGGCAGGGCTGCCCACGCCTCATCAGTGCGAGTCCCAGCCTTCGGCGCTTTGATCCCAATCTGCGCCAGCCATTCGTGAATATCCCTAACCTTCGCATCCCAGAGATGCGCCCGCTTTTCGTAAGCGGAATCACCCGCCAGCAATTTTGCGTAATGCTTCAAATGCGAGCCGCAACCCGCCGCGTTTGTGATGATCGCGTCGAACTTCTCCGGCGGGAACTGATCGATGTTCACACGCGCGAGCCGTTGCGCCAGTTTCCACTCTCCGTTATGCGCGTGCAATGAGCCGCAGCACGATTGCTCGGGCGGCGTCACCACCTCGCAGCCGTTTCGCGCCAGCACCTCCACCGTGTCCCGGTTCACGTCGCTGAAGATCAAGTCCTGCGCACAACCTGTCAGCATCGCCACGCGGTATCGTTTATCACCGTCTGCGGGCGTGACAGGAGCAATCAGATCATCCGAAAACTTCTGTTGGATTGTGGGTGTCATCTCCTCCAACTCGCGCAAACGTTTCGGGAAAAGCCTGAGCAGCCCGCTACGTCGAACAAACGTCTGCAAGCCGAGCCCCTGATACAACCTCAACACGTGCCCCACCAAGTGCAGCCGCCGCAAATCCATGAACAACCATCGCAAAGTGAACCCTCGCACCAATCCCCTGCCCTGCGAATCCAGCGCACCGCTTTGCTCCGCCTCCGCCCGGGCATGCTCAAACAGTTCCGCATAATTCACTCCTGCCGGGCACGCCGTCATGCACGCCAGACAACCCAGACAAAAATACATCTCATCGGCGAAGGTCCTCGTCGCCTCCATCTTTTCGTCAGCAATTGCGCGCATCAGAGCGATGCGGCCGCGCGGACTGTTGCGCTCCAATTTAGTCGCGTCATAGGTTGGGCAGGTCGGCAGGCACAGCCCGCAATGCATGCACTGCTGCACCACCGAATAGTCCAGATTTTTCAAATGCGACATGACTTCCTTCATCTCTCGAAGAAATGGATGCACGTGCAGGCTGTGGATTCAATCTATTAAACAAGTCCTGAAACCGTCTTGCCAGTTTTGAAACGTCAAGCCAGACTCTCAATCCATGCAATCCCAGCAAGCCTCCCGACAATTCGCTCATCGCATTTTTTTAGCCACATTGCTGGCCTGCATGGCTCCATTTGCCCTGTCAGGCCAACCTACAGGAGCGCCATCGAGGGAACCTCACGTCGTCTTCGTCATCGGCGAAAATGAGTACAACACTTGGGAGACACTCCCTGAGTTTGCCGATAAGGAACTCCGTCCGCAAGGCCTTCGATTCACCTATGTCAACGCCTCGCCGAAAAACGGCACAACCGAGTTTACCAACTTCGTAGCTATCAAGGAGGCTGACCTGCTGGTAATTAGTGTCCGGAGACGAACGCCGCGTAAAGAGATGCTCGATCTGATCCGTGCTCACCTGGGTGCGGGCAAACCGCTCGTTGGGATCAGGACCGCCAGTCACGCCTGGGATGCGCCGCCTGCCGATGCCGGGCATGGCAACTGGCCAACCTTCGATGTCGATGTGCTTGGCGCGAAGTACGAAAATCATTATGGCCGCATCACCAATGGTCCGCAGGCCATCATCAAAGCTGTGCCGGAAGCGACGACGCATCCGGTGGTGCGAGGTGTGCCGGTCGAGTTTCCGAGCAACTCGCACCTCTACAAATACACGAGGACTGGCGGCACCGTGACGCCGCTCTTGATGGGACATTTGGCGGGCCGGACCAACGTGGAGATGGCGGCATGGAGCTACACAGGAAACAACCGGCGCGTCTTCTACACTTCACTCGGCGGCCCGGAGGATTTCAAACTTCATGGATTCAGAACACTGCTTCGCAATGCCGTGCTTTGGGCTTTGGATCGTCCGATTCCGATGGCTGCTCTTAATAGTTCGCCTTCAGCCACCTCCCATCAGCCGCAGGGGGAGCCGCTGAAGCCAGACGAATCGATGCAGAAGTTTCATTTGCAGGACGATCTGGAGATCGAGCAAGTGCTTGCAGAACCAGTCGTTGCACAGCCCGTCTTCCTCAATTTCGATGAACGTGGCCGCATGTGGGTCGTCCAATATCGCCAGTATCCTTTTCCTGCCGGGCTCAAGATGATGAGTCGCGACAATGTCTGGCGCGCGGTTTATGACAAGATTCCTCAAGCGCCGCCCAACCACGTCCGAGGCGAGGACAAGATCACGATCCACGAAGACACTGATCGCGACGGGAAGATCGACAAACATACAACGTTTGTCGAAGGGTTGAATATATGCACCTCTGTGGAGCGCGGGCGCGGAGGAGTGTGGGTGCTGAATCCGCCCTATCTGCTGTTCTATCCCGATCGCAACAACGACGACGTGCCGGATGGCGATCCTGAAGTTCGTCTCGAAGGCTTCGGGCTGGAGGATACTCACTCGGTGGCGAACAGCTTGCGCTGGGGACCGGACGGCTGGCTTTACGGCGCTCAAGGAAGCACCGTGACAGCGAAGATCACCGTCCGCGATTCCAAGGGACGTGTGCTGAATGACAAACCCATTTACTCTCAAGGCCAGAACATCTGGCGCTATCATCCCGAGAATGGAATCTACGAAGTCTTCTCAGAAGGCGGCGGCAACGCCTTCGGCGTCGAGATCGATTCCAAGGGCCGCATCTTCTCCGGGCACAACGGCGGCAACACCCGCGGCTTCCACTACATGCAAGGCGCGTATCTCCAGAAAGGGTTTGAAAAACACGGGCCACTTTCGAACCCGCATGCGTTTGGATACTTCCCTCAGATGCCACATGATGATGTCCAGCGCTTCACGCACAACTTCATCATCTATGACGGTGGCGCGCTGCCAGAACGTTATCACGGCAAACTTTTCGGTGTTGAACCGCTTCAGGGCCGTGTTGTTTTCAGCGATATTACTCCGGACAAATCCTCCTTCCGGACGCATGACCTCGGTTACGCTGTCACTTCCGATGACCAATGGTTTCGACCTGTCGATATCAAGGTTGGCCCCGACGGCGCCGTCTATGTCTGCGATTGGTACGACCGGCAAGTAAATCACTATCGCAATCACGAAGGCCAGATCGACAAGAACAATGGGCGCATCTATCGGATCCAGCGAAAGAATCAGGCACTACATGGACCATTCGATCTGGCGAAGCTTTCGACGGAGCAACTTGTCGGGCTACTCGAGAACAAGAACAAGTGGTACCGCCAGCAGGCGCTGCGGCTTTTAGCGGATCGGCAGGACCGCTCAACCGATTACGCCCGCAAGCTTATCCCGGCCACTGATGGGCCTGCGAGCTCTTCAGCGCTGGAGTATCTCTGGCTCATCAACCTCACGGGCGGCTTCGACACCCGGCTTGTGTCCGCTTCGCTCCGAAGCGCCGATCCTCAAGTCCGCCTCTGGACCATCCGACTGCTCGGCGATGCGAAACATATCCCCCCTGAAATCGTTCCTATGCTCATCGAACGCGCCGAACGGGAAACAAACGTTGAAGTTCGAGGCCAGCTTGCATGCACAGCGAAACGTCTCCCGGCGGACTACGCCCTATCCATCGTCCGCGCGCTTGTTTCTCACGACGAAGACACGACAGACAATCGCATGCCGCTTCTCCTCTGGTGGGCCATCGAAGCAAAGGCGGAGTCGGATCGGAACGCGGTGGTCGGTTTCTTCAACGACGTCATGCTTTGGAACCATCCCCTCGTGAAGGAACACTTGCTTGATCGCATCGTGCGCCGTTATGCCACAGCCGGGACACGCCAGGATTTGCTCGCGTGCGCCAGTCTGTTCGCTGTGTCGCCAAAGGCCGAGTTCACCGCAAAACTGGTGAGCGGCTTCGAAGCTGCATTCAAAGGACGCTCCATGGCGAACCTGCCAGCGGAGCTTGTGAACGCAATGGCCAAGGCAGGCGCACGCTCCGTTGTGATCGGTTTGCGCCAGGGACAGGGCGGAGCGCTGGATGAAGCCCTGCGCGCTATCGGCGATGCCACGACTGGCAAGGACCGACGGCTTCAGCTCGTGCAGATTCTCGGAGAGGTCAAACAACCGCGTGCCATCGACGCATTGCTCGGCCTCATCAAGCCATCCAACGACCCCGTGCTCACAAAGGCGTCTTTGATCTCACTTCAAACCTACGATGAACCCCGCATCGGTAAGGCGGTGATTGACGCTTACAAGTCCTTTTCTGATGACACACGGACCAGCGCTCTGACGTTGCTGGCCACTCGATCCCCTTGGGCACTCCAAATGTTGGAAGCGGTGGATGCCGGACGGATCGAGCGACAGGGTGTACCCCAGGATGTCGTTCGCAAAGTGAAGTTGTATGAGACTCCGCGCCACCGCGAGCTTCTCGCGCGAACGTGGCCTGACATCCAGACTCCCACGACGGCGGAGATGGAGAAACAAATCAAACGCCTGGCCAGTGTTGTGAGTAAAGGAACAGGCAGTCCCTACGAAGGCCAGAAGCTGTACTCAGCGAGCTGTGGCGCTTGTCACAAGCTCTTTGGCAAGGGTGGCCAGATCGGGCCCGACCTAACGACCTTCAAGCGTGATGACCTCGAGAACATGCTGCTCAACGTGGTCAATCCGAACGCGGAAATCCGCGAGGGCTACGAAAACTACCTCCTAACCACCAAAGACGGTCGTGCGCTTTCCGGGTTCGTTGCCGACAAGGATGACCGCGTCATTGTCCTGCGCGGACTCGATGGCGAGAACTCAGTGTTGCCTCGTGACGAGATCAGCGAGATGAAGGCCGCCGGTGCCTCCCTGATGCCAGAGGGAATGCTGGAAGCGATGGATGACCAGCAAGTCCGTGATTTATTTGCTTACCTTCGCAGCACTCAGCCGCTCGTAAAATAGGGGAATTACTTCACCATCTGATCCTGCGGTCGCGCGGCACCGGGGGTGGCGTTCAGATCCAGTTTGATCACCACATTGTCTCGGATGAGATCGTTCGGCCTGCCTGGATAATTGATGTTGAAATCCTTCCGGTTGATCGCGAACTCAGCTTTGACCGCAACCGAGTTTGCACTCACCTGAAGCTGTGCCGGAAACGAGACGCTCTTCGTCACACCATGAAGGTTGAAATTGCCAGTGATCTTCGCCGGCTCTGAGGCCGCTTCGATGCTTGTGATCGTGAAGGTCGAAGTTGGAAACTTCTCCACGTCGAAAAAATCCGGCGCCTTCAAATGTCCTGTCAACCGATCGTTGTCCGACCAGGTTGACTGCATGGCAATTTTGATTTCGGGTGATCCAACAATTTTTCCGTCTGCCACCTGGATAGTTCCCGAGAAGTTGGTGAAGCCGCCGCTGTGGCTTCCCGTCACCTTCGATCCAACAAACTCGATCTTCGACTCTGCCCGGATGACGAAGTCTTTTCCGGCTCCCGCCGGAGCGGATGCCGCCGACTGTGGAGCGGCGGTAGAACTCTTATGTACAGTGTCCGAAGGATCGGAGCACCCGGCGAGAAAGGCTGCCACTGAAAACGTGATGGATGATGTGATGATGCGGGTCGTAGTCATTTTATGGTTTTATGGTTTTACTGTTCGTCGCGAAGCGGAATGTTTGCGAGCCACCTCAACAGAATCCGGCAACCGCGACCTTGCCGTTACAGGATGGCAGTTTGGCGAGATAGTCCGCCACAGCGTTCAAGTCCGCAGTGATTTGATCAGGTGGAAGCTTGCGGATTGTCTGGCCAACTTCAGCGCCGCTCCTGATCAATTCCGCCGTTCCGCCTCCGCCCGGAGCGCTGCCCGAAAGCAGATCAGGCGCGATGGCGATGTAACCGGCTTCGGCCAGTTGATCGGTTACGCTGCGAGCCCAATCGCTCAAACCGAAAATTTCGTGAATGACGATTACGGCGGTGGCCTTGTCCTTCACTTCGGGATATGTGATGAAGCAATTCACCTCACGGTCACCGTGTTTGACATTCATCCATTCTGGATGGCGCGGAGATTTTTCGAGTCGCGCCTTGGCCCAATCCTGGGCCATTGAGGCGGACAAGTTCGATGCTAAGATCAGAATAGAGAAAAGGAGAGTATTTCATGTGAGGTACAAATGGATTGGCGTCGCTTTGAAAGGTCGCAGGATTTCATTTCGCCGTGCGGACTTCGGGGTGGTTCAACAGATAGGCGCGGCGCTGGTCAACGAAAGCTTTTACACCAATGACTGTGCTGATGCCTCGAAAGCCTGGTTGTGTCGTGTCTTCAATGAGGCCTTTGCGGAAATTCTCGAACGAATAGAGCTTGTGAGTGTCAGCCTGAACGGTATCGGCGATGAGTGCCTGCCAGCCTTCCGCCAATGGGCCAAGTTTTTCCCAATTCAACCACTCCTCTGTAATCCGACGCACATGAGAAAAGTATCTCGCTCGAAGATCCGGCGCCATCACCAACTTGCTCAAGAGCGGCTTCGCTGCATCCTGACTGGCTGTGAGCGGGTCCAGTTCCACGCCCTTCACTTGTGCGTTGAAGCCGGGGCCCTCCGGGCTGCGGAAGGTTTCATTGGCGTCATGGGGGATCAGATAAAAGCGGCCCTTCTCATCGCGATAAATGCTGTAATCGCTTGTCCGAATCCAATAGCCATCGTTGTTGATGAACACATTTTCCAAGGCCAGGAATTTCAGTACGCCATCCACATCCAGGATAGGTTCGAGCGCCTGGCTGAGTTTCTCCGCTGGTGTCGTATTTAGCACGCGGCAAAGTTCAATGAGCGCCGCCCAGGCTTTGGGATCATCTGGAGTTTTGAGATCATACCAACGCTTGTACGGTGCAACGTCCTCTCCGAGATACACCAGACCGCCCTCGGCTCGCGGGCTTCCAGGCACCTTCCAACGGGCTCCTGCTCTCGTGTGAAACCACTCTTCGATCAGCTCAGCACCAAAATGCTGGGCTGCGACGTAAACGCCCCAACTCTCTCCATTGATTACAACATGCGCGTAGCCAGATTTCGGCGCCGGGATGTGCTGTCGGGCGACGTGGTAGTAGAGCGCTGATCGGCTGAAGGTCGGATCAGTGTGTGAATTGAGCAGATTCAACCCTCGGTAACCACCGATGCGTTGCTCCTTTTGCACGAAATCAAATGCCAGATTCAGCGATCGCTTGGAACCTTCTGGAACGGTGAAGAACGAGGATGCGCCGCGAAAATTCACTCCGACATTGGCGTAGGCTTTGCCATCCACAGTCACTCTCGCCGGCACCGACACGTCAGTGTGGTAAAAATCCGCCAGCTCCTTTTCCCAGTCTGCTCTTTCGAATTCGATGAAGAACGTCCGCAACACCGATGGATCGAACAAGGGAACATCCGGAAACACTTTCACGCTCGATGGCAAAACTTTTGGCCCCGCCTTCGGCATCGGATCATCCGGGCTCCGTTCGCGCCTGCGCGGGCCTCCGGGCCCGCGTCCTTCAGCCCGGTCGTTCTTCAGAAACTCCTGAGCTGCGACTCGCTCGCCTGCGGAGAGTCTCCCATCGCCGTCCTTGTCGAACTGCTTCACCAAAGGGCGATCCACCCTCACGCCTCCAAATCCACCCGGGCCACCCTGTCTTCCCCCACCTGCGACTGGCCGCTGCGCCTGGCCCGGACTCGCTGGCGATTCAGTCGCGGATGAGGTCTGTCTCTCAGCTCTGGCCTTGGAATCCGTGGCAGACTTATCCTGCGCCACCGCGAACTGGCCTAGCACGACAGCAAGTAGCCCTAGTATAATGACACGCCAGACACGCCAGAAAGAAAATGGAGAAATCATGACAATTAGTCTTTAGCGGAATGACTAGCGAAGTCACCACGGGGTTACTCCAATCTCTTGGAGAAGGACAGGAACCGCAGGGAGGGAATTGGTTCTGAAGTACTGGGCGGCCCCCCGTGGGCCGCCGTACCCGTTCCGACAATTTTGAGACTCTAGCAGTGTTGCTGCCAATCCCATCAATGACAATGACTGTCAGAGTTTGACCGAGTGTGGAAAGAATAAAGCCACCTCGCTATCGAGGTGGCCAGAGCCAAACCGCTCAGAAATGGCGCAGAATCAATTATCGACCAAGGCCAGGAATCAAGCCGCACGGTCGAGCGCGATCATGTTCGAATGCGAGTCATCCTTCGCATCGAGGTGGCCAGGCAATACACTCGTATTCTCCACCGCTGGCATCGAGTGCCGGGCTGCGCGGGCCAATCCGAGAACGAACATCAAGCTCACCACACCGTAAACAGTAAGAAGAATTGTCATCATGCTGGAGGGTTAAGCAGGGCCAGTGCCGGGAATCTCAACTTTGGCTTGAGACCTTGCAACAGTGATACAACCAATTGATAGCCAACACTCCAACATGATAGCCTGATATGAAAAGCGATGAAGCAAAGAATGAAGAACCTCCAATTCTGTCCTCTGACAGGACACTACTGTCCAGTTTCCAACCGCTGTCCATGTGGAGGTTCAAAATCGGAGGCGAACCGTATTGACCACCCACACGAGTCCGATGAGCAATGCCAACCCGAGGACGACAAACAGAATCTCAACGGTCAGCACCACATTACTGCCCGAACCGCGAGATGAAGATTTCTTTCTCCTGCGACGCGACATTTTGACTGGTCACTCTGCTGAATCACGCTTCATTACTCTCTAACTCTCGAATCGCCTCACTGCAACCCACAAGCCGTACTTGCAAAAGGTTCAGGCCGACCTTAAGCTCGATGAGTCGCCGAGCTTTTTACAAAAGCCTATGAAGATTTCATCTATCCATCGCCTTTCGAGCACTCGTGGTTTCACCTTGATCGAATTGCTCGTTGTCATTGCCATCATCGCAATTCTGGCCGGCATGCTTCTGCCGGCGCTCTCGAAAGCCAAAACCAAGGCGCAGGGCATCTCCTGCTTGAGCAACAACAAGCAGCTCGTGCTCGGCTGGCATCTATATTCCGGCGATTTCAACGACAAGACCGCCAACAACTTCACAATCCCCGGCACGCAACAGGCAATCTCATCGAAATTGTTCAACAACTGGGTCAACAACATCATGACCTGGAACGCGGGGACTGACAATGATTCCATGAGCGTCACCAATGTCGAATGGGTCAAGAACGGAGTTCTCGCCCCTTACACTGCGGGGGCTGTGGGAATCTATCGGTGCCCGGCGGACAACTATGTCAGTCCTGCACAACGCAAGAAAGGCTGGACTCAACGACTGCGAACCATGTCGATGAATGCCCTGTTCGGCCGCTCGAACAACACACCCTCAGACAGCCAGGCTCGGGGTGCCAGTTGGGGTTACGGTGGAGCTTACCGGCAGTTTCTCAAGACCACGGACGTGGTGGAACCAGCTAAAACATGGCTCACCTTGGATGAACATCCAGATTCAAACAACGACGCGTTTTATTACAACGATCCCACCCCTTCCAGTTGGGGCGACCTCCCTTCTTCGTTCCACAACGGTGCTTGTGGCTTCTCCTTTTCAGACGGCCACGCCGAGATTCATAAGTGGCTCAGTGCAACCTCGAAGTATCCTGTCAAATTCAGCTACGGCCCGGTAAGGCCTTTCGACGCCAATGGCAGGAAGGATTTCCAGTGGTACAAGGAACGGCTCCAGTTGATTCCTTTCAAATAGAATTGTTTGCCAGATATACCCAATGCAACGGGCACGGTAATAGTCCAGGCATCCTCATTCATTCCAATCTGCCGCGACCGGGCACCGGGGCGAGCGCCATCGGGGAGCTGATCCATGAATGAATGTTTGACCGGCTCACTTCTTGTCCGCTACGGTCCGGCTGGTGAAGTTCATCGTAGGACAGGTTAATCCACTGGTCGCTGTAGTAAGAGGCGCCGTGGGTTCTTGTCGCGTCTGAGGCACTTCAGCGATTTCGACAAAAACCCACGGCTTGAAACAGTCGTGGGTTTTTCATTTGCCTGCGACCAGCCGACAAAAGTACAAACAACGCGTATGAGTAAAACGACAGATGCCAGCAAAGCGAAACCGGCTTCAACGAAAACCCGGAATGAAATGGGACGCCCGATGCTCGGAAGCGAGATTCTGGTCGAAGCACTTGAGAGGGAAGGAGTGGACACCATTTTCGCGTATCCCGGCGGCGCCAGCATGGAATTGCACCAGGCGCTGACGCGCTCGAGGAAGATTCGGACGATTCTGCCCCGCCATGAGCAGGGCGGGTCGTTCGCCGCCGAGGGTTACGCCCGAGCCACAGGCAGGGCCGGAGTTTGCATGGCCACCAGCGGACCTGGCGCAACGAACCTCGTGACGGCGATCGCCGACGCTTACATGGATTCAGTGCCGTTGATTGCGCTGACCGGGCAGGTGCCGCAGGCGATGATCGGCAAGGGAGCCTTTCAGGAAACGGATTTCTTCGGGATGACTTTGCCGATAGTAAAGCACAGTTATCTGATCACGAACATCGCCGACATTCCGCGGATCATCAAAGAAGCCTTCCATGTCGCTCAGAGCGGACGCCCGGGCCCGGTGGTGGTGGATTTCCCGAAAAACATCCAGCAGCAGCGCGCGCAGCCGGTGTGGCCAAAGGAAATCAGCTTCCGTGGTTACAATCCGAATGTGAAAGCCGACGACGTGGCTCTGAACGAGATCATCGGGCTCATCGAGAAAGCCGAGCGCCCGGTGCTCTATTGCGGCGGAGGCATCATCACGGCGGAGGCCGCCGAGGAATTGAGGAAGTTCGCAAAAGCCGCACAAATTCCCGTGGCGACAACGATCATGGGTTGCGGCGCCTTTCCGGAGACAGATCCACTGTCGTTGCGCTGGCTCGGCATGCATGGGACTGCGTATGCGAACTGGGCGGTCAGTGGCGAGTTCAAGCAACGCTCCGGGCTGGACGAACCGCTGGTGAAGCTCAAAGACGGGGCGGATCTGCTTCTTGCATTCGGGGTTCGATTCGATGACCGCGTGACGGGCAAGGTCGAGAAATTTTGCCAAACCGGAACAATTGTCCATATCGACATCGATGCATCGGAGTTCAACAAGAACCGGAAGGTGCAGCTCGCGATAGAGAGCGACATCAAGTACGCGTTGCGCCGGCTCAACGATCTCATTGCAAAACGTCCGATCCAGAAAAAGTTCACGTCCTGGCACAAGCAGATCGCGGACTGGAAATCCCGTGCGCCGTTGCGCTATCAGGTGTCCGAAGAAGTGATGAAGTCCCGGCACATGCGGGATCATCTTCAGGGCAAGGAGAGCGAAGTCATCCTGCCGCAAATGGCGATCGAGCTTCTCCACGAGCTGACCAACGGTGAAGCGATCATCACGACCGGCGTCGGCCAGCATCAG
>SXGT01380161.1_pt1 | contig 30511 bp, 26 predicted proteins | sample 3176221 | NCBI WGS metagenome assembly SXGT01 (sample SAMN11356862, study PRJNA531348) | freshwater metagenome | isolation source: freshwater sample F1-120 | place: China: Fuxian Lake, Yuxi | collected 2017-12-25 | reverse complement strand
GACGAGGTCGCCGAGCCGGCCGAACACGATCGCCCCGAACGGCCGCACCGAGAAACCGACGCCGAACAGGCCGAGGCTCGCCAGGAACGCGAGCGTCTCGTCACCGGGCGGGAAGAACAGCTTGCCGAACGACGCCGCCAGAATGCCGTAGATGTAGAAGTCGTACCACTCGAACACCGTGCCGAGCGACGACGCGGTGACCACCGTGGTGACGGACTGCGCAGGACGAGAGGTCATTGGCGCGGCGCACCATACCGCCCGCACGCCGCGTCACTTCGTTGGCTTCGGCGCAGTCGGCACGATCGAGCGGTCCGGCAAGCGCCGCAGCGGCATCTCCTTCTGGTCGAGCAACGACAGTTGCAACAGCGTGAGCGCTTCGCCGGCCGCCCCCAGCATCAGGTCGGTGTCGTGTCCTTTCGCATTCGCCTTGCCGGGGCCAGGAGCGCTGGCACCGTTCTTCCACTTGCGGCCGTCGCCTTCGACGATCGCCACGTCGAGCAGGTACTGCCCCGCCTTGCGGGCGAACGCCGCGTGCGCCGGATCACCGGTCACGCGGTGCAGGTCGCAGAAGAACTCGAGCACCCCGGCGACACCGCAGCAGTAGCCCGGCGGCACGTACGGACGCTTGCCGTCGGCGCCGACCTGTTCCGCATCCTTGGCGTAGCCGACCAGGAAGTTGGCGCCCTGCTTCGCAACCGTCAGGAAGCGCTCCTCCTTCGTCATCGCGTGCAGCAACAGGAACAGGCGCGCAGTGCCGGCCGGGCCATGGCACCAACCACCGAGGAAGGCCTTCTGGCCCGGGATCGCCGGCCACTTGCAGGTGTCGCCCTCGACCACCGCGAGTTCGAGCATGGCGTCGGCGCCGGCGCGTCCGGCGGCGATCAGGTCGCCGTCGTCGGTGGCGGCGCCGATGCGCAGCAACGCGTACGAGACACCGGCTGTGCCGTGGCTGAAGTTCGGCATCTCCATCGCGCGCCGACCCGCCATGTACTTCCACGTCGGCAGCTGCCGCTTGGGATCGGCCTTCGACGGGGCCTGCACCGCCATCGCGACCAGTTCGCGCGCCGCATCCCGGGCGCCGTCGACGAACCGGGGCTGGGCACTGGCTTCGCCGAGTTCGAGCAGGAACAGGGCAGTGCCGGCGTTGCCGATGATGAGGTCCGGTTGGTTGCCCCACCCGAGCCCGCGTTCGGTGCGGGTCGCACGCGCCAGCAGGGCGTCGCCGATCTCGACCGCGGTGGCGAGGGCTTCGGCGTCGCCGCGCAGCGCGTGGCGCACGAGGAACGCGTGGCCGATGCCCGCATCGCCGGTGTAGAGGCCGGCCCCGGCGTTGCCGCTCGCGGGGTTCCAGCTTGCCGGTTCCTCACCTTCCTGCCGACGACCCGCACGCAGCCCCTTGGCGATGCGGTCGGCGAGGCCGCGCGCCTCGGCATCGTCGAGCACCGCCGCGACGTTCTCGAGGAACAGCAGCACGCCGGCCGAGCCGCCATACACGGTCGGCGTCGCGCGCGCCCGCTTGTCGTCGCTGCTGCGGATCAACACGGCGCCCTCGACATCGGGCACCGGTTCCGCCTGCTGCGCAATCCAGTGGACCGCGCCGCGCACCGTGGCCCGCAACGCCTCGACGGACGGCCCGTCCTGCCCAGCGACAGGGGCGATGAGGGTGAGGGTCAGGCAGATCGCAACGAGGAGTCGAGGTGATGGCATTGTGGGCAACGTTACGTGCGGCGATGCCAAGAACGCCGGAAAGTCGCGGAAGGGTGCACGAACCTGCTCGAATCGCCAAGATGCCGGCATGGACCGCAGCTTCGAGTTCACGCGACGCGCGCAGAGCCGGGTAGTCGTCGGCGCTGGCGTCGAGTCCAGGTTGCCGGAGTTGCTGCGCGAACTCGGCGCCGGTCCCGGCGCCGTCGTCGTCGTGCACGATCGCACGATGGCAACTCTCGCCGATCGGGTCGCCGAACGCCTCGGCGGTGCGCACTGCCTCGCGATTCCAACCGGCGAGGCCGCCAAGGACCTGGATCAGGTCGAAGCGGCAACGCGAGCTCTGCGCCAGCTCGGTGCCGACCGCAGCTCCACGCTGCTGGCACTCGGCGGCGGTTCGGTCACGGACTTCACTGGTTTTCTGGCATCGATCTGGCTGCGCGGCGTGCGCTTCGTCGCCTGTCCGACCACGACGCTGGCGTTGTGCGATGCGTCGCTCGGCGGCAAGAACGGCATCGACGTCGAGGGCCGCAAGAACGAACTCGGCACCGTGCGCCAGCCGGACCTGGTCGTCGGCGACACCGACTGGCTCGCGACGCTTCCCGATGCGTTGTGGTGCGAAGGCTTCGTCGAGGTGGTGAAGATGGCAGCGGTGCTCGACGCGGCTCACTTCGCCGTGCTGGAGCGGCTGGCGCTGGCACTGCGCGCCCGTGACGCCGGTGCGGCCGCGAAAGCGATCGAGATGGCGATCGCGATGAAGATGGCCGTCGTGCTCGCCGACGAAACCGAACGGGATCGCCGCCGCTGGCTCAACTTCGGCCACACCATCGGCCACGCACTCGAGACCCACGCCCGTGGCGCCCTGCGCCATGGCGAGTGCGTGGCGCTCGGCATGCTCGCGGAATGCCGAGCCGCCGCTGCCACCGTTCCCAACGCGGTACTCGAACGACTCACCCGTCTGCTGCAGGACCTCGGCGCACCCACCGCGTGGCCACGCGCCTTCGCCGATGTCGAGGCCCTGTGGTCGCTGGCGCGACAGGACAAGAAGGCGCGCGCCGACGTCGTGCCCATGATCGTTCCTGCGGTTGTCGGCAACGGTGTCGTGGTCGAACTGACGAAGGAACGCCTCGCCGCGTCCCTCTGACGCTCATCGCCACGGACCGTCGCGCGCCGCGTGCACGAGCTTGTCGGCCGCCAGGCGATACAGCCCGCCGGAGAAGCCAAACCACATCGTGCCGTCCTTGGCCTGCAGGATGCTCTGCACGTGGTTGCGCGTGCGCCCCTCCGTCTCGCGCAGCAGCGTGAACTTGGCGCCATCCCAACACGTCAGTCCTTCACCCAGCGTCGACAGCCACAACACACCGTCGCGCGCTTCGACGATGACGAACACGCGGTCGTTGGCGAGGCCATCCTTGCTCGTGTAGGTGCGCCACGCCTTCCCGTCGAAGACAAGCACCATGCTGCCAGTGTGCCGTGCAGGCCGCACCGAACGTCAGCTTCTCGTCAGCTCGCCGCCACCTCGGCTAGCATCCAAGCGCGCATGAACTCGCCCCGCACCGTGCCGCAGCTTGCGTGGCCTGCCGACACGAACCTGATGCTGCCCGGCAGCAAGAGTTCGGCCAACCGACTGCTGGTCCTCGCTGCCACCTCAGGCAAACGCGTGTGTGTGGATGCCGTCACCGCGAGCGACGACGTGCTCCGCCTGCTCGACGGATTGCGCACGCTCGGTTTTGCGATCGAGCACGACACCAACACCGAACAGGTGGTCGTCGGACCGCGCCGCGCCAACGCGCCGACGCATGGCGCGCTCGACTGCGGCAACGCCGGCACCGCGCTGCGCTTCCTGGTTTCGCTGGCCGCGATCACTCCTGGCGACTGGGTGCTCACCGGCGACGACGCCATGCAGCGCCGTCCCATCGCCGAACTGGTCGCCGCTTGGCGTTCCCTCGGCGTCACCCTCAGCGACACCCACGGTTGTCCGCCTGTGCACGTGCACGGCGGCGCCGCGATCGGTGGCGTCGTCGCCTTGGATGCGAGTCGATCGAGCCAGTTCGTGTCGTCGCTGCTGCTCGTCGCCGCCGCGCTGCGCGATGGACTCACCGTCACACTCGCGGGACCGGTTGCCTCCGCGGACTACGTGGGGATGACGCGCGATGCGCTGCAGCACTTTGGTGTGCACTCGATGGCGACGCCGAACGCAATCGTAGTGCGGCCCGGATTCCGTGCGGTGCCGCCCGCCGTGCGCGCCGCGGCCGATTGGAGCAGCATGGGCATCTGGACGTGCCTCAACCACCTGACCGGTTCGCGCGTTCGGGCAACCAAACTCGCCACCCACTCGGGCCAGCCCGACGAAGCTCTGGCGAACGTGCTCGCGGCAATGCCGACCACCGGAGAACACACCCTCGACGTGGCCGCGTTCCCCGACCAGTTCCTGAATCTCGCGATCGTCGCGGCACATCGCTCCGGAACGACGCGATTCGTCGGCGGCGCCAACCTTCGGCTGAAGGAATGCGATCGGCTCGCCGTGATGGCGCGCACCTTGGCGCAAGCCGGTATCGCCGTCGAAGAGAAGCCTGACGGGCTGGTCGTGCACGGCAGACGGCCCCTGCAACCCGTGACGATCGATCCGTGCAACGACCACCGTGTGGCGATGGCGTGGGCACTCGCCGGCCTGCTGTCGCCGGGCATTGCGATCCGCGATCCGGACTGCGTTGCGAAGAGCTACCCCGGGTTCTGGCGCGACCTCGACGCTGTTGTGCGCATCCGCCGCTGCGTCGTGTTCGTCGGCATGCGCGGTGCCGGCAAGTCAACGCTGGCGCGTGCCTTCGCGAGCTGCGTCGATGGCCGCTGGATCGACACCGACGCAAAGTTCGTCGCCCAGCACGGTCCGATCGCCGACTTCGTTGCCGCCGCAGGCTGGCCCGCGTTCCGCAGCCATGAAGAACGCATCGTCGAGAAGGCGGTGCAGCCAAACCAAGTCGTCAGCATCGGCGGCGGCGCCATCGAGTCGGCAGCGACCCGCCAACGGCTGCGTGACCAAGCGCTCGTCGTTTGGCTCGACGCCGAACCCTCGCTGCTGCGCCAACGCCTGCTCGCCGACACACAGACGCGGCCGTCGGTCACCGGCGCACCTGTGCTCGACGAAATCGAGATGCTGCTTACGCAGCGGCGACCGCTCTACGCCGAGGTTGCGAACGTGCGCATCGATGCCGCCCTTCCGACGGCAGCGCAGATCGATCGCATCCTGCACGAACTCGGCCGCCCCTGCCGCTGGCCCGACAACAGTCGCCACGCATAGACTGCGCGGCGCGATGTTCACGACGCGCCTCCGCTTTCTCACCGCCGGCGAATCCCACGGCCCGTCGCTGACCGGCATCCTCGACGGCATGCCCGCGGGCTTACCGCTCGACGAAGCCACGCTCGCGCGCGACCTGGCCCGGCGGCAACAAGGGTTCGGCGCCGGCGCTCGCATGCAACTCGAACAAGACCACGCGCACATCACCGGCGGCGTCATGGCTGGTCGCACCACCGGCGGCCCGATCGCGTTGGTCATCGCCAACAAGGACCACGCCAACTGGGCGACGAAGGACGTAGCACCGATGACCGTGCCGCGCCCCGGCCACGCCGACCTCACCGGCGCGCTCAAGTTCGGCCATCGCGACCTGCGCCTGTCGCTCGAACGTGCTTCGGCGCGCGAAACGGCGATGCGCGTCGCCGTCGGTGCGTGCTGCCGCGCGCTGCTGGCCGAGTTCGGCATCGTGGTCGGCGGTTACGTGACGCGCATTGGCGACGTCGCCCTCGCCGACGCCGAGCCGGTCGCCGATCCCGCGACTTTCGAAGAACGCTTCACAGCCGCCGCGCAGAACGACGTGCGTTGCCCCGATCCTGCCGTCGCCGCCCGCATGCACGACGCGATCGCGGCGGTGATCCGTGCGCGCGACACGCTCGGCGGCATCGTCGAAGTCGCCGCGTTGCACGTTCCACCAGGCCTTGGCAGCTACGGGCAAGCCGATCGTCGCCTCGATGCGCGGCTCGCCGCCGCACTGATGAGCACACCGGCTGTGAAGGGCGTGGAGTTCGGGCTCGGCTTTGGCGCCGCACCGCTGCGTGGCACGGTGTCGCATGACGCGATCGAGCTCGACGGCGACGAACTGGTGCGGCCGAGCAACCGTGCCGGTGGCCTCGAAGGCGGCATCAGCAATGGCATGCCGCTCGTCGCGCGCATCGCCCTCAAACCGATCGCGACGACGCTGACGCCGCAGCGCTCCGTCGACCTCGCGACGGGCGAGGCAGCCGACACGAAGTACGAACGCAGCGACTTCTGCCAGGTGCCGCGCGCCGTGCCGATCGCCGAGGCGATGGTCGCAATCGTGCTCGCCGACGCGTTGCTCGAGAAGCTCGGCGGCGATTCGCTCGAAGAGATGCGCCCGCGGCTGTTCGCGCTGCGGCAAGCGCGCGCATCGCATCTGCCGATGGACGGCGCGCCGTGGCGCTTCGGCTACGGCTCGTAGCCTAGAAGTCGCCGATCGTCAACGTCAGGGCGTTCGTGCTGGTCGCCGCGGTGATGCTGCCGGTGATCGCCAACGACACGAACTGTTGGCGCAGCGTCTGGCCGAGGAACACCGGTTGGTCGGGGATCGCCAGGGCCGCCTGCACGCTGCCCGATGTCGGCACGTAGGCGAGCAGCATGTCGGGCGTCACCTGCAGCGAACAGCCAGCGACTCCCTGCGGCAGGATCGTCGGCAGCGGCAGCGCGATCGTGCCGAGGCCGTAGACGCCGACCGCGAGTCCGTTCGCCATCCCCGTCGCAACGGAGCGGAACGTGCTGCCGAGCCATGGCAGCGCTGCGACCGTGAGTTCGTTCAAGCCGCCACTGCCGACGCAACCGTTGCCGCTTGCAGTCGCACTCGCAGGACACGTCGTGGCAAGGCGGCCGACGGCGTATTGGCCGCCGTAGAACCATCCGACGACGAGCAGCGTGCCGTCTGGCGCGAAGCTCGAATCGTTGACGACGGCGCCAGGGGCGAAGGGAACGACATTCGTCGCGCCGACCGGCAAGCGCGCCGCATTGGTGACCGACACTCCTCCCAATTGCGCGAACTGACCGAACAACAGCGCGTCGCCGGACGGCGTCTCGACGATGTGCGAGATGTTGCCTTCGCTGCCACTCAGGAAACCCGAGAGGCCCAAGATCGGATCGAAGTGCATGAGGTAGGCCCGCGGCAGCAGCGTGAGACCCCAGAATTCGGCCCCACCGACGAGCACCCTCCCACTCGACAGAATCTCCAAGTCATGGAGTTGCGCGAGGCCCGCCGTGCTCGCCATCGTCGTCCACGTAGAGCCGTTCCAACGCAGCACGGAGCTGTAGTTGGCCAACGCCCACACATCGCCGTTGGGTGCGACATCGACCCGTTGCACATCCATCCCGAGGCCCGGGCCAAGGGCTGACCACGCGGTGCCGTTCCAGCGCGACACGTTGTTGACAGGCACGTTGCCCGCGAGCGCGAACGAACCGCCGACGATCACGTCCCCGTTGGGGGCAACAGCGATCGAACGGACACGCGGCAGGCCACCGAGACCACCGGCGAATTCACTCCACGCGGTGCCATCCCAACGCGCGAGCGCGCGCGCCGTCACCGTTCCCGAGGCGGTGAATTCGCCGCCGGCAAGCAGATCGCCGTTCGGCAACCGCGCGAGGTCGTAGACACGATGGTTGAGGCCAGCCCCCATTGCCGCCCAGTTCGCCCCGGTCCATTGCGCAACGTGCTCGGCAGCAACCACGCCACAGCTGGTGAACACACCACCGATGGCGAACTGGTCGTTGGTCAACGATTCCACAGCGTAGGTTCCCCCGGGCGCACCGACGAACAACGGTTGCCACGCGAAACCATCCCACTGCGCAACGTTGGCAACCGCGCGGCTGTCGATGTTGTCAAACTGTCCCACGGCGAACATGGCACCGCCGGGAACGCCCGCGAGCGATTCCACCTGGAAACCGAAGCTTCCTGGCAGTTGCGTCCACGTCGCCGTCGCCGGTGCAAAGCGAAGCGCGTCGTTCGAGCCGGCCGACGGCTGGGTGGACACGATCAGCACGGGATCACCATTGGCGAAGCAGCCCAACACGCCAGTGATCGCGACGGTTACCCACCATGGCGGCAGCGCATGGCTCGTCCACGCGGTTCCGTTGAACGACCAAAGAGAATTGGCAGCGACGGTGAACAGGGTTCCGTTGGCACCCACCGTGAGTTGGCCGAGACCGAACGTGCCCAGGCTCGGCAGCGGTATGAGCGTGGTTCCATTCCAACGGTTGATTGTTGATGTGGGTGGGTTGGCACCGGCGTCGTTTGCCGCCACGACAACATCACCATTCGGCATCGTGGCAAGCGCCACGCCTTCTCCGGGCACGCCTGTACCCAGCGGCACCCACGCGGTGCCTGACCATCGAGCCGCCGCGCCGAGGTTGGTGCCGCCAGACAGAACGAGGATGCCAGTGATGACGATCTCGCCATTCGGGAGAATGGCGATCCCCCGCACCGGGCCTTCGAAGCTACCAGGCAGAATGGTCCATCCCGACGCGCCCAACCTAGCGATCCGGCCTACGCCGGCCCCGGCGATGCTGGCCACGAGGTCGCCGTTGGGGGCAATCGCCATCGCGTACACACTCGGCAGCGGCGGCGGCACGGAAGCGACGGCGCCGGTGGCTGGGTTCCAAGTCGCAAAGCCCGAACAGGGCACGTCACCGAACAGGTCGAACACGCCACCAAACGCCATCACCGGCGTCGCTGGCCCGGATCCGTCTGGATCCCAAGAGACCGCCGAAGACACCCAGGAGTTGGCGCCTGGGCAGCCAAAGCCAGGCTGCCAAACGGTGGCACATTGGGCGGTGAGGCCGCTCGCCAGCGAACCGGCGAACGCGAGCCCCAGAAAACCAACCGTCGTAGAGATCGTCGACATGATGGAGATTGCGATCGGCTCGACCCGGTGCGGCTGGACGAACCCCGTCCACGCCGTGGGATCTTTGAACGTACCGCGTGGCGATGCAAGGAGGTCACTTCGACCTGCGTCCTTCGCGCGACCGCGGATAGCCAGTCCGCATCCCTTGGCAACAGGCCTTCGTGCGGTTCGCGCAGTAGCCTGTCCTCGCGATGACTCCGCGTGAACGTGCACAGCCGTTTCTAACGACACGACTTGGCTACCCACGCATGGACTGGGCGGCCGCGGCCGCCGCATTCGCCGAGAACGGAGCCGTCCCGCTCGCTGTGTGGAATGCGCTCGTCGAAGGCTGGCTCACCCACGTTGTCGAGGCGCGAGGGCCTACGGCGCGCTGGTCGCGCAGCCAGAACTTCCTGCTCGTGGAAACGACAGCCGACGATCGCGGCCGGCACGCGCTGCAATGGGCGAACGACATCCGGGCGTTCCTGCTGCGCCATCTCGATGGCATCGCTGAGCCACACTCGTCGCCGCTGCCGCTACTGCTATTCACCCAACAGAGCGACTACATCGACTGGCACGTCGACTACGAAGCGGACCTGGCCGGTGAGGAACTGGCCTCGTCGGGCGGCATGTTCGTCAACGGGCCATGCCCTCACATCGCCGCACCGCTGGGACTGCATCTCGAAGCCGTTCTCGCGCACGAACTCACGCACGCTTTGGTGCGGCACCTGCCACTGCCGCTGTGGTTGAACGAAGGCTTCGCGGTCGCGATGGAATCGCTGTGGACGCGACAGCCGCCGCAGCTCTCGACCGAAGACATCGCCGAACACCGCCACCTTTGGAGCCCGACCTCGATCCAACGGTTTTGGAGTGGCCAGGCGTTCCGCGACACCACGCTGCAGAAGGTCGCTTACCAACTCGCGCACGTGCTCGCGACTCGACTCGCCGGCAACTACGACCGCCTGTGTCGATTCGCGAATGATGCGATGGCCGACGATGCCGGCGCCGCCGCCTTCGCGACTACCTACGGCGAGGACCTGCGCAACCTGCTCCAACCCATGCTCGGCCGCGGCGACTGGCAGCCGAGTCCCGAACGCTGGTGAACGTCAGTTCGCGCCGACCACGGCCGCATGGTCGAGGCCGAAGCGAGCGAGGTACTTGCGCAACCGGTCGGCGTCGTTGGCGGTCGCGCGCTTCTGCCGTGACACCGCGAACAGTTCGCGTCCCGCCGCCGACAGCGAACGGTGGCGCCGGCAGCAACGCACCACTTCCGCCAATTGCACGCGGTCGAAGCGATCGATCGTTTCGAGCCGTACGTCGCCGAGCAACTCGACCAGCACCGTGTCGTCGTCCGCGCCCGCGCTGGCCACCGGTTCGGCACCTTCGCGTCGCCAATCGGCCTCGAGCCGTTCGATCTCGCCATCGACGTCCGCTTCGGTGATGCGCCCCGCCTGCGCCAGCGTGCACAACCGCGTGATGCTGCCGTTCAAGTCGCGGAAATTGCCGCGCCAGCTCGCCGCGGGCCCCGTCGCGTACTCCAGATACCGCTGCTTCGCTTCGGTCGAGAAGTGGACGCGCTGCCCCACCTTCAGCGACCAGCGTTCGAGCTCGTAGTCGATGTTGGGCGCCAGATCTTCGATGCGATCGCGCAGCCCCGGCAGGCGGAACGTCCACAGGTTGATGCGCGCCAGCAGGTCCTCGCGGAACGCGCCGCGCGCGACACCTGCGCCGAGATCGCGGTTGGTGCCGGCGATCAATTGGAAATCGCTCTCAACGACCTTGTCGCTGCCGAGCGGCAGGAAACGCTTCTCTTCGAGTGCTTGCAGCAGCATCGCCTGCTCGTCGATGCCGAGTTCGCCGATCTCGTCGAGGAACAACAAGCCCGTATTGGCCGCACGCAGCAGTCCGGCGCGATCGGCCAACGCTCCAGTGAACGCGCCGCGCTTGTGCCCGAAGAGCGTCGAATGCGCCCCGTCGCCGCGGATCGTCGCGCAATTGACCTCCACGAACGGGCCCGCGATCTGGTGGCGCGCCTTCTTCAATTCGTAGATGCGCCGCGCCAGCTGCGACTTGCCCGCACCGGTCGGCCCCATCAGCAGCATCGGCGCCGTCGATGCTGGTGCCACGCGTTCGACCTGCATGATCAACTCATTGAACGACGCGTTGCGCGTCGCGATGCCCGACTTCAACAGCGACTGGCCCTGCACACGTTCCTGCGCGAAACGCTGCGCCAGGCGATCGAAGCGCGACAGGTCGAGATCGATGATCTGCCAGGTGCCCGGAGCCTTCTTGTTCGGCGGCGGCGGCCCGGTCTGCAGCAAGCGCGCCGGGAAATGCCGCGTCTCGGTGAGCAGGAACAAACAGATCTGCGCAACGTGCGACCCGGTGGTCATGTGCACCAGCACGTTGTCGCGTTCGGGATCGAAGGCGAGGTCCTCGGCGTGCCGGTACAGCTTGTCGAAGACTTCCTCGAAGTCCCACGGATCGCGCAAGCCGATGTCGCGACGCACGATCTCCGTCTCCGGCGACACTTCGGCGATGTCGGCGACGACCTGGTTGTAGAGCTTGGTGAACTTGCGATCCGTCAGCAGTACGAGGCGGGTGACCAGCAAGTCTTCGTGCTGGCACATCGCGACGTTGGGCCGCCAATGGCCCCAACGGTCCGGCCCGCTGCTCCGGTCGAGCTGCGTGCCGAGGAAACTGACGACGGTGTAGCCCTTGGCCTTGGCCATCAGGCGCAGGTCTTAGCCAAAAGGCGAGCCGGCTGCGACTCCGACGCCCGACGGCAACGTGAAGCGTGCCCCGAGGTCGTTGGCGAACGCGAGCGGCAGCGCCGTAGCGATCTCGCCGCGCACGACGAGATCACCGTCACCCGCCGGCCGCGTCGCGAACACGAAGCTCTGCTCGACGCCTTCTTGCCGCACGGCGTAGACCTCGCGCAGGTTGTCGTTGCGGCGATAGCTGACACGGTTGCCGGCGATCACCGGCGCTACTTCGCCCGCGCGACCCGCGACTACGACCCCGCCGCGACGCACATCTGTCCACGTGTAGCGCAGCGCCGCGGGCTGGTCGGCGCGGGCTCCGAGCACGGGCGTGAACTCGATGCCTCCCGCGGTGAACGACGCGCCAAAGTCCGGCCCCATCGCCCGCACGATGCCATGCTCTTCGCGGACGCCGAACGCCGTGTGGGCCACATCGTCCTGGGCGAGGATCAGTGAGGTGACCAGAAGGGGAACAGCGAGGCTTGGCAGTCGGAACATGGGAAAAGCTGGCGAAGGATGGGGGCGTGCCGCGGGGGCGCCGCGAGCAGCGATCTGCAGCGCGGTAGCGTTCGCGCCTTCTCGCTTTCTGGCGGGACGGCCTGTGCGCATGCACGGTCCAGGACCAGAACTAGCTATTGCGCTATCTTCCTATCCAATGCTCGCACCTGGCAGTGCAGAGGCTACCGCGCGAAATCCTCGGCGATCGCCCTAATTCTCTTAAAATTCACGACTTGCGATCTCCTACCGCGAATCTTCGACGATTGGCACGGGCCGTGCTCATGGGGAACTCGTCGCCAACGCAATCCCACGCGACGGAGTCCAAACCATGATCCCTTCGACCACGACCTTCCTGCTCGAGTCCATGACCGCCGCCGATCGGCGCGGCTCGCTCGCGGGTGCGCTGCGCCCGTTCGCGGTCCGGCCGAATGTGTTCGTTGCCGACGACGAGGCTGCGACCCGGGTGACGATCCACAAGACGCCGGCGCTCGACATCGAAGTCGCGATCGCGACTGCGACCAACGAGTGGACGGCGACCGTGCGCGATGCCGCGACCGGCGCGCCGTTGGCGCACGGCACGCGTGGCTACCGCAGCCCGGGCGTCGAGCCACACGCGCGTCGCGCCGCCTTGCTGCGCGACGTGAGCGCGTTCCTGTTCGCAGTCGTCGATGCGCCCGTGCGCTTCGCCGACGGCGGCGCCGCCCGACTCGAGACCACCGCCGGCGACCGCTGGCGCCAGGTCGTCCCCTTCCTCACCTGATCGATCCCGACCGCTTCCCGACGGAGCCACGCCATGGCCAACAAGAACCTGTTCCAGAGCCTGCTCGGATACCTGCTGCCGAAGGCCCCGACCACCAACGAAGCCGGCGGTCAGGCCTACGTGCGCACCAACGAGCAACTGCTCGCGCAGTTCGCCGCGACCGGCTGCCTGCGCGACACCTTCTACGTCGATGCCAACAAGCAGTTGAAGGAACTGATGGGTGCGGCGTTCGGCGCCGATCCCGTGTTCGTCGCCAAGACCGCGGTGTTCGCGCGTGAGCAGGGCCTGATGAAGGACACGCCGGCGCTGCTGTGCGCGGTGCTGGCGTTCCGTGACCAGGCGCTGCTCGCCCGCGTGTTCGATCGCGTCTGCGACAACGGCAAGATGGTGCGCAACTTCGTGCAGATCGTGCGTTCCGGCCAGATCGGCCGGAAGTCGCTCGGCACGGCACCGAAGCGTCTCGTGCAGAAGTGGCTCGCCAGCCGCACCGACGAGCAGCTGCTGGCGGCGTCGGTCGGCAATGCGCCGTCGCTCGCCGACGTCGTGAAGATGGTGCACCCCAAGCCCGCGGACCGAACGCGCAGCAACTTCTTCGGCTACCTGCTCGGCAAGTCGCACGAAGCGGCGCAGCTGCCGGCGATCGCGCAGCAGCTCGAAGCGTTCCGCCGCGGCGAGACGGCCACCGTGCCGAACGTCCCGTTCCAACTGCTCACCTCCAAGAACCTCGACCGTTCGCACTGGCTGGCGATCGCCAAGAACGCCAGCTGGACGACGGTGCGCATGAACCTCAACACCTTCCTCCGCCACGGCGTCTTCGACGACCACAAGGCCACCGAACACGTACTCGCCACGCTGCGCGATCGCTCGTCGATCCAGCGCGGGGCGGCCTTCCCCTACCAAATCATGACCACGCTGAAGTTCCTCGATCCGGGCGTGCCGCGCGAGATCCGCGCGGCATTGCACGACGTGCTCGAAACGTCGGTAGCGCGCGTGCCGAGCCTGCCGGGCAAGGTCTTCGTCGCCGTCGATGTGTCGGGTTCGATGCAGGCGCCGGTGACCGGACGTTCGCGCGGCAACACCACGGTGGTGAAGTGCATCGACGTCGCGGCGTTGTTCGCGGCGGCGATCCTGCGCCAAAACCCGAACGCGGAGCTGATCCCGTTCCACGACGATGTGGTGCGGTTTGCGGCGAAGGCCAGGGACCCGGTGTTCCGCACGGCCGAACGGTTGGCGGCGTTGCCGTCGGGCGGCACGGATTGCAGCAAGGTACTCGCGCACCTCAATGCGCGCGGTGCCCGCGGCGATTTCGTCGTCTACGTCAGCGACAACCAGTCGTGGCTCGGCACGCGCGGCGTGGCGGGAGCGACCGGGATGCAGACGGAATGGCAACGCTTCAAGGTGAACAACCGCGCGGCGAAGCTCGTCTGCATCGACATCCAGCCGTACGCGACGGTGCAGGCGCCGGAAGGCGACGACGTGATCCACGTCGGCGGTTTCTCGGATCAGGTGTTCGAGGTCTTGCGCGCGGTCGCCGACGGCGGCCTCGCCCCGGACCTCTGGGTGGACCGCATCCAAAAGATCGCGGTCTGATCATCGACTTTCGGGCGCGAATGCGGCCTGGGACTACATCCAAGTGTCCGTCTCGGCCACCACTCGTCGCGCCCGTTTCCTCTTTCACGCTCTTTGGTCAGGGAATGCCCTGTGGGACTCCATGGTTGAAATCCAGGCGATGCGGGTGCAACTCCCGCCGTGCGCGAGCACGTAGCTCAATCAGTAGAGCACCCGTCTCACGACACCTCGTCCCTGACCGTTTTCCATTCTGTCGCGGAATGCCGACGGGACTACATCCTGCGCCGGTTCGAGTCCGGCCCGGAGTGCGCGAGCACGCCGGTAGCTCAGTGGTAGAGCAGATCGTCTCGTCACTTTCGTCCTCGACACGTTCACGTTCTTTCGCGGCGAATGCCGGTGGGACTACATGGCTTACCCGGTTCGATCCCGGGCGCCGCGCGCAAGTGCGGTTGACGTCTCACCTCCCTCGTCGCCGCACTTTTCTTCGCACACTGCCGACTCTCCGCTCCACTCTCCCATCTGCAGCACTGTCATGAGCAACCACCAACACATCGAAACCGGCCACGCGCCCATCAAGGCGTGGATCCACGGCGTGCTCGCCGACCCGAACGCGATCAAGCAGCTGCGCAACGTCGCGATGCTGCCGATCGTGCACGGCCATGTCGCCGCAATGCCCGACGTGCATTGGGGAATCGGCGCCACCGTCGGTTCGGTGATTCCGACCAAGGGTGCGATCATCCCGGCCGCCGTCGGCGTCGACATCGGCTGCGGCATGATGGCGGTGCGCACGTCGCTGACCGCGAGCGACCTGCCGGAGAACCTGAAGGGCATCCGTTCGTTGATCGAACGCGTGGTCCCACACGGCCGCACCAACGGTGGCGGCAAGGGCGACCGCGGCTCCTGGTGCAACGTGCCCGCGTTCGCCGAAGATGCGTGGAAGCGCCTGCGCCCCGACTACGAGGCGATCATCGGGAAGCACACGCGCCTCGACCGCGGCTCGACCGCCGAACAGCTCGGCACGCTCGGCGGCGGCAACCACTTCATCGAGGTCTGTCTCGACGAGGCGCAGCGCGTCTGGGTCATGCTGCACTCCGGCTCGCGCGGCGTCGGCAACCGCATCGGCACGCATTTCATCGAGCTCGCCAAGAAGGACATGCAGCAGCACCTGCACAACCTGCCGGACAAGGACCTCGCCTACTTCACCGAAGGGGCCGAACACTTCGACGACTACGTCTTCGCGGTGTCGTGGGCGCAGCGCTTCGCGCGCACCAACCGCGACCTGATGATGGCGTCGATCCTCGCGGCGCTGCAGCAGTACGAAGGCTTGCCGAAGTTCACCCACGGTGAAGTCGCGGTGAACTGCCACCACAACTACGTGGCGCAGGAGGAGCACTTCGGCGCCTCGGTGTTCGTGACCCGCAAGGGTGCGGTGCGCGCCGGCGTCGGTGAACTTGGCATCATCCCGGGCTCGATGGGCGCGAAGTCGTTCATCGTGCGCGGCAAGGGCAACCCCGACAGCTTCTCGTCGTGCAGCCACGGCGCCGGCCGGGCCTTGTCGCGCGGCGAGGCCCACCGTCGCTTCACGGTCGAGGATCACATCGCCGCCACCGAAGGGGTGGAGTGCCGCAAGGACGGCGCGGTCATCGACGAGACGCCGATGGCGTACAAGGACATCGACGCGGTGATGGCGGCACAGCAGGACCTGGTCGAGATCGTGCACACGTTGAAGCAGGTCGTTTGCGTCAAGGGCTGACGTCCACGAGAACCCCGAACATGATCACGTTGGATGGATCGGCTGGTGAAGGCGGCGGGCAGGTACTGCGCACGGCGCTGGCGTTGTCGATGGTGACCGGGCAACCGTTCGTCATCGAACGCATCCGTGCAAAGCGCGAGAAGCCCGGCCTCGCTCGCCAGCACCTCACCGCGGTGCTCGCTGCCGCCGAGATCAGCGTGGCGCGCGTCGAAGGCGCCGAGCTTGGCTCGATGCGTCTCGCGTTTCGTCCCGGGCCCGTGCAACCGGGCAACTATCGATTTGCCATCGGCACCGCGGGCAGCACCACGCTCGTGCTGCAGACGGTGCTGCCGGCGCTGTGGAGTGCCAGCGGGCCGGCGTCGGTCGAATTGGTCGGCGGCACCCACAATCCGCTGGCGCCGTCGTTCGACTTCCTCGACCACGCGTTCGCGCCCGCGGTGCGGGCGATGGGTGCACCGTTGCAACTGACGATGCGGACCGCGGGCTTCTATCCGGCCGGCGGCGGCCAACTGCGGGCCGAGACGAGCCCAGCGCACTGGCGACCGACGGAGCGGCTCACGGTCGGAGCTCCGATCGTGCACGCCCGCGTGCTGCTGTCGCAGATTCCCTCGCACGTCGCGCAACGTGAGCAGCGCGTGCTCAGCGAACGCTTGGGCATCCCGCTGGACGCGGTGCGCATCGTCGAGGACTGCTCGCCAGGCCCCGGCAACGCAGTCGTCGTCGTGCTGACCTTCGCGGACGGCGGCGAAGTCGTCACGGTGCTCGGCGAACGGCGCGTCACTGCCGAAGAGGTCGCGCATCGCGCAGCCGACGAAGCCATCGCGCTGCGCACGGCCGCGGTACCGGTCGGCGAATACCTCGCTGACCAACTGCTGCTGCCGATGGCGCTCGCCGGCGGCGGCGCGTTCCGCACTGTCGAACCGACGCTGCACACGCGCACCAATGCCGAAGTGATCGAACGCTTCCTGCCCGTGCAGTTCACGCTGGCGGCCGACGACGAGAAGGCCTGGCGCGTATCGGTGCAGCCGCGCGCGTGACCGCGTTCCGCGTCGAAACCGGATCGAGCCGGGCCAAGCCGAGTCAGCAGTCGCGATAGAACTGCAGGCCGTTGCCATCCGGATCGCGCACGTGGAACTCGCGCGTGCCCCACGGTGTGTTGGTGATGTCCGTGCGGTCGAGACCCGGAATCAGCGCGAACTCCGCGGACAACCCATCGACGTCATCGACGACAAATCGGAACACCGGGCGGTCGGCGGAAGCGGCCAGGGTGTTGGTGTCCTGCCACTGCACGTGCAACTCGACATCATCGCGCCGCAAAGCGGCGTACCGCGGTGACGTCGGCTGGTCCTGGTACGTCCGCGAGAACCCAATCCGTGCGTAGAAGATGATCGACGCGGCGACATCGCGCGACCCCAGCACGGGGTGAACGGCTTGCAGGCGGGCTCGGGTCATGGCTTCTGGCTCCCAGTTCTCTCGACTGCCACGAACTCAGACCGGGTCGAGCCCGGGCAGCCCGTCGATGCTGACCGCGTTCTTCTCGCGCACGTAGTCGCGCACACCGGCCTCACCCTTCTTCTCGCACCACTTCGCCATCTGGTCGCGCTCGCCGACGAATTGGTAGAGCGGCACACCAAACCCGCACGAATCGGTGATGCGCGTCAACTGCACCCGCACGATCGCGCGCACGCCGAGCCACGGACCTGGGAACGCCGCCTGCAACCGTTCGAACTCCGGCGAGCCCGCGACGACGATTTCGCCACGGCCTTGCAGGCGCACGATGCGCGGCGCGCCGTCGAACGCGCACAGCATGATTGTCACGCGCCCGTTCTCGCGAATGTGGGCAATGGTCTCGATGCCGCTGCCGGCGGAGTCCTTCCAGGCGACCGTGGTCGGCCCGAGCACCCGCAGCGAATCACCACCGCGCGGTGAACAATTGACGTGGCCGGCGTCACCGCGTGGCGCACTGGCGACGAAGAACACGTGTTGCGCCGCGATCCACGCCTGCAGCGCATCGTCGATGACCGGAAACAGCTTGCCCATGACCGCACCATACGATGGCCCCTTCGCCGCGACGAACCTCACCGTCGCCGGGGGACCCGGTTTGCGAGATATCCTGATCCATGCCCCGGCACCTCCCGACCCTCGACGGCCTGCGCGGCATCGCCGTGCTGCTGGTGCTGTGGTGCCATGTGCCGTTGATGGTGCCCGGCTATCCCGAGTGGCTGCATCTCGCCTACTGGCTGATCGGACCGGGCGGCCTCGGCGTCGAGATCTTCTTCGTGCTCAGCGGGTTTCTGATCACGCGAATCCTGCTGCACGAACGGCAACATGGCGCACCGGTGCGTTGGTTCCTGCTGCGGCGTCTGCTGCGCATCTTCCCGATCTATTACCTGCTGCTCGTGCTGTTGGTGCCGTTCCGACCGGCTGAGGAACTCGGCTGGTGTGCAGTCTATTTGCACAACCTGCGCACCATCGTCGCGCCCACGATCTCGCCACTCGACCACACTTGGTCTCTGTGCATCGAAGAGCACTTCTATTTGCTCTGGCCGCTCGCCGTCGCGTTCGGCAGCAGGCGCTTGGCGAAGAACCTCCTGTTGTTCGTGCTGATGCCGTGCGCCGTCATCGGCGCCGTCGCGGTGACGCTGCTGGTCGACGACGGCAACACCGCCCGCACGATCGTGCAGCATGGCTCGCCGTTCCGCTGCCTCGGGCTCGGCGCGGGCAGCCTGCTCGCGTTCGCCGAACCGTGGCTGCGGGCCAACCGCGGGCGTACTCTTGGCCTTGCCAGTGGCCTTGGCGCTTTGGGCTTGGCACTGCACCCGCACGTCGTCTTCATCGCCGTGCCTCTGTCGATGGGACAGGCGTGGATTCCGCTGCGCTTCGAACCCGCAATCTGGCTCGTGCACATGGCTGCCACCGGCAGCGCAATCCTGCTGTTCGCTGTGTTCGCTGCACAAGCCCGTTGGTCGCCCTTGCGCTGCTTGCACTGGCAGGTTTTGCGCGGCGTCGGCAGGATCAGCTACGGGCTCTACCTCTGGCACCTGCCGATCTACTTCTACACCGTCGGGCCGAACCCGACGCTTGCCAACGCAGTGTTCGCCATCGTGGCGACCTTCGCCGCCGCGCTCGTATCGTGGGGGCTGATCGAGCGACCCGTGTTGCGCTACGCCGGGCGCTTTCGACCGGCATCCGACCCGGAACGGTTGCGGGACACCGCCCGCCCACTACCCACGGTCGCGGCCCCCTCCTAAGGTATGCCCAGCGAACGGTTGCCCACCCGCGTCGCCTCCGCGAGCAAATGTCCCTCCCGACCGTTCGTCTGCTCTCCCTTCTCGGCTTGTCCACCGTGTCGCTGTTGGCGCAGACGCCCGCCAACTACGAGACGGCACTGGCCCGCTACAAGGAATGCCTGTCGCGCCTCCCCTTCCGTTACCACACGGAGGGTCGCGACACGCTGGCGAAGACCCGCTGCGGGCCGGCGTTGACGGTGCTGACCGAGGACTACACAAAGCCCAAAGAGCACACCGAAGACGCGCGCTACCTGTTGGCGCACATGATCGGTCGGCACTTCGACAAGGCGGAGTTCTGCGACGCCCTGATGATGCTGCGCGGCAGCTTCTCCAAACCAGGCGACGCGTGGCTCTGGGTGCAGACCTTGAAGATCCACGCCGATCGCGTCGGCGACGCCGAAGTCATCGGCATCGCCATCGAGAGCAAGAACGTGCTGCATCGCGCCGCCGCGATCGCCGCCATCGGCCTGTCGAAGTCCGGCAACCTCAAGGGCGTGGTGATCCCGACCTGCGTGCAGTTCCCGAAGAAGGACCGCGAAGGCGATCGCATGCTGCTGCTCGGCGCGATGTCGGGCGCGCTTTGGCAGAACAAGAGCCGCGTCAACGACACGGACTACCGCGAAGCGCTGACGGCCTACATCGGCCTGCTCAGCGACGATGTCGCGCTGTCGCACACCGCCAAGGTGCAGATGGGTCGCCACCTGCAGTGGATCCTCAAGGGACCGGCCTTGTGGGTGACGCCGGAACCGTGGCTCGAGTTGATGCAGCGCGGCGACGTGAAGAAGACGCCGTCGCACAACACCGTGACGGCGCCGCGCTTCTTCGGCGTCGAAACCGACGGCGAGCGCTTCTGCTACATCCTCGACATGTCGGACTCGATGTGCAAGGTGATCAGCCCGGGCACCAAGCCGCCGGAGCCCGTGGTCACTGGCCAGCGGCCGGCGAAGAAGAAGCGCGAGCTGTTCGACGAAACCGACCTGCCCTGGAACAAGATCACCAACCGCTGGGATCTGGCGCGCGAACAACTGCGCATCTCGCTCTACCGCCTGACGCCGGACAAGCACTTCAGCGTGGTGTGGTTTGGCACCGAAGCGAGCACGCTAGACAGCTGCAAGGGCATGCAGAAGGCGACCAAGGCGAACGTCGACCGGGTGCTCGCCGAACTCGACTCGATCAAGGTCGGCGAAGCGGACCAGGTCCGGTCACCGGACGGAACGTTGCGCGGCAAGACCAACCTGCATGCCGGACTGCGCCGCGCCTTCGGGCTGGCGGACAAGGGCATCGTCAACGAGTTCGCCTTCGTCGATGCGCAAGCGCTGATCGACGGCTGCGACACGATCTTCCTGCTGTCGGACGGCGCGCCTTCGATCGACGACTTTGAAATCGAAGACAAGGACTACGGCGAGGGCGAGGTCGTCGTCGACAACGAGTACAAGAAGCCGGCACCGCGTTCGGCACGACTTGGCTATCCGGGCCCGTACGTGGATCCGGAGTGGATCATCGCCGACTTCCACCGCATGAACGCGTTCCGCCGGATCCGCCTGCACTGCGTCGGTCTTGGCGAAGCGAACATGGACCTGCTGCGGCGCCTCGCCGAAGCGGGCCATGGCCAGTTCTTCCAGTTCGGCGAGAAGAAGGCGGCAGCGCCCGCTGGCGAGCCTTCGAAGAAGTAGCCGGTCGCGCCCCGACGATGGCATCGGCCGGAGCGAATCCGGTGGCGCGCACATCGACCCGACCTGCCCGTACCAACGGCGCGGTCCGCGCGGCGCATGATGCACGCCCCCTGCCGAGGCCGGGCGCTTCGGCTATCCTGGCTCACCCCACGAACCTCGCCTTCCCCACACGCTGATGCACCCGACGCTCTCGCACCTGCTTCCCTGCCTCGCCGCACTCGCCCTTCCCCTCGCGGCGCAAACCACGGTCAACGTGCCGTGCGCCGCAGACAACACTCTCTACGACTCCGCCACGGGCGCCTTGAGCAACGGCGCTGGCATCGGCATGTTCGTCGGCCTCACTGGCACGGGCGGCATCCGTCGCGCAGTGGTGCGATTCAACGTCGCAGCGACAGTCCCCGCCAACGCGAAGGTGCTGTCGGCCACGATCAGTCTCAACGTCGCGCAATCGACGGTGGCTCTGCCGATGACCATCACGGGCCACCGCCTCCTCACGGCATGGGGTGAAGGCACTTCGGTCGCGCCGGGCAACGGCGGCGGCGGCGGCGCTTCGACGGCCAACGACGCGACGTGGATTCACGGCTTCTGGCCGGCGCTGAACTGGACGACGCCCGGCGGAGACTTCAACTCGACGCCGTCGATGCTGCTCTCGATGCCGCCCTTCGGCCCCTTCTCGTCGCTGCCGTCCGCGGACGCCACCGCCGATGTGCAGAACTGGCTCAACAACCCGGCCACCAACTTCGGTTGGTTGCTGAAGAGCGACGAACTGCTCGCTTCGACCGCGCACCGGCTGGACACCAAGGAAAGCACCGGCCTCAAGCCGACGCTCGTGGTGACCTACCTGCTGCCGGGCCAGAGCGGCACCTACGGCACCGGCTGCCCGGTGGGCACCGGCACGTTCCAGACCGCCTGGGTCGGCACCCCGACCGGTGGCAACACGATGGCGATCACGAAGACGAATGCGCCGCCGCTGAGCATCGGCGCCGACTTCTTCGCGCTCACGCTCGATCCGCTCGGCACGCCACTGCTGCCCGGTTGCACGCTGTATCTGCCTCTGGCGCTGATCATCCCCGGTGGCGCGTTCCTGACCGATCCGGCTGGCAGCGGTGGTTCGTCGTTCGTCGTGCCGACGGGCTTCCCGGGCTACCTGATCCACACGCAGACCGCGGTGCTCGAGGCCAACCCGCTCGGCTTCTCGATCGGCAACGCCGCTTCGATCTGCCTGCAATGAGCGTGGGCGCTGCTACGGCAGCGCCACGACCAGCGTCGCCGGGTCGGCATCGAACCGACGCACGGTGACCGGCGCGTACTGCTCGGCGGTGCGCACTTCGAACTCGGTGCGGTCGGTGACCGGCACCGAGGCGCGACCTTCGTGATCGGCCATGGCGAGGCCGCGCCGCGTTCCGTCCATCGACGACGCGACGAACACACCCGGCACCGGCGCGCCCCGCTCATCGACGACGCGCAGCCGCACTTCGTTGGCAGCCACCAGATGCAGATCGACGTCGATCGGTGATGCTTCCAAAGTCACTGACTGCGTGGTGCCAACCGCACCGCGGAACGGGAACGGCCGCACGTCGTAGCGACCGGGCGCGAGGCCGCCGACGTGGAAGGCACCGCCGGCGCCGGTCTCCACCAGGCGCCGCATCGGTTCACCCTTCACTTCGACCGGCACGCCGACGACCGGTTCGCCGCGTGGATCGCGCACGATGCCGCGCAACGACAGCGCCGGTCCGGCGACTAGGTCGGGCAACGGCACGGCTCCGTTCGTGCGTTCGCTAACGAACGGTTCCCCGCGGCCGTAGAAACCGGTGCGGCCGACGCCGGCCTCGGGGTCGTGCGCGAGCAAGACGCAGCTCGGCGTCGTGATCGGCAACACGTAGCGACCGATGTCGTCGGCGCGCGCCCACACCGCACTGCCCACGCTGGTCACGAACGCGCGCGGCATCGGCGCACCATCGGCCGTGCGCACGGTGCCTTCGCCACGCAACGTCGAAGGCGGCGACAGCGGCTGCGGCGGACGGTCCCACGGCGCGCGCGGCGTCAGCTGCACGACCAGCGAATCCGGCGAGCCCTCGCTGGCACGCAGCCAGACCGGCTGGCGATCGTCGGCGCGCACGAGCACATCGGCACTCGACGATGGCGCGAACTCCAACGTGAAAGCGCCGTCGCCGTCACTGCGACTCGGCGGCCGTTCCATCGGCACGATCTCGGCACCGACGACCAGGAACCCGAGTGCATCGAACACGCGGCCACGGCGCGCGACGGTCGCCACCGCCTTCGTGCGATCCGTGGCGGGACGACGCACGACCACCGGCTCGTTGCTGCGCGGCGCGGGCGATTTCGCCTCGCTGCGCTCTTCTGCGCTGGCGATGCGCAAGTCTCCGTGCGCCACGAACGCCGCGACGACCACGAGCGTCCACGCGCTCACGATCACCGACGGCCGCCGCAGGAGTTCGCGCACCATGGGCGCGACAGTAGCAGCCAAACCCCCCGGTCTCCCATCGGCTGACGACGAGAAATCTGCAGCCGCGCTCGATCAGCGGCAGAGGCGCGGCGGGGCCACATCGAGCACCGTGCGCAAACCCGGCTGGGCTGCGACGATGCCGTGCAGGTTGTTGACCAGGATCGCCGCCGTCGCCTGGTCGCCGGCAATGCCGCCGTGGAACTTCAGGTGGATCGGCGGCGTGCTCTCGAGCACCACTTCGTCGCGCGGGTCGGGAGCGCCGACGTACATCGACAGGTCGAGGTGCAGCACCGGACGCTTGCCGATGTAGCCATAGCCGTGGTTGCGAATGCCCGCGACCTGGCCTTCCTTCACCGTCAGGAACGCCGTCTTGTGGTCTTCCGCCGCGATCACCGGTTCGACGGTCTGCTCGATCTTGTCGAGCTTGAACGCGAGCGCCTTCGCCAGCAGCGCCACCGACTCGCGCATGCCGATGTGACCAAAGCGCCCCGTCGCCATCTGCTGCTGGAACTCCGAGCGGGTGAGACCGGCGCCGACCTTCTTCTGCAGCGGCAACCGTCGCGTGCCGGCATCGACGACGCGCGTGCACTTCACCGCCTGCACGTCGAACGTAACCGCGGAGGCCACCACGGCGATGAAGTCCATCGCGTAGCCAGGATTGACGCCGGTGCCGAGCAACGACACGCCACCGGCCTTCGCCGCCGCATCGAGTTCTTTGGCCAGCGCCGCGTGCTGGAATTCGGGGACCAGCAGTTCTTCGGTCGACGACACGACATCGACACCGCAGCGCGCCGCGAGCAGCAGCTGGTCCTTCACCATCGGCATGAAGCTCGACGTGCAGTGCAGCATCACGTCGGGCTGCAGGCGCTTGAGGGCCTTCTCGGCATCGCCTTCGACGATGACGCCGGTCTTCTTGCCGAGTTCGAGCAGTTCGCCGAGGTCGCGACCGATCTTGCCAGCGTCGATGTCGATCGCGCCGACGAGTTGGATGCTGGTCTTCTGCAGGGCGAGACGGGCGGCGGCGAGGCCGATCGGGCCAAGGCCGAAGGAAACGACGCGGAGGGGGCTGGACATCGGGCCGGGCAGAGTACGGAGGCGCGCGGGCGAGGCAACGGTCAGGCGGTTCTGAGCTTGCAGGCCATGCGATGGGCGCCGCGCCCCCCCTGTTTCGAAGCTTGGAAACCAGGCATTACGTTTATCCGGCCAAACGCAAAGTCTGGTTGCGGCGGCCATGAGCATTCCACGGGCACCACAATCAGTGCGCATGGGATAGCGTGCTGATTCATGAAGGCCCAGTCGTCGCTCACAACGGTCCTCGCCTGCCTGCTCACGGGTATCGCCACAGCCCAGACCACGCATGTTGTCGGTCCTGGCGCGCTCGCCAACATCGGCGCGGCGATGGCTGTCGCCACGGCCGGCGACGTTGTTCTCGTCCACCCCGGCAACTACCCGTCGTTCAACGCGACGCGCGGAGTGACGATCCGCGCGGTGACGAACGGCACTGTTGTCGCTTCGGGCACTGCAAACATCCCGGCCGGCGAGACCCTGCACCTGGTCGATCTCGTCCTGAACCGTTTCTTCGTCTCCAGCGGTGCATGTTCGATCGATCGCTGCCGCTTCCCATTTCCGGCGGGGTCGGCGACGTGGGGCATCGTGCTCCAAGTCACGAATGCGCGCGTCCACCTGCAGCAATGCGAAGTAGGCAACGCCGGAGAGCCCTATCTGGTTTTCCTGACTGGGCTGGCTGGCCTCTTCGCAACCAACTCGACGGTGAGCGCGGTCGATTGCACGTTCCGCTCACCTGACGCAGTCACCTGGCAAGGCGTGCCCGGTGGGCCGGCGATCGACCTCGTCGACAGCACATTCCACGGCAGCAAAATCGTGGCGACCGGCGGCGATGGCCGCTTGCCGAGTCCTCTACCGGGGCCAGCAGTTCGCGCCGTCAATTCGACCGTCTGGATTTCGGACTCGACGCTCACGGGCGGCATGGCGGTGAGCGGGCCTGGGTCGCCGCAGCGAGCCTGTCCGGTCGTCGCGACCTCGGGCCGCCTCGCACGCTGCACGCTGGTGCCGGCGACGTGCGCGCCGCCGGGAGTGCCGACGACGGGTCCGTTGCTCGGGGTTCACCGCGTGGCGCCGCTGCAATCCGGCAGCAGTTTCCAACTCGACTTCCAATCCGTTCCGAACGACTACGTCGGCGTGTTCGCGAGCTTCGCGCTCAACCACTACGCGTTCCCCGAACTCGAACAACTGGTCGCGCTCGACCTCGCGACGTTGCTGCCGCTCAGCGTGCTGGCGACGAACGGCAGCGGCTTCGCCAGTGGGTCCTGGGCGCTGCCGCCCGGCACTGCCAATCTGAACCTGTGGCTGCAAGCGGTCGCGCCGGGAGCGCTGCCACTGAAGGTGAGTCCCGTCGTCGGCGGCGTCGTGCGCTGAATGCGACTTGCGCTACCGCCGCGGCAGGATCCAGCACGAGTCGTGCGGCTGCATCCCGATGCGGGGGTAGTAGGCGCGCGCCGCCGGCGCCGCGAGCAGGATCAACGACGTGTGGAAGCCGGCGGCCATGTGCGTGCGCAGCACCAGTTCTTTGCCGATGCCCTGCTTCTGGAACGCCACGTCGACGGCCAGGTCGGACAAGTACGTGCAGTAGTGGAAGTCGCTGATTGCGCGCGACACCCCGACCAGCAGGCCGGCGTCCGTGCGCGCGGTGGCGACGATGCTCGCGTTCTCGAGCATGCCCTCGATGCGCTCGGCGTCGTCGACGGGGCGGCGTTCGGCCAGCGTCGAACGGCGCAGCACGTCGATGAACTCGGCCGGCGACAGTTCGGGTTCGATTGCGTAGCGAGTCGTCATGCCGACGCCTCAGCGGCCGAACGGCCGGTGTGGCACGGCTGGCCCGCATGCGCACGCACCATTGCCGCGAAGCGTGCGACGACGACGTGGTTGTCGCCCAACTCCGGATGGAAGCACGCGGCGAGGATCGGCCCCTTCTGCACCAGCACCGGATCACCGTTGCGGCGGGCGAGCACTTCGACGCCGGGCCCGGTCGCGGTGATGCGCGGCGCGCGGATGAACGTTCCCGTGGTTCCGTGCGGCAGCGCGGTCGACTCCAGCACGAACGTGCCGCTGTGCAGCTGGCGGCCGTAGCCGTTGCGCACCACGGTGATCGGCAACAGGCCGTAGCTGCGCTGCACCGGGTTCTCGACGCGCTCGGCGAGCAGGATCATGCCCGCGCACGTCGCGAACACCGGCATGCCGCTGCGCAACGTCGCGCCGAGCGGCGCCCACAGGCTCTCGACGTCGAGCAACGTCAGCATCGTCGTGCTCTCGCCGCCGGGCAGAACCATCGCGTCGAGTCCACGCAAGTCGGTCGCCGTGCGCACCTGGCGGGTGCGCACGCCCTGCGCGCGCAGCGCTGCCTCGTGGTCGAGGAAGTCGCCTTGCAGCGCCAGCACGCCGACGAGCGGCAGCATTGTCGTGGTTCGCTCAGTGGCCACGACTGGCGAGGCGCTCCTGCGCCGGCAACGTGTTGATGTCGATGCCGACCATCGGCTCGCCGAGGCCCTTGCTGACTTCGACCAGCACCTTCGGATCCTCGAAGTGCGTCACCGCGCGCACGATCGCCCGCGCGCGCTTGGCCGGATCGCCCGACGTGACGATGCCCGAACCGACGAACACCGCTTCGGCGCCGAGTTGCATCATCAACGCCGCGTCCGCGGGCGTGGCGACACCGCCGGCCGAGAAGTTCGGCACCGGCAGGCGCTGGCTCTCCGCGACCCACGCCACCAGATCGACCGGCACGCGCAGTTCGATCGCCCTCTTCTCGAGTTGCTTGTCCTCGAGACCGCGCAACTCGCGGATCTGCGACATCAGCGCGCGCATGTGGCGCACCGCCTCGACGACGTTGCCGGTGCCGGCTTCGCCCTTGGTGCGGATCATCGCTGCACCTTCGTGGATGCGACGCAGCGCTTCGCCGAGGTCGCGACAGCCGCACACGAACGGTGTCTTGAACACGCGCTTGTCGATCTGGAATTGGTCGTCGGCGGGCGTCAACACTTCGCTTTCGTCGATGCAGTCGACTTCCATCGCTTCGAGCATCTGCGCCTCGACGAAGTGGCCGATTCGCACCTTCGCCATCACCGGGATGCTGACCGCCTTCTGGATGCCGGCGATCATCTCGGGGTCGCTGCTGCGCGCGACGCCACCGTGCTTGCGAATGTCAGCGGGCACCCGTTCGAGCGCCATCACGGCGCAGGCACCAGCCTCTTCGGCGATGCGGGCCTGCTCGGGATTGACGACGTCCATGATGACGCCGCCTTTGAGTTGGTTGCAGAAGCCGATCTTGCTGACGAGTTCTTCGGCGGTGAAACCAGGGACTTTCGGAGTGGGGTGCTTGTCGGTCATTGGAGGAAGGGAGGTCAGAGGAAGGGGCGTGCGGCCACGGGGCCGGCGAGCAATTCGCGAGCGCAGGCGCCGAGCACGGCGAGGCCGGCGTCGATCTCACTGCGATCGGAACGGGTCAACGACAGCCGCACGCCGCGCGACGGCGCGCCATGCAGGTCGAACACGCGGCCCGGAACCACGCGCACGCCACGTTCGGCGGCAAGTTCGGCGAGACGATCGCCCTGGCCGGGTTTGGGCAGTTCGAGCCAGGCGACGTAGCCGCCGTCGGGCGCGGTCATCGTGCATTCCGGCGGCAGATGCTTGCGCGCCGCGATCTGCAGTGCGTCGTGGCGCGCGCGCAATTCGATGCGCAACGCGGCGAGGTAGCGATCGAAGTGGCCGGCACGCAAGAACTCGACCAACGCCCCTTGCAGCAGCGCACTGGTTTCGAGATCCATGAAGCGCTTCACCGCCGTCATCGGCTGCAGCAGGTACTTGCCGCCGGCGATCCAGCCGATGCGCAGCGCCGGGAACAGGTCCTTGCTCGCGGTGAACACCGTCACCGTGAGTCCCCGCGGATCGAGCGAACGCAGCGTCGGCGGCGCTTCGCCGCGCACACGCAGCGAGAATTGGTACTCGTCTTCCACCACCGGCACCCCGGTGCGCGCGATCTTCGCCATCAACGCCCGCCGCTGCGGTTCGTCGAGCGAACGCCCGGTCGGGTTGTGGAACGTCGGCATCAGGTAAACGAGCCGCACCCGCGGTCGCCGCAGCGCGCGATCGAGCGCGTCGAGGTCGATGCCATCCGCCGTGAACGGCACGCCGATCGACTGCAGGCCGTGTGCGCGCAACAGACCGTGCATCTGGTGGTACGACTGCGAAGTCAGCACCACGGTGTCGCCCGGCGCGCAGAACGTGCGCAACACGAGGTCGAGCGCCTGCTGGGCGCCGGCCGTGACCAGCAGATCGTCGGCGGTGATCTGTGCATCGATCTCGCGCGAGCGCGCCGCGAGCAGTTCGCGCAGTTCGGGCAAACCGTTGGTGGCGCCGCCGTAGCCGAGCACCGAAGCGCCGCGCTGCTGCAACACCGCGTCCATCGCAGCACCCCACTCGGCGACCGGGAAGCGCGCACCATCCGGCGCCAGTTCGGCGAGGTTGGCGACCAACGCGCGGCCCGGCGGCAACGGCGGGGCGCCGGGCATCTCCTGCGAACGCAGCAACGCAGCTTCGGCGTACGGGCTCAACGGCCGCGCCGCGTTGGCGTCGTTCGGATCGTCGGTGCGCGCGAGCACCACGGTGCCGCGGCCCACGGTGCCTTCGATCAATCCCTGCGCCGCGAGCTTGCGGTAGGCGTCCTGCACCGTCGCGCGAGTGACTTCGCAGGCATCGGCAATCGTCCGGATCGGCGGCAGCCGGTCGCCCGCCCGCATGCGCCCGTCGGTGATCGCGCGGCTGTAGAAGCCTGCGATCTGGGCGGCCAGCGGCGACGGCGCCGTGCGGTCGAGTTCTGGGAGCAGCGTGGTCACAACGCGAACTTGTACCGGACAATCTTGTACGGTCAACGACGTCAATTTGTCCGCATCCCCAGAACGACCCTGGGACGCCCGGAAATCCTGGGCTTGAGCCGACCGCACAACTTCGTCTCACCCAGTTTGGCCCCGCCCCACCGGCCGATCCGCGCAGCGGGTGTTGCACCCTTCGACACGTCCCGAAACGACTGCCCGATAGCTCGTCACGGGAGGAACATCGTGGGGAACAATCAAACACAGAACGGGCGCCTGGGCCTATTTGCGGTGTGCATCGCCGCCGTGCTGGCGGGGTGCACGGGCGAGGATCCAGATCCAACTGCAACCCAGTGGCAACCTGAGCTCGGGCAGGAGCCGCCCCTTCCGGAGCCTGCGTTCGCCGTCGCCCAGGTGTCGGTCGCGGCGCCTGCCCCAGCCCCGATGGGCGAAGTGGTGGCGCGGCAATCGGCCGCCGAGCGGCCCCCGGCGGCGATCGTGGTCGGCCACAACGCTTCCCACGCGTTCGACTCGGAATTCCTGCGCGCGTTTGCTGCGTCGAGCGACAGCGCCGCCGGCAAGCCTGGGATCACTTCCGACCGCGACGCGATCGAGCTGATGCAACTCGGCCGCGCCGACTTCGCGTTGGTTTCTGGCAACCTGTCGGCGCGCGACAGCCAGGCTGGGCTGCGCGGGCAGAAGCTCGGCGTCGAACTGTTCGCGTTGTCGGTGTCGCCGCAGTCGCCGCTGCGCTCGCTGACGCACACGCAGGTGCGGCAGGTGTTCACGGGGCAAGTGCACTCGTGGAGCCAGTTGGGACTCGAAGGTGGCGCCATTGTCGCGGTGGTGCCGAGTGAGCGCGCGGTGGCCGAACGGGCGGCGCGCGTGCTGATCCCGGGCGATGCCTTTGCATCGACGTGTCTGGCGGTGGCGAGCGAACGCCACGTCGCCGACCAGATCCTGCGCGAACCCGGCGCGATCGGCATCGTGCGCGTGACCGGGCAGCCGCGCGTCGACGGGCAGAAGCTGCTGTCGATCGACTGGAGCCCGCCGACGGTGGAAGCGTTCAACTACGCGACGTATCCGTACGGCATCGCGGTGACGCTGGTCACATCAGGGCAACCGACGGGGATCGCGCAGGAAATGCTCGGTTTCGCCCGTTCCGCCGAGGGCCGCGCCTTGCTGGCGCGAACGCTGGTGCCGATGCCATGAACGCG